>Ga0193752_1000617_pt1 | contig 33116 bp, 31 predicted proteins | sample H1c1metaG_FD_144924 | JGI IMG/M metagenome (GOLD analysis project Ga0193752, IMG submission 144924) | Soil microbial communities from a riparian zone of the East river system, Colorado, United States - H1c1 | ecosystem: Environmental > Terrestrial > Soil > Riparian zone | place: USA: East River... | reverse complement strand
CGCCCGCCGGAAGCTTCAGCGAATCGAACAGCTCGAGGCAGCGCCAGGCGCCGACGCGGTTGCCGTAGTCGCGCCAGGCGAAGTTGAGGACGTCGGGCTCGGGGCTCTTCGGGCCGAGCGCCGCGCCCAGGCCGGAGCCGAACTCGAAGTGCTCGAGGTTGAAGCCGAGGTAGACGGCCAGGCGCTTCCTGCCGGGCCAGTGGTAGTCCGGCCGCCGCGTTATCGCCGAGTAGCCGTAGCGGCCGTGGGACTTGAGGGGCTGCACCAGATTAGGGCTTGACCAGCCCGGCGCGCACCAAAAGCCACTCCGCGCTGTCGTTCCAGACTTCCATCTGCACGATCTTGCCGCGCTTCACCACGTAGCGGTCTACATAGCGGTTGCCCTCGAAGGGCGTGCCATCGAGCCACTCGCCGTAGAGGTGACCGGTCTGGTAGACAGTGGTCTCTTCCTCGCTGCCGCCGGCGACGACGTGCGTCGGGCCGAACTTCTTCTTCACCCACTTGTAGCGCGCGCGATTGAAGGCGGTGGCTGCGGCCGGATCGTGCATCAGCCGGTTGCCGGTGAAGCGGATCTCCATCCCGGGGGCGCAGAACTGCCGCGCGGAGTCGGGGTCGGGAATCATGTGCAGGCGCAGATATTCCTCGACGATTTTCACCGGGTCGCTCATGCGGGAAGCCTAACATGGCACGCCTCCTGCTAAGCTTTGGCAACTTTCGGGAGATCCAAAAATGAGCCGCATCCTTCTCGCCTTTGCGCTGCTGGTTTCGTTCTCCGCCGCCGCGCAGGAAACCATCAAGATCGGGTTGATCACCGCGCTGTCGGGCCAGTCGGCGCGCGCCGGCGAAGCCATCACGCGCGGCCTGGCGGTGGCGATCGACGAGCTGAACGCGAAGGGCGGGATAGAGAGTGGTCCAATGCGCGGCAAGAAATTCGAGCTGGTGCGCCGCGACGACGAGGCGACGCCGGCCAAGGGCGTGATCGCGGCGCGCGAGCTGCTCTTCAAGGAGAAGGTGACGGTGCTCTTCGGCGGCCTGGACACGCCGGTCTCGCTCGCCATCGTGCCGATCATGAACGAAGCGAAGATGCCGTTCATGGGCCCCTGGGCGGCCGGCACGCCGATCACCAAGAATGGCGCCAAGGAGAACTATGCGTTCCGCGTCTCGGCGGTGGACGAGATCGTCGACAAGGCGATGCTGCAGTACTCGCAGAACACGTTCAAGGCGAAGAATTGCGGCATGATCCTGGTCAACAACCCGTGGGGCGAGTCGAACGAGAAGGGCCTCACCGCGGCGCTCAGCGCCAAGGGCATGAAGGCAGCCGGCATCGAGAAGTTCGAGGGCAACGACGTCGACGTCGTGCCGCAGCTCACCCGCCTGAAGAACGCCGGCGCCGACTGCCTGTTCCTGGTCGGCAACGTCGGCCCCTCGGCGCAGGTGGTCAAGTCGCTCGACCGCATGGGCTGGAAGCCGCCGATCGTGTCGCACTGGGGGCCCGCGGGCGGCCGCTTCACCGAGCTCGCCGGCCCGAGCGCGCCCAGCGTGCACTTCGTGCAGACCTACAGCTTCTTCGGCAAGCAGTCGCCGGTGGGCGAGAAGGTGCTGAAGGCGCTGATGGCGAAGTACCCGGACATCAAGGGACCGGGCGACGTGACGCCCGCGGTCGGCGTGGCGAACGCGTACGACGCGATGATGCTCACCGCGCTCGCCATCCAGGCCGCCGGCAAGCTCGACGGCCCGGCGATCCGCGAGGGCTATTACAAGATCGGCAAGTACGACGGCCTGATCAAGACCTACAACAAGCCGTTCACGGCCGACAACCACGACGCCGTGACCGAGAACGACTACGTCTGGACCCAGTTCATCGACAACCAGATCCTGCCGGTGGGCATGAAGAAATAGCGGTTTTCATCCGCAACCGAAAGGCCGCCGCGAGCGGCCTTTTTGTTTTGCTTCGATAATAAAAACCAGATGCTGGCATCCGCGATCCTCACCGGCCTGGGCCTGGGCAGCATGTACGGGCTGCTCGCGCTCGGCTTCTACATCACCTACTCGGTGTCGAGCACGGTGAACTTCGCGCAGGGCAGCTCGATGATGCTCGGCGCGGTGTTCGCTTATACGTTCTCGGTCAACCTCGGCTGGCCGCTGCTGCCGGCCGCGGCGATGGCGCTCGCGCTGTGCGCGCTCTACGGCGTACTGGTCGAGCTCCTCGCGGTACGGCCGTTCGCGAGCCGCGGCTCCAATGCCTGGCTGATGGCGACGGTGGCGCTGGGCATCGTCGCCGACAACGCGGTGCTCTTCACCTTCGGCAAGGAGCCGCGCGGCTTTCCGATGTTTGCCGGCGGCTCGCTGCAGCTCGCCGGGATCAATGTTTCCCATCTGCAGCTCGCGATCCCGGCCGTCGGCCTGTCGCTCGCATGGGCGCTGAGCGTGTTCTCCCGGAGAACCCGATACGGAAAAGCGATGCTGGCGGTGGTGCAGAACCCGGACGCGGCGCGGCTGATGGGGATCAACGTGCCGCTGGTCATCGCCGCGTCCTATGCGGCATCGACGCTGCTCGCGGGCGTGGCGGGAATCATGATCGCGCCGCTGGCCAACGTGCACTCCGACATGGGCACGCTGTTCGGGCTGAAGGCGTTCGCGGTGGCGATCCTCGGCGGCCTCACCAGCGCCTGGGGCGTGATGCTCGCCGGGCTGATCTTCGGCGTGGCCGAGGCGCTGATCACGGCGTTCCTGGGATCCGGCTACACGCAGATCCTCAGCTTCACGCTGGTGATCGTCGCGCTCGCCGTCATGCCCAACGGCCTGTTCGGCCGCGCCGCGGTGAAGAAGGTATGAGAGTCGCGGCTTTTTCAGTTGTTTTCTTAATTGGAATTATTTTTACTGCGACGGCGAACAGCTACTACGTGTTCATCATGGCCACGCTCGCGCTCACCGCGATCGTCGGCATCGGGCTGAACGTGCTGCTCGGCCTGACCGGGCAGGTGTCCTTCGGCCACGTCGGCTTCTACGCCATCGGCGCCTATACGGTGGCGGTCCTCACCGTGGCGGCGAAGTGGAGCTTCTGGCTGGCGCTACCGGCCGCGGCGCTGCTCTCGGGCCTGGTCGGCGCGCTGCTCGCGCTGCCGGCGTTGCGCGTGAAGGGGCCGTACCTGGCGATGGTGACCATCGCCTTCGGCTTCATCGTCGAGCACCTGGCGGTGGAATGGCGCGGGGTGACCGGCGGGCAGAACGGCATCATGGGAATCCCGCAGCCCAATGCGATAGGAGAGCGGGGCGTCGCCCTGGTCAGCATTGTGATTGCGGCACTGCTTACTTTCGGCTTCTGGCGGCTAGCACGCAGCCGCTGGGGCGAGGCGATGCGCGCGGTGCGCGACGCGGAGACGGCGGCCGAATCGATCGGCCTCAATCCGGTGGCGATCAAGACCGCGGCCTTCACCGTCTCGGCGGTCTGCGCCGGCGTCGCCGGCGCGCTGTTCGCGCCGCTCTCGGGCTTCGTCACGCCCTCGACCTTCGCCTTCTCGCAGTCGATCCTGTTCGTCCTGGCGGTGATCATCGGCGGCGCCGGCTCGGTCGCCGGGCCGCTGGCGGGGGCGGCGATCGTGGTGCTGCTGCCCGAGCTGCTGGCCGGGCTTGCCGAATACCGGCTGCTGTTCTTCGGCGCCCTGCTGCTCGTCGTGCTGTGGGTCGCGCCGGACGGCGTGGTCGGCGCGATCGGGCGGCTCGTTTCAAGGAAGAAGGAAATCAGAACGGCAGAAGGCGCAGCGCCCATGGCGCCGCGCCTGCGCTCGGGACTGGAAGTGGAGAACCTGGCGATCACCTTCGGCGGCGTGAAGGCGGTCCAGGGCGTCTCGTTCGAGGCGGCGCCGGGACAGGTGACGAGCCTGATCGGGCCCAACGGCGCCGGCAAGACCACTGTGCTCAACATGCTGGGCGGTTTCTACCGCCCGCAAGCGGGAGCGATCCGCCTCGGCGGCCTGGAAGTGCAGGGTCGCGCGGCCTGGCGCATCGCGCGCGCCGGGGTCGCCCGCACCTACCAGACGACGCAGCTCTTTGCCTCGATGACGGTGGCGGAGAACCTGGCGATTGCCTCCGGCGAAAGCAACGCGGAGACGTTAGCCGGCTTTGTCGGGTATGCCGGCGACCTCGAAGCGCGCGCGTCGGAGCTGCCGCACGTCGACAAGCGGCTGGTGGAGATCGCCCGCGCGCTCGCCACCCGGCCCGCGGTGCTGCTGCTCGACGAGCCGGCGGCCGGCCTGTCGCGCGAGGACAAGGCGACCCTCGCGCAGCTCCTGCGGCGCATCGCCGACAGCGGCGTCGCCGTGGTGCTGGTCGAGCACGACATGGCGGTGGTGATGGGAATCTCCGACCGCGTGGTGGTGCTGGACGCGGGCGTACGGATCGCATCCGGAACGCCTGCGGACATCCAGCGCGACCCGGCGGTGAGGAAGGCGTACCTGGGCGAGGCGCGCGCCAGGCTCGCGGCGCAGCGCACCGCCGAGCCGGGCGAGGCGCTGCTCGAAGTCGGCAGGCTCGCCGCGGGCTACGGCGCCGAGCCGGTGCTCAAAGGCATCGACCTCAACCTGCGCGAGCGGGAAATGATCGCCGTGCTCGGCGCCAACGGCGCCGGCAAGTCGACCCTGATGCGCGCCATTTCCGGCCTGCACCGGCCGGTGTCGGGCGGCATCGCGTTCGCGCGCGAGGATATCGCGCGGCTGCCGGCGCACAAGGTCGTCGCGCGCGGCGTGGTGCTGGTGCCGGAGGGGCGCCAGGTGTTCCCCGAGCTCTCGGTGCTGGATAACCTCCGCTTGGGCGCGTTTTTGAGGAAAGAAGTATCGAAGAGCGAAATCGAAGGCATGCTCGGCCGCTTCCCGCGCTTGCGCGAGCGCCAGCACCAGCGCGCCGGCCTGCTCTCCGGCGGCGAGCAGCAGATGCTCGCCATCGCGCGCGGGCTGATGGCGAAGCCGCGGCTGCTGCTGCTCGACGAGCCCTCGCTTGGCCTCGCGCCGGCGGTGATCGACGACCTGTTCGCGGCCCTCGACCGGCTGCGCGCGGAGGCGGCCACTATCCTGCTGGTCGACCAGATGGCGGGGCTCGCGCTCGCGCTCGCCGACCGCGCCTACGTCCTCGAGGGCGGGCGCATCGTCGCTTCGGGCACTACGAGCGAAATCGCCCGCGATGGCGCGCTGGAGAAGGCATACCTCGCAGTAAACTCCTGAGGTGGATGACGTCCTGATTGTCGGCGGCGGGATCGGCGGACTGACGCTCGCGCTCGAGCTGTCGCACCGCGGCATCGGCTGCCGCGTGTTCGAGAGCGCGCCGGAGATCAAGGCGGTGGGCGTGGGCGTCAACCTGCTGCCGCACGCCATGCGCGTCTTCGCCGAGCTCGGCCTGCAGCCGGCGCTGGAGAAGGTCGCGGTCGAGACCGCCGAGGCCGCCTTCTTCAACCGCTTCGGTCAGCTCATCTACCGCGAGCCGCTCGGCCGGCGCGCCGGCTACGAGTGGCCCCAGCTCTCCATCCACCGCGGCGACCTGCAGATGATCCTGCTGGAGGCCTTCAAGCAGCGCATCGGCGCGGACCGCCTGCACCTGGATGCGCATTGCGTTTCGGTCTCCGAAGAGGAGAAGAACGTCGTCCTGAAGTTCAAGAACGGCAATTCCGTGCGCGGGGCGGCGGCGATCGCCTGCGACGGCATCCATTCCGTCATCCGCAAGCAGCTCTATCCGGCGGAAGGTCCGCCGCGCTACTCGGGCATCAACATGTGGCGCGGCGTGACGCGCTGGATGCCGGTGCTCTCCGGCGCGAGCATGGTGCGGGCGGGCTGGCTGAAGACCGGCAAGCTGGTGCACTACCCGATCCGCAACCACATCGACGCGCAGGGCCGCCAGCTGGTCAACTGGCTGTGGGAGATCGAGACGCCGGTCTACAAGGCCTGGGACTGGAACCGCGCCGCGCGCGTCGAGGACTTCATCGCCGACGTCGAGAAATGGCAGTTCACCTGGCTCGACGTGCCGGCGTTCTTCCGCAACGCCGAGGTGGTGCTCGAGTACCCGATGGTGGACAAGGATCCGCTGCCGGCGTGGACCTTCGGCCGGGTCACGCTGCTGGGCGACGCCGCGCACCCGATGTACCCGCGCGGCTCGAACGGCGCGGGGCAGGCGATCCTCGATGCCAGGACCCTGGCCGAGTGCCTCGTCAAGGAAAAGAGCAACGTGGAAAAAGCCCTGAAGGCGTACGAGAGCGAGCGGCTCGGGCCGACTTCCAACGTGGTCCTCGAGAACCGCCGCAACCCGCCGGACGCGATCCTGCGCGAGATCTACGAGCGCACCGGCGACCGGCCGTTCGACCGCATCGACTCGGTGATCGGCGCGGAGGAGCTGAAGGCATTGTCCGACCGCTACAAGCGCGTCGCCGGCTACGACAAGCGAGCCCTGGGAGGGGTATGAACCCGTTGCGCAAGGTCTTTCCGGTCGGGCACTTCATCATCAGCGTGCTGTTCGTCTGCAGCGCCGCGGCGCTGATCGTGCTCGCCGCGATCCAGATCTGGAGCGGCATCCACCTGTTCGCGGAGTCCTCGCTGGTGCAGCGGCTGAACTCGGTGCTCGAAGCCATCGCGCTGCTCACCGTGGCGGTGGCGGCGCTCGAGCTCGCCCAGACCATCCTGGAGGAGGAAGTGCTGCGCGAGGCGCACATGAGCGCGCCGACGCGGGTGCGCCGCTTCCTCTCGCGCTTCATGGTGGTCCTGGTGGTTTCGCTGTCGATCGAGACCGTGGTGCTGGTATTCCGAGTCAGCCAGGAGCACCCCGAGCAGCTCCCCTACGTCGCCTGCGTCGGCGTGACCGCGGCGCTGCTGCTCGCCGCCTGGGGCTTTTTTGTCCGCATGAACCGCGCCGCCGAGGAGCTGGAGCCCGAGGCGATGGCGCAGGCCAAGCGCGAAGACCGAAAAGTCGAGCAACCCCAAACCAAGTAGTCCAACCCGGAGGAACCATGAGCATCACCCGTCACGACCCCACCCCCATCCTGTCCCTCGCCGTCGAGCACGGCAATACGGTCTACCTCGCCGGCATCGTGGCGAAGAACCTCGACCAGGACGTGAAGGGACAGACCAAGCAGATCGTCGACGAGATCGACCGCCTGCTCGCCAAGAGCGGCTCGAGCAAGTCGAAGCTGCTGCAGGCGCAGATCTGGGTCACCGACATCCGCAACCGCGCGCTGATGAACGAGGTGTGGAGCGCCTGGGTCGACCCGAAGAACCTCCCCGCGCGCGCCTGCGTCCAAGCCAGCCTCGCCGACCCGAAGTGCCTGGTCGAGATCATGGTGACCGCGGCGAAGTAGGAGGCGGCCTTTACTTTGCCCCCCTTGACAAGGGGGGAGCGAGCTTCGCGAGCGGGGGGTTGGATGACACTCTGGTGCGATCTGTTGGAACCAAGCGCATTCCAATTCCCTCGGTAATCGAACGCGTTCGAGCTCTGCATGCGGCCGGCGCGGCGTTGTACCTCTGGAGTACCGGAGGCGCAGAGTACGCGAGGGCAACAGCAGTCGAACTAGGCATCGCGGACTTGTTCTTGGCGTTCCTTCCGAAGCCGACCCTGATCATCGACGATCAAGAAATGCACGAGTGGCGAGGCTTGGTGCACGAACGTCCCTATTAGCCGCAAACCAACCCCCCGTTCGCCTTCGGCTCACGACCCCCTTGTCAGGGGGTCGAACCGGCGCCGCATTTACTCAGCAGGCGAAATCGGGGTCAGAGTCCGATCTTCTCAATCCTTGTAGAAGGCCTTCTTGAGCGCGTCGACTTCCTCTTTGGGGAGGCGCCTCTCGAGCTGGGCCCAGAGCGAGCCGTAGGCGGCCGCGTAGAACTTCTTCGCCTCCGCGCCCTCGAGCTTCAGGTCCTTCATTCCGGCGGCCTGGATCTTGGGCTCCTGCTTGCGCGCTTCGCCCAGCCCCCATTCCTGCGCGCCTTTCTCGGCCTGCACGATCGCGTCCAGCAGGAAGCTGCGGGCGGGCGCGTCGAGCTTCTTCAGGGCGTCGAGGTTCCCGAGCAGCGCGATGTCCCCCTGCCAGAAGGTCGGGAAGACCCGCGTCTTGAGCAGCTTCTCCCAGCCGTTGTCGGCGATGCCGTTGGCAGTCCAGCCGATGCCGTCGACCACTCCCCGTTCGAGCGCGGTGTAGATCTCGGGCGCCTGCACGATCACCAGGGTCGCGCCCAGGGAGTCGTAGAAGGCGCGGAAGATCGGCGCGCCGCGCAGCTTGAGCCCTTCAAAGGACGCCGCGCCAGAAGGCAGCCGCTTCGGCTCGCCCTTGAGATAGATGTGGAACGACACGCCTGACCCGAAGTAGCCGAGGAACTCGGCCCCGGCCTTGGCGTTGTAAGCCTTGTTGAGCAGCGCGTAGCCGTTGGACGCCCGCAGCTCGGCCGCGCTGCGGTTGCTGGCGTTCAGCGCGCCGGTCTCGGGCACCTGGCCGTCGAAGTAAGAGGCCGGTCCGAAGTAAAGGTCGGCGACGCCCCTTTGCAGCGCGGCCAGCTGCTCGGACACGGGCATCGCCTCGGGGCCGCCGACATACTGTATCTGCACCATCCCCTTGCCCCTGGCGTTCACGTCCTTTATCAGGGCATGGAACTGCGCGTTGATCGCGTGCGTGGAGGGCAGCGAGGTCACCGCTCTCAGCGTGGTTTCGGCAGCCTGGCTCCCGGCTGCGCAGAAGGCGATCGCTACGGATGCAAGCACACGGATGAACATGCGGACTTCTCCCTCGGTTGGCGTAGGCGCCGTCAAATTATGCATCTGTATAATTAGTTTGAACAGCGAGCGAAGAGCAGGCGAAATGAAAATCGACATCTTCAACCACTTTCTCCCGCTGGAATACCTGGAGGCGCTGCGGCGGCGCGCGCCGGGCGACATCATGGTGCGCATCGCGGAGAAGATCCGCCCGCTGTGGGACATGGAGGCGCGCCTGCGCGCGCTCGCGCCCTGGCCCGACCTGCGGCAGGTGGTGGCCCTCGGCCAGCCCACGCCCGAGCTGGTCGCGGGACCGGAACTGTCCCCCGAGCTCGCGCGCATCGCGAACGACGGCATGGCGCGCATCCGAGACAGCAACCCGGGCCGCTTTCCGGCCTTCGTCGCGTCCCTCCCGATGAACAACGTCCCCGCCGCGCTGGAGGAGGTGGACCGCGCCGTGGGCACCCTCGGCGCGCGCGGCGTCCAGATGCTCACCAACGTGAACGGCCGTCCCCTCGACGACCCGGAGTTCTTCCCGCTGTTCGAGCGCGTCGCGCAGCACCACAATGTCCCGATCTGGCTCCATCCCTACAAGCCGGCGAGTCCGGACTACCCGGACGAGGCGCGCAGCGAGTACGAGATCTGGGTGGTGCTCGGCTGGCCGCACGAGTCGAGCGTGGCGATGGCGCGCATGGTGTTTTCGGGATTCTTCGACCGGCTGCCGAACCTGCGGGTCATCACCCACCACTGCGGCGCGACGATTCCCTACCTGCTGGGCCGTGTCGGGCCGATGTGGGACGAGCTCGGCGAGCGCAGCGGCAACGAGCGCTACAAGGCGATCCGCGCCGCGATGGCGGCCAAGTCGCTGCGCCCGATCGATTATTTCCGCAAGTTCTACGCCGATACCGTGCTCGGCGGATCGACCGCCGCGCTGCGCTGCGGGCTCGATTTCTTCGGGCCGGAGCACGTCGTCTTCGCCACCGACTTCCCGTTCGGGCCGGAGAACGGCATGTGGTTCCTGCGCGAGAACATGCGCTCCGTGGAAACCTACTTCATTCCGGAAAGCGAGCGCGAAGGCATCTACTTCCGCAACGCGCTGGCCCTGATGGGAATGAAGTAGGTTTCTACTCGAACAGGTTCAGCACGCCGTCGAGGCCGGAGTAGGTGAGGGCGCAGCTCGCCTGCGCGCGCACCACCGGCTTGGCGTGGAAGGCGACCGACAGGCCGGCTTGCGCCATCATCTTCAGGTCGTTGGCGCCGTCGCCGATGGCGACGGTTTCTTCTTTTTTCGCTCTCAGTTCGCTTCTCAAAGAAACAAACCGGTCGGCCTTGCCCTGCGCGTCGACGATCTCGCCGACCAGCTTTCCCGTAATGCGCCCGTCCCGCGTCTCGAGCGTATTGGAGAAGGTGTAGTCGAGGCCCAGGCGCGCCTTGAGGCGCTCGGTAATGTAGGTGAAGCCGCCCGAGACCAGCAGGAGCTTGATGCCGTTCTTCCTGCACGCAGCGATCAGCGGCTCCGCGCCCGCGGTCAGGGCGAGCCGCTTCGTGTACAGGTCCTCGAGGATGGATTCGGGCTGTCCGGCGAGGAGCGCCACCCGCTGGCGCAGGCTCTCCTTGTAGTCGGCGATCTCGCCGCGCATCGCCGCCTCGGTGATCGCGGCGATCTCCGCCTTCTTCCCGGCGTAATCGCCGAGCTCGTCGATGCACTCGATGGTGATCAGGGTCGAGTCCATGTCCATGGCGAGCAGCTTGAGGTCGGCGAAGCGCCGGCCGGGCTCGATCCAGGCGTAGTCGATACGGCGCGCCTCGCATAGCTTGGCGACCGAGTCGTGCGGCGTCGCGTCCTTCAGCCTGACCGCATTCTTCGCAAGAGTTTCCACCGAAGAAGGCCGCGTACCGTCGGCGATCGCATCGACGTCGGCTCGGCCCAGCGCAGGGCTCTGCAGAACCAGGTTCACTAGGCGGAGAGCTGCTTGAGGATGTCCTGCACTGCCTGGGCGCGCTCCTGCCAGGCCGGCAGCTTCATCTCGATGCGCAGCTTGTCCTGCCCGGCGAGGCGGGCGCCGCGCCGTTTCTGGATGAAAGCGATGATCCTGGCGCCGTCGAGCGGCGGATCCTTGATGAACTGCAGCTGCACCGCCTCGTGGGTGGCGTCGACGCGCGCTACGCCCAGGGGCCGTGCCGCGATGCGCACCTGGTGGCACTCGAGCAGGGCGCGCGCCGGCTCCGGCAGGTCGCCGAAGCGGTCGACCAGCTCCTCGCGCAGCAGGTCGAGCGCCTCGCGCGATTCGGTATCGGCCAGGCGCTTGTAGAGCGACAGGCGCTCGTGCACGTCGCTGCAATAGCCGGCGGGCAGCAGGGCGGGCACGTGCAGGTTCACTTCCGTCGAGATGTCGACGACATCCTGCCAGTCCTCCGCCTTCTTCGATTTCAGGCGCCTGACGGCGCGCTCGAGCATCCGCGCGTAGAGCGAGAAGCCGATCTCCTGGATCTCGCCGGACTGCGACTCGCCCAGCACCTCGCCGGCGCCGCGGATCTCGAGGTCGTGCATCGCCAGGTAGAAGCCCGAGCCGAGCTCCTCCATCATCTGGATCGCTTCCAGGCGCTTGAGGGCGTTCTTGCTCAGGGCTTCCTCCGGCGGCGTCAGGAAGTAGGCGTAGGCCTGGTGGTGCGAGCGTCCGACGCGGCCGCGCAGCTGGTGCAGCTGCGCCAGGCCGAACTTGTCGGCGCGGTGGATGACGATGGTGTTGGCGTGCGGGTTGTCGATGCCGGTCTCGATGATGGTCGAGCACAGCAGCACGTTGGAGCGCTGCGCGGTGAACTCGCGCATCACGCGCTCCAGCTCGCGCTCGCGCATCTGCCCATGGGCGATCGCGAGTCGCGCCTCCGGCAGGAGGTGCCGCAGCCTTTCTGCCATTCTCTCGATGGTGTCCACCTCGTTGTGCAGGAAGTAGACCTGGCCGCCGCGCTTGAGCTCGCGCAGCACCGCCTCGCGGATCAGCCCTTCCGACCAGGGATGGACGAAGGTCTTGATGGCGAGGCGCCGCTCCGGCGCGGTGGCGATCACCGAGAAGTCGCGGATCCCCTCGAGCGACATCGCCAGCGTGCGCGGGATCGGCGTCGCGGTGAGCGTCAGCACGTCGACCTCGGCGCGCAGCTTCTTCAGCACTTCCTTCTGCCGCACGCCGAAGCGGTGCTCCTCGTCGATGATCACCAGGCCCAGGCGCGAGAACTTGACGTCCGCGGCGAGCAGCTTGTGGGTGCCGATGGCGATATCGACCTCGCCGCTTTCCAGCTTTTTCAGGGATTCGGATACTTCTTTCTGGCTCCTGAAGCGCGACAGCTCCGTGATCTTCACCGGCCAGTCGGCGAAGCGGTCGCTGAAGGTCTGGAAGTGCTGCTCGGCGAGCAGGGTGGTCGGGCAGAGCACCGCCACCTGCTTCTTGTCGGCGACCGCCACGAAGGCGGCGCGCAGCGCGACCTCGGTCTTGCCGAAGCCGACGTCGCCGCAAACCAGGCGGTCCATCGGCTTGCCGCTCGCCATGTCCTTGACCACCGCCTCGATCGCGGTGGCCTGGTCGACGGTTTCCTCGAAGCCGAAGCCGTCGGCGAAGGCTTCCAGGGATTTCTGATCGACTGAGAAAGCGAATCCGAGCCTGGCCGCGCGTCTGGCATAGAGCGCGAGCAGCTCCGCCGCGGCGTCGCGCACCTGCTTCGCCGCGCGGGCCTTCGCCTTGTCCCACTGGCCGCTGCCGAGCTTGTGCAGCGGCGCGTCCTCCGGCTGCGCGCCGCTGTAGCGGCCGATGACGCCGAGCTGGGCGACCGGCACGTACAGCTTGTCGCCGCCTTCGTACTCGAGCAGCAGGAACTCGCTCTGCCCTTCGTCCAGGCTCAGGCTGACCAGGCCCTGAAAGCGGCCGATGCCATGCTGCTCATGCACCACCGGGTCGCCGACCTTCAGCTCCGAGAGGTCGCGCAGCATGCCCTCGACCGAGCTGCGCTTCTCCGCCGCGCGGCCGCGGCGCCGCACCACGCCGGCATAGAGCTCGGCCTCGGTGATCACCGCCCAGCCTTCGGCCGCTACGGCGAAGCCGTGTGCGAGCGGCGCGACGCCGATGCAGAAAGCGTTTGTTCCCGAGCGAAAGTCCTCGAAGCTGGCGCACGGCGAGGGCTGCAGCCCGTATTCCGCGAAGTACGTGAGCATCGTCTCGCGCCGGCCCGGCGACTCGGCGGCCACCAGCACGCGCAGGCCGGAGGTATGGACGAAATCCTTGAGCGCGGCCAGCGGGTCCTGCGCGCGGCGGTCGACGGCGACCGGCGGCAGCGGCCGGGCTGCGAAGGGCTGGTCCTTCGCTTCCTCGTCGACCTGGGAAAGATCGACCCGCGGAAACTCTTTCGCCTTGAGGAAGAACTCCTCGGCCGGCACGAACAGCTGGGCCGGGGGCAGCAGCGGCCGGTCCGGGTCGCCGCCGAGCAGGTTGAAGCGGGAAGTGGCGTCGCGCCAGAAATCCTGCACCGCGGTGGGGACGTCGCCATGCAGGACCAGCGTGGCGCCGGGTGTCGAGCCGGCGGGCAGGTAGTCGAAGATCGTCGCCGCCGACTCGAAGAACAGCGGCAGGTAGTACTCGATGCCGGCCGCCGGGATGCCCATGGAGACATCCTTGTACAGGCGCTTCTTCGACGGGTCGCCTTCGAACAGCTCGCGCCAGCGGCTGCGAAAGCGCGCGCGGCCCGGCTCGTCGAGCGGAAACTCGCGCGCCGGCAGCATGCGGATTTCCTTCACCGAATAGAGCGTGCGCTGCGAGTCGACGTCGAAGGTCTTGATGGCGTCGACCAGGTCGTCGTCCAGGTCGAGGCGGAAGGGCAGCGCCGAGCCGGTCGGGAAGAGATCGATCAGCCCGCCGCGGAAGCAGAACTCGCCCGGCGCGACGACCTGCGTCACGCCCTGGTAGCCGGCAACAACAAGCTGCTGCTTGAGGCCGTCGAGGGAAAGCCGCTTGCCGGCCTCGATGAGGAAGGTGCGGCCGGCGAGATAGGAAGGCGGGCACAGGCGCACCAGAGCGGTCGGCGCCGGCACCACCGCGATATCGAAGTCGCCGTTCTGGATGCGATACAGCGTCGCCAGCCGCTCCGACACCAGGTCCTGGTGCGGCGAGAACTGGTCGTAGGGCAGCGTCTCCCAGTCCGGCAGCAGGCACACGCGCAGCCCGGGCGCGAGCCAGGCGACTTCCTCGACCAGGCGCTGCGCGTCGAGCGCCGTCGCGCTGACCACCACGAGCGGCTTTTCCGCCTGCGCCAGCCGCGCCAGGGCGAGCGCGTCCGACGAGCCGACGAGCCCGGTATAGCGCCTGCGAGCGGGAAGCGAATCGCGATGCATCAACGGAAAAAGCGTGTAATTATATCGTTTTGAATTTCAAGAACTTTAGGGCACTTCACACCCGTGGCGTTGTTCGCTCTCATTCCCGCAGCCGGCAGCGGCACCCGCCTCTCGAAGAAGCAGCCGAAGCAGTACGCGAAGCTCGCCGGCAAGTCCATGCTGTGGCATGCGGTGCGTGCAGTTTGCATGCCGCCGGTCGAGTCTGTCTTTGTCGTGCTGGCGCCCGGCGACAAGGCCTTTGCCAAGCAGGACTGGAAGGCGTTCAAGGGCAAGCTCGCGCCCCTGTACTGCGGCGGCGAGACGCGGCGCGATTCGGTCTACAACGGGCTGGTCGCCGCGATGTCGGCGGTCGACGCCGACGACTGGATCCTGGTGCACGACGCGGCCAGGCCGTGCCTGCCGAAGAAGGATTTCCTCAATCTGATCAGGCAGACGGGCTCGGACGAGGTCGGCGCCATTCTCGCCCTGCCGGTCGCCGAAACCGTGAAGCGGGCGCAAAAGGACGAGGCCGGCGCGCAGCGCATCGCGGCGAGCGAGGACCGCACCCAGCTCTGGCTCGCGCAGACGCCGCAGATGTTCCGTGCCGGGCTGCTCGCGCAGGCGCTGCGGGCGGCAACGGGCCCGGTCACCGACGAGGCGGGCGCGCTCGAGCAGATGGGCCTCAAGCCGCGCCTGATCACCGGCAGCCGCGAGAACCTGAAGGTGACCTGGCCGGAAGACCTGGCGATCGCGGAAGCCATCCTGGAGCGGCGGGCATGAGGGTGGGCCAGGGCTTCGACGTGCACGCCTTCGCCGACGGCCGCAGGCTGATGATGGGCGGCGTCGACATTCCGCACGCCAGGGGCCTGCTCGGGCACTCCGACGCCGACGTACTGCTCCACGCCATTTGCGACGCGCTCCTGGGCGCGGCGGGCCTGGGCGACATCGGCCAGCACTATCCCGACAACGCGCCGCAGTACGCCGATGTCGACAGCCGGGTCCTCCTCAGGAACACGGCGGCCAAGCTGAGGGAGCTGAAGTTCAAGGTGGTCAACGTCGACGCCACCATCATCGCCGAGGCGCCGCGCATGGCGCCGCACATCCCGCGCATGATCGGCAACATCGCCGCCGATCTGGGCGTCGAGCCGGCAGCCATCAACGTCAAGGCCACGACCACCGAGCGCCTGGGCTTCGTCGGCCGCGACGAGGGCATCGCCGCCATGGCGATCGCCCTCATCGAGTGACATGTATTCACCGCCCTACAACCGCGTCGAAGACCGCGCCGAGCTGGTCGGCTTCATGCGCGCCAACAGCTTCGCCGTGCTGGTCACCGGCACCGGCGGGGCCCTGCACGCCTCGCACCTGCCGGTAAGGGTGCTGGAGACAGAGCAGAAGATCGTCCTCGACCTGCACATGGCGAAGAACAATCCGCAGTGGAAGGAGTTCTTCGACGACGAAGTCATGGTCGTGTTCGCCGGACCGCACGCCTACGTCTCGCCGCGCTGGTACGAGGACCAGGAACGCGTGCCGACCTGGAACTACGCCGCGATCCATGCCTACGGCATTCCCGTGGTTGTTTCTGAAGCATCGAAAAAATACGAGTCGCAACGACGTCTGGTCGCCGAGATGGATCCGCAGTGGCTGCCGAAGTTCGATGCCCTGAGCCGCAAGTACATCGACATGATGCTCGACGGGATCGTCAACTTCGAGATCCCGGTGACGCGGCTCGAGACGCGCTGGAAGCTGTCGCAGAACCGCGGCCGGCGCGAGATGGAGCTGATCGCGGCGCAGCTGGAGAAGTCCGGCGATTCCAGCGCGCGTTCGCTCGCAACCCTTACTCGCAAGCACCTGACCGATTCCTGAAAGGACGCAGAATGCCTGACACCGAAAAAAGGGCTGGGTCTCCAAACGAGTTCGAGCTGTTCGACAACCCCCGCGGCGGCCGCGTGGCCGGGATCGGGCTCGCGCTGCTCGGCGTGGCGTTCCTCGGCGGCGTCTGGTACGAGTTTCCGCAGGGCAAGTGGGAGCAGTTCGGCGCGCTGGTCGCGGCGGCGATCGGCGTATTCGCCATCTACGGCGGCGTCAGGATGTACCAGCGCTCGCGCCGCTCGCCGTATCTGCTGCTGCGCGCCGATACGAACGGGCTGCGGCTGGTCGAGAGCTTCCGCTTCCATGGCGAGCCGGTCTACATCCTCCTGCCCTGGGCGAAGATCAGGGAATTTCGCCTGAGGCCGATGGGCGAGGCGGGCTACGCGATGGAAGTCCAGGCCGATCTGCCTCCTGAAGAGGAGCAGCGCCTGCGCTCGATGCAGAAGTTCACCTCTCCCCCGGGCATCCTCCTTTTCGAAGTGCCGCTGCACTGGCTTCCCGTGACGGACCAGTGGATCGGCGACATCCTGCGGACCATCGCCGCGCGTGGCCGGGATCGCGCGCCGGCCTGAGGCCGGCGTATTCGCCTGCCTGCTGGCCTACGCGGCGGCCAGCCTGCTGCATCACGTCCACAACGCAGAATTCCTGCAGGACTATCCGAACCTGCCGGCGACGCTGTCGCGCGGCCAGGTCTACGCCGCGTGGCTCGTCGAGGCCGCGCTCGGCGCCGCCGGCTGGATGCTTGTCAGATTGAATTACAGAAAGACCGGGCTGGCGGCGATCGGCATTTACGCCGTGATCGGATTCAGCGGGCTGGCGCACTACTACGTGGCGCCGGTCTCGGCGCATACGCTCGCCATGAACGCGACGATCTGGCTGGAAGCCTTTACCGCGTCACTATTGCTGGTCGCAGCGCTGCGCCGGATGCCAAGTCGAGGTATCTTTCTCCCGGGGTAAAGCAGATAAGGGGGAAGTGCCATACGAACGATAAAAAATCTTGGGATCTCTATCGGGATCTCGGGCGCCGCCGCGCTGGCTTTTCTGGTTGTTGCGCCAGCGATGGGCCAGTCATCCGACGCGCCGAAATGGGGCGCGCACGTCGACATCGGAGGCAAGCTGGGCACCGAGCGCTCCCTTGGCGAGGCCGACCTGCTCGTGCCGCTTTGGCAGGATTCGCGCACGCTCGTGTTCGGCAATCTGCGCGGGCGCTTCGACAATGACAGCGATCGCGAGGGCAATCTCGGGCTCGGCGCGCGGCGCATGCTGGAAGGCGGCTGGAACCTCGGCGCCTACGGCTACCTGGACCGGCGGCGCACCGGGAACGGCAACTACTTCAATCAGACGACGCTGGGCGCGGAAGCGCTCGGGCGCGACTGGGACTTTCGCGCCAACGGCTACCTCCCAAACGGCAGCAAGGTGAAGGACCTGGGCAGCACTGACTCCGCGGCGTTCTCGGGCAACTCGCTCCAGGTGATCAGCACCACGAGCCAGGAGCGTGCGCTCAAAGGCTATGACGCCGAGGTCGGCTGGCGCGCGCCACTTTTCGACACGGAGGGCCCGCGCCAGCTGCGGCTCTACGCCGGCGGCTACCGCTTCAAGGACGACGTGGTGAAAGTATCCGGCCCACGCGTGCGAGCCGAGTTCACTATGGCAGAAATCCCCGCGCTCTGGAGCGGAGCGCAGCTCTTCCTGAGCGCCGAAGCGCAGGACGACGACGCGCGCGGCAGCCAGGCTTTCGTCGGCCTGCGCCTGCGCGTTCCGCTCGGCGGGAAGGAACGCCCACGCACGCTCAGCGCGCAGGAGCGGCGCATGACCGCTCCGGTGGTGCGCGACGTGGATGTCGTCACCCACACCGTGGCCTCGACGCAGATCGAGACCGCGACTGCGACCGCCGGCGGCCAGACGCTCGTCGCGCTTTCGAGCGACGCGACTACCGGCGCGGCGCTGCCCGGCGCCGTGGCCGCCGCCGGCGCCAACAGCACGGTCGTACTCTCCGGCACGTTCAACACGACGGGCCCCACCACGCTCCAGGCGGGCCAGACACTGATGGGCGCGGGGACGCTGACCGTGCGCACGCCGAGCGGCCGGGTGGTGATCGTCACGACTCCGGCCGCCACGATCAACAGCGCCGGAGCGGGCGGCGGCCTCGCCAATCCGGCCGTCTTGCTCAACGCCGGCAGCAACAACAGCACGTTGACCGGCCTGAACATCAGCAAGGTCAGCACCGCCGGCACTGCCGGGCTGGGCGTGGTGGTGGATGGCGCGAGCGGTGCCACCATCGAGAACAGCACGATCACGGGCAGGGAGACGGGCGCCAACTCGTCGCAGGGCCTCCTCATTTTCAACTCCAGCAATATCATGGTGCGCAACAACCATCTTTCCGCGACCGGCAATGGCGCCCAGAATTCGATCGCCTTCAACCTGGTCAACTCCAGCGCGACGGTGGTGGGGAACACGATGGCCCCCGTGGGCGGCAGCGATATCCGGTACGTTACTTTGAACGGCGGCACCGTCCTTCCGGGGTCCACCGGAAACGTCGCGGGCCAAGGCATCTGCTCTGTGAACGGCGTCAACACCGGATCGATCGGATTCACGAACGTCGCGAGCTGCCCGTAGCCTGACCCAGCCTCCCGTATAGCGGCAAGGCGCCCATGGCGAACCGGGCCGGCGTGGCATGGCGGGCATTGAAGCGGGAAATTCCCGGCGGAGGCAGGCATCATTCCGGCTAGGGAGAGCCGGAATGCGCCTGTTTTTCGCCTTGTGGCCGCCGCGGGAGACCGCGCATGCGCTCGAGCGCTGGGCGCAGGCGCTCGAGGGTCGCCGTACCCCGGGCGACAAGATCCACCTGACCCTGGCTTTCCTGGGCGAGGCCGACGCGCAGAATGCGCTCACCGCAGCGCGCCGCGTCCAGGGGGCGCCGTTCCAACTGCCGCTCGAACAGGCGTCTTACTGGGGCCACAACAAGATCGTCTGGGTCGGGCCGCGCCAGGTCCCCGCCGGGATGACGCGCCTGGCGGAAACCCTCCAGCTCGAGCTCTACCAGGAGGGCTTCATGCTCGAGAGGCGGCCGTTCGCCGCGCACGTGACCCTGGTGCGCAAGGCGCCCGCGCAATCGCTGCCGCCGCTGCTGCAGACCGAATGGCCGGTGAAGGAGTTCGCCCTGGTCGGCTCGTCGGGCGATTCGTACCGGACGCTGGAGCGCTTTTCCCTAGGTTGAAAGCGTAAGGCGGGCGATGAGGCCGCCGCCTTCGCGCGCGAGCAGCTCGAGGGAGCCGCCGTGCGCGCGCGCGATGCGATCGACGATCGCCAGCCCGAGGCCGGAGCCGCTGCGGCTGCCGCGCGCCTGGTCGAGGCGGGTGAACGGCCGCTTCAGGCGCTCCGCCTCGCCCGCGGGAATGCCCGGCCCGCGGTCGCGCACCTCGACGACGGCGTGTGCGCCGTCGCGAAAGCTCACGATCTCGATCGGGTCGCCTGCATGCCGCAGCGCGTTGTCGACGAGATTTCCTATTGCCCTGCGCACCCCGATGCGCGCGAACCCGAAGACGAGATAGTCGTTCCTGTCGAAAATCAGCTTGTTGCCCAGGCGGGCGTAGTGCTCGGCCAGCTCTTCCAGCACCCCCCTGAGATCGTGCTCCGCCTTCGCCTCGTCCTCGCCGCGCGCGAAATCCAGGAACTGCCCGATGACGGCGTCCATCTCCTCGACGTCGGCCGAGATCGCCTCGGCTGCAGCGGCATTGGCGCCGCTCATCTCGAGCGACAGGCGCAGGCGCGACAGCGGCGTGCGCAGGTCGTGCGAGATGCCCGCCAGCACCATGGCGCGGTCGCGCTCCATGGTTTCCAGGCTGCCGGCCATGCGGTTGAACGCGGTGGAGAGGACACGCAGCTCGCGCGCGCCCTCTTCGGCGAGCGGCCGGTGCGCCTCGCCGCGCCCGAGGCGCCCGGCGGCGTCGGTGAGCTCGGCCAGCGGCCGCGCCATGCGCGAGGCGATCAGCCAGGCGCCGGCGAGCGCCATGGCGAGCAGCGCGAGGCCCCAGCCCAGCCACTGCAGGCCGAACACCGGCTCGAAGCGCTCCCACGGCAGCATCACCCAGAACTCGTCCTCGTCTATGAAGAAGCTGACCCAGAAGCCGTCCTCGCCGTCGCGCTCGGAAGCGAAGCGCGTCTGGTCGCCGAGCGCCTTGCGCACGCGCGGCGCGACGCGGTCGAGCAGCGGATCCTCTGGCAGCGGCTCGAGCTTCTCGCTCGCCGTGGCGGGAAACACGCGCAGGCCCTCGCTCTCGTTCAGCTCGACCAGCAGCTCGCGGCGGCGGAACGGGTCGGCGTTGACCAGCGCCGCGCGCGTCAGGTTGACCGTGCTGACGGTCTGCTGCGCGAGCTCGGTGGCGCGCGGCTCGAGCTCGTGGACGCGGTAGATCTGGAAGGAGGCGAGAACGGCAGTGACGATGAGCGCGGCGATCAGCAGGAACGAGCGGGCGAGAAGGCTCACGAGCCGCTGCTAGTCGGGTACGAAGACATAGCCGAAGCCCCACACCGTCTGGATGTGCTTCGGGTGGGCGGGATCGTCCTCCACGATCTTGCGCAGCCGGGAGATCTGCACGTCGATCGAGCGGTCGAACACCTCGTACTCGCGGCCGCGCGCGAGCTCCATCAGCTTGTCGCGCGACAGCGGCTGGCGCGGGTGCTGCGCCAGCACCTTGAGCACCGAGAACTCGCCGGTGGTGAGCGGCACCGTCTTGCCGGCGCGCGCCAGGGTGCGGGTGGAAAGGTTGAGCGAGAACTCGCCGAACTGGAAGGTCCCGCCCTCGGCGGGCGCCCCCGGCGGGCCGGCAGGGGCTTTTCTCCTCAGCACGGCGTTGATGCGCGCCAGCAGCTCGCGCGGGTTGAACGGCTTGGGCAGGTAGTCGTCGGCGCCCATCTCGAGGCCGACGATGCGGTCGACGTCGTCCCCCTTGGCGGTGAGCATGATGATCGCCGGCGCCGCCCCGGGCGCCGCATTTTCCTTTCTCAGGCGGCGGCAGACGCTGAGGCCGTCCTCCCCCGGCAGCATCAGGTCGAGCACCACCAGGTCGTAGCGCTCGCGCGCCAGCAGCTTGTCCATCGCGGCGGCGTCGGCCGCCGCTTTGACCTCGTAGCCCTCGCCGCCGAGATAGCGCACCAGCAGGTCGCGCATGCGCAGGTCGTCGTCGACCACCAGGATCCGGGTTTTCAGTTCAGCCATTCACTAATTGTTACACTGCGGGCCGACCATGAACCGTACCATGAGCTTCATGAAGGCCGCTTTTTCCGGGCTGGCGCTCTTCCTGGCCATCGCGTTGTCAGCGGGCGGAGCGCATGCGCAGCAGGGCAAGGGGCGCCACGGCGCAGACGGGCGCGGCCAGCAGCAGATGACGCAGCAGGACCGCCAGCGCATGCGCGACGACATGCGCGACGCCTATCGCGATCGTGATCGCGCCCGCGACCGGCCCGATCGCCAGCGCTCGATGTCGCGCGAGGATCGCGACAAGCTGCGGCGCGACGTCGAAGACGCCAACAGGCAGATACGCCGCTAGGACTGTCACCCCCGCGAAAGCGGGGGCCCAGGGGTTCCCGCTTGCGCGGGAACGACGGAGTCAGCCTCTTCGTTGGCGGCGGGGCCTGCGCTGTAGAACGCGAGGCAGTCCTTGCCGGTCTGTTTGGCCGCGTACATGGCGCTGTCGGCGTGCTTCATCAGCGTCGTGCCGTCGGCGGCATCGTCGGGAAATACGCTGATGCCGATGCTCCCGGTGACGCCGACCTGCGCGCCGGGCAGGTCGAAGGGGCGCCGCATCTCGCCGAGCAGCTTCTTCGCCACGATCTCGACCGGCGCCAGCTCGGTCACTTCCTCGAGCACCACCAGGAACTCGTCGCCGCCCAGCCGCGCCAGCAGGTCGCTCGCGCGCAGGTGGGTGCGCAGGCGCTCGGCGACCTCGACCAGCAAGGCGTCGCCGGCGTCGTGGCCGTGCAGATCGTTGATCTGCTTGAAGCCGTCCAGGTCCATGAAGATCACCGCCAGCTTCGAGCCGCGGCGGCGCGAGCGCTGCACCGCCTGCTCGAGCGAGGGCCCGAGGCTGGTGCGGTTGGCCAGGCCGGTGAGCGGGTCGCTGTAGGCGAGGGTGGCGATGCGCTCGCGGGCGAGCGCGATCTCGGTGACTTCGCGGCCGACGCCGCGGTAGCCGAGGAAGCGCTCGCCGGAGAAGCGCGGCTCGCCGCTGATGGCGAGGTAGCGCGTGCCCTGCGGCATCGGCCGGCCGAACTCGAAGTCGCGGAACGCCTTGTGCGAGTCGAGCAGCGCGCGATGCGCGGCCCAGCCGGCCTCGTCGGGGCTGACCGAAGGGATTTCCCACCGGGTCTTGCCGAGGACCCTCGGCTCGGTCGGCACGTAGCCGGGGCCGTGCTGCACCGATACGATCCGGTGCTCGGTGTCGGTCTCCCAGAAAAAGTCGGACGACATCTGGGTCAGGCCGCGGAAGCGCGCTTCGCTCTCGCGCAGCGATTCCTCGGCCTGCTTGCCGCGCAGGAACTGGCCGAGCTGCCCGCCGATGACGCGCGCCGACTGCAGCAGGCGCTCATCGGGCTCGCGCACGTCCTTGGCTTCGAAGGTCAGCACGCCCATCACCTTGCTCTCGGAGGTGGCGGGGAAGGCGAACACGCTGCGCATCCCGGTCGCCTCGGCGAGGGCGCGTGCGTGCGTGCGCGGGTCGTTCTGCATGTCCCGGCTCCAGATCGGCTCGCCGCGCTGCCAGGCGGCGCCGATCAGGCCCTGGTCGGGGCCATAGCTCATGCCGCGCGAGGCTTCGACGATGCGTTCGATGTCGGGATCGGAAACATGCCACGCCTGCTCGAAGCGCAGCACGCCGGCGGCCTCGTCGAGCGCGAAGTAGCGCCCGCAGGGCAGGCCTTCGGCCTCGCACACCGCGCGCAGGACGCTGCGCACTCCGCCCGCGGCGTCGGTGGCGGCCGCGAGCGCGTGCGCCGCGCCGTGCTCCAGGCGCAGCAGCAGCTCGCTGCGCTTCTCGGCGGTGATCTCGTGGCCGACGCCGCGGTAGCCGGTGAACTGTCCGCCGGCATCGAACACCGGCTCGCCGCTGATGCGCACGAAGCGCAGGTTGCCGTCGCGCGCCTTGCGCCACATGAGGACGTTGTAGAAGGGCTGCCGCGCATCGAGCAGCGCGCGGTGCGCGCGCCAGCCGCCTTCGCACTCCAGCCCGCCGCTCCAGCGCGGCTGGCCGATCAGCCGCGCAGCCAGGTCGCGGTCATGGCCGCTCACGTTGCGGCCCTCGAGCCGCGTGAAGCGGTACTCGGCGTCCTGCTCCCAGTACCAGTCGGAGGACAGCTCGGTGAGGGCGCGAAAGCGCGCCTCGCTCTCGCGCAACTGCGTCTCGGCGCGCCTGCGGTCGGTGATGTCGCGGGTGAGGGCGAGCACCAGCGTCATGCCGCTGGCCTCGTCGCGCAGCGGGACGGCGCGCACTTCCATCCAGCGGTGCGTGCCCTTGAGCCCGATCATCTCGAACTCGAGGCTGCGCTCCTGGCCGCCTGCGACCCGCTGCACCAGGTCGCGGAAGGCGGTCTGGTGCGGGGTCGCGACCAGCCCGTAGACGCACTTGCCGCGCAGCGCGCCGAGGTCGTCCGCCTCGATCATGCGCAGCCCGGCGGGGTTCATCTCGAGCAGGTTGCCTTCGGCGTCGAGCAGCTTCACGCACTCGGGCTCGTTGTCGACGATCGCGCGCAGCCGGCTCTCGCTCGCCCGCATGCGCGCCTCGGCGAGCTTCTGCTCGGTCACGTTGCGGCCGACGCCCTGGTAACCGGCGAACGCGCCTTTGCTGTCGAACACCGGGCGGCCGCTGGTGCTGACGTAGCGCCGGCTGCCGTCTTCCAGCGTGCGCCACATCAGCACTTCGCGGAACGGCTTGCGCGCCCTGAGCAGCTCGCGGTGCGCCTGCCAGCCGCCCTCGACCTCGATGCCGGTCTCCCAGCGCGGGCGGCCGATCAGGTTGAGCGCCAGGGCGCGCTCCTTGGCGGGCACGTCGTCGCCGACGTGCACGTGCGTGAAGCGCAGCTCCGCGTCCTGCTCCCAGTACCAGTCCGAGGAAAAATTGACGAAGGGATAGCGCGGCGCAGTAGAGCTGCGCCGGACGGTGCTACGCGCCTTGGCCGGGCGTTTCCTGCTGACTGCCATGCGCTGCGAGCCTCCCCCGACGACAATTTAGCGGAGGCTTATCGCTGCGTCCAGATGAGATGGTAAGGAGCGGGAAAAGCCCCGCTGACTTCACGCCAGGTGTGCGATCGAGTTGGCGTAGTAGCGCAGCAGGGGCAGCTCCTCGGCGCGGGCGTAGTACAGGCCGTCGCGCTCATCGACGAGCCGGCGCAGGCGCAGCATGCGCAGGCCGACGTTGACGGCGTAGTCGAAATCGCGCCGCGGCACGTAGACGTGCGCGCCGCGCCGGCGCAGCGCTTCCACCAGCTGCCCGACCTCCGCCTTCAGCTCGAGCTCCGAGATCGCCCGCTCGCCGTGGCGCACGAACACGGCGGCGATCAGGGGCACCGGCAGCACCGGCACGATGCGGCCGACCGCGTCCATCAGGTGGCGCCCGAGCGCGGCCATCTCGCGCCTGCGCTCCTCGACCGGCAGCTTGTGGAAATCGAGGCCGTGCTCGCGGCAGTAGGCGCGCATCGACACCGGAGAGCCGAAGTTGACGCAGGCATAGCCGAAGCGGTGCCACTCGCTCCGCAGCATGAGCGAGACGTTGTGCAAGGCGAAGCGCAATGTAGTCCACAGCGCCCTTGACGGGCTGCTGCGCGCCGCATCCGGATCGATCGAGCGCAGCAGCGTGCGGTCCTCCAGCACGCGGTCGTAGTTGATGCCCAGCGGCACGAACACCAGGTCGCGCTCGCCGTCCGTACGGAAGCCGCGCATCATGTAGTCGATCGCGCCGAGCTTGGGCTCGCGCATGCGGCCGTCGCGCGTCAGGCCTCCCTCCGGGAATACCGCCTGCGGCACGCCCGCCTCGGTCGCCATCACGATATAGCGCTCGAGCACCCTGCGGTAGAGCTCGTCCTTGGAGTTGCGCCGCACGAAGTAGGCGCCCATCCAGCGGATCAGGTGCGAGAGCGGCCAGATGCGCGCCCATTCGCCCACCGCGTAGGACAGCGCCGTCTGGTCCGCCGCCAGGTAGCCGGCGAGCACATAGTCCATGTTGGAGCGGTGGTTCATGACGAACACCACCGTCGCGTCCGATTCCACGCGCGCCAGGTTCTCCGAGTCGACATAGCCCAGGCGCACGCGGTAGAGCATCTGCGCCAGGCGCTTGCCGACCCAGTAGCCGATGCGGAAGTACAGGTAGGCGTTGAACGCCGGCACGGTCTCCCGCGCGTAACGCTCCACCAGATGCATGGTCCTAGCCAGAGAGATCCGGTTGTGCGCGGCATGATGCTCCGCCGCCTGCTGCACCTTCGGATCGGTCAGCAGGCGATGGATCAGCGCCTGGCGGCGCGTGCGCTGGAACGGCCGGATGCCGATGTGCAGCCGCTTGCCGACCTCGTCGATCACCTGGTTGGCCGGATGCATCACCATCCAGCGCAGCACCGGCATCAGGATGTGCTCGTAGAGCGCCCAGGCGGCGAGCGACCCCGCCGCCACGGCGAGCCACAGCGGTACGGCGACTTCCGACATGCCCCCTCCCAGGAGCGGAGTCTAGCGCCTTCGCTCGCGGGCGAAGAGGTACAGCCCGCTGCCGATGACGATGGCGGCGCCGATCCACACGGCGGGGGCCGGCACATCGCCGAACACCAGATAGCCGAACAGCGCCATGTAGATCACCTGCTGGTAGACGAACGGCGCGATCACGCTCGAGGGCGCATAGCGGTGCGCGAGCGCGAGGAGGTAGTGGCCGACCCCTCCCAAAACGCCGAGCGTGCAGGCCAGTGCCCACTCGAGCCACGTGTCCGGCGCTTCCCATGTCGCGATGGCAAACGGCGTGAGGATGAGGGTCGCGCCGATGGCCGGGAGAAACTGGATGGTCTCGGGCGGATCGTAGGCCGCCAGGTGCCGCGTCATCATCATGAAGACCGCGTAGAGGACCGCGTTCATCACCGCGAGCAGCATCGCCGGATGGAAGTCCGCCGACCAGGGGTGCACGATCACCAGCACGCCGGCGAATCCGGTGAGGATCGCCGCCAGCCGGCCGAGGTCGAGCTTCTCGCCGAGGATCTGCGCGCTGAGCAGCGCGATCATGAGCGGCGAGGAGAAAAAGATGGATGAAGTGACGGTGAGCTGCAGGTACTGCAGCGCCCAGAAGTTCATCGCGGTCATGACGACGAACATGGCGGCACGCGCCAGGTGCCAGCGCAGGTGATTGGTCTTCACGAGCGCGAGACCTTTCACCGGCAGCAGCACCGCGCCGGCCACGATCGCGTGGATGAAGAAGCGCAGCCACACCACCATCACCACCGGCATGCTCTGCACCAGCCACTTCGCGCTGCCGTCGAGCACGCTGAAGATGAGGTAGGTCAGCGAGACCAGACCGATGCCGACCAGGCGGTTGCGGGCGCTGTCTGCGTGCAGCACCTAAAGGGCTCGTTTGACCGCGTTGGTCACCGCGCGAGTGTCGTGCACGCCGCCCAGGTCGGGAGTGAAAACCTGCTCCTCGGTGGTGCGCTCGATCGCCGTCATCAGCCGCGCCGCGGCCTTCGGCTCGCCCAGATGCTCGAGCATCATCGCGGCGGTCCAGAAGGTGGCGATCGGGTTGGCGATGCCCTTGCCGGTGATGTCGAAGGCCGAGCCGTGGATCGGCTCGAACATCGAGGGGAATCTGCGCTCTGGGTTCAGGTTGGCGGTCGGCGCGATGCCGAGCGAGCCGGAAAGCGCGGCGGCGAGATCCGACAGGATGTCGGCGTGCAGGTTGCTCGCCACGATGGTGTCGAGCGAACCGGGCTTGAGCACCATCAGCGTGGTCATCGCATCGACCAGCACGCGCTGGGTCTTTACGTCAGGGTACTTCTGCGCCACTTCGTAGAAGATCTCGTCCCACAGCACCATGCCGTGGCGCTGCGCATTCGATTTGGTGACCAGGGTCAGATGCTGCCTTTTTCTGCTCCTGGCCAATTCGAACGCAAAGCGGTGGATGCGCTCCACGCCGACCCGGGTGAAGACCGACGTTTCGGTCGCCAGCTCCTCCGGCAGACCGCGATGCACCCGGCCGCCCGATCCCGAATACTCGCCTTCGGTGTTCTCGCGAACGATGACCCAGTCGATGTCATTTCCCTTGTCCAAAGGACTTCTCACGCCGGGCAGCACGCGTGAAGGACGCACATTCGCGTATTGGTCGAAGCCCTGGCAGATCGGCAGGCGCAGGCCCCAGAGCGAGACATGGTCGGGCACGTCGGGCGCGCCCACCGCGCCGAACAGGATGGCGTCGAAGGTTTTTAGACGGTCGAGGCCGCCGTCGGGAATGTAGGCGCCGGTCTTCTTGTACCGCTCGGAGCTCCAGTCGAACGTCTCGAACTTCATCTCGAAGCCTTCTTTCCCGGACAACGCGGCAAGGACGTCCATGCCGGCCGGGATGACTTCGTTGCCGATCCCGTCACCCGGGATCGAGGCGATTCTGTAGGATTTCATGGGCTCAATTTACCAAATGGGAAGGACGCGCATGGCGACCCATCGAAGCCGGGCCCGTACGTCGTACACCTCAAGTGGCTGCCGGGCAATATGAGCCGGCCGCGGAGAAGAAGTCGCTAGGCCGCTTTTCGGGATTGATTTCTGATCGCTTCGGCAACCGCGGCGCCGACCTCGGCAGTACCCGCCTTGCCCTTCATGTCGGGGGTGTGCGGCCCGTCGATGATGACGCGCTCGATGGCGCGCAGGATGTCGGCCGCGGCCTCGGCATGGCCCAGGTGCTCGAGCATCATCGCACCCGACCAGATGGTGGCGATCGGGTTGGCGATCTTCTTGCCGGCGATGTCGGGCGCCGAGCCGTGCACCGGCTCGAAGATCGACGGCGCGGTGCGCTCCGGGTTGATGTTGCCCGAGGCGGCGATGCCGATCGTGCCGGCGGTCGCCGGGCCGAGGTCGGAGAGGATGTCGCCGAACAGGTTCGAGGCGACGATCACGTCGAAGCGGTCCGGGTTGAGCACCATCTGGATAGTCAGGCCGTCGACGTGATATTGATCTGTTTTTATATCAACAAACTTCTTACTCATTTCGGCGAAGCGTTCGTCCCAGTACGGCATGGTGATCGAGATGCCGTTGGACTTGGTGCACGAGGTGAGGTGCTTCTTGCGCGTCTTCGCCAGCTCGAAGGCGTACTTCATGATGCGGTCGGTGCCCTTGCGCGAGAACGTCGAGAGCTGGGTGACGAACTCGCGCTCGGTCCCCTCGTACATCCTGCCGCCGACGTTGCCGTATTCGCCTTCGGTGTTCTCGCGCAGCACGAGGTAATCGATGTCGCCCGCCTTGCGGCCGACGAGCGGGCAGGGCATGCCCTCGAACAGGCGCACCGGGCGCAGGTTCACGTACAGGTCGAAGATGCGGCGGAAGTCGATGAGCAGGCCCCACACCGCGATGTGGTCTGGCACCAGGGCGGGGTTGCCGACGGCGCCGAAATAGATGGCGTCGAACTTGCGCAGGATGTCCGGCGCGTCGTCCGGCCGCATCTTGCCGTGCGCCTTGTACCAGTCGCAGCTCCAGGGGAATTCCTGCCACTTGAAGCGCAGGCCGTGCTTTGCGCCGACCGCCTCGAGCACGCGCACGCCCTCGGGGATCACCTCGCGGCCGATGCCGTCGCCGGGGATCACTGCGATGGAATGTTCTCTCATGGCCGCGAGTATATAGAATCCGCCATGCGCTTCGCAGCCTTCGAGACCTCGACCGAGTGGTGCTCGGTCGCGCTGTCCGTTGACGGCGAGATTGCCGCCATCGAGCGGCGCGCCGGGCACCGCCATTCGGAGCTGGCGCTGCCGATGCTCGAAGATTTGTTCAGAAAAACAAATACCAAACCGGAAACTCTGGACGCCATCGCCTTCGGCGCGGGGCCGGGGTCGTTCACGGGCCTGCGCATCGCCTGCGGCCTGGCGCAGGGGCTGGCCCTGCCGCGCGGCCTGCCGGTCATCGGCATCCCGACGCTCGAGGCGCTCGCCGAGGAATGCGGCGCCGATCGCGTCGTCGCCTGCCTCGATGCCCGGATGCGCGAGGTCTACTATGCCGCGCTCGAAAGGGCCGGGGCGCGCTGGCGCGAGATCGTGCCGGCGCAGTGCGTGGCGCCGGACGCGGCGCCGCCGCCTGCCGGCGACGGCTGGACCGGTTGCGGCAGCGGGTTCGCCGTGTTCCCTGCGTTTCTTCGCAATAAAATGGCGTGCGTGAAGCCTGAAATCCATCCCACCGCGGTCGCCGTCGCGCGGCTCGCCGCACCGCGCCTGGCCGCGGGCGAAGGCATGGATGCCGCAGCCGCGGCGCCGCTGTACATCCGCGACAAGGTTGCGCTGACGGCGCAGGAGCTCGCCGCGCGATGAGCGCAGTCCTCAAGACCGTTCCAGTGCTCGCGGCGATGAGCGAGGCGGACCTCGCCGAGGTGATGGCCATCGAAGAGGCGATCTATTCGCATCCCTGGACGCGCGGCAACTTCGCCGACTCGCTCGTTGCCGGCTACGAATGCCGCACCTGGCGCCTTGACAGCTCGGAACACGCCCCTCTGGTCGGTTATTTCGTGCTGATGGTGGCGGCGGGCGAGGCGCACCTGCTGAACCTGTCGATCGCCCCGGCCTGGCAGCGCAAGGGCCACGGCAGCGTGCTCCTGCGCGAGGCGGCGGGGATCGCCCGCGCGCGCGGCGCTCGCGGCATCTTCCTCGAGGTCCGGCCCAGCAACGCGGGCGCACAGGCGCTCTACACGCGCTTCGGTTTCCGCAGGATCGCGGTGCGGCGCGGATACTACCCGGCCCACACCGGGCGCGAGGACGCGCTGGTGCTGACGCTCGCGCTGCAATGAGCCGGCGCGACGAGGTGCTGGCCGAGATGGGTTTCTCTCCCATCTGGAAGCTTCGTACCCCGGCACCTCGAATTGAAGAACCTGTAAGAGCGCAGGGAAGCTGGATCGAGCTCAAGCAGGCTGTCCCGGCCTGCACTGCATGCGGGCTGCACAAGGGCCGTACGCAAACGGTGTTCGGCGTCGGCGACGAGCAGGCGGACTGGCTGCTGGTGGGCGAGGCGCCGGGCGCCGAGGAGGACCGGCTGGGCGATCCCTTCGTCGGCCAGGCGGGAAAGCTGCTGGACAACATGCTGGCCGCGATCGACCTGGCGCGCGACGACAACGTATACATCTGCAACGTGCTGAAGTGCCGCCCGCCGGGCAACCGCAACCCCGAGCCCGACGAGGTGGCGAAGTGCACCCCGTTCCTGCTGCGCCAGATCGAGCTGATCGAGCCCAAGCTGATCGTGGCGATGGGCCGCTTCGCCGCGCAGACGCTGCTCGGCACCGACGCCAGCATCGCCAGCCTGCGCGGCAAGGTCCACCGCTATGCCGGCCGGCCGCTGATCGTCACCTACCATCCTGCGTACTTGCTGCGCAGCCTGCCGGACAAGTCGAAAGCGTGGGCGGACCTGGTGTTCGCCAGGAAGACGATGTCTTCCCTTTAGTGCTTGCCGGGGACCTCGGAGCGGGCGAAGGCTAGCAGGCGCTCCATTTCTTCGTGGTGCACGCGGCGGTTGCGCAGGTACCACCACTGCACCACGGTCATGGTGGCGGCGACGAACAGGCCGAAGCAGGCGATCACCAGGTAGATCGAATGGCCGACGTGCAGCAGCCACGAGTACAGCGCGATCATGATCAGGATCGAGGTGTTCTCGTTGAAGTTCTGCACCGCGATCGAGCGGCCGGCGCCGACCAGGTGGTGGCCGCGGTGCTGCAGCAGCGCGTTCATCGGCACGACGAAGAATCCGGCCAGGGCGCCGATCAGCACCATCAGGATCACCGCCAGCCACACCTGGTGCACGAAGATCATGACGATCACCACCAGGCCCATGACGATGCCCAGCGGAATGACGCGCACCGACTTGTCGAGCGAGACCCAGAGGGAGGCGAGCACCGCGCCGATGGCGATGCCGATCGCGGTGATGCCCTGCAGCATCGCGGCGCGCGACAGGTCGAAGCCGAGCGCGACCCGCGCCCACTCGATGACGATGAACTGCAGCGTCGCGCCGGCGCCCCAGAAGAGCGTGGTCACGGCGAGCGAGATCTGGCCGAGCCGGTCGCGCCACAGGTATTTCACGCAGCGCCAGAAGTCGGTCAGCACCTCGACCGGGCGGGTGGGCAGGGGCTTCATCGCCACGCCGGTGCTCGGCACGTGCAGGTTGAAGATCGCGGCGATGGCGTAGACGGCGACGATGAGGGCGATCGCCGCCTCGGCGGGCGAGTCGATCGGCGTGTCGATCAGCGGCAGGTCGACGGCGAGCAGCACGCCGGAGACGCGCACGTGGATCAGGATGCCGCCTAGCACCGTGCCGAGCAGGATCGAGGCCACCGTCAGGCCCTCGATCCAGCCGTTGGCGATCACCAGCTGGCGGTGCGGCAGGTACTCGGTGAGGATGCCGTACTTGGCCGGCGAGTATGCCGCGGCGCCCAGGCCGACCAGGGCGTAGGCGAGCAGCGGGTCGGCGCCGAACAGCATGACCATGCAGCCCACGATCTTGATGCTGTTGGCGATGAGCATGATCTGCCCCTTGGGCAGGCGGTCGGCGAAGATGCCGACGTAGGGCGCGAGCGCCACGTACGAGATGACGAAGAAGAACTTCAGGTACGGCGTCAGCCACGACGGCGCATCCGCCTGCATCAGCAGCGCAATAGCCGCGACCAGCAGCGCATTGTCGGCGAGCGAGGAGAAAAACTGCGCCGCCATGATGATGTAGAAACCCGCGTTCATGCAGCGGCGGGTTATAGCACAATAGGCCTTCTCTTATTCCGGTCCTGAAGGTTTATAACGTCCGATGCCTCGCCCCATCCGCGCCACCGTGTCGGCGGGCGCGCTCGCGCACAATCTGCTCGTCGCCAAGGCCCACGCCGGGCGCGCCAGGCTCTGGGCGGTGCTCAAGGCGAACGCCTACGGTCACGGCCTGGAGCGCTCGGCGCGCGCGCTCGAGGGCGCCGACGGCTTCGCGGTGCTCGATTTCCAGGAAGCTGCGCGGCTGCGCATCGCCGGCATCGCCAAGCCGATCCTGATGCTCGAAGGCTTCTTCAAGCCGGTCGACCTGCCGCTGCTCGCCAAGTACGCGTTGACCCCGGTGATCCACAACGCCGAGCAGGTCGCGCTGCTCAAGGCGGCCGAGCTCGGCGGCGAGATCGACGTCTACCTCAAGGCGAACAGCGGCATGAACCGCCTCGGCTTTACCGTGGAAGGCTTGCGCGCCGCTTATAACACCGTGCGCATGCACCGGCAGGTGCGCAGCGTCACGCTGATGAGCCACTTCGCCGACGCCGACGGCGAAAGCGGCGTGAAGGCGCAGCTCGACTGGCTGGAGGAGATGGTGCGGCCGATCGAGGGGCTCGCGCAGGCGCCGCGCTCGCTTGCCAACTCGGCGGCGCTGCTGCGCTTTCCCGAGGCGCGCGGCGACTGGGCGCGCCCGGGCATCATGCTCTACGGCTGCTCGCCTTTCGCCGACCAGAGCGCGGCGCAGCTCGGCCTGAAGCCGGTGATGACGCTCGGCTCCGAGCTCATCGCCACCCAGCACCTGCAGGCCGGCGAGCGCATCGGCTACGGCTTCTCCTACGAAGCGGTGGGCGAGATGGCTATCGGGGTGGTCGCTTGCGGCTACGCCGACGGCTATCCGCGGCACGCGCCGACCGGCACGCCGGTGCTGGTCAACGGCAAGCGCACCCGCACCGTTGGACGGGTATCGATGGACATGGTCTGCGTCGACATCAGCGACATCCGCGACGCGTACATCGGCACCCCGGTGACGCTCTGGGGCGAGGGCCTGTCGGCGGACGAAGTCGCAGCCGCGGCCGGCACGGTCAGCTATGAACTGCTGTGCGCACTTGCTCCCCGCGTGCCGGTTACGGAAACGGCCTGATGGCGAAAGTAAAAACCGCCTATGTGTGCTCCGACTGCGGCGCCTCCGCGCTGCAGTGGTTCGGCAGCTGTCCCTCCTGCGGCGCGGCTGGCACGCTGAGCG
>Ga0193752_1000616_pt1 | contig 33223 bp, 24 predicted proteins | sample H1c1metaG_FD_144924 | JGI IMG/M metagenome (GOLD analysis project Ga0193752, IMG submission 144924) | Soil microbial communities from a riparian zone of the East river system, Colorado, United States - H1c1 | ecosystem: Environmental > Terrestrial > Soil > Riparian zone | place: USA: East River... | reverse complement strand
GAAGAAGAGATTCGCTCTGGCAACAAGCTAATCCGATCGAGGATCGAGGGCTCGTTGGACGCACCGTCTCGCCCTCGGTGCTCGTGCTCGCGCGCAAGCCCGGGTTTCGAGCGCAGCCATCCGCGGGGGCCTCTCTTCTCTCAAAACTAGACTTCGAAGCCGATCGGATTTTCCATGTCGCTCGCCGAACAGCTGAAGCAGACGATCGAGTGTTACGCCGACGAGTTGATGCAGCGAACGCCCATCGCCGAAATCCTTCGCCGCGGCGAGCTCACGCCGCGCGCAATGGCGCTGTACCTCGAGAGCTTGCGCTACCTGTTTGCCTGTTCGGAGCGCAACCTGAGGCTCGCCGCCGATCGCTGCGAGACGCTCGGCAAGCGCGAGATTGCGGCCTATCTCCGGCGCAAGGCGACCGAGGAGAATGGTCACGATCGGTGGGCGATCGCTGATCTTGCCCATCTACCTCCCGCCGCGACCGCAGGGATTCGGCCGGCGCGGGCCATCGTCGCGCTCGTAGAGCTGCAGGCCGAGTTCATCCTCACTGAGCCGTTGTGTTTTGTCGCCTACCTGCAGTGGACGGAGTACTTCTCGGTCTATGTCGGTGACGTCTGGCTAGACGCATTGGCCATGAGTGGCTATCAGCGCACTCAGGTCACTGCGATCCACAACCACCTGGAGACAGACCGCGAGCACGCCGCTGCCGGTTTTCGTGAAATCGATGCGCTCGCCCGCGATTTTCCGCATCCAGAGCGGCTGATCAATGCGGTCGACAAGGCTGGACGCGTGTTCGAGTCGTTGCTCGAAGAAATCTCGATCGAAGCGCGTCGCGCCGCTTGAAGCGGCAAAGTCTGTAACTACGCCGCGTGCGAGCGAGTGATCGATTGGCCGAATGGTCGCGGTGCACGCGCACAGTTGTTTCGATGCACAATCGTCCAAGTGTAGCGCGCAGGCACAAGCGCGCATGCACTGCTGCTTAGTCTTCGTCATATACATTTTCGTGGTGCCGTACGCGCAACGCTGGAACGCGAGGCAGTCGACAAATCAAACTGACTCTGTGGTATGTGTCCTGTTCGGGGGTTACGCATGCAGCCTCGGATACCGGAGGTCACGCTTCTCGAGGAGCTGGGACGGGGACCAGGTAGTGTAGTCTTCCGCGCACTGCACCACGGAACGGGCTGCACGGTAAAGCTGCCGAGTGATCGACCCAGTGATCGAGCCGGCGCGCTGCCGCGCTCTGAATCATTCGAACAAGATTTGTTGCAGCTTGCGCGCCTCAGCCGTGCCGGTCTGCCGCGCGTCATGCAGATCGGTGCGACCGACGACACGTCGTACGCGATCCTCGATGAAGCAGAAGGCGAATCGCTGTCGCGAGTGTTGCGCCGCTCGCTGTCGGAGCAGGCGGCGATTCAACTCGCGTTGAAGCTCGTCGCGTCGCTCCGGCACTTGCACGACGCCGGTTTCGTGCACGGTAATCTCACGCCGGATCACATCGTGCTCGCGAGTGAGGGCGCGCGCGTCAGCTTGCTCGACCGCGGCTCGGTCGCGCGGCCGGCGCAGTTCGATTCGCGGATCGATACACAGTCGCTTGGTGCAGTACTGCGCGATTGCGCGGACCGCATCGCAGAGCCCGGCCCCGGCGCGGTGCGTCTTCTGCAGCTCGCTGAAGAGTTGCTGCTCGCGGAACGCGCGGATCTCGCGACCGTTTCGGCCGAGCTCGAGGCGTGTCTATCGACCGGCGCCAAGCGAAACTCCGCGTATCCCGCGCCGAGCGTCGAATCACTCGCGTCGTTGCCGCTACCTGCGCTCACGGCGCAGCCACGGCGAGCGCGCAGTGAGCTCGTGCAGTTGCAGCGCGCGTGGGAACGGGCCGTGCATGGCCAGACCGGTGTGGTGATCGGTTTGCTCGGAGCCGCGGGTAGCGGCAAGAGCCGATTGCTCGCGGCATTTCTCGACAGCTTGAGCTCGCACGACGTGCCAGTGCTCTTCGTACGTTGCCGCAACAGCGATTGGGCGCCGTTCTCCGCGCTCAAGCGGCTGCTTGACGGGCACCTCGCCGGCCTCGCCGCCCTCGAGCCGAGTCGCCGCGCAGAGATCGAAGCGAGCCTGCGCGCCGCAGCGGGTCCCCTCGCATCGCGCGCACGGCTTCTTTCGCCTCGGCTCGCCGAGTTGTTTCGCGACGCACCGGTCACGATCGGCGAAGGCGATGCGCAGCAAGTGTTCGTCGCCGGGATGGCAGACTTTCTCGCGAAGTACCTTGAGTGGTCGGGTCGCTCGGTCGTCGTGATCGACGACGTGCACTGGCTCGACGCGAGCAGTCGCCTCGTGCTGTCGCGGCTGGCCGCGCGCGTGTGTCCGAAGGGGCACGTGTTCGTGTGCGGCGCGCGCGACGACGCGGAGAGTCGCGAGCCGCTCGAGCGCTTTCGAGCTGCGCTGCTACCAGAGTTCATCGAGACGTTGCGGCTCGGCTCGCTCAGCCTCGACGACGCGAGTCAAGTGATCGCTGAGTACTTGGGCCTCGAGCGAACTCCGGCCGAGCTAGTAGATCAGCTGACACAACTCAGTGACGGAACACCCCTGTGCTTGCTCGAGCTCCTTCGCTCCACCTTGGAGCGCGGGCTGCTCAAGCCGCTCGCTGGAACGTGGCAACTCGATGCAGCGCAAGTGCAAAGCATGCGTCTGCCGGCATCGTCGCAGGCGTTGATCGAACAGCGGCTCGCGAAGCTCGATCCGATCGAGCTCTCGGTGCTGCGCGCCGCTGCGGTGTTGGGCGACCACATCGACGTGAAATTTCTCGCGAGAGTCGCAGACCTCGGCCAGGCAGACGTCCAGCACGCGCTCGATTGTGCGGTGACCGCGCGCCTCCTCGAGCTCGATGCCGGGGGCGTCGTGTACAGCTTCGTGCACGACACGGTTTGGGAAGCACTCCTGCGCGAACTACCGGAAGACGCGCGCCGAGGCTTGCACCAGCAAGTCGCTGACGCGCTGTTCGCCGAGGGCGGCGAGGGCGCAGACTACGAATACAAGCTGGCGCGCCACCACGCGTCAGGCCTCGTCGGCAGCGATCCCAAACGTGTGTACGAGACCAACCGCCGAGCGGCACGGCGCGCGCTCGAAGCCTGTGATGACGCGCTCGCGCTCTCGTTCTTGAAGCCAGCCGAACACGCGGCCGAGCTCGCCGGAGTCTACGCCGGTCGCGAGCTGTTCGTGCAGCTCGCTGAGACGTACCTCCGCACCGGCGACACGCAGCAAAGCCTCGCGTACTTCGAGCGCGCGCTGGTGTGCTCGAAGCCTGGATTCGAGCGCTCGCACGTCCGCGGCCGAATGGCCTGGATCCACCACTTCAATGCAAACGCCGCGGCGTGTCGCGACACGCTCGAGATCGCACTCTCGGAGTCCGGCCGGCATTACCCGGGCGATCATCTCGGCGGAGTGCTGATGACGGCCGGGCGCTGGGCGATCGGGTCGCTGCGCGACAAGCTGGCGAGTCGGTTCCTCGGAAAGCGGCACCAGCCGCGACGCGATTCGGTATCCGAACAAGAATCACAGGCGTTGTGTCAGCTGTACACCGAATGTTTTCGCGTCGCGTTCGACAGCGGCAACCCGTTCGGTGTGATCACGAGCGTGCTCTCGCTCGAAGGTAGTAGCCGTGAGCTGCAGCCGTGCCGCTCGGTCGTTCACGCCGACTTACTGATGGCGCTGTTCTTCTCGACGCTCGGGTTGTCCAACGTCGCCCAAGCGCGGTTCGAACGCGCGGAGCAGATGGCGCGCGAGCTCGGAGATCCGATCGCCCAAACTTTGGTGCACGCGGTCTTGCACGCGATCACCGGCTGGCGTGGGGACTTCGCCGAATCGGAGCGTGAGGCGCGCCTGTGCGTCGACGAGCGCGGGCATTGGATGGAGCTCGGCGAGCTCTGCTACGTCTGCTTCGCGCTGTACGTGATGGAGATCGCGCGCGGCCGGCCGGAAGCCGCACTCGCCTGGATCGACCGCGCGATCGAGCGCGTGCGGCAGAACGGGCGAGCACCGGCGATCTTCGCGTTGATCGTGGACGCAGCGATCGTCACGCGCATTCTCCTCGGCCGCGAGCGCGAGGTCCGCGGCTTGGAGCGGCGGTTGCGTTTCGTCGAACATGCGGAGCTACAGAAAGACGGCTACTTCCACGTGCTCTTGTACCAGACGCGCGTGCAACGCTTCACCGAGACGGGCGACCTCGGCCCGGAGTTCGAAGCGCTCGTCGACGAGTTCTACGCACTTCAGCTCGACCCGCGGCAGGTGCACATCCTCGTCGCCGGGTATTACATGCACGTCGGACACGCGCGGGTACATCAGTGTTTGCGCGCCGAGCCCGCCGCTCGCGCAGCACTCTTGCCGAAGCTCGAACGCGCCTGCCGCGACATGGAAATTGCCGGCGGCAGAATCAAGAATTCTCAAGGTCACGTCCTCGTCGTGCGCGCCGCGCAGCGCTTTTTCGTGGGCGATCTCGCGGGCGCCAAGCGGCTCGTCGCCGATGCGGAGCGCGTCGCCGAACAACACGGCTGGCCCTGGGTGTTGTTTGCAGCGTCGCGGCTGCGCGCGCACATGCTGCGCGCGGAAGGTAACGAAGCTGCCGCTTGTGATCGCGCGCGCATGGCTGCACTCTGGGCAGAGCGGTACGGCCAGCACAGCCGCTTGCGCTTCATTTGCGAAGAGTTCGACCTCGAAGACGTGACGCGGGCGCTCGCGCGATCCGACGTCGATGCTCCGAGCACGAGTCGAAACTTGGATGCGCTCCAGCGGATCAGTCAGGCGAACAGTCGAGAGCTCGGGGCAGAACGCCAAGCGCGACTGATCTTGGACGAGCTCCTCGAAACGCTCGTCGCGGAGCGCGCACTCTTGTTCATGCGCAGCAGCGAGCCTGGTCATCCGCTCGCACTCGCTGCGGGCCGGCGCGCCGGAGCGAGTGACCTCGGCGCGGGCGTGAAGTACGACCGCGCGTTGATCGAGCAGGTTTACGCGACTGGCCAGACGCAGCTAATCGAGGGTACACCGGGCGATCGGACCGGAGTCGATCGCGTCTGCATCGCGGTTGCGCTCGTACTGCGCGAGCAAGCCGTCGGCGTGTTGTACCTCGATCGGCCGGAGATCGAAGGTAGCTTCCGCAGCGAAGACGCCGCGTTGCTGCAAGCGCTCGCAAATCAAGTCTCCCTCGCACTCGAGCTCGCCAGCTCGCTTCGAGAGCGCGAGCAGTTGCAACTGACGTTGCAGCAAGCCCAGACGATGGAAGCGGTCGGGCGGCTCGCTGGCGGCATCGCCCACGACTTCAACAACATCCTCGCAGCGATTCAGTACGCCGCGAGCAGCTTGGTCGTGCTCGCAGCACAAGGCAAAGTCGGCAACGAGGACCTGAAAGACATTCAGACTGCAGCTCGCCGCGGCGCCGACCTCACGCGCCAGTTGCTCGGGTTGTCGCGCGGCAAGACCGCGCCTCCGCCGCCACGCCGGATCCTCTTGGGCGAAGCCGTGCGCGACCTATTGCCGATGATGCGGCGTCTGGTGCGGCACGACGTTCGCATCGTGGTCGAAATCACTTCCGAGTCGCTCGCGATCATGGCGGACCTCAGCCAAGTCGAGCGCGTGCTGATGAACCTGTGTCAAAACGCGAGCGATGCGATGCCGCACGGTGGCGCGATCACGATTCGCATCGCTCCGCTCGCGCTCGACACGAGCGTTCCGGCGCCTGCAGGCACGAGTCACGTGCTCCTCAGTGTCTCGGACACGGGTACTGGGATGAACGACGAGGTACGCGCGCGCCTGTTCGAACCGTTCTTCACGACGAAGTCGAACCAACGCGGCACGGGCCTCGGGCTCGCGAACGTGTATGCGATCGTGCAACAATGTCAGGGCACGATCGAAGTCACGAGTGAGCTCGGCGCAGGATCTTGTTTTCGGATTGCGCTTCCGCGGCCGCTCGCGGCGGAACAAGCGCCGGCTCCGCTGCGTTTCTTGAGTGAGGTGCGCCCCACAGCCGCAGCGAACAGCAGCAAGACCGTCCTGGTGGTGGACGACGACGATGCTGTGCGCCGGATGGTCGTGCGCACGCTCGAGCTCGGCGGCTTCCGCGTGCTTTCGGCGCCGAACGGTGAAGCGGCGATCCGGATCGCGGCCGGCCACGACGGCTTGTTCAACCTGGTCGTGACCGACATGCACATGCCGGGTATGGACGGGTCGCAGCTCGGTCGGACGCTGCTCGAACGCGATCCAAGCCTGAAGCTGCTGTATCTATCCGGCGATGCGGAGGACGAGCTCGAGGAAAGCGGTCTGCTCGCGCACGACGCTGCGTTTCTTCACAAGCCGTTTGCGCCCGACGTGCTCCTTTCCCACGTGCGTGAGGCCTTGAGCGACGAGGTGCCGGTCGCTCCGGTTCCGGTCCGGGACTCGGTCGGCTGATTACAGCGTTGTCAGCTGCGCGGGTGAGCTGGTTCGCAAGGGCCCGGCAATTACGGCGGACCGGTCTGCACGAAATGGCATTGCGGCCGAGCGAGTTCCATTCGACGCTTTGTAGGTGCCGGTGTGCGCGGCGCAGGAGTCGTTTGGATGAAATCGCGGACGTTCAAAACGGTCGAGACGCGCGGCATTCGTTTGCGCGTGATGGTCGAAGGTTCGGGCCCGCTCTGCGTGCTCGTCCATGGTTGGCCGGAGTCTTGGTACTCCTGGCGGCACCAGATCGATCCGCTCCTCGCCGCGGGGTATCGCGTGGCAGCGCTCGACGTGCGCGGCTACGGGGGCAGCGACAAACCGCACGCGATTGAAGCGTACGACATGATCGAGATGACCGATGACGTGGTCGGTGTGATCGACGCGCTCGCGGGCCCGGAAGGCCAAGCGATCTTGATCGGGCACGACTGGGGCGCGCCGATCGTGTGGACCACTTCGATTCGCTACCCCGATCGCGTGCGCGCGGTGATCGGCATGAGCGTGCCGCACCTCGGTCGCGGCAAGCTCCCGTCGATCGACGTGTTCAAAGAGCTCTACAAAGACAAGTTCTTCTATCAGCTGTACTTCCAGAAGCCCGGCGTTGCGGAGGCCGAGCTCGAAGCCGACGTCCCTGCGACGCTTCGCAAGCTCTACTACAACGCGTCGGGCGCAGACGGTGTGAGCATGAACGGGAACAAAGGCCCGAACGCCAGCCTCCTCGAAGGCATGATCGATCCGAATCCGCTGCCGGCGTGGTTGCCCAAGGAGGACTTGGACTACTACGTCGAGCAGTTTCGGAGCAGCGGCTTTCGCGGGCCGTTGAATCGCTATCGGAATCAAGAGCGCGATCACGCGAGCTTGCCCGAGCTGTCGACGAAGCTAGTGCCTCAACCGGCACTGTTCATCGCGGGGGATCGCGATCCCGTACTCCGCTTCGTTCCCGGCGTGAGCCTCGCTGACTTGTGCGATCGCTGGTATGCGGATTTGCGCGGCAAGGTGATCGTTCCCGGCGCGGGCCACTGGGTTCAGCAGGAAACGCCCGAACCCGTGAACGAAGCGATGCTGAAGTTCTTGCGCGAGCTTTGATCGCCTAAACGCAGTCTTAGTCCTCGTCTCAAGGCTTCAACAAGCCGAGCTGGACCAACGACTTTCGTAGTGCCGGCGGGTCGGTGTACTGCACTGCATGAATACCGACCGCCGCCGCACCAGCCACGTTGTGCGGGGCGTCGTCGATGAATACCGTTTCTTCGGGCTTGAGCCGGTGCGTCTCGAGCAAGTGACGGTAGATGCCCGGATCTGGCTTGGTTAGCTTCAACGTTCCCGAGATCACGATCCCGTCGAACCACTGCAGAAACTCGAAGCGACGGAGCGCGTATTCGAACGTTTCCGCAGACCAGTTACTCAGCGCATACAGCGGCGTGCTCCGCGCGCACAGCTCGGCGAGAATCTGCACCGTGCCCTGGATTGGACCGGACATCATCTCGTCGAAGCGCGGGCCCCAGGCTTCGATGTGCGCCTTGTGCTGCGGGTGTGACTCCACGAGCTGCGCATAGGCGTCAGCGAGCGGCCGCCCGGCATCTTGTTGCAAGTTCCAGTCGGGCGTGCAGACGTTCGTGAGGAACGCCTCCATCGCCGCTTCGTCGTCGAAGAGCTTGCGGTAGAGATAGCGCGGGTTCCAGTCGATCAGGACTCCACCCAAATCGAACACGACGGTCGAATGCTGCGGCATGGGGTGAGTGTAGCGCGATCAACGCGCGGACAGTCCTGCGATTCGTGCTTCGAGTTTCGCGCGATCCGTCGTGACCTCGAGCGCCTGTGCGAAATGTTCGCGCGCGCTCGCGTCGTGACCGAGACGCAGCTGCATCAGCCCGATTTCGAGGTGAATACGATCGTGCAGGAACGGTTGACCGAGCAAACCGAGGAGCACCGTTCGCGCGCCGGTCGCGTCGCCCGCGCGCGCGAGATCTGCCGCGTGCTGCAGACCACCGATCGCAGAATCAGGATCGTGCGTCAACGCACGGCGCAGCGTGGCAGCTGCCGCGTCCGCCTTTCCCTGGCGCCCGAGGAGGTCCGCTTGGGCCATCAACCCCCGCGTTCCCCACGAGGCCGGGCCGAGGTACGGATACGGCGTCGCGGCCATCCGCTCGTACAGCTCGAGCGCGCGCGCCGTCTCTCCGTTCGCCTCGAACGCTTGCCCGAGGCCCCACATCGCTTGCGGGTTGTCGGGTGCTGCCTGCAGCGCGCTCGTGAACAATGCTTCAGTGGTTCGATAGTCGCTCACGCGTGCGAACGACCGAACTGCACAAGCGAGTGCGAGCGCGCCGCAGCTGACAGCCGCGAGCGTCATCGGCACGGTCGATGCTCCCCGCGCGTGAATCGCGCGCGCGACGAACAGCACCGGAATGCTGAGCGCGGCCGCGAGCGGCAGGTACATGCGCCGCTCCGCGACGACCTCGCTGATGATCGGCACGAAGCTCGAGCTCGGCGCGAGCAAGCTGAAGAAGAACCAGCCGGGTAGTGCGGCGGGGCTCTTGCGCCAACTCAAGTAGAGCGTACACGCGACCAGCGTGCACACGCCGAGATCCGCCAGCCAGTAACGTGCGAGCGCCCCGTCGACCGGCCAGTTGTAGGTGATGCTGAGTGTGTCGGGCCAGCCGATCAGGCTCAGATACAAGGCGATCGCTTCGCCTTGAACTGCGAGGCTGTCGAGCGGGCTCACGCCGAGTCCGAAGCCTGCGGTCTGGTCGCGCGCGCCGGCGAGCTGCAATGCGAACAGCGGCAAGATGCCGATGCACAACCCCGCGTACAACCAGCGATGTTTGGAGAAGGCAACGCGAAAGGACGTGCTGAAGAACGCCAGATCCAAGCACAGCACGAGTGCGGGAGCCGAGATCACCGTCTCCTTGCAACCGCTGCCGATCGCGACGGCAAGCGCTGCCACGAGTGCGTCGCGGCGACCGCCCCCGCGCTCGAGCGAACGAAGCGAGAACCACAGCGCGAGCAAGATGCTCGTCGCTGCGAGCAACTCGGTTCGCTGCACGACATACATCACGAGCTCGGTCTGGAGCGGATGCAACGTCCACAGCGCGACGATCGCGAGTGCGACGTGGTGCGATCGCTCGCGCAACCACTCCGGCAGCGGATGGCGGCGGAGCAGCTGGATCAACAGCCCCCACGCCAGCAGCGCATTCAGCAGATGCACCGCGAGATTTACGGCCCGATAACCGGAAGGCTCGAGGCCGCCCGCCAAGTAGTTCACCGCGAAGGTGGCGTGCACGATTGGACGGCCGGAGAGCGCCGTATCGGGCGGCGGCGAGAATGCGGTCGAGAGTTGGCGCAGGTTCGCGTTGTCGACGATCGCGCTCAGGTCATCCAATACGAACGGCGCGGAGAGCCCGCGTACGTATACGAGCACCGCTGCCAGGGCGACCACCGACGCACCGTAGAGGCGGAGCACAGCCCGATCGTATCAAAGCTGGCCCGAATGCCACACAAGCCTCCTGCCGGCCCGCGCCCTCGATCGCTGGGGAACGCCGGTGCGACCGCGATACCGCAGCCGTGATGCCCTCGAAGTCCAGCACGTGCAGCGCATGCCCGCCCGCCGCGAGCGTGATGCACGCTGATACGGGTGTCGAGGCTGATTGCGCTCGTCGCTGCCGCAGCGGCTGCGTCGGCGAGCGCGCCTCCGTTGCATATCGCAACTCATCGGTCGACATCGCCGCACCCATCAATGGGCCAGCCGATCACGTTAAAAGCTCAAGTTAAGGCAACCGCTGCCGTTGATGGAAGGTGCCCCCATCGCTGCGCGTGCTGTTGATCGACCCGGCGGACGAGGCTCGCCGCATCCTGACTGAACGGCTGACTTTGCAAGGGTTTACGGTCGTCGAATGCCGTGACGGTGCGGAGGGTGCGATCGCGGCGCTGCAGTCGACGCCGGCGGTGGTGGTCGCCGATCTGTCGATGCCGAGCATTTCGGGTGTCCAGCTGTGTCGCCTGCTCAAGTCGGAGAGCAGCACCTCACATGTGCCGGTCGTGCTCCGCGGTCCGGGCGGCCAACGAAATCGCTTCTGGGCAGAACAAGCGGGGGCGTACGCGTACGTAGTCAAAGGGCGCATGGGCGAGCTCGTGCGCGCGCTGCGGCGTGCGCTGCGTCGCGTGGTCGAACAAGGCCCGCGGTCCGACGCGACGTTTTTCGTGCAGAGCTCGACCGAAGGCCTCGACGTTCGCGAGCGGATCGCGGCGCATCTCGACGCTGCGTTGTTCGACTCGGTCGTGGCAGCTGAAGTGCGCCGGCTCGGTGCGACCGAGTCGTTCGATCGACTGATGGATCTGTTGTCGCAGTTCGTGTCGCAAGTCACGTCGTACCGCTGGATGGCCGTGACGCGCGACACGCCGCCACGCTTTGGGTTGCACGTGAATGCCAATTGCCGCGAACGCATGCTTGCGGAAGCGCGCACCGCGCTCGGCGTGAGTGAGTCGATGGCGATGGTCACGATCGAAGACGAGGACGCAGTCGACGACCTCGAAGGCCCGCCCGCGATCTGCGAGCGCATTCCGTTCGGCGACGGCTACCTCGGGACGATCGGGCTTGCTCCTCGAGCGCCGGTGCATCACAGCGATCCGATCCTGATCAAGACGATCGCGCGCGAGCTCGGTGGCGCGCTGCGAATGGCGACGCTCGTCGAAGAGTCGCGGCTGACTGCGACGACCGACATGCTCACCGGGCTGCTCAATCGCCGAGCGTTCCTCGAGTGGGCCACGCGCGAGCTGCGGCGTGCGGAGCGTTATCGTGATTCGCTTTCGGTCGTCGTCCTCGACGTCGATCACTTCAAGCAAGTGAACGATCGGTACGGCCACGCGACCGGCGACAACGTGCTCGCGTTCGTCGGAAGCATGCTGCCGAAGGCCGTGCGGTCGTGCGACGTCGTCGCGCGTTATGGTGGTGAAGAGTTCGTGCTGGCGCTGCCGTCGACCCCGCTTCAAGGCGCAGTCCTCGTCGCAGAGCGCGCGCGCCGTACGCTCGAAGAAGCGACCGTACAGGCTGGAAACGGCTCGAGCGTGCCGGTCACGGCGAGCTTCGGTGTCGCACAGTTGAACAGCGGCGAGACGATCGACCAGTTGATCGATCGCGCCGACCGCGCGATGTACGCAGCTAAGAGCGGCGGCCGCAATCGCGTCGAAACCGCGGAGTCGCTCCCCGACCCGCGCCCGCACGCGTCGGCTCCGGTCGCGGTGCACTCTGCTGCTCCCCCACATCCCGTGCACATCGCCGATTTTCTGGGCGGCAAGAACTGAACGTGCGCGTGTCGTCGGGGCGCTAGCAGTCGTGTTAGGCCCTCGGGACGAGGGCTGACCGCGCTTTCGCTTCCCACCGCAGTCGGCATTTTGAGTATGTTCCGGCCATGCCGGGACGCTTTCATGGCTTGTTTCTAGGATCGATCGCTTTGGTCGTCGCGATGTCGCCGAGCGCAGCCAGAGCCGGTAACGAGGACGAGCTGTTCGTCGGCAATCAAGCGGCGATGGTCGGCGGTTCGATCAGCGCCGTCGTCAAAGATGCGAGCTCGACTTGGTACAACCCGGCAGGCCTCGGTGCAGTCGAGCGCAGCCAAGTCGACGTCAGCGCGACCGTGTACACATTGCGGCTCTATTCTGCGCCGAAGTTCATCTCGGCCGTCACGGGAGAATCGGACGACGGCGCGGTCACCGAGTTCGTCGTCGCGCCGAGTCAGATCGCGTACGTGCGGAAGCTCGGCGAACACCTCACGCTCGGGCTCGGCTACTTCATGCCGCGCTCGCAGAACTACGTGTTGCGCGAGTCGCTCGAGGCCGGTCGCCTCGCCGACCGGTCGGCGTGGCAGATCGCAGCTTCGGTCGCAGAGGCACAGCACATCGGTGCGGCAGCGTTGGGCTACGCAGTGAACTCGCGCATTCGGATCGGCGCGAGCTTGATCGGTGGCTACGCGGCGAGCACACAAGCGATATCGCTGTTCGGATCGGCCAATCAAAATCGGCAGCCCGTGGCGGCGCGCAGCACGACGGTCATCGGTACGACCGCTCGCATGAGTCTGCAGGTCGGTCTCGGATTGCAGGTCGACCTCAGCGACGCGATCGCACTCGGCATCAACATCCGCACGCCCGAAGTCATGTTGCGCGACAGCGCGGACTCGAGCGCAAACGCGATCATCACGTCGCGCGAGGATCCTACGATGCCGCTGCTCGGCTCGGCGCAGGAACACGTCACCGACTCGCATGGCTTAGACCTGCTCACGGCAGGGCGCGTGGGCGTGGCGTTTGCGTATCGGCTCGCGCGCGGTTGGATCTCGGCCGAGGCCGACATCGCGCCGAGGCTGAGCCGCCCCGAAATCCCGATCGACAAGCGCACGACGGTGAACGGCCGTGTCGGCTTTTACTACGCGTTTTTGCCTGCAGTCGCACTCGGCGTCGGCCTCTTCAGCGACCGCTCGACCGACCGCGTAAAGTGGGAGTTCGTCGGCGGTGGCGGTGACTTCTACGGCGCAACGGTCGGCGTGGAGCTCAGCAACGAACACTTGCTCGCGCCGACTGAGACGCAGAAGTCGCTCGTGTTCACGAGCGTGTTTGCACTTCGCTACGCATTCAGCGACGGGAGCTTCGGTCGCACCGAAGTAAATTCTGCATTGATCGCGGACACGCAGACCGAAGAAGGCCCGTTCATCTCGAAGCAGGGCGACCTCGACGTGCACGAGTTCGGTTTCTACGTAGGCAGTGGTCTGCGCTTCTGAAACCGATTTCCGTGTGCGCAGATGTGAGCGGCAAAACTCGTCCGACGATCCGTCGTGAGCGCCGACGGATCGCCCGGTCGCAGCCTCAGGATCGCCAGGATCGTCCTCAGCCCGGCGACCCCCTGCAGGATGCAGAATTTTTTAGCAACTTTTTTGGTTGAGCCCCCTTCCTTCTGTATCTCTCGATCCGGAGCTCCTCCCGTTTAGGAAACAAGCAATGGCCGAAAGTCAGTTGATCGCAGGATTGGACCTCGGAACGACGAAGGTCTGCGCCATCGTGGGTGAGTTGATGGACGATGGCATCGACATCATCGGCATTGGGTCCGTGCCGAGCAAAGGCCTGAAAAAGGGCGTCGTCGTAAATATCGAATCAACGGTGCAGGCGATTCGCGCTGCAATCGAGCAAGCCGAGACCATGGCCGGCTGCCAGATCCACTCCGTGTACGCGGGGATCGCGGGCAGCCATGTGCGTGGCCTCAACAAAGAAGGCGTCGCTGCGATCACCGAACGTGAGGTCGCGGAAGACGACGTGTTGCGCGTGCTCGAGCAGAGCAAGGCCATTCCGCTGCCGGGGGATCGCCAAGTGCTCCACGTGCTGCCGCAGCAGTTCATCGTGGACGACCAGGACGGCATCATGAAGCCGGTCGGCATGAGCGGCGTTCGACTCGAAGCCCGCGTGCACCTGGTTACGGCTGCGACCGCGAGCGTTCAAAATATCATCAAGTGCGCAGAGCGCTGCAACTTGCACGTGGCTGAAGTCGTGCTGGAGCCGCTCGCGAGCGCCCATGCCGTGCTGACCGAAGACGAGCGTGAGATCGGCGTCGCGCTGATCGACATCGGCGGAGGCACGACCGACATCATCGTCTTCGTCGACGGTGCGGCGGTACACACGAGCGTAATTCCGATCGGCGGACTCAACCTGACTGCCGATATTGCTCAAGGTCTGCGCACGCCGATGGCGGAAGCCGAGCGCATCAAGCTGAAATACGGCTGCGCTTCGGCGCACTTGATCGATCCAGAAGAGATGATCGAGGTGCCCTCTGTGGGCGGGCGCCAGCCGCGCGTGTTGCCGCGCGACGTGCTCGTGCAGATCATCGAGCCGCGGATGGAAGAAATCTTTCAGGCCGTGCACCACACGCTGAAAGAAACCGGCTACATCGACATGCTGGCGTCGGGCCTCGTGCTCTGCGGCGGCTCGACGTTGCTCGATGGAACGCCGGAACTCGCCGAACAGATCATCGGCTTGCCGGCGCGTCGTGCCACCCCGATCGGTGTGGGCGGTTTGGCAGACGTCGTAAAAAGTCCAGCGTTCGCGACCGCCGTCGGTTTGGTGAAGTACGGGGCGGAGCACACGAACGCGGAGAGCGCGCATCGGCACGCTCGCACGATCAACAAACCGAACGGCCTCACGCTGCGCAGCCGACTCGGAGACTGGTTTCGCGAAGTGTTTTGAAGCAGTGCGTTGAATCGGCTTTGCACGTGCGGCACGGGGCGTCCTGCCGCACACGCAGCAAGAACAAACTCGGACACGGAGCGTGAGGAGGCAGGCGATGGGTATCTCGATCGATTTCGCAGACGACGCAGAGCTTCAAGCGAAGATCAAAGTCGTGGGAGTGGGTGGTGCCGGTGGCAATGCCATCAACACGATGATCCACAGTGGGCTCGATGGCGTGGAATTCTTCGCGGCCAACACCGACACGCAAGCGTTGACGAACAACGCTGCGCCCGGGCGGATCCAACTCGGCATCAATCTGACGCGCGGTCTGGGCGCAGGTGCGACGCCTGAAGTCGGGCGCAAAGCCGCGCTCGAAGACGTCCAGCGGATTGCGGAAGCGCTCGCGGGCGCCGACATGGTGTTCGTGACGGCGGGTATGGGCGGCGGCACGGGTACCGGTGCGGCTCCGATCATCGCGCAGATCGCGCGCGATCAGGGTGCGCTCACGGTTGGCGTCGTAACCAAGCCGTTCGCCTTCGAAGGCCGGCGCCGCATGAAAAACGCGCTCGCGGGTCTCGAAGAGCTGCGGCAATCGGTCGACACGATCATTACGATCCCGAACGAGAAGCTGCTGACGGTCGCCGACGACGACATGTCGATGCTCGAAGCGTTCCGGCGCGCCGACGACGTGCTCTTGCAAGCAGTGCGCGGCATCAGCGACCTGATCGTTCGGTCCGGCGTGATCAACGTCGACTTCGCCGACGTGCGGACGATCATGAGCTGCACCGGCAAGGCGCTGATGGGCACCGGCTACGGTCGCGGTCCAAACCGTGCGCTCGAAGCAGCCGACGTGGCGATCAACTCGCCGCTGCTCGACGACATCTCGATCGCTGGTGCGACCGGCATCCTGATCAACTTCACGGCGAGCCCGGACGTGAAGCTGAAGGAAGTCAGAGATGCCGCGAGCATGGTTCAAGAAGCGGCGCACGAGGACGCGAACATCATCTTCGGCTTGGTCAGCGATCCCAACATGGAGGACGTGGTCAAGGTGACGGTAATCGCGACTGGATTCGACAATGAGGTCGACGAAGCCATGCTGCACGTTCCAGCAGCGGTCGCGCATCGCCATCACGCGCAGCAGCAACAACATCCCTCGCACCATCTGCACGGCCAGTCCAATCACTCGCCGATGGTTCGCAACGCAGCGCAGCAAGCGCTCGCGCGCGGCGTCAGTGGTGGGCAAAGCGGTCCACCGCAGCCACCCGGATTGACGCCGCGGCAATCGCAGCCACAGCCACAGCACCAGCGCAACGCGCCGCCGCAGCGCGGCCGCGGACAATACGATCAGCCGACGCGGCAAGTCCCCGCTCAGGAAATGCAGCCCGCGCGCGCATTCGGCCCGGCCGCGATGCTCGACGAAGCAGTCCTGGATATCCCAGCGTATTTGCGTCGCTCGAAGGGTAGCTGACGGCGGCTGCGCCTGCGTCGACTCGCGTGGCGCGACCGGCTTGTGAGCGTAAGAAGCGGAGGGTAGGGTCGGTGCGTGGTTGCGCCGTCCCACCTCACTGCGAAGATCGGTGCCGCAGTCGGTCTCGTCGCGGTGCTGATCGCAGTGTTCTATCAAGCTGCGTACGCGCGACGCGTCGATGACGAGTCGCGGCGTCACCGGCCGGTCGACGTTCTAGACGAGGGCTACGTCTCGTCGGCCGAGTGCCGCAGCTGTCATCCGAATCAATATCAGAGCTGGTCGAGCTCTTATCACCGGACGATGACGCAAGTCGCGAGTCCGGAAAGCGTGTTCGGCAGATTCGACAATCAGGATTTTGGTGGCGGCGTTCGGCTGGCGCGCGACGGCGACAAGTACTTCATCTCCTTCCCCGTGATGGGGCGCGAAGAACCCGAGCGCCGGCCGATCTCGCTCGTCACCGGCTCGCACCATATGCAGGTGTACTGGTTCGAGTCCGGCGATAGTCGAACGCTCGGCCAGGTGCCGTACGTGTTCCTCAAGGCCGATCAGCGCTGGGTCCCGCGGCGCTCCGTGTTTTTGGAGCCGCCCGGCGACGCGCGGTCGGCTGAAGCGGGGCGCTGGAACAGCAGCTGTCTCGCGTGTCACACGACGCACGCGCGGCCGCGCGCGGATCCGCAAGGCCAATACGATACGCACGTCGCAGAGTTCGGAATCGCGTGCGAAGCGTGTCATGGGCCCGGGCGCGCGCACGTGAACAAGCAGGCTTCGCCGCTCGCGCGCTATTCGAGCCACTTGGGTGCAGAGAGCGATCCGGGGATCGTGCATCCCGGCAAGCTCGATCATAAGCGGGCGTCCGAGATCTGCAGCCAGTGTCACGCGCTCTGGCAACACCGCGGCGTGGAAGGCGCGCGCGCTTGGAACGAACATGGGTTTTCGTATCGGCCCGGGGGCGATCCGAAAGATTCGATGTGGTTGCTTCAACCCTCGAACAGTCAGAACGACGAGCTCGTGTCGTGGGTGGTGAAGAACAAACGGCCGTACGTCGACGGGCAGTTTTGGCGCGACGGCATGGCGCGCGTCTCCGGTCGCGAGTTCAGCGGGATGATCGATAGCCCGTGTTACGTGAAAGGTGAGCTGTCGTGTTTGTCGTGCCACACGATGCACAAGCCCGACGACGACGCGCGAACGCTGACGGAGTGGGCGAACGACCAGCTCGGCAAGGGCATGAACACGGATCAGGCGTGTCTGCAGTGTCACGAGAAGCTCGCGAAGAACGTGACACAACATACGAAGCACGCTGCGGGCTCGTCGGGCAGCCGTTGTTACAACTGTCACATGCCGTACACGAGTTACGGGTTATTGACGGCGATGCGCAGTCATCGCATCGACGTTCCAAACGTGCAGTCGACCGTCGACACTGGACGGCCGAACGCGTGCACCTCGTGTCACCTCGATAAGAGTCTCGGCTGGGCGGCAGCGCAGTTGCAGGCGCGTTACGGAATCTCGGCGCCGGAGCTCACGGAAGATCAGCGCACGGTCGACGCGTCGCTGCTGCTCGCGATGACGGGCGATGCCGGTCAGCGTGCGCTCGTCGCGTGGGCAGCGGGTTGGCCCGAAGCCGTCGCTGCATCGCCGCAGGCAGCGCTGCCGGCGTTGCTCGGCCAGTTGATGGAAGATCCGTACGACGCGGTTCGCTACATCGCGGAGCGCTCGCTCCGGAGTCTTCCGAGTGTCGACACGCGCGACCTCGCCTACGACTTTACGGCGCAGCCGCGTGTGAACGCTCGGGTCGCTGACGGCATTGCACCTCGCGTGACTCCGCAGCCGTCCGCTGCGGAGGCGCAGCGCGTTGCGACGTTGATCGAGCGATTGAAGCCGCTTCGAAACCACCGGCCTGTCTTGCTCTTGGAGTGACATGAACGATCTCGCCGAGCCTCAGCCCACCGCGGACGCCAGCGCGACCGCCCCGACTCCGCAGTCGCAGCTCGCGGCGGCGAGCGTTCCGAAGGGCCGCGTGCGCCTGCACCTGCGTTTCGGTTGGATCGGCCTGCTGGTCTGCGCCCTCCTCGGCATTCTGCTCGAAGTGCTTCACGCCTGGAAAAGTCCGGCATATCTCGGGGTCGGGAACGAGACGCGCCGCTTGATGTGGACGCTCGCCCATGCGCATGGAATCGGGCTTTCGCTCGTTCACCTCGGTTTTGCCGCGACGCTGAACCTCGTGGCGAGCTCCGCCCTTCCGAAGCTGGAGCTCGCATCGCGTGCGCTCAGCTGGGCGTCTGTGCTGATTCCGCTCGGGTTCTTTCTCGGCGGAACGGTCACCTACGAGGCGGATCCCGGCGTGGGCGTGTTTCTAGTGCCATTTGGAGCTCTAGCTCTCGTGATCGCGCTGGGCCGGATCGTGTGGGTATTGGTGAGCCAGCGCGATTGACCCTAGAAGCGCGGAACGAGAGAGCGAGCAGCCGCCTTGCCGCCACTCGGATTCAAGCTTAAGGACTCAGTAGAAGCAGGCTCGCGATGATGATTCGCGCCACCACAGAAAAGACCGGCCATTGCACTCGGTGCCGCGAGGACGTGCGAACCGTCCGGCCGTGGCCGCATTGGCGGAAGGTCCGCTACGGCTACTTCGGCGTGCTCGGGTGCGCACTGCTCGGTGCGCCCGTCGTGCTTGCCGACGGGTTCATTCTGATTCCGACGCTCATGCTCTTCATGGTTGCGATCGGCCCGCTCAATTCCCTGATCGCAAAGCCGATCACGTGCGCGCAGTGCGGTGGCCCGGTCGATGGGCTGCGTCGCTTGCGCGTGATTCCGGGTGAAGCAAACGGCGGCATTCTGCCGCGCATGTTCCGCAAGCGCAGCAGCGACGTGCCGCCCACGAAGGGCAAGCTCGTGCCCCTACGAAAGCAGAACGTAGGCGATGGGAACCGCCGCGCCGAGGGAAACGAGAACGAGGCCGCGCCCAATCAGGCCTTGTCGGCCCTTGATCATGAATAAGCCGGACACTGCCAGGAATAGCAGCACGACCGCGTAGGTATCCGCGACGTAGGTCCACGCCTTCTTGCCGCGGTTCAAGTGCAAGTAGTTCGCCGCGCGCAAGAAAAACCGCGGCTCTTGCCCTTGGTCGAGCACGCTGCCCTGACTGAGCGTGACGTGCAGCGTGCGCTTGTCGAACGTGATGTCGAGTGTGTCGTCGGTCGAGCGATACACGTCGCGCGGTGTGTCGTGAATCTTCAGCGCATCGAGCACGCGTTGTGAAATCTGCGAGTCTGACCCACTGATCGGGCCGCCCAGCTGATGCGTCCATTCGTAGTTGTCGAAACTCGGATCGCGATCGGCGACGTGATTCACGGCCAGGCCCGAGAGCGCGTACACGAACGTCAAACCCACGACGAGATAGCCAGCGTCCCGGTGCAAGCTTCGCAGAAACGCACGGCCGAAGAAGCGCCGCGGTGCGCGCCTGGTCTGGGCAGTTGCGCGGGCAGGGCGAGCGGGGCCATCACCCATCGCGCTCTTCTTTCCAAGGATCGGCATGATTGCTGTACCCGCGAACTTCCCAATACCCCGGCTCGTCGCGCGAGCTCAGCCGGATTCCCGTCAGCCACTTGGCACTCTTCCAGAAGTACAAGTCAGGCACCAGCGCGCGTACCGGAGCACCGTGTGCGATCGGAATCGGACGCTTCTCGGTTTGGTGCGCGACTAGGACGTTCGGTTTCGTCGCGTCGGTCAGCGACACGTTGCTGGTGTAACCCAATGCGGCCTCGAAGATCACGAAGCGCGCGGAAGGTTTCGGCGCCGCGCGCGCGATCAAATCCGCCACCCGAACACCGCGCCAGTGGCTGTCGAGCAAGCTCCAGCGAGTGACGCAGTGCACGTCGCAGGTCTGATCGACTTGCGGCAACTTGAGCAAGGACGCGAAGTCGAGCTCGTACGGCGCAGCGACTTCGCCGTGCACGCGCAGCTTGAATTTGCCGTAGCTCGGATCACCCTCGCGACCGCCCATCGGGCGCAGGTACTGGATCGGGAATTGGCCCGGCGGCAGGCGCGGCCTTCCATCGGCGCGCTTTTCCGCACGCGCGCGTCGCGCAGTGTCGTCGTCGGCGAGCGCATACGTTCCGCCGAGAACGCTCAATAGACTGCCGGCCGCGAGACCTTGAAGAAGATCCCGCCGCGACATCGAGGGCTGAAGCGGTGGGTTCGAGTGGGATGAGGAGGAACGCGACATGGACTGGAACGGGCGGCAACGCCCGCTCTCCAGTGTACGCGCGAGGCCCCGAATTAGTTTCAGGGGCCGTGTCTGGCCGCTACATGCGCGCGCTCAAGGCTCGCAAGCCACGCGTTTGTTCACGGTCCAGACGAGCCCGGGAATCGGCATGTTTTCGATCTTCCAGACCGACGCCCAAGCCGTGATGTACAGGGTCTTGCCGTCCTCGCCGCCGAACTCGCAGTTCGTGACGCCGTTGTTCGTCTGCATCGAGACCGTCTTCACGCGCATGCCATCGGGTCGCGCGATCACGAGGCCTTGCGACACGCCGATGTACACGTTGCCTGCTGCGTCGACACACATGCTGTCGGGGTTGGTCAGCCCGCCGAGAAACGTCTTTCTTCCGCTGAGCGATCCATCGGCAGCGACATCGAAGCGGGCCACTGCGCCTCCCAGAAACTCCGCTACGTAGAGCACCTTTTCGTCCGGCGAGAGATCCACGCCATTCGGCAGCGACAACGTGTCTTCGAGGATCACCGTGCCCGGCATCCCGGCGGGGATCCGATACAGCGGCTTGCCCGTGATCGAGACGGTCGCGCTCGGGCCGTGCGGGATGATCGGATCGGAGAAATAGATCGTGCCGTCCGAGCGTACGATCAGGTCGTCAGTCGTATTGAGCTGCGCGCCGCGCGGCGTCTTGTCCGCGAGCACTGTCAGCGTGCCGTCCTTCTCGATGCGTGTGACGCGGCCCCCGTCGCGCCCGCCCATCTCGGCTTGCACGAGGCGGCCGCTCATGTCGAACGCGAGACCGTTCGTGAAGTTCGTGTCCATGCGGAACATGCCGATGGTTCCGTCCGGCTCGATCGTGTGGATCGCTTTGTGCTCGACGTCGGTGAACAACATCTTCTTTCGGCAGTGGTCCCAGAGCGGACCTTCGGCGAGTTCGTGGTTGGCGACCAACCGCATCGGCATGCCGATCTGAGCGGCTTCCAGCATCGGGAACAGCTCCGGCGTGGTCGGCACCATGTTGGGCTCCATGCCGCTGCCAGCTGCACCGACGGCGCCGCTCGCAGCGGCAGTACCAGCTGTCCCCGAGCCGCCCATTCCACCGGGCGCGGCTGGCGTCATTGTCGGGCCGCCAGTACCCGCAGGCGTCGCCACGCTTGCGCCCGCACCGCCGACGCCGGTCGCGTGCGTGCCGCCGATCGCTGCAGTCTGGCCGGCTTGCGATCCCGAGTCTCCGCTCGCACCGGCAGTTCCGGGCGGCAACGCTTCGCCTGCAGTCGCTGAGTTCGGCAGTCCGGCGGCAGCCGGATCCTTCGTGTCGCAACCCAGCTCGAGTTGCAGCAGAGCCGGCCAGAGAACTGCCGTGCGCAGCCAAAACGATGTGCAAAAACCACGCATTCTCGCGCGGTCATCTCACACGGAAAATCTTTGCGCAACGTTGTTGGCCTAGGCCGTCCGCCGTCTAACCGAATCTAAACGCTGACTTACCTAGATTTCGAGCTGAGCCCGTTGAGACTCGAGCCACGCCAAGTAGTACTCATCCTCGCGCCTGGCCTCGAGTGTCCCTTCGACAATTGTCGTTTCCAGGACGCGCTTTAGCTCGCCGATGCGACGCGACGGCGGCAGCGCGAAGTGAGCCATGATGGCATTGCCGATGCCCTTCGAGAGCGGCGGCAACCGCGCGTCGTCAGCCGTCAGTTTTTCGATCCGGCCGCCGAGCTCCGAAATCTGGCGCAGGCCCTTCTTCCGCCGCTCGGGCCGCTTCGTGGTGATGTCGGCGCGGCTGAGATCGAGCAGATCGATCAGCCCATCGCCCATCTCACGGCTGAAACGCCGCACAGCCGAGTCGGTCCAGCTGCCGTCGTACTGGCTCGCGCGCAGGTGATACAGAATCAAATAGTGGATGCGCTCGTAGAGCTCGCCCGTGAACGCGAGACGCTTGCCTACACGTTTGCGGAACATCGCGGCGCCGACCTCGCTGTGACCGAAGAAGTGCACCTCGCCGCTCGGCTCGATCTTGCGCGTCTTCACTTTGCCGATGTCGTGCAACAGCGCGCCCCAGCGCACCTCGACCCGAGGCACCGACTGCCACACGACTTGCTTCGTGTGTTTCCAGACGTCTTTGTGACGCCACTCGCCGTCGCCGAAGCCAATCAGCGCGAACACTTCAGGCAGCCACACCTCGAGCACGCCACTGACGTGAAGCGCATCGAGGCCTTCTTGGGTGTGCCTGCCGAGCAACATTCGATCGAGATAGTGCCGGAGCGTCTCGACGCGCAGCGTGCGTAGCTCCTCCGCCGTAGGTACCTCGGGTGGCACTGCGAGCAGCTCTGGATCCTGGGTTCCCACGAGCGTCGCCCACTCGAGCGCAGTGATTGCGCGCGGGGATTCGGGGCCCGGGACGAGCGGCGTCTTGATCGTGACTTTATCCAGCATGGCGAAGGGCCGCCCAACCTATCCCCAGACGACCCATCGCGCAAACCGAACGGATTACTTCGTGATGTGTATCATGCGTGGCTGCCGCCGCTCGCGATCCGAGCTCGCCCTGGCCCATGGTCCATCCCAAACGATCCCACATCCGCATCTGGTTGATCCCGTTGTCGGTGTTGAGCGGCGCAGCCGGCGTTTTGCTTGCGGGCACGCTCGCGATAGACGGCTGGCTCGGAGGCTCCGGCGCGCGGCCGTATTGGACGCTGCTGTGGCATCCGACCCCGGCGGCTGCTGCGAACACGCTGAGTAACGCTGGCGAAGTCGTTGCTGCCGTGCTCGCGATCGCGCTCACCGTCGTCGCGATCATCGTCGAGCTCGCGAGCAATCGCTACACACATCGGGTGACCGAGCTGTTCGTTGCGGAGCCGACCAACTTCATCGTGATGGGGTTGTTCGTCGTGACCGCGGTTCAATCGCTGTGGGTCGTGATGGCGATCGACGCAGCCGTGAGCGGCGGAACGATTCCGTACGTCAGCATCGGCGTGACGATGTTCCTTCTCACGATCTGTCTGTTGATCCTGCTGCCGTACTTCAACTTCGTGTTCGCGTACCTGAACCCGATCCAAATCGTCGACCGGATCTCGTCGCACACGTTCGACGTGATCGCTCGCCCGGGGCGGCGCGCGACGCTCGATCAGCGCAAGGGTGAGGCGGTGCGCGGCGTCGAGCAACTCGCGGACGTCGCAGTGAACGCGATGGAGCATCGCGACAAGGGCGTGTCGATGGCGAGCGTGAATGCGCTGCGCCAGCTGATCATCGACTATCAAGCCGTGCGCGGGCAGCTCCCGACGGCGTGGTTCGGTTTGGACGAGGAACTCGCGCGCAATCCGGATTTCGTGTCGCTCGATGCGCGTGCGCTCGGTGAGCTCGCGCAGCACCAGAGCTGGTTCGAGATGAAGGTGCTGCGGCAGTATCAGACCGTCTACGCGGAAGCGCTGCATCGCAACCGCGACATCAACTACGTGATCGCGATCAACACGCGGTTGATCGCGGAAGAAGCGATCCGCTGCGAGAACGTCGAGCTCCTGCACTTGTGCATGAAGTTCTTCAACAGCTACCTGCGCGCGGCGATCAACGCGAAAGACGTGCGGACTGCGTACAACGTGTTCAACCAGTACCGATTGCTCGCGGAGACGCTGCTCGGTTGGCGGACTGGGACGTATTCGGTCGAGATCGCGCGCTACTTCAAGTATTACGGATTGGTCGCGTACGCGTGCGATCTGCCGTTCATTCTCGAGACCGTCGCCTACGACTTGTGCGTGTTGAACGAGACCGCGTTCGATCGCAAGGCGACGGTGCAGGACGAGCTGCTCCGAATCTTCCTGCGCGTCGACAAAGAGAGTGACAGCGCGGTGCAAGAGGCGAGCTTACGCGGCGTGCGCAAAGCCCAAGTGAAGCTCGCGACGTATTACCTGGTCCAGGGGGACGAAACGCGTGCGCGGCGCGTCTACGAAGACATGGCGAGCGAAGACCCGACCCGCATCGGCTCGATCCGCGACGAGTTGTTTGCGGTGCACACGCCCGACTACTGGGAGATCATCGACCGCGGTTTGAACTTCGACTACTTGCCGAAGGACCGGAAGCGAACGCTCGAGCAGTTCTTCGGGTGGTTCAGCGAGCTCCCGAAGCGGCCACTGATCTACGCGAGTCAGTTGCCTGCAGCTCCAGGCGGCGAGAGCGCGGATCGGACCGTCAGCGTTCCGTCGGTTGCACCTCGACGCGCGCAGTGAGGTTCGTCGATCGACGCGAGCCACGCTCGACGAGATGTGTCTCGCCGCCAATGGCGTCATCTATCCGAACGTGAATTGAGTTGAACCGATTTGTGAGGCCCGCGATACGGGCCCGTGGGCCTCGTTCGCGCCAAAATCGTCCGATGTTTCGGACGTGCGCAGCTGGGCTCTCTTTCGGACAGAGGTCGACTCTGGCAGACTCCCGAGCCGTGGTTTACGCAGCACGCCGTCTTAGTTCGTGGGTACTTCTGTGTTGCAGCGGGTGCGCACTCTCGCTGGTGTCGTGGGCAGTTGCGGGGCGTGCCTCCGCGCAGCCGAGCCCGGGCGCGATACCAGCTGCGGCCCCCGCCGTGTTGTCCACTCGCGATCCCAGCGCTGCGTTTCGGCACGAGGGCCGCGTGTCGGTTGCCTCGATCACGAAGCCCGCGAAAGCGACACAGACGGCCGCTGTGAATGCTGCCGCGGCGGGCGCATCCGCGTCGGAGGGCACCGGCAACATCAAGGTCAAAGGCATCAGCGGAACGCTGAACAAGGGCGACGTGCACCAGACGATGGAAGCGCGTCAGGAAGCGTTCGATGCATGCATTCAGGAGAGCCGGCGCAGCGTGCGTTGGGTGAGTGGCGCGATCAAGTTCGGCTTTCGCGTGGATGCGGAAGGGCGCATCTCGGAACTACGTCCACTCAGTTCTACGATCGGCCATCGCGCGCTCGAGCAGTGCATCACCGGCGCGGTGCTGGAGACGCAGTTTCCAAAACCCGCCGGGCGTGCGACCGCGGAGTTCGACTGGGGCATGAGCATCGATTCGGTGGGTCCGAAGGCGTTCGAAGACACGGATAAGAAGAGCTCGAAACCATTCGCGCGGCTCGCGCGGAAAGAAGCGCGCGACTTGTTCGGTACGTGTGAGATCAAGCGCCGGCGCGCGCGCTTCCGGCTCACGGCGTACGTCGCAGCAGGCGGGAAGCTGCTGTCTGCCGGTGCGGTGCCGCTGCCGGCAAGCGCCGACGACAAAGTGGACTGCGTGCTCGAACAATTCGGCAAGTGGCACCTTCCCAAGGTGAAACGGGCGAGCAAGATCTCTTTCGACGTACGCTGATCGCGTTCGCGAGAGGGATTGCCGATGCCTGCTTCTGCCGCTCGTTACGAGCTGTTCTATTGGCCGATGATTCAAGGGCGGGGCGAGTTCGTCCGGCTTGCACTCGAAGACGCTGACGCTTCGTACGTCGATGTCGCGCGCGCGAAGTCGGGCATGCGCGAGCTCGAGAAACTCCTCGCGGAGCACGGTGGTGGATTCGCCGCGCCGTTCGCACCGCCGTTCTTGCGATCAGGCAAACTTCTGGTCGCGCAGACCGCTGCGATCTTGCACTACCTCGGGCCGCGGCTCGGGCTCGCATCGAAGGACGAGAAGAGCCAGCTCGCCGCGCTTCAGTACCAGCTCACCATCGCCGACCTCGTCTCGGAAGTGCACGACGTTCACCACCCGATTGGTGTGGGCATGTACTACGAGGACCAGAAGACGGAAGCGAAGGCTCGCGCGGAGCAGTTCATCGCGGAGCGCATGCCGAAGTTCCTCCGCTACTTCGAAGCCGTCCTCGCGAAGCAGCCGCGAGCGCGGCGTACTTACGTCATGGCGCGGCACAGTTATGTCGACCTTTCGCTCTTTCAAGTGTTCGAAGGGTTTCAATACGCGTTTCCGAATACCTTCAGCCGGCTCGTGAAACGCTTGCCGCTTCTGACGGGGCTGCATGATCGTGTCGCTACCCGCCCGCGTTTAGCCGAATACCTCGGGTCGCCGCGGCGCATTGCGTTCAACACGATGGGCATATTCCGGCACTACCCCGAGCTCGATGAGCCAGCGGCGCGTAAAGCGACGAGCGCGCGGAAACACAAAAGCTGAACGTTTCCCCGCGACGTTGTTTGCTTTGCAGGACGCAACGCTGAGCTCTGGCTCAAAATGCATTCGATCCCTAAAAGATCGTTAGTTAAGCCAACTGTTAGATTGGCTGAACATTGTCAGTCCCAGTTCGTGTGGTGTCGCGAAGTTTTGTCACCGTAGCCAGAGACCTGGCGAGTAACAGGGCGAGCTAAATTAGCCGGTTTTCTCATCAGTAAGCGCCAACTCCCAGCACGGTGAGCGAATCGAAAGATCGCGCCGGCCGATCCTGTGCGAGCCGCGTTCCATGTTATTTGGAACCACGGTGTGCGAAGCGAACTCGCTCGCGCGATCGGAGGGCAGATGTCGACTCGGGTGCAGACACGGAATGGGCGCCTCGAAGGCGAGCAGCGTGGCGGTCACATCGCGTATCGCGGCATTCCATACGCGAAACCTCCGATCGGAGCTCTTCGCTTTTGCGCACCAGCGCCTGCCGAGAACTGGTCGGGCGTTCGCAATGCGCATCGCTTCGCGCCGTCGGCGCCGCAAGGCAGCTCCGAGACGCCGTACATGGAAGCGAAAGGCGAGCAGAGCGAAGACTGCTTGTACTTGAACGTCTTTACGCGCAGCTCTGAAGGCAAGAAGCCCGTGTTGTTCTGGATCCACGGCGGTGGATTCATCCTCGGATCGGCATCGAGTGAGCTCTACGACGGTGGTCCGCTCTCCGAGCGTGGAGATGTCGTCGTAGTAACGATCAACTACCGGCTCGGTGCGCTCGGCTATTTGCACTTGGGCGCGCACGGCGGCGATTCGATCGGCGCGAGCAGCAACCTCGGTCAACTCGATCAAATTGCTGCGCTCGAGTGGGTGCGCGACAACATCGAAGGGTTTGGTGGCGATCCCGACAACGTGACGATCTTCGGCGAGTCGGCCGGCTCGATGGCGGTCTGCACATTGCTCGTGATGCCGGCTGCGCGCGGCTTGTTCCACCGGGCGATCGCGCAGAGCGGTGCATCGCTCGAAGTGATGCAGCCGGAAGCTGCAGCTGCGATCACCGGAAGGGTGCTCGACGTACTCGAGATTCCGACGAACGACCTCGAGCGCATTCGTGACGTCGACGTGCGCCGGCTCGTCGCAACGCAGATCGTCCCGGAGGTTCGTGCGAGCGGTGGCATCGGCTACGCGCCGGTGATCGACCCGGCGACATTGCCGATGCATCCACGCGACGCGATCTCGAGCGGCGCGAGTGCGGAAGTGCCGCTCATGATCGGCACGAACCGCGACGAGATGAACCTGTTTCGAATGGCGTCGCTCCGCGAGCTCGACAAGCCGATGGAGCCTGCCCGGACGCTGGAGGTGATCCAGAAGGGATTGCCGCGTCGCGCCGATCAGATCTCCACGTTGATCGAGACCTATCGCGGGTCGCGTGCGGAGCGCGGGTTGCCGCACGGCAATCGTGCGCTGATCGGTGCGATCCAATCCGATCAACGGTTTCGCATTCCGAGTATTCGGTTCGCGGAAGCCTACCGCGCGAAGCAGCCGCGGACGTTCATGTACTTGTTCACGTACGAGTCGCCGTCGATGCGCGGTGCGCTTCGTGCGTGCCACGCGCTCGAGCTGCCGTTCGTATTCGGCACGCTGAGCGCACCGTTTCAAGATCGGTTTGCCGGTACCGGGCCTGCCGTGACTACGCTGAGCGAGACCATGATGGATTGCTGGCTGTCGTTCGCGCGCAGCGGTAATCCCAACAACCTCAATGCGGGCGATTGGGTTCCGTACGACTCAGAACGGCGTGCGACGATGGTGTTCGATACGAAGACTGGTCTTGAGGACGCCCCGTACGAAGAGGAGCGGGCAGCTTGGGATCGTCTCGGCGACTTGCGCGAGGTTCACGAGCCGGCCTGAGTTGCGGCGTGTGTGAGTAGGGCGCGCGTCGAAGCGGCCATTTTGCGCTCCGCCCAACCTGGGAAGACTCCGGCGAGCCAGACGAACAGGCGGAAAAACGGGCTCGTCGTGTAGCTCCGCGGCGTGTGGTCGAGTGCGTGGAGCAACTGGCTGACCGTGTACGCGAGCGGCAGGGTATACACGCCGTCGAACCGCGAACGGTCGCCGCCTTCCGTATCCGTGTGACTCGGCATGAACACGACGACGCGCACGCCGCGGTCCGCCACTTCACCGCGCAGGGCGTGTGACCAGGCGTTCAACGCGGCCTTTGCCCCCGAGTAGTTCGCCGTCGTCGGGCATGGCACTGCGCCGAGTATCGACGACACGTTCAAGATCGTGCCCGCACCGCGCGTGAGCATCGCTGGCAGCAACGCGCGCACCATCCGTTGCGCGCCGAAGTAGTTCACGGACATCTCGTATTCGAGATCCGCCGCCGCGCGCTGCAGGAACGGCGCTTGCTCGCAGCTGCCGGCGTTGTTGATCAGCACGTCGACCGGACCTTGGGCCAAGATTCGTTCAGCACCCGCTACGACGCTCGCTTCGTCCGTCACGTCGATCGATACGATCTGGACGTCGCTGGCCCCGCCGCTGCGAGCTTCAGCCGCGACGGCTTCGAGCGGCGCCAGTTGGCGCGCGACTAACACGAGACGCGAGCCACGACTAGCGAGCGCGAGCGCGGTCTGCCGGCCGATCCCGCGAGAGGCGCCGGTGATCACGATGCGTTGACTGGGGCGGTGAATCGAGGCTGCACACACGCTGAAGCTCCTTGCGCGTGCCGAGCGACTCGTCCGGCACTCAGAAAGCCTAGGCGCGCTCGTGCAGCGCTGCTTCTCCCAGCCTGCCGGCGACTTCTCCTAGCTTGCTATTTGCGTCGGGCGCGCACCTTGATCCAGATCTCGAACGCGACGTGGCCATCCACGGGCCAATCGTGGATGTAGTGATCGACTGCGGTGAAGTCGTCCGGCGCGACGCTCGAACGTGGAAACCAGTCCGCGTAGATCGCGTGGTAAATGGACTCCACTGCCGCGACATCGCCCGAGTAGACGAAGACGGCGTAGCGCCCTTCCGGAATGCGCGCGCGAAAGAGCGGTGCGGGCAACTGCTGCTCGAGCGGACACGGAATGCAGGCGTGGTAGCGGCAGAACTCGGGTGCCGTGAGCTGGGGGCTATCGAACGCGATCCCGTACGCGTCGACTGGGCCGTCGCAGATGCCGAGCTGGCGTGCGCGGTCGATCAGTTCCGCCCAAGTCGCGGACACGGTCGCGACGTCGTAGCCTTCGGAGCTTGCCAGACAGGCGACGTCGATCCCATCGCAGGTCTCGAAGCGCGCCGGCTCGATGCGGTTGCCATCAGCTGCACTGCTATCACGAGCTGGTAAGGCGTGAAGGTCGAGCGGGTGGAACTGCTTGCCGTAGCTACGCGTGAGTTTGCCCAGCGCGACAGGCAAGTCAGGGTCGGGGCGCCGCACGCGAGTTGGGCTCACCCCGAAGTAGGCCGTGAACGCTTTCGTGAAGTTCGAAGTCGACGAGTAGCCGCAGCTGTCGCCGATCTCGGTCACGCTGCGTTCCGGTTCGTATGCCAATCGTAATGCGGCGACCTCGAGCCGCTTGCGCGTGATGTAGCGGCCGACGGCTTCATCCATGACCGCGGAGAAGATGCGGTGAAAATGAAACTCGCTGAGGCGTGCCGCCTTGGCTACTTCGGCCACGCTGAGCGGCCGTTCGAGATGATCCGCGATGTAGCGTAGCGCGCGTTCAACGTGTGGCCGGTAGCTCTCCGACATCTGCACGAGGATACCGCGTCTTCGAACATTGCGTGCATGCGGTGTGGCATTTGTGAGAAACGCCCGCGACTAAACGCTCGTGCGTTTGTCTCTCCGCGCGTGGCGCAACCGATGCCGGATCTGCGCCAGCGAAATGGCGGCAACGAACAATCACGTGCGCGTTGACAGTCGTCGTCGAACTCGCGCTGAATCTGCCCTCGAGGTGAAAGCAAATGCCGAAGGCTAAGAAGCTGAAGTGGGTACAGCGGAAGAAGACTGAGCCTGAAGTGCCGTACACGCCGCCGATCTGGTTGGGCAACCTATCGAATGGCGAATTCTTTCTGCCGGCGGGTGAACGCGAGCGGCAGTTACACGACACGATCTTGCGGCGCTGCGACGAAAACGCGCGCAAGTTGAACATGGATCGGCGCGAGTTCATCGCGAGTGCGATGGGCATGGCGACCTCGCTCTCGGTGCTCAACCTTGCAGCGGGTTGCGGCGACAAGGACGGCATGATGGACGGCAACACGATGGACCGCATGCTGGATGCGGCCGCGAATACGCCGTACGACGGTGGAACGCCGCCGGGGAATGGTGATCCGTCGGACCCGGGGATCAAGAAGCCGCCGAGCATGAGTGGCGGAAGCGACGGTGGTTTCGTCGTCACGCCCGAGGCGTGTCTGAACGGCGAGCTCGCGAATCGACTATTCAACACCGACTACTTCATCTTGGACTTCCAAACCCACCACACGCGGGACGGGATGCCGGGGTTGTGTCTGACGGGGGATCAAACAGCCGAGTGTACGAGCCCTGCGACGTACATCCGTCAGATCTTCGAAGAGAGTGAGACGACGGTTGCGGTTCTGTCGGGTCTACCGTCGATGATCGACGAGTCGATCAACGACTTGACCGGCTTTCGCAACATCGACATGCGCCAGTCGCGCGATCGCGTCAACGAGGCGGCGCGTCTGCAGCCGATGGCGGGCGAGCGGATGCTCGCACATTGTCAGATCTCGCCGAAGCAAAAGCCCGAGGCGAACGCGGCGATGATGACCGAGAGCAAGCGCATGTACGACACGCGCGGCTGGAAGTGTTATCCGCCGACTGAAGGTGGGTGGTTCTTGCACGAGAACGACTCGTTCATTCAAACGGCGATCGAGCTCGGCGAGAAGCTCGTCTGCGCGCACAAGGGCTTTCCGTTTCAGGGCTGGAGTCGCGTCCACGCGGATCCGATGCCGGACGTCGGTGAGGTCGCGAAGCGCTATCCGGACGTGACGTTTGTCATCTATCACTCGGCCTACGACTCGGGTCACACCGAAGGGCCGTACGATCCGAATCCGAGCCCGGAGGATGGTGGCGTCGATCGGCTTGCGAAGGTCGTTTCGGAAAACGGTCTCACCGGCAAGAACGTGTACGCCGAGATGGGATCGGCGTGGGCGATCTCGATGCGTGATCCGGTCGTCGCGCAGCACTACGTCGGCAAGATGCTGAAGTACGTCGGGATGGATCGTTTGGTGTGGGGCTCCGAGTGCGTCTGGTACGGAAGCCCGCAAAACCAAATTGAAGCGTTCAAGGTGTTCAAGATCTCGACCGAGTTCCAAGAGATGTACGGCTATCCGGAGTTCACCGATCAGTTGCGCCGGCAGATCTTCGGGCTCAATGGTGCGAAGTTGTATCGCGTCGATCCGAGCCTGTGTCGCTACAAGGTCGATCGCAGTTTGTTTGCGCAGTACAAGCAGGAGCAGGACGACCGTTGGGGGCCGAGGCGGCACGCGATCAATCCGCCGGCGATTCGGACCCGCCGCCAGTTGTTCGAGCTGTGGCGCGACCGCAAAGCGCGCGGCGAATTCGCGTAGTCGCGGGCTTTGAAGCGGGTTTGTCAGGTTCGCATGCGATCGGCTAAAACGCGGATCGCATGCGGCCGGACCTCCCATTGCACGCTTCGCAATCCGCTGCGCTCGCGCACGTTGCGAGTCTCGCTCGTTCGCGCGGCGTGCATGCGCGCAAGGTCCTGGACGAGGTTCGAGCCATGTCGAACCTGTCGGCGGAATCATTCGAGCTTGGCGTCGCGAACGTCCTGAAGCACGCGCGTGTGGCGCTGCACTTCCATCCGGACCGCCCGGATGCTCAGCTGCGGACCGTCGCTGAGAATCTGCTCGCAGGTGGCATCTACAAGAGCCAGTTCGAGACGTTGTTGTCGAACGGAAGTGTGTCGGCGTTTCCGGGGGGTGCGCGGGATCTGTGGGAGCAGAAACTCTTCGGCGGTGCGTATCAGTCTGAGGGGACGAGTGCGGCGCATCGTCCGAAGTACGGTGCGCTCGATCTGATGCGTCACGCGGACGGTGCTGCGCCGCGGTTTGGTTCTTGTTATTTCTTGCTCGCGCCGGAGGTCTCGGCTCGTTCCACGTTCACGTATCTGGATTCTTATTACGAGCCGATCGAGAAGGGGACGTACGAAGAATTCGAGGACGTCCTCGCGGCATTGTTCAAGGATGCGTTTACGCGAGAGTGTGCATTGGGTGAGCCAGAACTGACGCCTACGAAGCTGCTCGAGCACTTACTGACGAATCTTCCGAAGCCGTATGGCGATCCCGCTGCGGGCGAACCTCGTCGCAATCTCAACCACTACATCGAGGCGCAAGTGCATTGCGATGTCCGGTTGAAAGAGGACGTGGATCGTTTGGTTTGTGATCCGTCGTTCCGGGGCACGGCGACGGGCAGGTTGCTCGAGGCGTGTTGTGAGCGGTACGGTATCGAGTGTGCGTGGCACGGCGGCTTCGAGCTGTCTCCGCAGGAGGTCCCGGTGGACTTTCGTGGTCCGAAGATGCCGTCGTTGGCTGCGCGAGTCGCGGTGAGCGGTGTGGTGAACGCGGCTGCGATCGGTGAGTCGGTCGCGAGCTTGGTGCGAGATTCAAGTGCCTGGTCGGACCGAGGGTCGCAGGCCGAGGTGTTGCAGGAGCTAAAGCTGCTCTGGCACGTGTTGGTGCGATTTGGTCGCCGCACCGAGTGAGAGACCTCGCGCGACCAAGACATGACCTCGACTGTCAGCGCAGCAGCGCAGCTCTAGGAGCATCCCCAGGGCCGCCGACGTGCTTAATCATCGAG
>Ga0193752_1000615_pt1 | contig 33253 bp, 29 predicted proteins | sample H1c1metaG_FD_144924 | JGI IMG/M metagenome (GOLD analysis project Ga0193752, IMG submission 144924) | Soil microbial communities from a riparian zone of the East river system, Colorado, United States - H1c1 | ecosystem: Environmental > Terrestrial > Soil > Riparian zone | place: USA: East River... | reverse complement strand
TAAGAGCGCGAGTCGCGCGACATTGTTGCAAGCCGCGGATGCAGTTCGATTTCAGTTGGGCCAATCGAATCGCTTTAAGGAAGGCTTAGTGCGGTCGGGCCAATGGCTGCCGCAAATCCAAAAGATTTTCTTGCAGGAGGGCCTGCCCAAAGAACTGGCGTCGTTGCCTCATGTGGAGTCGTCGTTCAATCCGTATGCCTATTCGAAGGTCGGCGCGGCCGGCATGTGGCAGTTCATGCGTCCGACCGGCCGGCGGTTCCTGCGCATCGACAACACGATCGACGAGCGGCTTGATCCTTATAAGTCTTCGCAAGCAGCCGCCAGTTTTCTTGCACAGAACTATGCCGTGCTGGGTAAGTGGCCGTTGGCGCTGACTGCCTACAATCATGGACCAGGCGGCATGCGACGCGCCGTCGACAAGTTGGGCACGGACGATATCGCGGTCATCGTTCGCAAATACGAAAGCAAAACCTTCGGGTTTGCATCCCGTAATTTCTATCTTGCATTCTTGGCGGCGCTCGAAATCGATACGAATCCCGAGAAGTTTTTCGGCCCTTTGCAGCGCAATCCCGTCGACAGCAGTCAGCTCATCGTCCTGCCGGACTATATGGCGATGCCGAATTTGGTGTCGGCGACCGGTGTGGATGCAGACGTCCTGAAGCGGCTCAATCCGTCGTTACTACCGGGAGTTTGGAGTGGCGCTCGCCGGGTTCCGAAAGGCTTCGAGTTTCGCGCGCCGGCCACTATCGATCTCTCGCAAGCGTTGGCGCGCGTGGATTCGCGCGGACGCTTCGATGCGCAAATCAAGGAGACTCAGCATCGCGTACAAAGCGGTGAAACGTTGTCCGTGATCGCATCTCGTTATAGCGTCAGTCAATCGAGACTCGCGAGCGCTAATAATTTGCAATCGCCGTATCGATTGCGTGTCGGGCAAGTGCTCGATTTGCCTATCGCACCCGGTGCGGCCGTGGCGAGCGCTCCCACGCCGGCCGCACCCGCCGATGCAGCGTCGGCACCCTCGACAACGATCCCGAAGCCCGCTGCGGTGGCTGCTGTCCCGCCTGCGCCTAAGCCGGAATTCGATAGCCGTTATATCGTCCGTCGTGGCGATACGTTGACGCGCATTGCAACCAAACACGGCCTCTCCGAAGACGAGCTGATGCGGCTCAACAATATCAAGCAGCGTAACTTTATTTATGAAGGTCAGGCACTCGCGTTGACGTCGCAAGAAGCGGAAGTCGCTCCGGTCGAAGCGCCGATTACGCCGGCGGCAACGACAGTCGCCGAAGTTGCATCGCCTCCGCCATCGACTGACGCAGCGGAACCCGTCTCGCGAAGCGAGGCGGAAGATTTGGGTCCCACATTGGTGCCCGGTGCGCAAACGGCAGACACCGCGGATCCCAGCGATTACACAGTGCGACAGGACGGGACTATTCGAGTTGAAGCAACCGAAACGCTGGGTCACTACGCCGAATGGCTGAATGTCACGCCTTCGCGATTGCGTGAGATGAACAAGATGTCGCGCAACACGCCACTCGTGTTAGGACGGCGTGTGCGACTCGATTTCGCAAAGGTCGAACGCACGGATTTCGAGACCAAACGAGAGGCGTACCACCGTCAACTGCAGGATCAGTTTTTTGCTCAATTTCGCATCGAGGGAAGCGAGATACACAAGATCCGTTCCGGCGATTCGATCTGGATCCTGTCGCAAAAACGGTACAACGTGCCTATTTGGCTGTTGCGGCAATACAATCCGGACGTGGACTTGGAAGCGCTACGACCCGGCACCACTATCGTGATACCCAAGGTCGCGGCAGTGCCCGCGACGCCAGCTTCATGAGCCTTAAGCTCGAGGAATCGGGAACGATGTTTCGATCGTGTAATCGCGCTGTTTGTGCGCATGGATTAGTTGTTGGACTAATGGTCTCAACCGTCGGTTGTCAGACTTTGCAAGCCTACGACGGCAGTAAGCTGCGTGACAACGAGGTCGCGCGCGTGGAGGGCGATTTATCTCTTGCGGCCGGCGCCCCAATCTCCGTCATCCTTCGCCGTATAGACGAATTAGACCTTGGATTGCTGCAAAGCGGCGCCAAGGTGTTGCCCGGCGAACACGATGTCTTGATTGATTGCACCGTCACAGAATCCAAGCATACCAGTCGGCATCATTTAACTATTGATGTGGCGGCCGGCCGCAAATATCGGTTCGTAGCCGAGACAGCGCGGGGTAATCGCGAATGCAGTGCGGTGCAATTAATCGAGCGGTGAGTCAGCTAGTGTTTATGAAGTTGTCGATCTTCACGCGAGCAGCAGCTCTAGCGGCGCTGGCCATCGTTGGCGCACCGGCTCTGGCCGAAGAGGCGCAGACGGAGACATTGGCCGCAGCCGTTGTCGCGGTGCCCTCCGGCAGCGTGCTCATGGCCGACAAACTGGTCGTGCGCAAATCGACGCGTCGTCTCTACGCGATGCGAGAAGGCCGCATTTTGCGTGAATTCAAAGTTGCGTTGGGGTTGAGGCCTAGCGGCCACAAGGAACGCGAAGGCGACTTCAGGACACCCGAAGGCAGTTACAAGTTGATTCGCCGCAACCCGCGCAGCGATTTTTTCTTGTCGATGGAAATTTCCTACCCCAATTCGACCGATCTCGCACACGCGCAGCGTCTCGGCGTGCGGCCGGGTGGTGCGATCATGTTGCATGGATGGCCGAATACGCCGCGTAAGACGGCGGACTACTACAAGTCTGCGGATTGGACCGACGGCTGTATTGCCGTGTCGAATTCCGATATGGTGGAGATCTGGCTGATGACGCCGATCGAGACACCTATCGAAATTTTGCCTTAGTCCAATAATCCCTTTTCTAATTCAAAAGGATTCGCTGCCTGCGCAGCGAACCTCATTCAATGTCTATTCCTATCGAACCCGTTGCCGGCATGGATGCCACCGTCACCACCGACGTCTGGGCTGACGAAGCCGGCTTTGTCGATGCCCGCGTATCGCCCCTCGGCAGCTTGGAGAATCTCTCCCAGCGCGAGGTGACGCAGCTCCTGTCGGCGGGAAGCAATAGTGCCTTTCAGTTGTTCCGTCGGTGTGCGCTCGCCGTGCTCAACTCGGGCAACCAAACAGACGACGCGCGCGCGCTATTCGAGCGCTATAAAGACTTCGATATTCGCTTAGGCCGCCAGGCTTGGGGCGTCAAGCTCGACATCCGCAATGCGCCTGCCAGCGCCTTTGTCGACGGCAAAATGATTCGCGGCGTGAAGGAGCATTTATTCGCCGTCCTGCGCGACATCATCTACATCCATGACGCGATTCTCGGCAACAATCGGTACGATCTTACCGACGCGGACAGCATTACCAACGCGATCTATCACATCCTTCGCAATGCGCGGGTCTTGGAATATCGCGGTCGTCCGGACCTGATCGTATGCTGGGGCGGTCACTCGATCTCGCCGGTCGAGTACGACTATACGAAGCGTGTGGGTTACGAATTGGGGTTGCGCGGACTCAACGTCTGTACTGGGTGCGGTCCGGGCGCCATGAAAGGCCCGATGAAGGGCGCGACAATCGGTCACAGCAAGCAGCGCATTAACGATGGACGCTACATTGGCATGACGGAGCCCGGCATCATTGCCGCCGAGCCGCCCAATCCTATCGTCAATCATTTGGTGATCATGCCGGACATCGAGAAGCGTCTCGAGGCATTTGTGCGCACCGGACACGGCATCGTCGTGTTTCCGGGCGGCGCCGGCACAGCGGAAGAAATTCTGTACTTGCTCGGCATCTTGCTGGATCCCGCCAATGCAGAGCAACCAATGCCTGTCGTATTCACCGGGCCAAAGTCGTCGGCAGACTATTTCGTGCAAGTCGACGCGTTCATCGCCGCGACGCTTGGCGATAGCGCCCGAAAGCGTTACAAAATCATCGTCGGCGATCCGGCTGCTGCGGCCCGAGAGATGGTTCGAGGTTTGGACGCCGTGCGTGAATTTCGACGGTCAAAGAGCGACGCCTATAATTTCAATTGGCTGCTCAAGGTGCCGCACGATTTCCAAGCCGCGTTCGAGCCGACGCATGAGGCAATGTCGAAGCTTGAGCTAAGCCGCGACTTGCCGACCCATGTGCTGGCAGCTAACTTACGCCGCGCATTCTCCGGCATCGTTGCGGGCAATGTGAAAGAAAACGGCATCGCATCGATCGAGCGTCATGGACCTTTCGAGCTGCACGGCGATCGCGGTTTGATGACATTGATGGACGAATTGCTCGGCGCGTTCGTCCGCCAGAAACGTATGAAGCTGATCGGCGACTATCGTCCTTGCTACAAGCTCACCTAGATGGAGCCGCTGCAAATCGTTTATCGATTCAAGCTTTCCGGCCGTCAGCCGGAGCATGTATTCGCGTTGCAGATCGATCCCGAGACAGCGCTGTTTGCAGATCCCGAACCGACATCGCCGCCCGAATGGACGCGACTCGAGTTTCATCAATGCAGCGGTTGCCCGCTTGCGGCAACTGAAACTCCGCATTGCCCTGCCGCCGTAAGGTTAGCCTCAACGATCGACCGATTCGCCGATGTCGTATCGTTCGATCGGATCGACGTCATCGTGGAAACCGATGAGCGCACGGTCAGCACCCGCACGAGCGCCCAGCAAGGATTGGCTTCTCTCATCGGATTGGTGCTGGCCAGCAGCGGCTGCCCGCAAACGGCCGTGTTTCGGCCCATGGCGAGATTTCATCTGCCGTTTTCGAGCGAAGTCGAAACCGCCTATCGAATCGCTTCGATGTATCTGATGGCGCAGCACTTCGCTGCGCGCGAAGGCAAGCAGAAAGATTTAGATCTCAAAGATCTGGCGTTGGTGTACCGCGGCGTGCATCAGGTGAACGTCGGACTGGTGCAGCGATTGCGCGCAGCCACGCATCAAGACGCAATCGTCAACGCGGTCGTACTCCTCGACGTGTACACAAGCTTGGTGCCGGCAGCGCTGGAAGAAATGCTCGACGAAGTTCGGCCTGCTTTTTCCGCGTTGCTGTCGCAGGCTCCGCGGCAGGTGCCGCGGATGGGCGATGCTCCAGGTGATCCTCAAGGCGACGCTCAGGAAGTGTCGTCTCAGGCGACGGAATAGTTAAATAAAAATAATGCGAGTGGTAGCGCACACACTCAGTGTGAACCGTAGCGCTTAACGAGTTGTAAAATTGCGCGACACCATCTCTTTGTCGCGCTTGAATTTTTTGCCGTTCGACCATAATGCGGCGTTGCGTGCGACGCTTGTCGCACTTAAGTCCCGCTGCATGGTGCTTGTGAACCAGTTCCTCAAGACAGTTGTACCTGGCCGGTAATTTCGTTCGCATTCGACGCACAGGTACATATCAATGGTTGATCACACGCCAGATTCAATGACCGCAACAGGCAGACACCGAGCATGGGTGGGCGAGCGCAATCTCAGCGAGCGCGGCGCTGCTCCCGCGGTTGATACTGCGCAACGCCAGAACGTTGGCGGTCCGCGCAATTGGGTAAGCCGACCGGCGCAGCCGCCGGCAGCGCCGCCCAATTCGCGCCATGCGGCGATCACGAAACGCTTATCGAATTTTCCGAACTACAAGAGCTGGGCCGAAAAGGCCAAGAGCAATTGGCACGACGATAAACCGGAGTAAACAAACCTCCAGTAAAAAAGGCCCGCGGTAGCGGGCCTTTTTTTGAGCGTTCGAGTTTGAAGGCTAGAAGGGCGTTAAAAAACGCCCCATGCATTGCGACCGGATTCAGCTTCCGTCGGCGCCGAAGAGCTTGATTCGGACGAGCTGGGCGCGGCAGCCGATGCCGTAGCGCTCAAGGGTAGGGATGCCACAACGCTTTGTGAGGCCGCCAAAACAAACGGCGTCGCGATGGACTGGCTCGTAACAGTGTTTACGATAGGAGCGGAAGCTGGCGGTTTCGCGGCCGAATCCTTCGATGCAGAGTTTTTCTGCGCCAGCCAGCCCACCAACGGCAGCCATTGATCGATGTCTTCGCGTACCAGGTAAGGCTTCATCTCAAAGATGCCGATGCCGCTTTCGGCGGCTTTCACGTAGTTCTGCGAATCGCGAAACGTCGTTAAAATCGGGATTTCCAATGTCGTCAAGAAGCGCATAAGTGCCCGGTACATGACAGTGTTTTTCTTGACGCGGTTGGCGATGACGCCGATCCGCTGCTCGTGCCGCGGAATTTTCGCAACCAGTAGCAAGTCCGTAATGCACTTCGCCGCGGCATGAATATCGATATCCGACGGCAGGACGGGCACCAGGATCGCATGCGCATCGCGCGTGAGCTCCGGCATTTTCTGCGGATCGAGCGCTGCGGGCGTGTCCACGACAACGCGTTGACAGTCTTGCGGGATGCGCATCGCGAAGCTGCGCGTAACGCGCGAATTGCGTTCATACCCGGCAATCCCGTGAATGGGGGCATGCTCCATGCCGCGTTTGCTGAGCCAACGCGTGCTTGAGCCTTGCGCGTCCATGTCGATCAGTGTCGGTTGCAGACCTTGCACGGCAAAGTAACTGGCGAGATTGCTCGCGAGTGTCGTCTTGCCGGAGCCGCCCTTGGCGTTGAGTAGTAATATTTTTTGCATGGCGGACGTGCTTTCTAATGCGCCCTTGAAGGGCTCATCTTATGGTCTTGACGACAGCGTACGCAGCGCATTTAACAGAGGCAAGGCGGAAAGCTGCCGTAGTCCACGAAATTGGGAATTTCTTCGGCTGCGGCGGCGCAGCGAGCCCTTGCTGTGAGGGTCTTCACACCGCTATCGGCGGCGCTCGACTAGAGTCCTTTTCGACCGCGATTCATTCGCCACACAATCGGGTACGCGCAATGGAAGACCTTCTGTTGGTCCTCGACGAAATCGACGACTTCTTCGCCATGATCGCCATGAAGTGGCATTCCATCGCATCGCTCGTATTGGCCGTCGCCGCGTTCATTGCGACCGGCTTCGTCTTCTTCACCGCGCCACTCGCGGCTGAGGTATTGGCGCTTGGTTTGATCAGCTGGGGCGTGTTCGAACGCGTTCGCGAACGCCGCGTCGAGTTTGCCAGCGCCCGCGCTCTCGATAACTAAGAACCTTTTGTAATCCGCGCAAAAAAAGCGGCCCTTTCGGGCCGCAACTAAAGTCCAAGTGCGGCCCTGTCGGCCGCTAAGGCAATTATCCGACACGGGATTCCGCGCTGTTTCTATTGAGTGCGTTTAATCCCAATCGCGGTCGTTTAAGAACCCGATTTTCACTTGACCGCGTACTTCGCCGCCCGGGCTTCTCGTAGTGTGAACGTTTGCATACGTGTCGCCAGAGCGCAGAGCTCCCACGACCTTCGCAAAATCGGCAGGCGTGACGCCTTGGCTGAGCGGGCCAACGAGGTTAGCCGGCGTGATGACGCCAGTGATCGTGTCCGGCGAAGCGGGGCAGGCGGGCGGTTGCGGAAAAGCGGCCGGCGGAACGGTGGCGGGCGTGTTTCCGGGGTTGCCGCATAGGAAGAACGTAACGCCGCCGTTGACGTTTTTCTGTCCGATATGGATGTGGCTTTGCTGAGGCGGAGACTCAAGATCCTTGTAACTCAGTTCATAGGTAATCGTTTGATTGACTTCGTCTATGACGGCTTTGAACTGGCCACTCCCTTGCGACAGTACTAGCGGAACCTCTTGCGCCGGAACCAAGTGCGTCGCGATATAGTTTTTGAAGTGGCCGAAGCGCTTGTCATGTGCGGTCGCGCTTCCTGCGACCAATACGAATGCCGACGCGACCGCGGCAATCAGAATGTGCTGACGATTCATCTTGCAACCCTCCAAGGTACGCACGGCCGATACGTACGATTTTTTGGTGTGACTCCCGTGGCTCGCGGGCATTGACTGACGGTGAGTTCCCGGTGTTCCATAGCCGGTTCGAGGCAGGACCAAGTCCGTCGGAAATAATTGTCGGCCACCCGACTGGCCGGCTCCATTTACGCCGAACGGTTTGCCGGTCGCAGAGGGGTGGGTTCGGGGAGGTGAGCAGATCGGTTTAGCAAGTCCGTTCGCTCTTGAAACCTGAGCCTTGATCCCCAATGTGCTCGCAGCGGTTAATCCTTCCGTATTCCAGCGAACCGGGCTATACGGGTTTGGGGATTTGACCGGATTGGCTCCTAGGCTATTACGATGACATCAATTTTTGATCGGAGATTCGAATGACTGTTGCCGCCGAAACCCCCAAGGTCACACTGGGCTTTCAAACCGAGGTCAAGCAGCTCCTGAAGCTGATGATCCATTCGCTGTATAGCCACAAGGAAATCTTTCTTCGCGAGCTCATTTCCAACGCCTCCGATGCTTGCGACAAGCTTCGTTTTGAGGCGCTTTCGAACCCCTCGTTACTGCCGAGTGGCGAGCTATTCGTCAAAATCGACGCGAACACGGCCGAACGGACGATCACGATTACCGACAATGGCATCGGCATGTCGCGGCAAGATGCGATCGATCATCTCGGCACGATTGCCAAGTCCGGCACGGCCGATTTTCTATCCAAGCTATCGGGCGATCAAAAGAAAGACTCGCAGCTCATCGGCCAATTTGGCGTGGGCTTTTATTCATCTTTCATCGTTGCCGAGCGGGTCGAGGTATTTTCTCGCCGCGCCGGTACGCCGGCTGCCGAAGGCATGCGCTGGGAATCCCGCGGCGAAGGCGAGTTCGACATCGAGACGGTCGAGCTGCCGGAAACGGGCACGCGCATCGTGCTGTATCTGAAGGAAGATCAAACGGAATTCGCGGATGACTACCGTATTCGCGCGTTGGTGCGGCGTTACTCCGACCATCTCGCGTTCCCGGTCAAGATGCGCAAGGCCGACAAAGAAGGCAAGCCGGATGCGGACGCCGAGTACGAACCCGTCAATCAAGCGTTGGCGTTATGGACTCGTCCACGCACGGACATCAAGGATGAGGAATATCGCGAGTTCTATCGACACGTCACACACGATTTCACCGATCCGCTCGCTTGGGCTCACAACAAAGTGGAAGGATCGCGCGAATACACGACATTGGTGTATTTGCCCGCCCGTGCTCCCTTCGATTTGTGGCAACGCGATGCTGCCCGGGGCTTAAAGCTGTACGTGCGCCGCGTCTTCATCATGGACGATGCCGAGCAATTCCTGCCGCTTTACCTGCGCTTTGTGAAGGGCGTTGTCGATTCGTCGGATTTGCCGCTCAACGTGTCGCGCGAGATGTTGCAACACGACCCGCAAATCGACGCGATCAAGAGCGCGATCACCAAGCGCGTGCTCGACCTACTGTCGAAGATGGCAACCGAGGATAAAGACAAATACGCAACATTCTGGAAGGAGTTCGGCACAGTCTTGAAGGAAGGGCCGGCGGAGGATTACTCCAATCGCGAGCGCATCGCCAAATTGCTCCGCTTCTCGAGCACGCTTGCAACCAAGGAAGAACCGGATGTGTCGCTGGAAGACTATGTGGCGCGCATGAAGCCGGGCCAGGACCGTATTTATTACGTGATCGGCGATAGCTTTACCGCCGCCCGATCCAGCGCGCACTTAGAGCAATTGCGGAGCAAAGGGCTGGAAGTATTGCTGCTGTCGGATCGTGTCGACGAATGGCTGATGGATCACCTGCGCGAGTTCGGCGGTAAGCAATTGCGCAACGTCGCTCGCGGTGATCTGGATCTTTCCGGAGTCGAGACCGAGGCCGATAAGCAGCAGCGCGAATCGCTGGCGAAAGAGCATGGAGCCATCGCAGAGCGGATCAAGTTGGTGCTGAGCGATAAGGTGGGTGACGTCAAAGTGACTACACGCCTGAGCGAGTCGCCCGCGGTGTTGGTGCTCGGTGAAAACGACATGGGCGCGCAGATGCGGCGCATTCTGGAATCGGCGGGACAAAAAGCGCCGGATGCGAAGCCGAACCTCGAGATCAATCCGCTCCATCCGCTGTTAATGCGGTTGGAATCCCTGGCCGACGGCGACGAGTTCACAGACCTGTCGGTCTTGTTGTTCGAGCAAGCCACGTTGGCCGATGGGGGGCACTTGGCGGAACCGGCAGAGTTTGTCCGCCGATTGAATCGGCTGCTGTTGGCGAAGGTCGGTTAAAGGAGCGGCTTAGGCGGCCTCCGCTTCGCGGAGGACCGCTTGCCACTGTTCCAGCGCCCAATCAAGCTGCTCCCGTGAGATCGTGAGTGGGGGCGCAAATCGGAGCACGGTGCCGTGCGTTTCCTTTGCCAGAATACCGCGCACCAGCAATTGTTCCGCAATGCGACGTGCAGCGACGCGAGTTGCGTCGAATTCCACGCCGATCCACAAGCCTCGACCGCGAATAGCTCGAATCAATGGCGAGGCGAGGCGTTGCAAGCCGGACAGCAAATAGGCGCCGGATTCCGCGCTCCTTTCGATGAGGCGTTCGTCGATCATCGTGTCAAGCGCGGCTAGGCCTACGGCTGCGGCAAGCGGGTTACCGCCGAACGTACTGCCATGATCGCCAGGTTTGAAAACATTCATGACATCGTGGCGCGCGAGAAACAAGGATACAGGCAGCAGGCCTCCGCCCAGCGATTTGCCCAGCACCAGACAATCGGGTTGTACCGACTCGTGATCGCAAGCGAGCATCTTCCCGGTGCGACCGAGACCGGCCTGAATTTCATCGGCAATCAGTAACACTCGATGATCGCGGCAGAGCTCCGCACAGCGCCGCAAGTATCCGGTAGGTGGGACGCGGATGCCGGCCTCACCTTGAATGGGTTCGACGAGAAACGCCGCCGTGTTGGGCGTGATCGCTTGAGCTAACGCGTCGGCGTCACCATGCGGCACGATTTTCACGCCGGGCATGAACGGGCCAAAGCCCTCGCGATATTGCTGCTCCGTCGATAGCGCCAAGACACCTAGTGTTCGGCCGTGGAAATTGCCTTCGCACGCAATGATCTCGGCTTGGCCGGCGGCTACGCCTTTAACGGTATACGCCCACTTGCGAGCTGCCTTCAGTGCAGTCTCGACAGCTTCCGCACCACTATTCATCGGCAGGGCGCGATCCATTCGCGTCAACGCGCATGCGCGCTCCAGGAAGGCGCCCAGCTTGTCGGAGTAGAAAGCGCGGGACACGACCGCCAGTTGGCTCGCTTGCTCCGTCAGCGCCTTGACCAACCGCGGATGGCAGTGGCCATGGCTGACCGCAGAATAAGCGCTCATCATGTCGAGATAACGTCGCCCGTTGCGATCCCAAACATAGCAGTCGGCGCCACGCACCAGCATGACCGGCAACGGCGCGTAGTTTTGCGCGCAGTAGCGCGCTTCGTGATCGATGAGCGAGTCAGGCATAGAATGGCGCCAAAATAGAGGATCTAGTGTACCGCTTATGAGTTCGCCATCCGAAACGCAAGTTAGAAGCGCTCCTAAAACCACAACGATCTCGATTGCCGGACCGGCCGGCGCGTTGGAGCTTTTAATCGATGAGCCTGGTGCCGGTGAGCCAGGTGTCGACGAAAGCAGGAGCGGATCGTCACCGGCGGGCAATGTCGCGGTGATTTGTCATCCACATCCGCTATTCGGCGGAAACATGACCAACAAGGTGGTCCATACGTTAGCCAGAACGTTTAACGATCTGGGCCTGCCTGCCGTGCGCTTCAACTTCCGCGGAGTCGGCAAAAGCGCGGGTACCCATGACGATGGGGAGGGCGAGACCGAAGATGCCTTGGCTGTGATGGAGTGGACGCGCGAGCGCTGGCCGGGTGCAGAGTTATGGCTGGCGGGATTTTCCTTTGGCGCTGCAATCGCGCTACGCGCCAGCCTCCGCTCGCCGGTTACAAGACTCATTACAGTGGCGCCCGCCATTCGCTGGCTGCAGCAGGTGAAAGCTGCGCCAGCGACTCCGTGGTTGATCGTGCAAGGCGATCAAGACGAGTTGGTGAATGTCGAGGCGGTGCGAAGCTGGGTAGCGAAGCTGACAAAGCCGCCGACGCTAGAGGTGTTGGCTGGCGGCGAGCACTTCTTTCATGGAAGGCTCAATGACCTGAGAGATGCAATTAATGCTTGGTTGGAGAGGGTCGAATCTTAGCTGCTCGCGGACTTCAGGCAGATCTGCACACGGAATCGGAGCGGTGTTGTGCCTGCGTTTCGGCCGCGCCGGCCGCCGCAAGTTCTTGGCGGGACCGCGCACAAGCTCGTCCATGTGGCTGCTTTCCCAACCAACATCTATGTTGGATTGAGAATCCCGCCAAGAACTTCCGACGCCCGTCGCACCTATGGCTTCTCCATCTCGTTGGAAGACACTCTTGTCGATTGTCGGCAGTGGCGCAGTATTGCGTAATTGCGCCGAAAGTCGGCTGGGCGCGCCCGCGGGATTTGGGGGAGGGCCAAAGGAAAGGAGGGGCCCAAAAAAGAAAATGCCGGTGCGAGGCATGGCTCCGCACCGGCTTAGTCTTGCTTAGCGGCTGAAAGGAGCCGCTACGCGCGTTTGGGCAACGATCGCCTGAGGCGATATTAGTTGACCATCGCCTTCAGCGACTTGAGCGCGCCGATGCGGACTTTCTTGCTGGCCGGCTTGGCCTTGAACATCATCTTTTCGCCAGTGAAAGGATTTACGCCTTCACGAGCTTTGGTTGCCGGCTTCTTTACAACTTTCATCTTGAGAAGGCCGGGCAGTGTGAACAAACCTGCGCCCTTCAAGCTCTTTTTAACGATACCGTTCAACGCTTCGAAAACTTCGCCTACTTGCTTACGCGAGAGCTCTGTTTCTTTCGCGATCTGCGTGAGGATTTCCGATTTAGTCGGCGCTGCATTCTTTTTTGCCATCTGTAGTCTCCCGTAAGAGTGACGAGTCGTCCCCAAAAATTACGGGGGGCAAAATAACACAAGATTCGCCGAGTAATAAGCTACGTTGAAATTTATTTTTTCGATTTTGGGCTATTTTTCAGCCGGTTTTTCAGACTGACGCGAGCGCGGCGTGACGTATGCGGCTCAATCGCTGAAAAATTCCCGCTTAAATTTCACTTCGAACGGTGTCGTTTCGTTCTCGGGCAGCGCCTTGATGTCGAACACAAGGATCTCGCTGTCGCCAATTCCAACCGTGCCGATGTAATAGATTGCTTCGCCTTCAGTGACTTGGCGAACATCCATGCTCTTGAGTTGACCATTCAAGTTGTATGCATCTACCGACACTGTGCCCTTCACAGGCTTGCGCGGCGCGTGATCCGCGTCTTTCCGGAGCATGGTGACATTGAGCATCACCCGATTCTTGCTGCGCTCGATGCCGTGCGCGCGCGCCACTTCGGCTGGGATCCGGTCGGCGCGAATGGCGTTGTAGTGCACTTCGTAGTTGCCGAACTCCTTGAACGACGCTTCACTGGGTTGCGCAGGCGGCGAGGTGGGGCTTTCGGGTCGGCGTCCGCAGCCGGTGGCGAGCAGCGCCACAAGCAGCGCGCCGCTGCAGAGCTTGCAAGATAGCGAGCTCCAAGCTCGTGAGCGCACTTCAGTGCGCGGGGAAATCGGACCGGCGACGTTGCTCTTTGTCTTGTGCATGTCAGCTTCCCGTTTAGTCGGTAGTGCAACTATAGACCAATGTGTCGCGCCGCCATAGCGTTCGAGCGCGACCGCCAGTTCGGGCAAAAAATTAAGGGACCTGCCGATAGCGATTTGTGTCCGTCGCTTTGGTCTATTCGCGTCGTAACCCGAACTCCGCGAATGATGACGGAATACTGACCGGTGCATCGATCGCGACGATCTTGGTCCGGCTCGTCAGCCCGCTCAGCAACGAAATTCGCGAGCGCGGCGTATGCAGAAGATCTGCGAGAAAGGCGATGAGCTGAGCATTTGCCTTGCCATCGACGGGCGGCGCGCGCAGTCGAACCTTGACCGCCGGGCCGTGTAGTCCGGCAATTTCGTCCCGTTTGGCGCCGGGAATTACCGCAATTTGTAACACCAGCGTATCGTTTCGCCAGCGATACCATGCTGGCATCAAGTGAGATCAACGACCCATAGAGAACAAAGTGGGCAGCCAAATCAGTAGCGCGGAGAGTGCAATCAGCACGAAAACGGGCGACAAATCCAAGCCGCCGATGGGGGGAATCAGACGTCGCATCCAGCGGAGCGGAGGTTCGCACAGGCTGCTGAGAACATCCGTGGCCGGGCTGTAGGTATGCGGCGCGATCCAGCTCAGCAACACGTAGATGAACATGGCGATCCGATACAGCTCCAAAATCATCTTGACCAAATCGAACGATGCTTTCCATAGCACCAGCAGCCAATTCGTCGGATCCGCTCCGGACAGGAACAAGATGAGCGCCGTTGTGGCGATTTGCACTAACAGCAGCGCCACGATCGATGCCGTATCGACTCGTCCCACCGGAGGTAAGACTTTTCGCAGCGGCATGACAAGTGGGTTGGTGACGCGCAAGACGGCCTGCGAGATCTGGTTGCGCATATTCGCGCGAATTAACGGTAGGACTAGTCGGAGCAGAAAGGCAGCGACCAGCAAATACTGCAGGACGGCTTGGACGATATAGATAATGGCTTGCATGCGCGGATTCGGCCGTTTCTCAAGTTACTGCTTGCTCAATTGCTCCGCCAACTCCGCCGAACGTTTGGCGGCCGCAGCCACTGCATCCGCAAAGATATCACGGACTTTGGCCTCCTCCAGGGACTTGAGCGCCGCTTCCGTGGTGCCTCCCTTCGACGTCACTTGCTCGCGCAGCGTTGCGGGCGATTCCGTCGCGGTCTTTGCCATGATGCCGGCGCCGTAAGCTGTTTCGATCGCGAGTCGCCTGGCGACTTCGGCGGGCAAGCCAAGCTGCGTGCCGCTAGCTTCCAGCATCTCTATGAGTAGAAAGAAGTACGCGGGCCCGCTGCCGGATACGGCGGTGACGACATCCATTTGCGCTTCGAGGTCCACCCAGAGTGCCGGGCCGACGGCGCCCAGAATCTCCGCCGCCAATTCTTTTGCGGATGAATCTACATCCGAGGTTGCAAACAAACCCGTGACGCCTGCGCCATTCAATGCCGGCCGATTCGGCATGCAGCGCACGACGGGTAGCTCACCCAACCATTTGCGCAGGTCTGCGGCACGGATGCCGGCGGCTACCGAAAGTACAACCGGTCGATGCGTCAGCGAAGGTGCGAGCTGTGTCGCAACTGAGCGCAACTCCTGAGGCTTGACCGCCAACACGACGACCTGGGATGCGCGTGCCGCAAAGCTGTTGTCATCGGTGACTCGAATGCCGAACTCGGCGCTGAGCCCATCGCGTTGTGTCGGCGCGGGGTCCGACACGATGATCTGTTCCGGTTTGATGCCGCGTGCAATCAGGCCGCCGATGAGGCTGCGGGCCATGTTGCCGCCGCCGATGAAGCCGAGGGTTTGAGTGAGCATTGTCATGGGGTGATCGAGATTGCCGTCAGTCCCGCTATCTTGAAGCATCGACAGTCGGTCCGTCACTAGTCGCGCCGTCACTGGCGATGCGAGTTTCGGGCACCGAATAGAGCGGTGCCGACTCGCACGATGGTCGCGCCGGCGGCAATCGCCGCCTCTAAGTCCTCACTCATTCCCATAGAGAGCGTGTCGAGCGACTGCCCGGTTTGGTTCAGCGATTGTAGCAACGCCGCGCACTCCCGAAAGTAGACGATCTGTTCGTCAAACGTTTCGCGCGGCGGCGGTAGACACATTAGCCCACGTAGTCGGAGCCGGGGCAGCTGTCGGACAGAGTGAGCCAATGCCGGGATCTCGGCGGGTGTGGCGCCGCCCTTGCCGCTTTCGTTGCCGAGTTTGACTTGAATGCAAACATTTAGCGGCAGGCTAACCGCTAGTCGTTGCTCATTCAGCCGCTCGGCGATTTTCAATCTGTCCACGGTGTGCACCCATTGAAACTGCTCGGCAATCGGTCGCGTCTTGTTGCTTTGGATCTGCCCGATGTAATGCCACTCGATTCTTAAGTCGGTCAACGTCGCAATCTTAGGGAGCGCCTCTTGCAGGTAGCTTTCGCCGATCTGCAGTTGCCCGTGTGTGACCAGTTCGCGAAGTGCGGAAACAGGCTGCTGCTTCGATACTGCTAAGAGGCGGATGGTTTTGGGGTCGCGCCCATAGCGGCGCGCTGCGGCTGCAATGCGTGCTCGCACGTGATCAAGTCCGACTAGGGTAAGGGGCGACACTATATATAGAGACAATGCCGGAACCGGCTTTGGAGGGGGCCGCCCGGCGAACGAGAAAGGTACGCCGATCGTCCGATCCGGGACCGAGCGCAAGGAATTGCACTAAAAGGAAGTCGAAAATCGACCCAAGAATCAGGCATTGGACAGTTCCGGGAAATTTTGCGGACCAGTTAACATATTGACTTCTGCACCCCTCCGCTATACTGCCCTGGCTTGCCTCCCCGGTAAAACACCTGCTGCATCATCTGATTCGTCCATTGGCGATTCGGCAGCTGGCGATCCGGCAGTGGGCGACCTAGCTATGTGTTTTTGGCTCGTGCGGTAGGAGTTTTAATGGCTGTCGATATCGCCCAGCTGCTCGCGTTCGCTGTTAAAAATGGCGCGTCCGACTTGCACCTATCCTCGGGTGTGCCCCCGATGATTCGTGTCGACGGCGACATGAAGCGTATCAACATGCCCGCACTGTCCCATAAGGAAGTGCACGGCATGGTGTACGACATCATGAACGACAAGCAGCGCAAGGCTTACGAAGAATTCTACGAGACGGATTTTTCTTTCGAAATTCCGAAGCTCGCGCGCTTTCGTGTCAATGCGTTCAACCAGAACCGCGGCGCTGCCGCAGTGTTCCGGACCATTCCGTCGCTCATCATGTCGCTCGACGATTTGAATGCGCCGAAGATCTTTAAAGACATGGCCATGCATCCGCGCGGTTTGGTGCTGGTCACCGGCCCCACGGGATCGGGCAAGTCCACGACGCTGGCGGCCATGGTCAACTACGTCAACGACAACAAGCCCGATCACATCATCACCATCGAGGACCCGATCGAATTCGTGCATGAGAGCAAACGTTCGCTCATCAATCAGCGCGAAGTGCATCGCGATACGCTCGGCTTCAGCGAAGCGCTGCGATCCGCACTGCGCGAAGACCCGGACGTCGTGCTGGTTGGCGAGTTGCGCGATCTCGAAACAATTCGTTTGGCATTGACCGCGGCCGAAACCGGCCACTTGGTCTTCGGCACGCTGCATACGAGTTCGGCCGCCAAAACAATCGATCGTATTGTCGACGTTTTCCCGTCGGCGGAAAAAGAAATGGTCCGCACGATGTTGTCCGAGTCGCTGCGCGCCGTGGTCTCGCAGACTTTGCTCAAGCGTAATGGCGGCGGCCGGGTGGCCGCGCACGAAATCATGATCGGTACGCCCGCGATTCGAAACTTGATTCGCGAAGGAAAAATCGCACAAATGTATTCGGCCATTCAAACCGGTCAGAACGCCGGCATGCAAACACTCGATCAGTGTTTGGCGGAGCTGCTGCAGAAAGGCGTCATCTCCAAGGAAGAAGCGCGCTTCCGAGCGCAGAATAAGGATTCTTTCTAGGCTGTAAGGTTGTGGGCTGTAGGTAGGACTGCATATGCGAACTCGGACAGAAACTGCGACGGATCGACGCCTGCCAACTTCCAGAAATTGGTGGCGCAGCGTTGCTGGCCTACAGCCTACAGCCCACAGCCCACAGCCTGGGCGTCAGCCCGAGCGGAGCTGACATGGAACGCGATCAAGCTATTAAGCTGATGCAGGATCTCCTGCGTCGGCTCGTCGAAAAGAAAGGCTCGGACCTCTTTATCACCGCGGGGTTCCCGCCGGCGATCAAGCTGGACGGTGAAATTCGTCCGCAGTCTGAGCGTGTGCTGACTGTCGAGCAGAGCGCGACATTGGTTCGCGCCATCATGAACGACAAGCAGACCAAGGAATTCGACTCGACCAAGGAATGTAATTTCGCCATCGCTCCCGTTGGCATCGGCCGGTTCCGCGTCAGCGCCTTTGTGCAGCAAGGTTTAATCGGCTGCGTGGTGCGTTTGATCAACGCGAAGATTCCCACGATCGAAGAAATGGAGCTGCCCCCGGTATTGAAGGATGTCGTGATGACCAAGCGCGGCTTGGTCGTCGTCGTCGGTGCTACCGGCTCGGGTAAGTCGACGACGCTCGCGGCCATGCTCGATTTCCGCAACGAAAAAAGTCGCGGCCACATCATCACGATTGAAGATCCGGTCGAGTACGTGCATCCGCACAAGGGCTGCGTCGTGACTCATCGCGAAGTCGGTGTCGACACCGATAGCTGGCACATGGCGTTGCGCAACACCTTGCGGCAAGCGCCCGATGTGATCTTGATCGGCGAAATCCGCGATCGCGAAACGATGGAGTACGCGATTCAATTCGCCGAAACCGGCCACTTGGTGCTCGCGACGTTGCATGCCAACAGCGCCAACCAAGCGCTCGATCGCATCATCAATTTCTTCCCCGAGGATCGCCGCGAGCAATTGCTGATGGATCTTTCGTTGAATATTCGCGGACTCATCTCGCAACGCCTCATCCCGCGCGAAGGCGGCAAAGGACGCGTTGCTGCGCTCGAGATCATGTTGCATTCGCCGTTGATCGCGGACCTGATCTTCAAGGGCGAAGTCGCGCAGATCAAGGAAATCATGGCCAAGAGCAATCGCCTCGGCATGAAGACGTTCGATCAGGCGCTATACGATCTATACGAAGCCGAACAGATTTGTTACGAAGACGCATTACGCAACGCAGACTCGAAGAACGAGGTGCGTCTGCGCATCAAGCTCGAGAGCAAACGAGAGCTGAAGCTGGCGGACGAGCACGGCAGCAGCCTGCACATCATGGACGATCAAGAAAATTTCAGCCGTTAGTCCTTCATTGGAACCGTCATGAGCGCCAGTATGTCCGACGACGACACCAATTCGGCTGCCGAGGGCGAAGAACGCCCGGTGATGTTGAACACCAAGCCGTTGTTCAAACTCATGGTGGAAAAGCGCGCGTCGGATTTGTTCTTCACGTCGTACGCGCCGGTCAAGATCAAGATCGAAGGCAGTATCTATCCGGTCAACAAGCAAATGCTGACACCGGAAGTCGTGCGCCAAGCCGCATACGGCTTGATGACGCAGGAACAAATCGAGGCCTTTAACGAAGAGCTCGAAGTCGACTTTGCGGTATCGGAGCCCGGTCTCGGTCGTTTCCGCATCAACGTTTTCTACCAGCGCGGCAATCCCGCGATGGTGCTGCGTTACATCACCGCGGACATGCCGCGTATCGAAGATCTTGGTTTGCCCGATATTCTGAAAGATATCGTGATGCAAAAGCGCGGTCTGGTGTTGATGGTCGGCTCGACGGGGTCGGGCAAGTCCACCACGCTCGCGTCGATGATCAATTACCGTAACGAAAATTCGTCGGATCACATCATCACGATCGAAGATCCAATCGAGTTTCTGCACACGAACAAAAAATCGATCATCAATCAGCGCGAAGTCGGATTGGATACGAAGTCGTATGCGCGCGCCCTGCGCAGCGCGATGCGCGCGGCGCCCGATATGTTGTTGATCGGCGAAATTCGTGATCGCGAGACAATGGACTCGGCGATCATGCTGGCCGGCACCGGACACTTGGTGCTCGCCACCTTGCACGCCAACAATGCGGCGGAAACGTTGGATCGCATCATCAACATGTTCCCGATGGATCAACATACGCAGATCTTCTTGGATCTTTCGCAGTATCTGCGCGCGATCATTGCTCAACGTCTTGTGCCTGGTAAGAACAAGCGGCGCGTGGCCGCCATCGAATTGTTGGTGAATACCCCGCACGTCCAGGAACTCATCAAGAAAGGCGACGTGATCGGCGCCAAGGAAGCGCTGCGCACCAGCTCCGAGAAAGGCATGCAACACTTCGATACGGCGCTCTATCAGCTGTACAAGCAAGGGCGCATCACGATGGAAGACGCCTTTACCTATGCCGACTCGCGCACCAATCTGGAAGCCAAAATCAATTTCGGCTGAGCCTTCGTCTAGGTCCCTCGTCTAAGATTGCACTCGTTTCGTCGCACCGGCCTTTATGCCGGTGTCTGACGGCGAATCCTCTGGTCTATACTTTGGCCGCATCGGCTCAAGTGGATTGGGAGGAGCGTCATGTCGTGCATTCGCCGTCATAGTGGAATTCGGTCGGCCATGTTAATGGCGGCCATCCTGATCGTCTCCGCTTGCAAGTCGTCATCACCCAACTCGGTCGCAATCGGTCCGGATGCAACAAGCCAAGTTGCAACCAAACCCACCAGCGCTGCTGTCGCATCTTCCCAAGTCAGACCTCAGATCGGGGAATTCGGACTCGATCTGTCCGCTGGCGATCCGACCGTCGCGGCAGGCGACAACTTCTACCTGCACGCCAGTGCAACTTGGTTGAAGGCCACGCCGATTCCGGCAGATCGCGTGCGCTGGGGGACGTTCGACATTTTGCGATCGAACGCGGAGGCCGACGTCCGGACGATCATTCAAGACCTGTCGGCGAAGGATGCGGCGCAGGGAACCGTGCAACGCAAAATCTGTGACTACTATCGTGCATTCATGAACGAACCGGCCATCGAAGCAGCTGGTCTCGCACCGATTCAGTCGAATCTGTCGCGTATAGCTGCTGCTCGCGACCACGTCGAGTTGATCCGGCTCGCCTCCGAACCCGGTTTCGATACCCGAGTACCGATTGCCGCGCTTATTTCCTTGGATCCGAAGGACCCTGATCGTTACACCGTATCGGTTTCTCACGCGGGTCTCGGCCTGCCGGAGCGTGAGTATTATTTGAATCCGGAACCGAAGTTTGCGGAGATCCGGCTTAAGTACCGTGCTCACATCGAAAAACTGCTAACGCTTGCGCGACAAAGCGACGCCACCGGCAAGGCAGGGCGTATCGTCGCGATCGAAACCGAAATCGCAAAGCTGCATTGGAAGATTGCCGACCGTCGCGACCGCGACAAGACATATAACCGCCGCTCGCGACCGGAGACGTTGGCGCTGCTGAATGGCTACCCGCTGCAAGCAATGTTGGATGCGCAGGGCTTGGGCGAGCGCACTGACTTGATTCTGCGCGAACTAGACGCGCTGCCGAAGCTGGCTGCGCTGTACCAGTCGACGCCGCTCGGCACGTGGAAGGACTACATGACGTTCGCCAATATTTCGGCGCACGCGGACATGCTGCCGAAGGCGTTGGTCGATGAAGACTTCGACTTTTTCGGCCGCACGCTCAATGGCCAGCCAGAACAGCGAGACCGATGGAAGCGAGCGGTAGGCGCCGTAAACGATGCGCTCGGTGAGGCGGTCGGCGATGTATACGTGCAACGACACTTTAGTGCCGATGCCAAATCCAAGATGCAGGCGTTGGTCGAGAATCTGCGACGCGCGTATGGTCAACGCATCGACGCGTTGCCTTGGATGACAGCGCAAACGAAGGCCGTCGCGCGAGAAAAACTCGCTGCTTTCCGCGTCAAGATCGGGTACCCGGACAAGTGGCGCGATTACAGCTCGCTCGAAGTTCGCGCCGACGACCCGATCGGCAACGCACGGCGCGCGGAGATCTTCGACTATAAACGTCGACTCGCCCGCATCGATAAACCGACGGATCGCGAGGAATGGAGCATGACGCCGCAGACCGTCAACGCGTATTACAACTCAGTTTTCAACGAGATCGTATTTCCGGCCGCAATTTTGCAACCGCCGTTCTTCGATCCAAATGCCGACGCTGCCGTGAATTACGGCGGTATCGGGGGCGTGATCGGACACGAAATGGGGCATGGCTTCGACGATCAAGGTGCGAAGTCCGATGCGCGCGGAGTCTTGCGTGATTGGTGGACGTCTGCCGATGTTACGGCGTTTAAAGGGCTCACCGACAAACTTGCCGGCCAGTACGACGGCTTCCAAGCCTTGCCTGGCTTAAACGTCAACGGACGATTGACGCTTGGCGAAAATATCGGCGACAACGGCGGTCTAACGGTTTCGCTGGCCGCCTACAAGATCTCGCTTGGCAATCGGCCTGCGCCATTGCTCGCGAGCTTGACGGGCGAGCAACGATTCTTTTTGTCATGGGCGCAGGTATGGCGCACGCAAGCCCGTGAGCAGGCTGTGCGGAATCAAGTGCTCACCGATCCGCATTCACCGCCGGAATTTCGCGTGAACGGCACTGTCCGCAACATGTCCGCTTGGTATGAAGCGTTCGATGTGAAACCGGGGCAGAAACTTTACTTGCCGCCGCAAGAGCGCGTCACGATTTGGTAGTGGGCCCAAATTTCCAATTCTCTCCCCCTGTCGCAGGGGGAGGGTCAGGGAGGGGGCGTCCGAAGACTGGCTCCCTCTGTACTGATTGCTTGGTCAGTAATCGCCTTTAATTCATAACTCGTACTCGGCCACCCGGCGCTCGCTGTAAGCGGCGGCGACCACTTCTAGTTCAAACTTTCACTTCGGCATAGTATGTGTCATGGACAAATTCGATCGAGTCTTCCAGCTGCACACGATTTTCGCGAATCGCCGCACGGCGGTTCCGATGGAAGACATCTGTGCCAGGCTCGAGTGCTCCAACAAAACCGTTTACCGGATCATCGGGTGGATGAAAAACAAGTTGAATGCGCCGATCGAGTTCGATCGAGAGCGGGACGGTTATCGGTATAGCGCTGGGCCACAGCAGGCGACGTTCGAATTGCCTGGTCTTTGGTTCTCTGCCGACGAATTGCAGGCGTTGTTGTTATTAGAGGGATTTCTGAAGGATCGCAGCGGTGGATTGTTGGTGGACCATCTAACGCCGCTTTCGAGGCGTTTGGACCAGTTGCGCACGCACAAGCGCCTGAACCTAAGCTCCGCTGCGCAACGGATTCGCATGCCGGCCTTGGCAGCACGCGATCCGGGTCCCTATTTCCAGATCGTGGCTGGCGCAACACTACAACGCCAGAAGCTTTGGATGGAGTACCACTCTCGTAGCGACGACGCCTATTCAGAGCGGACGGTGTCGCCGCAACGAATCATCTTCTACCGCGAAGGGTGGTATCTCGATGCCTGGGACGAATCGAGAGATGCGCTTCGAACATTCTCCATCGATCGCATCATTCGCCCACGGACCCTGGAGGGGCGTGCAATAGACATCGACGAAGCGCGCCTGGATGAGCACTACGCGACGGCATACGGCATCTTCGGCGGAAAGGCCGACAAGGTTGCCGTACTGGTCTTTAGCAAGGAACGTGCGCGATGGGTCGCTGACGAAAAATGGCATCCGCAACAGCAGGGCCGATTCCTAGCAGATGGCCGATATGAGCTACGGATTCCCTACGGGGAGTCGCGCGAACTTGTGATGGATGTGCTGCGTCACGGCCAGGATGTAGAAGTGCTGGCTCCCATCGAGTTCCGAGCGGAGGTATCGAGGCGGCTTTCCGCTGCGCTCGAAATCTACACCCGAGAGGCGGTTAGCGACGCTTGAGTCAATCAAGAAACTTTCGCTAGGCTCAATTTGTGCTGCGCGTTTTTCGCGTCTAGGAATTCCACGGAGAGTTATGAACGTCAACGAACTTCTGGATACCGTCCGCAGCGCTGGCATTACTCCCATTCTTGTGGATGCCGTGCCAGTTGATCGCTCCGGCGTTACGCCCGTGGGAACGCTTGAGGACTACGCTAAGGCGCTGCGGGCGTTGGGCGTTTCTGTGGTGCTCGTCGAGACCGTTGCGTTGGACGATGAAGATTTCTATTACGTTGATGATGAAAGCGACGAAGACAATGAAGGTGCACGCATGGATTTGCGCAGTGCGAGTCCAAAATTACGTTCTTTCGAGGCGCGCATTGGAGAAGTCGGGTTCATTCGATTTTGGGCGCCATCAAGTCACGGCGATTTAGTGCATGAGATCGCGGACGATTGGTGGCCTTCATTCTGCGAGCTTGCAGATACGGCGCGCGACGATATCGAGACTCGACTCTCGGCAGAAATTGAACAGCGGGATATTGAGGAAGAGAACCAGCGGAAGAAGGGCCTCGAATTGCTTGGGCAATTGATCGAAGATGCTTCGTTTCAGAAGCTCCGGACTCAACGAGCGATGCTTGAGTACGCGCTCGAAAACTACCCTGATCTCCAGGAGTGGGATACGTCCGACCTCAAAGATGAAATTCGCTCGTTGGCGGCAAAGCTTGAGATACGACGGACTCGTGGCAAATAGCGGTACGGTGGACCGGATAGTGGAGCGAACTTGGAGCGAGCACTGATAAAGAGATGGCTCCAGCGCTGGAATCGGCTCCGGCAGCTTAAGACTGGCGAATGGCTGCTGGAGGATATCCAGCTCCAATCGAGTGCCGAGCTGCGGCGTGCCTTGCATTGCCCGGACGTGCAGCGGGACGACTCGCTCTATGGTGCGATCCAATGCGAACTTGCTCTACGGAGTGAATTCGCTTCGCGCCGTACATCCATTCCAGGCTGAACGGAGTCTAACGAACCTCTCGAGCTTCTTCGTCGCTCTGAATTCGTGTCGAAAGCCAGGACTTGGGGCAGAGGACTGAATCCGAGTACTTTCGCCACATATCTATTTGATCGACATGTTGCCTGGATGTCGGCTTTCTTGACGAAAGCTCCGCCGTGTAGGGCGATTCCTAAAACAAATCCGCCGAAGGTTTCCGAGTCTCACGTTCTGCGACAGACGAATGATTGAATGCTCGCAACTCAAAAATGAGGTTGCGGGGATTCGAAAATGCAGAGCACAATCGACAAGTCATTCAGTGCAACGCTGGATGAACATAACAAGGACAGGGACTATGAGTGAAATAACAATAGGGGCAGGGATCGGCGCGGCCATCATTGCCGCGATAATGGCCTGGGTTTTGCGCGGCGCGAGAGCCAAAACAGCCGAAGCAGTTGCCGAGGCAAACCTTGTCGCTACCAACAATCAGCTTGCGGATAAGGTGCGCGCGTACGAAGCGCTGCAGTCCGAGCACACACGCACTACCGAATTGCTGCGTTCAGAATCGGAGCGCCGAGCGACTGCCGAAGCGGTCGCGGTGCAAGCCGACGCGCTTCAGAAAAAACTGGACGCGAAAGATCAGCTGTTGAAGGAGCAGCAGGCACACTTGTCCGAGTTGGATACCCGAATAGAGGAAGAACGGAAGGCCGCCAATGACAAGCTAAAGCTGATTGTGGATGCTGAGGCATCGCTGTCAAATGCTTTCAAGGCGTTGTCATCGGATGCACTCAAACAGAACAATCAAAGCTTCATCGACCTTGCGACTGCTACGCTGGGAAAATTCCAGGAGACAGCCAAGGGAGACCTGGAGGCACGGCAGAAGGCAGTGGACGCAATGGTACTGCCCATTCGCGAATCGCTGCAAAAGGTGGATGGCAAGCTGGGTGAAATCGAAAAGGATCGCCTGTCGTCGTATTCCTCGCTCAACGAGCAGCTGAAGGGGCTCGTCGAGACGCACTTGCCGGTATTGCGGAATGAGACAGCGAATCTCGTCAAGGCACTGCGTCAACCCACCACGCGTGGTCGCTGGGGTGAATTGCAGCTAAAGCGCGTGGTCGAAATGGCCGGCATGCTCGACTACTGCGATTTCCTAGAACAGGAAAATCGCACGACTGAAGACGGCCGATTGCGACCTGACATGATCGTCAAGCTGCCCGGCGGTCGAAATATCGTTGTAGACGCCAAGGCACCGGTGTCCGCCTACCTGGATGCACTCGAATCAGCGGACGAGGCGACTCAGCGTCTGCGACTTGCGCAACACGCCCAACAAGTTCGGTCGCACATCACGACACTCGGGAGGAAAGCGTACTGGGAACAGTTCTCGCCCTCGCCGGAGTTCGTCGTGATGTTTCTGCCTGGAGAGGTGTTCTTCAGCGCTGCACTTCAGGAGGATCCTTCAATTATCGAGTGCGGTGTCAGCGAGAAAGTGATCGTTGCCAGCCCAACCACGCTTATCGCACTGCTGCGCGCAGTCGCTTATGGCTGGCGACAAGAAGCGCTTGCGCAGAATGCAAAGGAAGTAGCCGAGTTGGGTCGGCAATTGTACGAGCGCATCGTAAAGCTAGGCGAGCATTGGTCCAACGTGGGGGACAAGCTTGGCAAGGCCGTCGATGCTTACAACAGCGCCACGACAACTCTCGAATCACGTGTGCTTGTGTCGGCACGGAAGCTGCGCGAACTCAAGGCGGCGCCAGAAGATGTTGAGATCGACTTGATAGAGCAGGTTGACCGGGTGCCAAAGGCATTGCAGGTGGTGTTGGCGGAGACAACCAAGGAAGGAGAGTTGACATGAATTACGAGGCGCTGATCGAGTCGATACAAGCTTGTCACCGCGAGTCTGTCGGGCAAGCTTATTCGGCAGTTAATCGATATCTGGTGCTCCGTAACTGGCTGATGGGCGCATATGTGGTCGAGTATGAACAAAACGGGGAAGATCGGGCGGCGTATGGAAGCCGATTGCTAGTCAGCTTGGCGCGCGATCTAAAGCGCTGCGAGGTTCCCGGCTGCAGCGCGGAGATGCTGGGCAGAATGCGTTCTTTTTATCGAACCTTCCCTCACCTTGGAAGGCTGATTCCGCCATCGTCGTTGACCGAATTCCTGTCCAATTCTGCGCAGGCGACAGACATTCCGTCATCGCCGATGACGGAATCTGGCGTCGGCACTCCTAAGTCCTTGTCATCCGAACGAATCCTTCAGCTTTCCTGGACTCATTGGATCGAGCTGCTGCATATCGAGGATACGTGGAAGCGGGCTTTCTATGAAAACGAGTGCCTCAAGGGACGATGGTCGGTTCGTCATTTACAACGGCAGATTGGGTCGCTGTTGTATGAAAGAACGGGTCTTTCCACGGACAAGAAAGCAGTAATCGATGATGCGCGGCGGCAAGGGAAAGGTGCGACCGAAACTATGGCGGACGTGATTCGAGATCCCTACGTACTCGAATTCGCGGGACTGGCTGAACGAGCGCGTTATAGGGAGTCCGATCTCGAAGCGGCGTTACTCGATCATTTGCAGCGCTTCCTCCTTGAACTTGGAACCGGCTTCTGCTTCGAAGCGCGCCAGCGAAGAATCACCGTCGGCGCCGAGCATGACCACATCGACTTGGTGTTCTATCACCGACGTCTGCGCTGCCACTTGCTGATCGATTTGAAGATCCGTGACTTCCGTCACGGAGACGCTGGCCAGATGAACTTCTATCTCAACTACTGGAAGGCAAACGAAATGGACGACGGCGATAACCCTCCTGTTGGGCTGCTGTTGTGCAGCGACCGCAGCGCCACCCGCGTGCAGTACGCGACAGTGGGGTTGGATCATCAGATGTTCGTATCGAGGTACTTAGTGGCGTTGCCGTCGGAAGAACGACTAAAGGAATGGATCGAGTCCGATCGGGCGGCGGTGGAAATGAATGGCGAAGTTGATCCGAACGGCGTGTGCGAACCTGAGGCGGTATGGGTTAAGGGTGGGGTCGTATCGGGCTACGAAGACAGGTCTGCCAACGGCGGCGCGTGTTGGCCCCACGTCGGTGAGAAACTTGGCGAAGCCGTGGACAGCTACAACAGCGTGATGGACTCACTGGAGTCACGATTGCTTGTGTCCGCGTGGAACCTTCGAGAACTCAGAGCCATGCCGGAAGATGCGGTGGTCGAATTGGCGAAGATCGATGGGAAGACAAAGGCGTTACCGGGGGTGCATGTGGCGTGGGAGGCCTGCTATGACGAAGCAACTAGAGAACGATCATATGGCTGACCATCTGCAAACGAAGGACTTAAGTGTCCCACAGCAGTCCATCCGCAGAACCTTTGACGAAGAATTCATGCTTCTCACCGGCAACTCGCCCTTCCCGTGGCAGCGCGCGTTGTACGAGCAACTCGTCGCGGGCAAGTTCCCCAAGGCGTGCGATCTTCCGACCGGGCTCGGCAAGACCAGCGTCATTGCCCTTTGGGTTCTTGCACTCGCAAAGAATCCAAAACTGCCGCGGCGGCTGGTTTACGTCGTTAACCGGCGCACGGTCGTGGACCAATCCACCGCCGAGGCTGAGCGGCTGCGCAAGAAACTCGTCGAACCGGATGCTCAACACCTGCGTGAAGCACTCGATGCGTTGGCAGCAGTGCCCGCGTCGCACCCGTTGGCCATCAGCACTTTGCGAGGCGAGTTCGCGGACAACGCCGCTTGGCGGCGCGATCCATCACGACCGGCCATCATCGTCGGCACAGTCGACATGATCGGTAGTCGGTTGCTCTTCAGCGGCTATGGCTGCGGCTTCCGCAGCAAACCGCTCCATGCCGGTTTTCTCGGTCACGATGCCTTGCTAGTACACGATGAAGCGCATCTCGAGCCTGCGTTTCAATCGCTGCTTGACGCTATCGCCGATGAGCAACGCCGCAGCAACGAGCCACGCCCGCTCAACGTGCTTGCGCTCTCAGCTACTGGACGCACAGAAGCTGATTTCACACTCGGCGACGAGGATCTCCATCACCCGGTCGTAAAAAAGCGACTGCACGCTCGGAAGGGTCTTTCGCTGCACTCAGTCGATCATCGAAAAGAGCTCCCTGACCGCATTGCTGCGAAAGCCGCCGAGCTTGAGGGAAAGGTGATCGTCTTTCTCTCTTCCGTCGAACACGCAGAAAAATGTGCGCAGGCGTTGGGCAAATTTAGGAAGCATGGCGTTGCTACGTTGACTGGCACGATGCGCGGCGCAGAGCGTGACGAGCTGGTGATGAATCCGGTGTTCGCGCGTTTTCTTCCGCGCCCTAACAAGAACGTGACACTTCAGGATGGCACGGTCTTCCTCGTCGCCACCGCAGCTGGCGAAGTGGGTATCGATCTTTCAGCGGATCATCTCGTCACGGACCTCCCGCCATTCGACGCGCTTGCCCAGCGATTGGGTCGCGTTAACCGCTATGGAGATGGCGATGCCGAAGTACATGTTTACTGCGAGAAATTGGAAGGGCCTTCTAAGCCGAAGGCCGATGGCGAGATTGGTGACGAAGACGAGGACGACGACAAGCCCGGCGAGCGTAAGGATGAATACGACTGCGCGCGCTTCTTAACGCACGCACTACTGGAGGAATTACCACTGTGTGGAGACGCGCGTCGCGACGCGTCTCCGTCAGCACTGCGCGCGTTGCCTCGCGACTCGCGGGTCGAGGCATCGACACCACAACCCTACATTCACCATGTCGATTCGCTGTTGTTTGATCGATGGTCGTACACCACTGTCACACAGGTACTACCTGGTCGTCCTCCGGTCGCAGAGTGGTTGCACGGAGTAGCTGATTGGGAGCCACCGCGGACGATTGTCGCGTGGCGCCGTGAAGTGGCGTGGCTCAGAAAGACACACCTCGGTCGAGAGAAACTGGATGATTTCCTTGCCGACTATCCGCTGCGCAGCCGCGAGACGTTAAGCGACGTTTCAAGTCGTGTGTTCAAACAGCTCCAGAAGCTGGCTGCGCGCGACAAAGACGGCGCGCAGTTTGCTTGGCTCGTTCGCCATGACAAGCCAGCTGAAATCATGAAACTCCACGAACTCGTCGACGGATACGATTCGAAGAAGAACCCCACTCTCGACGGTGCCACGGTCGTGCTGGCACCAGAGGCCGGAGGATTGAATCTGAACGAAGGACTACTAGATGGCACCGCAGAGTTAGATTCCGTCGTTCGCTACGACCTCGGACCCAAGGAAGGCGATCGGCTCGTGCACGAATCAGAAGAAGAACTCCAGGCGCCACCCGGTATGCGTCTGGTTCGCGCGATCAAGCGCAAGCTAGACGAGGACGACGTGTTGCTGTGGTGGCGCCTTTACGCCAATTCCCAGCACGCGGATGATCAGGGTTCGCGCAGTAGTCGTAAAGAACTGCTGCTCGACACCCATTTGCAGCGCACGGAGGTATGGGCGGCCAGGATCGCCCGACGCCTTGCGTTGCCAGAGTCCGAGCAGAAAGCGTTAGCCCATGCCGGCCGCACACATGATCTCGGAAAGCAACGGCGCGTCTGGCAGCGCTCTATCAAGCGGTTCACGGACCCGCCATTGGCAAAGGGTCCCATGCAGCCATTGGAGCTGAGCCATTACCGACACGAGTTGGGCTCCCTGCACGATGCTGACTTCAGCCAGTTGAGCGATCAGGAGAAGGAGCTCGCGATGCACGCTGTCGCAGCACACCACGGACGTGCGCGCCCGCACTTTCGGCCCGTCGAAAGCTTCGACCCGGAAGTGAGAGATGAATTAATCGCTGCACTGGTGCGCGAAGTGCCGCTGCGCTTCGATCGGCTGCAGCGCCGATACGGTCGCTGGGGGCTTGCTTGGCTCGAGTCGATTCTCCGTGCAGCCGACGTGCTCGGCTCCGAGGACGCAGAGGTGGCCGAATGATCTGCCTCGACGTCGACCTCACGAACCCCGGTCAGTACTTCGGCTGTTGCGGTGTATTCGAGCTGGCTCAACGCTTATGGCCGCGTGCGTCAGCGCATTTCGACAATGCTCATTTCGTCGTGTCCGACGGAGATTTGAAAGAGCTTGTCACGAAGACAACGCAAGCGGGGCTTGAGGTGCTTGAACCCGCAAACCAGACGTCGTCGGCGCTGCGCCTTGCGGAACCTTTTGACCTGAGGCTCGACTGGTGGAAGTTTGAACGCGGACTCAAAACTTGGGCGGGGCGCATGTCGGTGGACCGCATTGCGACTAGTCTTCAGCGGGATCTGCCTAACACGTTGACCAACGGCTTTTTCGACGATGGCCGCGTTATCGCCGGTGCCGATGGCAAGAAGGTTGAGCCCTACTACTTCGATGGACGCCGAGGAGCAACTGCGCTGCCGCTCGACGTCGGATTCTCGTCCGATGCATTGTCGCTGGAGACGGTTGCTTTCAGCGCTACGGAGTTCTTCACACTGTGCGGACTTCAGCGCTTCCGTCCGCGCGAGTTGAAACTGCGCGTCTATCGGTATCGAGCCTGGCGCACGCCTCTTCCGGCGACGCTCGCGGCGCTCGCCGCCTCGGGTGCTATACCCGACAATGGGCCATTGCTCCAATTCGAGAGCGCATTTCGTACTGACCAGCGCAAACACAAAGCCTTCTCACCTGCAATTCCCGTACATGGAGATAGACATGATTGAAGTGAAGATCGATGCGTGGCTCCAAGATTCTGCGGATGCGCCCGCAGCACTCGTATTGCGCGAGTATTTGATGCCGGTCGAAGGTAGGGACGGCGTTTTCTTCCCGCCCACGTTCGCGGCTGCCGAGAACTCCAAGGAATTCCCCGGCGGATACAACATCAACGACCTGGGCAACGGAGAGAATGTTTGCCTCATCGACTCAGTCGGCTCGCAAGCCAACCGCATCGAGCCCATGTTCGCGACCGGCGATTTCGCGACACTCGTGCCGCAACTCATTGTTGAAGCAGGGCAGAAGCGGGTCAGTATTCTTGAGGCCGGTCACCGAGCCGGTGACGCGCTCGTGCGTTGCACCGAGCTGAAAGATGCGTTGCAGAAGGCATTCCAAGCGCTTAAAGGAGGAAACGCTGTGCCGCTTGCAAAGCTCGCACCCACCTCGCTCGTTTTCGGCGTGTGGGACTCGCGGGATACACAAGCGAAGGCCCCCCGTCTTTTGGCGGCCACTATTCGCGCCTTCAACGTCGCGAAATTGACACGCTCTGCGCAATACAACCCGGCCGTCGAATATGTTGCAGAAGACCTGCTGGAAGAGACAGAGGACAAAACTGTGCTCGATGCCCGTTCCAAGTGGGGCTACCGTCATGTGCCTGCACCTGCAACGCATGGTGGCGTCATCGCAAGAGGCGATATACGCCGCGAGGTAACGCTGCAGATTGCCGCGCTGCGTTTACTTCGCGGCACGACTGACGACGAGACGAAGAAGCTGCGCGCCTATCTGCTCGGCCTGGCGCTTGTGGCATTCACAAAGCCGGCGGTTGGGTATCTGCGCCAGGGATGTAACCTAGTGCTGGACGTCGATAGGAAGCCTCAGTCGATGGTTGTATTCCCCGACGGCCGGCGCAAGGTCGCTGATCTCACGCACGACGTGGCGCTGGCTTTCGCGAAGAAATCAGCTTCCGCCTTCGGTGTCGGAGAGAGCAAGCCTGTGAGATTTGACACGAAGCTCGCGAAAGACGAAATGATCGGCGAAGGCAAGAAGAGCAAGAAAACCGAGAAGGCTAAAGCAAAATGAGCTGCTACCTCGTGTTGTCCTTCCGTTTCCTATCGCCGTGGTTTCACGGGCGACGGGACGAGGGTGCTCCCGAGTGGCCGCCCTCACCCCTGCGAGCATTTCAGGCGATTGTCGCGGCTGCGGCGCGTGCTGGCACGTTGGAGTCGATCCGCGGCGCGCTGACGGGGCTGGAGCAACGCGCACCGCCGCTTATTATCGCGCCGGAAGCGATTGAAAGTGCCGTGGGCTACCGTCTCTCGGTTCCTCACAATGCGATGGACATTGTTGGTAAGCAGTGGAGCAAAGGGACCGAAGGTGAGGCCGCCAAGCACCGCACCATGAAGAACGTGCGCCCATATCGTTTGCCGGAGGACGCAGTCGTGCATTATGCGTGGCAGCTCGATAGTGAGACGTCGACTGCACCTTCCCTTATCGCGGCAACTCGCGGCGTGGTTTCACTCGGTTGGGGCGTCGATCTTGTCGTGGGCGACGGCGCAGTCGTTGACACTGCGAAGCTCGCTGAGATCTCGGCGAAGCTGAAGACCTGGGAGCCCCGCAGCGACGGACGACGAGAGTTGCGGGCGCCAACGAGGGGAACACTTGACGATCTCGAACGACGACACGACGCGTTCATTTCTCGCACTAGCTTCGCCGACCCGACGCTTCGCCCACCGCCACCGTTATCAAATTTTGCTATCACTACCTACGCGCGAACCGATCAGTCGCGCTTGGCAAATGTCGCCGGCTTTGCCCTGATGCGAGTCGATTCGGACGATTTTCGCGCCTTCGACACCTCCCGCCGCGGCATGGTCGTCGCCGGCATGTTGCGACACGCCGTGCGCATCGCTGCGGAGCGCGCTGGGTGGGACGAAGCGCGCGTTCACGCTTCCGTGCTGGGACATGGACGTGGCGATGAAGCACGCCTACTACTTGTGCCCGTTCCCAGCATTGAGTCGCGCGGTCGTGGTGGCGAAGTAGTGAGTGCCGTGCGGCGGTTAATGGTGTTCTCGACCGGTGAGCAAAGCAACGACACGGCTTGGGCTGCACGCGTGCTGGGCGGCATGGATCTTATCGACGAAAAGACCGGTGAAGTGCAGGCCGTGCTCGCGGCGACGTCGCGCGATGACCGCGTGCTCAAGCGCTACACTGCGGAGTCAGCCAACTGGGCAACAGTGACGCCCGTGGTGT
>Ga0193752_1000614_pt1 | contig 33306 bp, 28 predicted proteins | sample H1c1metaG_FD_144924 | JGI IMG/M metagenome (GOLD analysis project Ga0193752, IMG submission 144924) | Soil microbial communities from a riparian zone of the East river system, Colorado, United States - H1c1 | ecosystem: Environmental > Terrestrial > Soil > Riparian zone | place: USA: East River... | reverse complement strand
CCAATGCTGGCGCGACTCACGCCAGCATTGGCCTACACACCGCCGCGCAGGATTCTGCGCCGATGATTTTGTTTATCGGCCAAATTGCGCGTACCGATCGCGGACGCGAAGCATTTCAAGAAGTCGACTATCGCGCCGTGTTCGGATCCATCGCCAAGCGAGTGGAAGAGATCGATGATGCAACGCGCACTGTCGAAATCGTCTCGCGCGCGTTCGCGACCGCGCAGCAAGGCCGCATGGGGCCCGTCGTCATTTCGTTGCCGGAAGACATGCTTGCCGAAGATGCGGGCACACGCACGCCCATTCGAGTCGTCAGCACCGCGGCCGGCCTCGCGACGTCGGCAATCGCAACGATCACGCAACGATTGCAAACCGCACAGAACCCGCTTCTATTAGTCGGCGGTAGCGGCTGGACCTCTGACATACTCACGCAATTGACCAGCTGGGCGTCATCGATGGACTTACCCATCGTCCTCTCGTGGCGTCGCAAGGATTTGATTGACAATACGCACGCCTGCTATGTCGGTGATTTGAACATCCGCCCGACACCTTCGATCACCCAACGTTTCAAGCAATGCGACTTGTTACTTGCGGTCGGCACGCGATTTGGAGACATCAACTCCGTAGGCTACACGCTGCTTTCTGCGCAAGAGATCGCTACTAAACTCATTCACATTCATCCGGGTGCCGAAGAGCTGAACAGCATGTGGGGAGCGAGCCTCGCGATTACCGCGGGCGTCGCGGAAGCTGCGCGAGCACTGACCGAAATTAAAGTGACTCGCAAGTGGACCGATTGGCGGCTAAGCGCACGTGAGGATTACGAGCGCACGCTGTCGCCGGTCAAGAGCATCGGCGCCGTGAATCTTGCCGAGATAGTATCGCACCTCAACGACGTGCTGCCAGCCGACGCCATCGTCTGTAATGGCGCAGGCAACTATGCGGCTTGGCCAACGCGCTTTTACAAGTTCCGAAGCTTTCCCAGTCAATTGGCGCCGACCAGCGGCGCGATGGGATTCGGCTTCCCCGCTGCTATTGGCGCCAAAGCTCTGTTCCCACACCGCGAAGTGATCGCCTTTGCCGGCGATGGCTGCTTTTTGATGAGCGGACAGGAACTCGCGACAGCCGTGCAGCATGATATTTACATCGTCACGCTGGTCATCGATAACGGATCTTATGGCACGATTCGCATGCATCAGGAAAAGCACTACCCAGGGCGGGTGAGCGCCACGGACATTCGCAATCCGGATTTCGCGGCGTATGCACGCTCTTTCGGTGCCTGGGCCGCAACCGTCGAACGCACCGATGAGTTCCCCAAGGCATTCGCAGACGCGAGGGCTGCGGGCAGGCCTGCGTTGATTCACATCAAGACGGATGTACGGGATATTTTGCCGGGGCAGACCATTGCAGCGTCATAAATCGCCGCTTCACACGCGTCCTGCTCGCAACGCTCAACCACTAATCATCACTTCACTGATCTGAATCAGTGGGACGATGTTGGTGTAATTCGGCATATCGCCCCGCAAGACAGCCGCACGCTGACTGAAAACGGCCAAAAACTCCTCTAACGAAGCAAACAGGAAATAGCACATCGCCACGTAGGTAGGCGCGGAACCTGACAGGCCCACGGAACATGCTCAACGGAGACGTTTGAAGCCAGTGTGCGCACTGAGCCGCTGGACCGAGCGTGGCAAATGTCGCTCGGTATAATAGTCGAAATCGAACGATTGCCCTCGCCGGCCGGATACAAAATACTGATGCGAATCATAGATCCTCGTCGTCCTTACAAGCAGTTTCGAAGAGTAGTTTTGCAAGCAGTGTAAGAGCGTCGTATCTTAACAAGCGAATCAATCGAGTCAGCAGGAGCCGGGCAAATGATTCGCGTACAAGTTGGGGACGATGACGTCAAGATCGTTGAGTCTCTCCGTCAAACACTCGTAGATCACGACTATGCAGTCGAGACGGAACGCGACAAAGACTCCACAACATTGATCGCACAGTTGCGCATCGATACCACGGCGTTACTGTCCGAATCGCACGCATCGGCGCGCCAATCGGAGGAACGGTATCGCAAGCTCTTCGACTATGCGCCGGATGGCATCGTCATCGCCGATCAGGCGAGTTACTATTTGGACGCTAACCCCAGCATGTGCCGCATGCTCGGCTACTCGCACGATGAGCTCGTCGGATTACACGCCTCCGATATCGTTGCGCCGATGGAAATCCCGAACATCGAGCCGGCGCTCAATTCAATCGAAGCAAACGCTGAATACAATCAGCAGTGGTACTTCAAGCGTAAGGATGGCACAACCTTTCCCGCCGACGTGATGGTGACGAAGTTGCCGGAGGGTCACCTGCTGGGGATGATTCGCGATATCAGCGAGCGAACTCAGGCCGACAATCGTATTCGCGACTTGAATCGGACCTATGCCGTCCTAAGCGACATCAATCAACTGGTCGTGCGCGAACAAGACTCAGTCAAGATTATCGAGCGCGCCTGCCGCATCGCCGTCGACAAAGGCAATTTCCTGCTCGCCTGGATCGGACTCACTGATGAAGCGCAGGGACGCCTCAAGTTAAAGGCTCATGCAGGCGCCACGCCCGACACCCTCGCTATCCTCGATCGACTCTTGGCGGATGCGCAACCCTCATGCTTCTTCACGGCCCAGGCTTTGAATCGTGGCGAACCGTCTATCTGCAACAACATCGAGACAGATCCGCAGGCAACTGCTTGGCGTGAAGCATCTCTGCAGCGCGGCTATCGGGCACTGGCTTCGTTCCCATTGCATATCAACGATAGCTGCCACGGCACACTCAATCTTTATGCCGATCGCAGCGACTTTTTCGATCACCACGAAGTGCAGCTTTTGAGCGAACTGGCCGGCGACATCTCTTTTGCGTTGACTGCCGCCGATCGCGAGCGCGAGCACATGGCACTGCAGCAGCAACTGGGGCAGGCGCAGAAGATGCAGGCCATTGGCACGCTGGCGAGCGGCATTGCGCATGACTTCAACAACATCGTCGGAGCCATTTCCGGCAACGCGGATCTAGCAAAGATGGATTTGAACGAAGCGCATCCCGCGACGATTTGCGTCGATGAGATCCAACGCGCCAGTCAGCGCGCCAAGCAGCTGGTACAACGCATTCTGACGTTCAGTACACCGCATGAGCGCTCTCTGCAACCGATCCACTTGCCGCCTGTGCTCGAGGAGGCGCTCCGACTCTTGCGCTCAACGCTGCCTGCAGGGGTCGATCTGCGCTTCAAGAGCACGGGGCTATTACCGACCGTGCGCGCGGACGAGTCGCAGATTCATCAAGTTGTCCTCAATCTCGTCACCAATGCGTGGCACGCGCTCGAAGGGAAGAAAGGGCATATCGAGATCGGTCTGGAAGCGTGTCGCGTCGATCATGCGCTAAGCTCGATTTACCGCGACCTAAAGCCGGGATCTTACGTTCGAATTTCCGTCTCTGACGACGGCGCCGGCATGGATAACACCGTGTTGCAGCGCGTGTTCGAACCCTTCTTCACTACCAAGCCACCAGGCCAGGGCACGGGGCTTGGACTGCCGGTGGTACATGGCATCGTGCGGGGACATGGCGGCGCCATCGTTGTCGAAAGCGATGTCGGGCACGGCTCGACATTTCATGTGTATTTGCCGGAATGTGTCGATGAACCGGTCGCCGTCGCCGGCGTGTCGGCAGATAGAGTCGCCGCGCGCGGTCATGGCGAAAAGATCCTATATATCGACGACGAAGAAGCGCTGGTCTATTTGACTGTGCGCTTTCTGGAGCGCCTCGGGTATCGCGTCGAAGGACATACCTTACCCGCGGAGGGCTTGGAAGCGTTCCGTGCGGCGCCGCACTCCTTCGATCTTGTGATCACCGACTTCAACATGCCATGGATGTCGGGCCTCGAAGTTGCCTCAGAGATACTGCGCGTTCGCCAGGACACGCCCCTGGTGTTGGTGTCGGGCTGTCTGCAAACAAAAGATCGCGAACAAGCCGTCGCACTCGGCATTCGCCACATTTTGTTGAAGCCGAACAGCGTGGCGGATTTCGGACCTACGGTGCAGCAATTACTCGCCGAACATCGCAAGTAGTTTCAACCCATGTCGGACACCGGCCACCCCGGAAATCGACAAAGTGAACCGAGTGTCCTCACGCCGAAACGGCGCGACCTGCCGCCGCAGTTTCTGCCCGCACAAGGGATTCTGGCTAAGTATGGGTCGTCAATACAGTTCCATCAGGGAACCTGATCTCCGCCAACCGCAAAGTGGGGATTCGTCAGAGAACGCTGGCAGCCTTTCCCAAATCCACGCGCTACACTGACCCCACTCGGTTGCATGGGCTCTATGAGGGTGCGTCAATGATCAAGAAAGCTTCGGCGGTTTGGAAAGGCAGCTTCAAGGAAGGCGGCGGCACGATCTCGACGGAAACCGGTGCGCTGAACGAAGCGCCCTATGGATTCAAAGCACGATTCGAAACGGGCCCAGGCACGAACCCGGAGGAACTAATCGGCGCCGCGCATGCGGGTTGCTTCTCGATGGCGCTATCGCTGATGCTCAATCAGGCTGGTCTCACCGCCGAGAAGATCGAGACGCACGCGCACATTACGCTGGAAAAAGTGGGCGATGGCTTTGCGATCACCGCGAGCCACTTGAATGTGACGGCGAAGATACCGGGCGCGACGGCAGAACAATTCGACGAGCTGGCCAACAAGGCGAAGGCCGGCTGCCCCGTATCGAAGGTGCTGAACGCCAAGATCACGATGCTAGCAACGCTTGAACAGTGATCGATTGGCAGCGGGCGCACTCAATCTCGAATGGCGCCCGCTGCCTCCTCCGCACCCGTTAGTTGTTCAACGCACCTTGGCTGATCCAAGCCTTCACTGAATCGATCGCGTTTTGACTCAACGCAGCGGCGCCCAGCGGCATTCGATTCGTGGCGCCGATATCGACCCCTTCGATCTTCTTGACCAAGTAGCTATTCGCCGGATCGCTTGCCTTGACCCGCTTGAGTTCGGGCCGTTGAACGCTCGTTACTTCGAAGAGCGCGGCATACGCTGTATCTCGTGTCGAGAAATTCATCGATGCCGGCAGATTCGCGCCACCGCCGCTATGACAGTTCGCACAGCGACCGGCCGGGCCCGCGGCAAAGATCTGTGCGTACAAGTCGGTAAACAAAACCGCAACGTTATTAACTGTGGCATTGATCGCCACCGATACGGCGGCATTGCCGGCCGCATCGAGCGCTCTAGCAGTGACGGCACGCGCGCCGTTAGCGGCGTTCGCAGTATTCCAATTGAAGGTAAACGGCGCCGTTGTCGAGGTGCCGATTGAGACGCCGCCCACGAGGAACTCGACAACCGTTACCCCAACGTTATCTGCCGCGTTGACCGTGATCGGCACCGCGCCCGTCACGGCCGCGCCTTCCGCTGGAGACGTGATTGCAATCGTCGGCGCGATCACATCGGGTGGCGTGGCACCCAAATCGATGCGCCCGAACAACCCGCCTGTTTGCGCAGTGAGCGAAGCGAAGAAATAGAGCGCATCTCGCGACGCATTCCGCGCACCGTTACCGAAGGCGATGCCGTGCAAATTCGGCGTCACGATCGGCGCGTCGGCCGCATCGTTGACCGTTCCGAAGCGAGCACCGGTGAGCGGATCATAAGCGCTGATGACACCGCTGCCGACGCTGCCGATCAAAAGTTTGTTGCTCATCGTGCCCCACGTATTAGGCGCCAACGCAACGCCCCACGGCGCATTGAGCCCAGCGCCAGCTGGCACGAGACGCCTGACCAATGCGCCTTCGGTATCGAATATGTTGACGATCCCAAGCCCCTCTCCAAATACCTCGTTGAGAGCAGCCACGTCTTGACGCGCATAAGTGACGACGATGCGGGCCTCACCATCGATCTGCAGGCCGCGAATTCCGAATGGCGCATAGCCGGCAGGCAGGTTCGCGTCGGCAAATCCGCCGGGCACAGTGACCTTGGTAAAGGCCCGATCAAACACGACGACTCTGTTGTTGTGAAAGTCGGTCGCGTACAGATGATTGACTCCATTGCGCTTCGCGATCGCCAAGCCTTTGAATACTGCGCCGACCTCGTTGACCGTATTGATACCGTGAGTACCGTCGACCGTCGGCGACCACGCGGAAATCAAGCCATTCTCGCCCGCAAAAATGAAAGCGGCGCCCGCCGTTCGAGGCGCGATTGTCACTGGAAAATCCGCTGGCGTGTCGTTGAAGACGATGCCCGTAGGATCCGCATTGCCTTCAGTACCGGCAATAATATCGACGATCAAAGTTTGAATGACTCCGGTGCCGTCGTAAATCGTCGCTGTATTGGACGTATTGTTCACTGTCCAAATAGGACTACCCGCAGAGAACGCGAGGCCCCAAGGATTGAGTAATTGCGGATCGATGCGGGTTCCTGCAATGGAACCATCTGTCGAGACCAGATTGCTTTTTGCGAAGTCGCTCGCAATGCTGACAGCGAGCACCGCCGATGCGGAGCCGGCCGTGTAGCCGCCGCCCGTACAAGTCAGGGTGAAAGTCGAGTTGCCGACTGCTGCCGGCGTGACGACCAGACTGCCGTTAGCAGGTTGCGCTCCGGTCCACGCACCGCTCGCGGTGCACGCACCACCCGTGCCGGTCCACGTGAGCGTCGCGCTTTGCCCCTGAACGACCGTCGTCGGCGCAACCGTTAGAGTCACCGTCGCGGCGGGATCGCCACCGTAGCCGCCCCCATTCCCTCCTCCTCCATAGCCACCACCGCAGCCGCTTAGGGCTGCGCATATCATCACCAGCAACACGAATCCTGCGCGAACGATTTTCACGATGACTCTCCCCGAAGAGTTGAGAAATTTCAGCGCATCGAAACAAGGAGCGATGCGTTGTGTGCATCGTAAGTCCCGCTTGCTGCAGCGCCGGTTCGTGCGGTGATGAGGAGTCGCGAAAAATCGCGTGCAGGCGAAGCGATGAATTGATTATTCGATCGGCTTGAAACTAATTACGACGCGCGTGGTACGCGATGGCTTTGCAGACATTCATGCCTTGCAGCGCAAACCAATCTCGCGCGCAAGTCGTCACCGCATGCAACCGCAGCCGACCTGGGATTAAAAAGCTGTCTTGTGCCCCGCTCTGATATGTGCGGCGCATTGGTTGGCGGGTTCCTTATTGGTAGCCTTGCGGAGCCCGGGTAGCATATCTCGCCGTCTGCGTACGATGGCATCGCACAATGTGAGCGACGTGTTGTCGTTCCACACAATCTTTTTGTCGTCCAGCAACCGTAGCAGCGCCGCATCTCCGGAAGGCAATTCGGAGAGCTTATACAAACTGATCACCAGCGCATTCTCTTTCCACGCAACGCCTGCGTCGCCGATCTGATCGTAGCTCAGAGGATCGAGGAGCAGATTGCGCGCGATCGATTCATGGTCCTCGACCGTCAAGGTCGAGGCATACATCTTCTTCAATGCATCGTAGTCGGTACGCTTCGCCTTCGCTCCGCTGATGATGGACGTGAATACACGTGCTGCTTCCTTGGCATCTGCGCAGGCTTCTGCCGCCATGACGAGCAGAGAGGCCGATAGAATCACGGCCCGAAGCGACATTTTTCAGACTCACTGCGCATTCCGACCCCTTCTTCCCAGCTGCGAGTTCTAATCGCTGCACATCGCGGCTATTGTCGGGCGGAGAGTAGCAGCAAGCAGCCGTTGAAGCGCTACTTACACCGCCACCCACACCACGGCTACCCCAGTGGCAGTCGTCTCGGATTTTCGCGACTTGATCGACTGCTTCTCGACCGACACGGCCGCAGGGTCCAATTCCCCTTGTAGCCGTGCCGACTCACTCCCGAGCTCGGCTTGCAGGTCGGCGAGTCGTTGCTGCAAGACTTCACTATTCTCGCCCGCGCGCGCGACATCGGCGCTTTCCTGTGTGACTCGCCCCGCCGATCGCATCGCCGTACCGGCTTTGGACAACGTCGTGCTACTCAGCGCTTTGCGCCCGAAGAATGCGCCGAGGATCGCTGTGCCGACGGAAATCGCCGCACCGATCTTCTGCTGCGAAAGCTGCGACTGCTCGCGAGCGATTCGCTCTTGCGAGCGCCGCACTTGATCGGTCAGCGTCGTAATGCGAGGGGCATACTTCGCACGCAACTTATCGATCTCAGCGTCGCGACGCTCGCGCAAACTGAGCGCGATTCGCGCGCGGAAATCGCCTTCCCCTTCACCCGGCGCCGAACTCAATTTCAATTGAGCGCAGCGCAGGACGGCGAGATCCGTATTTTGATAGACATGCTCGGCCAACTGCTTGCCCCATGTCGCGTAGCTTTCCGCGCGCAGCAGTGGCGCGGGTGCGTCGCCATAACTCAATCCTTCCGCTGGCGTTACGCCCTGCTTCTCTTTCCAATTGTCGCCGACTTGCGCCGCCGCCCAGTCAGGTCCAGATCCGTCATCCAGCAACGGCGCAAGATAAGCACGCGCCTGCCAAACATCGATGCCCGCAGCACCGTCGATGTAATAGCTTTAACGGTGCCTAGTAGATACGGTACATAGGTCGTTGACGCACCGGCCTGCGGCGCAAAATATTCTTTGACGTCGCTCGGAATCATCGGCCTCGCCGCGGCGGCGGGTTTCTTCGCGCTACCCATCGGCGTCGGTGTCGGTGTTGATGCCAGTGTCGATGCCGGAGTCGCCGAAGACGGAGCTGCCGCAACGACCTTTTGGATCTCGTTAAGCGTGAGAGGTCCGCGCAAATACGAAAGAGCCCATCGCGTACGCAGCAAGGTCGGTTGATCGTCGTGCACGTTGCGCATCAAAAAGACGCGATTGCCCAGATTGGACATCATCGCTTCGAGCTTCGATTTGTCGAGCCCCGCGTCGGCGCCCTGCAGCCCCTCGATGACTCGCGCCTTGTCGCGCTCGGTTTGCAGTCGGCCGATGAACCAGGTTCCCGCGTTCGACAACCCCTTGTAATCGAGATCGACAGGATTCTGAGTTGCAAGCACAACGCCCAACCCAAACGCACGCGCCTGCTTCATGAGCGTCAGCAATGGAATTTTCGATGGCGGCATTGCGCTCGGCGGGAAGTAGCCGAAGATCTCGTCCATATAGAGCAGCGCACGAAGACTCGACGTGCCACCCTGCTTTCGCATCCACGCCACAGCCTCGTTGAGCACCGATGTCACCACGAACATTCGCTCCGCGTCGTTGAGATGCGCGATCGAAATGATCGCTACACGCGGTTTGCCGGCATCAGTGAATAGCAGACGCTGCACATCGACCGCCTCGCCATCGAGCCACGCATCGAACCCCGGCGCCGCCAACAGATTGTTGACCGATATCGCGAGCGACAGACGCTCTTTGGCGGGATAGAACGTTTCCAAATCGAAGACACCGACTTTGTCGAACGGCGGCTTCTGAATGCCTTGAATCAGCGCAGCCAAATCAAGCTCAATGCCGGCGCGCCACGATTGCTCCAACAAGTTGGCCAGAAAAATATGCTCACGACTTTTGAGCGGATCGGCCGCAATGCCCACCAAACCGAGCAGACCTGCCACCGCGGCGCCGATGTGTTCTTTCAGCGCTGTGCTGTCCGATAGGACGGCCGCACCCGGCGGCACAAACGATCGCAACATCGACAACGGACGCCCTGCGCGACTACCGGGCGTGTAGATCGCAACCTCGGCTGCGTCGCGCAAGCGTTGAATGCGCTCGCCGTCCTGCTGCCAATCGGCCAATCCCTTGCGCCAAGTATCGGCCGTCGATTGCGCGTAGTCGGCAACACTCTGGGCCTTGCGTGCCGCTTCCCCCGCATCGACCCACGGTAGAAAGTCCTCTGCCCGTAACGCCGGAAACGTCAGCATCAAGTTGGCCAGATCGCCTTTTGGATCGATCACCAACGCCGGCACGCCATCGATGGTCGCCTCTTCGAGCAACGCCATACATAGGCCCGTCTTGCCGCTCCCTGTCATGCCTACGCAGACCGCGTGCGTCGTGAGATCGCGCGAATCGTAGAGTGCAAGTTCGTCGGTGTCTTTCGCAGTGGCCGGGTCGAGCACGCGGCCAAGATAAAACGCGCCTAATTTCTCGTATGCGGGCAAGATCATAATTTCATTTTCGAGTGAAGCAGCTGATTCGAAAAGTAGCTTTTAGGAGCTGGGCCACCAATAGAAGGCGGCGAAAAAGACGGGCAAAAAAAAGACGGGGCATCGTCGATGCCCCGCCTATTCTAGACCTCTAAAGTCAGCTGTTACGGCGCTTTCTTGGCCGTGAACTTGGCTTCGCCCATTTGGCCCATCACCACTTTGCCTGCGATGGTGTCGCCAGTTACCACGCCTTCGTAATTGATGGTCATGGAGTTGCCTTGCATGTCGACGGTGTAGCTCAGCTTCAGGTCGTTGCCCTTGAGCGTGCCCTTCAACGGCATTTCACCGCGTGGACCTTTGTACGTGCCCGTGACCTCTTCGCCTTTTTGCGTCAGCATCATCGACGGATTCTGTGTACCGCGAGGCGACTCGACAGTCATCGCCCAATTGCCGTTCACATCGGCTGCGGAAGCAGCAAGCGAAACCAACAGGCCGGCCACGCCAGCCACCAACATACGTGCTTTGAACATGTGCATCCCCTAAAAGTCGGCCGAGGCCGAATGATTGATCGAGTGTTGACGCAGAGATTTTTTTAAACAGTCCAGCTCTAAAAAAAGCTGTGGGCGCAGCTTAATGATTTTTGCGGCGCTCGGCGCACCCAAACGGCGTGACTGGCAAAACCCGGCACGCACTTGACCTATCTTGTCCGCGTAGTCGCATGGCGGCGACGGAACATGCGCGGAATGACTGAGATATCGCAGAAATAGTGCATGGATCGCTGCACTGCAGCGACGTCAGCATTGACTCAAGGTCATTGCACAAAAGAAAACGGGCGGAGATCCGCCCGTTTTCAAACTCGATGCAATCCATTCAAGTCGGCCGCGGTGATCCGAGACTCAACTTAAAAGACTGAAGCCAATTACGGCTTCGTGCCCTTGAACGTGCCTTCGCCCATTTCGCCCAAGGACACTTTGCCGCTGACGCTCTTGCCGTCGACGACACCGGTGTACTTCACTTCGAGCGCCACGCCTTGAGCTTCGATCTTGTAGGTCAACGCCAAATCGTTGCCCTTGATCGTGCCGGCAACCGGCGCTTCGCCTAGCTGGCCCTTGTATGTGCCGGTGACCTTCTCGCCTTCTTGCTTCAGCACGAAGGTCGGGTTGCCGGTGCCACCCTGAATATCAACCGTCATCGTCCAGGTGCCGTTCACATCGGCCGCCGAAGCCACCGCGCTCAACAAAGTCAGCGCCGCGGCAACAAAAAGATTTCGCACGTTCATTGCTCACTCTCCAATCGTCAACCCTTGCCACTCAAACCTTAAGTCTTTGCTTCCAGCCTAGAGGCCAAACCCGGTCGTGGACTGGTCGCGATGTTACTGCACTTAGCGCCTTTCCGCACCCGCCTGTAAGGCTTCCATAGGTTAAGACTTCTTGAGGCCTGGAGGAATGAAGCAAAGAAGTCGTCAGGGGTTAGCTGTTAGCCAGACAAGACGAATCCGAATCCGAATCCGAATCCGAATCCGAATCCGAGCAAATTCTGACTAACGACTAACATCTAACGACTAACGACTTCTCGATTGGCTAACGACTAACCCCTAACGACTAACGACTTCTCCTCACGCATCCACTCTAGGCCCGTAATCCAACTTCACCCCATCCCTTCCCACCAGCCGCTCCAACTTCTCGAGCAGATCCTTGGTCGGCCGAACGGCCCATTCGTCCGATAACGTCAGCGCCGCTCGCGCCGATTCGCCTCGATAGTAAACAGCCACGTTGCACTGTCCGTTTTTGTGGTCCTTCAGCACGCTCTGCAGGTTCGTAATGAAGGCCTTGCCGGCGCCATTCGTTGCGCTCTCTGGCCAGCGAATATTGAGACGTCTCGCCAACTTCTCACGCGCTTGCTCGATGTCGACAATGCGCTTTGCGTTCAAGCGCCAATCCTCGATGAAGTCATCGAAGCGCAAATTACCTTCGATGATCACGATTGCGTCCTTCGCAATCAACGTTCGATATTGCTGAAAGGTCTCCTCGAACATCGACACTTCGAGTCGCGCGCTGCGATCGTCGAGCATCAACGTCGTACGGTTGCCGCGCTTGCGCACATCCAGAATCAGTCCCGCAATCGTGACCGGCTTGCCCTTGAAGCGGAAACCGCCTTCTTCACCGTGATTCACGGGCTTCGCGCCCGCGACATCCGCAATGCGACCGCTCGTGATCGCTTGAATCTCGCGCTCGTACTGCGCGATTGGATGGCCCGTGAGATACAGACCCAATGTTTCGCGCTCGCCGGTCAAGCGAATCGACTCGCTCCACTCCGGTTGCATCTCGACTGGCTCGGTTGGAGTTTCAACGGAAGCCTGCACCGGCGCGGCAACCAGGCCGAACAAGTCATCTTGCCCTGCTGCCAACGCTTTCGTGTTCTGATCCGCCAACTGCAATGCGCGCGGCATACTGTGCATCAACGTCGCACGATTGTGGCCGATACCATCGCAGGAGCCCGACCGGATTAATGCTTCGACCACGCGCTTGTTGATCTTGTTCGCATCGATGCGACGGCAGAAGTCTTCCAACGATTTGAACGGGCCTCGCTCGAGACGCTCTTGCATGATGTTTTCGACGGCCGCCTGACCCACGCCTTTCACAGCACCGAGTCCATACCGAATCGATCGCGGACCGCTTACCGTAAACATATACGAAGAGGTATTCACATCGGGTGGCTCGACTTTGAGCTGCATGCGGCGCGCATCTTCGATAAAGCCGACGACCTTGTCGGTTTTATCCATATCCGACGACAGTACGGCCGACATGAAGCTCGCGCCGTAGTGCGTCTTCAGCCACGCCGTCTGATATGAGAGCAGCGCATAGGCCGCAGAGTGCGATTTATTGAAGCCGTAGCCCGCGAATTTTTCCATCAAATCGAAAATGTAAGCGGCCTGTTCCTGCGGCACGCCTCGCTGCGTCGACCCGTCGACGAACACCGAACGCTGCTTCGCCATCTCGTCTGCATTCTTCTTGCCCATCGCGCGACGCAATAGATCGGCGCCGCCCAACGTATACCCGGCCAGCACCTGCGGGATCTGCATCACCTGCTCTTGATACAAGATCACGCCGTACGTCGGCGCGAGCACCGGCTTCAAATCCGGATGCAGGTAATCGATTGGCGTGTTCTTGTCGGCTTTCTTGCGCGCGATGAAGTCGTCGACCATGCCCGACTGCAGCGGACCAGGACGGAACAGCGCGACCAATGCCACGATGTCTTCGAAGCAGTCCGGCTGCAGACGCCGGATCAAGTCCTTCATCCCGCGAGATTCCAACTGGAATACGGCGGTGGTGTCACCCCGTTGCAGCAACGTGTAGGTTGGTTTGTCGTTGAGCGGGATCGTTTTCAAGTCCAGCGGCGGCTCATTTTTTGTCGCTCGCTCTGCATTGATGATCTTGATCGCCCAATCGATGATCGTGAGCGTGCGCAGTCCCAAGAAGTCGAACTTCACGAGGCCCGCGGCTTCAACGTCATCCTTATCGAACTGCGTGACGAGACTCGTGCCTTGCTCGTCGCAATACAACGGCGCGAAATCGGTGAGCCGGGACGGCGCGATGACAACGCCACCCGCATGCATGCCTGCGTTACGCACCAGCCCTTCGAGCGAGAGCGCCATGTCGATCAGCTCGCGTGTGTCGTCTTCTTTCTCATACCGCCGCTTCAGTTCTTCTTCTTTTTCGAGCGCATCTTTAAGCGTGATGCCGAGTTCGAACGGAATCAACTTCGCGATGGAGTCGGCAAAGCCATAGCTCTGCCCCATCACGCGCGCGACGTCGCGCACCACCGCCTTTGCGGCCATCGTGCCGTACGTGATGATTTGCGAGACGCGCTCGCGCCCGTATTTCTGCGCGACGTAATCGATGACGCGATCCCGACCGTCCATGCAGAAGTCGACGTCGAAGTCGGGCATCGACACGCGCTCCGGATTCAAGAAGCGCTCGAACAACAAGTCATAGGGCAGCGGATCGAGATCGGTAATGCCAAGTGAGTACGCGACGAGCGATCCGGCGCCGGAGCCGCGGCCGGGGCCCACCGGAATGCCATTCTCGCGCGACCAGCGAATGAAGTCGGCGACGATCAGGAAGTAGCCCGCGAATCCCATCTGAACAATTACGTCGAGTTCTGTCTGCAACCGCGCGCGATATTCTTCCTCCGACACGACTCGTGCGCCGAACGGCGGATGCGCTTTGACTTCGACAATGCGATCGACCAAGCCACGCGCCGCTTCGTTGCGGAGGAACTCGTCGATCGTCGTGCCGTCGGGCACGGGATATTGCGGCAGCACGGATTTGCCAAGCTGCAACTGTAAATTGCAGCGCTTCGCGATCTCGATGGTGTTCGCGCAGGCTTCAGGGATATCGTCGAACAACGCGAGCATCTCAGCCGGCGAGCGCAAGTATTGCTGCTCGCTGTAGCGGCGTTGGCGGCTCGGATCGGCCAATTGCGATCCTTCGTGAATACAGACTCGCGCTTCGTGCGACTCGTAGTCGGTGCGCGCGATAAAACGAACATCGTTGGTAGCAACCACGGGCACACCGCAGGTCACCGCCAACTGTAGCGCTGCGCCGATATACGCTTCCTCATGCGGCCGGCCAGTGCGTTGCAGTTCGAGATAGAACCGATCGCCGAACAGCGCCAGCCAATACTCCAACGCAGTGCGCGCGTCATCCGTGCGCTTCCCGACGATAGCTCGACCAATGTCGCCCGAGATCCCCGCCGACAGCGCAATCAAGCCGCTGACAGTGCCTGGGGTCAGCCAACTGCGTTCGATATGCGGGATCCCTTTGCGCTGTCCTTCTTGATACGAACGGCTGACTAGCCGCGTGAGATTTTTATAGCCTTCGTCGTTTTGACACAAGAGCACAAGGCGCGTCGGCTCGATGCGCTCGCCGACTTCGTACACGAACACATCCACCCCGACCAACGGCTTGATGCCTTTGCCCAGTGCCGCCTTGTAGAACTTCACCATCGCAAACAGGTTGCTTTGATCGGTGAGCGCCACGGCAGGCATGCGAGCGTCGACGACTGCATCCATCACGCCGCGAACCGTGCGCTGACCGGCGGCGTCAAACTCGCTCGCAATGCGAATCACGCTGTCGACCAGCGAGTACTCGGTGTGTAGATGGAGATGAACGAAAGACATTATGGCGATAGAGATTCTTGAATCGGGGTCGTCTCGATCGTGACTACGAAGCTTGTGCGCATCGAGATCGACAATCGCACGGCGGCCGCGCGCACGGGTTCGAAACTCATACGATGGATGACGCACGGACCCAGCTTGTCGAGCGCGCGGTAATGAGCCGGGACAGCGTACCCCTTATGCGCCGCGAATCCGTACCCGGGGTAAATAATATCCAGCTCCCTCATCATCGCGTCACGAGTTGTCTTGGCCAGGATGGAGGCGGCGCCAATAGACTTAATGCGCGCGTCGCCTTCTACGATGGTTTCAAGCCGGCAGCGCCGATCCATACCATGACCCAAGCCCAGCATTGACGGTGCGCGATTGCCGTCGATTTGCACGTGGGCCGGTGCAATCCTTAAGCCGCAGAGTGCCCGGCGCATCGCCAGAAAAGTTGCCTGCAGAATATTGATCGAGTCGATTTCCTCAGCGTCCGCCCAAGCGACCGACCACGCAATCGCTCGCTCGCGAATCCTGGCTGCCAGCGCTTCGCGCTCGGCATCCGTCAGCACTTTGGAATCGTCGATGCCGCGAATCGGGCGTCTGGGATCGAGAATCACTGCCGCGGCCACCACAGGTCCGGCGAGCGGCCCTCGGCCGGCTTCGTCGACGCCGGCCAGCAGATTCGACAACTCTCCCGTCTGCGAGTCGCCAACTAAATTTCCATGCGAATCGTGAGCGGCCGCGCGCGACTCATCGATTGATCCGGAGAACAATTCCGGTTGTCGGGCGATCGCGGCTGCATTCATGGTGGTGCGGCCTCCGGTGTAGACTGGATTATTGTTCCGCGGGCCGAAGGATAGCGTATGCACCTCGCATCGAAACCCAAAAAAGTTTTGCTCGTTTGCTTGACAGTCGTCCTGCACGGGAATTCCTTTGCGCAGCCATCAGAACCTGCGTTCGAAGGTGCGTGCAACGAGCTGATTGGCATGGCCGTTCCGGGTGGCAAAGTCGAGATCGCGCAGTATTCGGCCGGTGCTCAACCGGCCGACGCTCCGCACTGCCGAATCACCGGCAAGCTGAACGATCGGGTTGGCGTGGACGGCAAGCGCTACGCCATCGGGTTCGAGCTGCGGTTGCCCAAAATCTGGAACCAACGCTTCTATTTCCAAGGGGGTGGCGGCACGGATGGCGTGCTCCGCCCTGCCGTCGGTGCGGCGCCGGCCGGCGGTGTGTTGCCCAATGCCCTCGCCAACGGCTTTGCCGTCGCCTCCACCGATGCCGGGCATCTGAATGAGCCAGGCGCGCAAGGCAGTTTTTTCTTCGGCTTGGACCCGCAGGCGCGCGTGGACTACGGTTACAACCACTTACCTGTCGTCAGCGTCGCGGCCAAAGCGCTGATTCAAAAGCTGTACGGCACAGAGCCCAAGACTTCCTACTTCGTCGGCTGTTCGAACGGAGGCCGCCAAGGAATGATGGCCGCGCAGAGATTTCCGGATCTCTTCGACGGCGTCATCTCGGGGGCGCCGGCATATCGTGTCGTCGAAGCGTCGCTCGATGCCGCAGCCCAAACGCAGCAGTTTGCAAGCGTCGCACCGAAAGGAACCGACGGGCGACCGAACCTCGGCAAGGCTTACTCGATGGCCGAACTGGCCGTCGTGGCTAAAGGCATTCTCCAATCTTGCGATGCCCTGGATGGCATCGCGGACGGCATGGTCAACAGCATTCGATCCTGCAAGTTCGATCCGACAAGCGTGCAGTGCTCAACCGGGCAGTCCGCCAACTGTCTCGCGCCGGAAAAAGCAGCTGCGCTCAAGGCAGCCTTTAGCGGCGCGCGTAACCCTCGCGGCAAGCTCATCTACTCGCAGTGGCCGTTCGACCCGGGCATTGCGACGCCTTTGTGGACGAGCTGGAAACTCGGCCCTGAAGACGCGATGCCGCCTCGCGCGTTGAATACGACGCTCGTTGCGGGCGCGCTGTCGCATGTATTCGTGACGCCGCCGCAACCCACTGCCGATCTTTACGACTTCGTTTTGAAGGTGGATCCGGTCGCCGCGCTCGCACAAACCAAAAACAGCACTGCATCGTTTACAGAAACCGGTCGGCATATCGTCAACGCGGACTCGCCGAACCTCGACGCTTTCACTCGGCGCGGCGGCAAGATTATTTTCTATCACGGGATGGCCGACGGCATTTTCTCGCCGACGGATACGGTCAATTACCGTGAACAGTTGCGGCAGCGCTACGGCCGCAAAGCAGAGAACTTCACGCGTCTCTACTTAGTGCCAGGCATGGGCCATTGCGGCGGCGGTCCTGCCACCGACCAATTTGATGCGCTAAGCGCATTGGTCGCGTGGGTCGAGGACGGCAAGGCACCGCACTCGCTCACTGCCCGCACCGGCGCCAACAGCCAGTGGCCGAATCGATCGCGACCGCTTTGCGACTACCCGAAGCAGGCCGTGTACGACGGCAAAGGCGACAGCGAAAACGCGGCTAGTTTTGTCTGCAGGTAGCCGACATGTTTGAACGCTCGCCTAATCCAAATCGAGCACCGACCAAGGCCGCGTTCTACGACGAACTCCATCGCACGCTCGCCGCATTACTGGCCGGCGAACGTGATTGGATCGCGAACCTGGCGAATGCGTCGGCGCTGCTGTGGCTGGAACTGACTGACATCAATTGGGCCGGCTTTTATTTGCTGAAGGACGACGAACTGGTGCTCGGCCCGTTTCAAGGCAAACCCGCCTGCGTGCGCATCGCACTCGGCAAAGGCGTTTGCGGAACTGCCGGCCGGCAACAAAAGACGATCGTCGTGCCAAACGTGCACGAATTTCCGGGTCACATCGCATGCGACAGTGCGTCGAATTCGGAAATCGTGACGCCGCTCATCCAGGACGGCCGCTTGCTGGGGGTAATGGACATCGACAGTCCGATCATCGGACGTTTCGACGATGAGGATCTAGCGGGGCTGGAGCGATTTGCATCGATCTTGCTGGCTGCAAGCGATAAGCGGCGACCTAGTGAGTACGTGAGTTAAAGCACGCCTGGGTTAGCGCACGCCTGACTTGTAGTTATCGCAACTCACGGCCACTAGTCCTGACACGACGTCGCAGACTCGTTCATCGAAGCTGCGTGCTGTACAAAAACCCGGACGCCACTTGTCCACCCCTTCGCCGTTCGCCGGCACGGGGACTGACTCGCAGAATTTTTCTCTATCGCCGTTTGCCTGCGTGAGACACGTGCCGCCAAAAGCGGAGAGTCCCATCGTGCACTTGAGGCCGTCGCAAACTTTTACGCGACGAGCGATCTCATCCACGCACTGATCGTGCGAAGCGGTCTTGGCGAACGACGCGCCCTCCTGCACATCGTCAACGACCGTATTGCCGATGAGAAGGGCGATGATAATGATGATCGCCAACACGGCGACGAGCACGCCGCCGATCCACAACCCCACTTTTACCACCGGGCTCATTGCCGCAAGCGCGTCGGCGATGCAAAGGAGCTAGGTAGTAGGTGGCTTGGCGCGTGCGACGTATTCGCCGGTGCGCGTGTCGACGCGAATATATTCGCCTTCGGTGATGAACAACGGCACCCGCACCGATGCGCCGGTCTCCAGCTGGGCCGGCTTCGAGCCGCCCGTCGCAGTATCGCCACGCAGCCCGGGATCAGTGTTGACGATTTTGAGTTCGACGTGCGCCGGCGGTGTGACTTGGAGCGGCGTGCCGTTCCACAACATCACCGAGCAGCTCATGCCGTCTTTCAGCCACATGTGACCATCGCCCACGGATTCCTTGCCAGCAGTGTGCTGCTCGAACGTATCCGGCACCATGAAATGCCAGAAGTCGCCGTCGGTGTAGAGATACTGCATTTCCGATTCGACGACGTCCGCGGATTCGACGCTGTCGCCCGATTTGAACGTGCGCTCGACCACGCGGCCTGTTTTCAAATTACGCACTTTGACGCGATTGAACGCCTGCCCTTTGCCCGGCTTGACCATCTCGTTTTCGACGATGGAATACGGGTCGTTGTCCAGCATGATCTTGAGGCCGGACTTGAATTCGTTAGTGCTATAACTTGACATGATCTGTACCGTGTGTTCGCCCGTCTTATGCGGGCCATCTTTTTAATGGGCGATGTCGGGGCGATTGGACTGACTTCTGTTCGGGCGACTTTTTGGCCGGTTCCGTGAAGGCGCCGAATCGCTGTCCTTCGACCTGCGTTGTCTGCAAAAATAGAGGACGTTACGAAGGGCGCACATGATAGCCGCAACCTCCCCTGCTAGCCAGAACGCAGACTAGCGACCTGGCTAACTTGCCTACCGGCACGCTGGCCAGATCAAGAACCGACTGGAAATTGAGAGAGAGATCGACGTGACCCAGCCCGCATCCGTCTCGGTGCTCGCCGCTACTGCCCCTTGGCAGCAAGCGCTCGCGGCCGCCATTACCGATCCGGCCGAGCTATTAAGTGAACTGGGCCTCGATCCGGCGTTACTACCCGCCGCCCTGCGCGCAGCCGAAGCATTTCCGCTTCGCGTCCCACGCGGATTTGTGGCGCGCATGCGGCATGGCGATCCGCACGACCCGTTGCTGCGGCAAGTCCTGCCGCTGCATGCCGAGATGGCCCCGCAGCGTGGATTCGTCGCCGATCCGGTCGGCGATTTGGCCAGCCGCGCGGCGCCCGGCGTGCTGCACAAGTATCGCGGCCGGGCATTGCTGATTACGACCGGCGCTTGCGGCGTCCATTGCCGCTACTGTTTTCGCCGTCATTTTCCGTACAGCGACGAAACCGCCACGGGCGAGCAATGGCAATCGTCGCTCGCTTATTTGCGCCAAGACACTTCCATCAACGAAGTCTTGTTGAGCGGCGGCGATCCGCTCAGTCTCAACAATCGACGGCTCGCCGTATTGGGCGATGCCTTGCAGTCGATCGGCCACATCCGGCGCCTTCGCATCCACACTCGCCAACCTGTGGTCCTCCCAGAGCGCGTGGATCAGGGTTTTTGCGACTGGCTGACGGCAGTCCCCTTGCAGAAAGTCGTCGTCCTGCACGTCAATCACGCCCAAGAAATCGATGCCGACGTGCGCGCGGCCTGCGCGAAATTGCGCGATTGCGGCGCGACACTCCTCAACCAATCCGTCTTGTTGGCGGGCGTCAACGACGATGCGGACACTCTCGCCCACCTGAGCGAGTCGTTGTTCGGCGCCGGTGTGTTGCCCTATTACCTCAATCTTCTGGATCGAGTGCAGGGCGCGGCTCATTTCGAGGTGAGCGCTGAACGGGCATTGTCGCTTCTGGCATCGATACGGGCGCGGCTTCCTGGCTACCTCGTGCCTAAACTCGTCACGGAAATCGCGGGCGCGGACGCCAAGATGCCAGTTACCCGGTAAGCTCACCTCGCCACAAGATCTGTCGCCTGCCGTAACGCTGTCGCTTACGGGTGCGATGCTACAATTCGCGGCCGGTATTCGACCGTCGACGTTTGAGGGAAACAATGGCTGAACTCAGTGCCGTTCCGATGCTGGTCTTGGCTCGGACCCAGGACTTCGTCGCCGTCATCAACAGCACACTGCGCAATGCCGGGTTGGCCGCGCATTGCACTTGGATCAGCGAGACCCGCGATCTGGCCGAGTCATTCGCAACCACCAAAGCCGAGATGTTGCTGGCCTTCGTCGGCGCGGAGCCGGTCGAACTCAAAAACATTCTGCGGATCCGCGATCAGGTGGCGCCCACGGTGCCGGTGATCGCCGTGCGGGAGCGCATCGACGAGGAAATCATCGCAACCGCGATGCAACTTGGCGCGCGCGATGTCGTCACGTTGGCTTCGCGCTCGAGGCTACAAGCCGTGGTCTCGCGTGAGGTGAATGCCTATCGCATACAGCGCGAACTTGCGAACACTAAGAACTCGGCGCAGCAGACCAAAGCGCAAATCAAAGCGATCATGGCCGATACGGCCGACGCCATTGCTTACGTGCAGGACGGCATCGTTGTCGATGCCAATCCCGCGTGGCTCGAACTCTTCGGGCTCAAGGACGCCGACAGCTTGGTCGGACACCCGTTGATGGACTCGTTGCAATCCGACGCGCATGCCGCATTCAAAGCGGCAGTGAGCGCATGCCTGCAAGGTAAATGGGGCGGACAGTTGCTGCGCGCCAATGCCGTCTTGCCAAACAAATCGCTGGCGCCCTTCGAGTGCACGTTGGCTCGCGCCGAATTCGACGGTGACCCGGCCGTTCGCTTATCGGTGCCCGTCAAAAAGCAAGTCGAAGCGCCGGCAGAGGTCAAAGCACCCGCGAAACCGGTCGATGCTGCTAAACCTGAGCCGAAAACACCGCCCGCGAAAATCGAACCCGTTGTTGCCAAGGTGGAAGCAGCGCCCGCCAAACCTGCGCCGCCGACAATCGATATCGCCACTGGTTTCTTGCAGCGCCGACCGTTCAACGAACACCTGCTAGCGTCACTCGCGAAACCGCTCAAAGGCGGCGTTCGCCAAATCGTGGCTATCGAGCCCGACGACTTTGCGGCGATTGCCGAGCAGTTAGGACCGCTAGCCATCGACGAATTCGTCGGTCAGTTTGCAGCCGTGTTGGCCGAGAGCTTTAAGCCCGGGGACATCATCGGACGCCTGGGTGATTGTCTGTTTGTCGCGATGCTGGAGCGCGGCACCACTCGCGATGTCGAAGCCTGGTCGACCAGCGCCATCGCAAAGGTCGGCGCTCATGTCTTTCACGCGAACGGCAAGTCCATCATGACCCGGTGCTCGATCGGCATTGGCATGGTGGATCTGCGTGCGCGCGATGCCACAACGCCCGTGACCGATGCCGTGCAAGCTAGACGCGAGGCATTCGCTCTAGGCGGAAATCGCTTCTCGATCATCGACCGCTCCGACGAAGACACGCGCCAGCAAGCCAGCGACGCCATCTGGGTGCGCATGATCAAGTCGGCACTGATGGACAATCGCTTCAAGCTGATGCAACAGCCCATTGCTAACCTCTTGGGCGGCGAACGGGGCATGTTCGATGTGCTGGTGCGCATGATCGATGACTCCGGCGAAGACATTCTGCCGTCCGAATTCATCGCCGCCGCCGAACGCAACGACTTGATGAAAAACATCGATCGCTGGGTGATCAGTTCCGCAATGACCGTGTGCGCGGCACGACCGGTGCAACGATTGTTCGTGCGCGTGTCGAAGGACTCGGTTTGCGACAAGTCCCTCGCGCAGTGGCTGGCTTTGCAATCGAAATCAACGCGCGTGGAAGCTGCCCGCATCGCCTTTCAAGTCACCGAACAAGTCGCTGCGGAATACATTTCGGACACGGCGGCGCTGGCTATGGCCGTGCGCCAGGCCGGTTTCAAATTCACTTTGGAGCATTTCGGCAGCGGGCGCGAATCGTTGCGCTTGCTCGCGCACATCCCCACCGATTATCTGAAAATAGATGGCACGTTGATGCAGAGCTTGGCGATGGACAACGCGCTGCAGCAGCGCGTGAAAGAAATCGTCGACGGCGCGCGCGCGCGCAAAATTTCGACGATAGCCGAGCGAGTCGAAGACGCCAACACCATGGCGGTGCTATGGCAGCTCGGCGTCGAATATATTCAGGGCTACTTCGTCAATGAGCCCGAACAAATCGTGATGGGTGGATGAGGGCTCGCCGGCTCTTAGCCGACGAGCAGTCGTTAGGGGTTAGCCGTTAGTCGCTAGCCAGAGCGGGCCGTCATGAGGGCAATTGGTTTTCCCTTCCGACTCTGGCTAACGGCTAACGACTAACGACTAACCCCTTCGCGACCATTAGGTCGCGGGCGCCAGCACTTCCACTTCCATCGTCTGGTTGGTGGGCGTGCCCTGATAAGGCGTGCAACGCACGCGGTCATTGAGCACTTTCATGCCCAGCTTCGGCAACACGTGCCGGCGAGTCTGCTCAAGCAGTTCACAATCGCCTGAGGCAGTCGACATGTGTTGGCGATCCTTAGTATTGAGCACGACTTTGCGGGCTACAGCATCGAACGGCGCATCGCTCAGCGTTGTCTTATTGCGCTTCTCAATCAACGCCACTAACTCGCTGCGCTTAGCAGCCTGCTTCGCATCGGGCTTGTAATCTTGAACGGGCACGGGATTCGCGATCACCAGCCGGACGCTCGGATTCTTGGAGGGACCCGATAGCTCGGTGCATCCGCCAATCGACACAACCGATTGCTGCCCAACCGTCAAGGTGTCCAATACGTCGCGCATCCGGTCGCGCAGGCCGTCGCAACTGTAGTGGGTGGTGAGTCCGAAATACGCGAAGTGAATGTCCTGCACTTGCCACACAGCTTTCACGGTTTCCTGCGCGCGTGCCGGCATTGCCAAACACAGCGCCGACAGCACGGCTGGCAAAATGGCCGAGCGCAACATTTGCATCGAGACACGCATGATGATCCCTCCTGAAGTGGACCAGATCGGCCCCTGAACCAACACAAAAATCGGCGAACATTAAGCTTGGCTTCGCCAACCTGAATTGAACATTAACGGGAAACGCCCCTTTAGGCCTATTGGACCTACTTTGACCGATTCTCTACCCGTAAGTCCCTTCTGCCAAGCCTGGCGTTTTAAACTTGTAAATTGTTGTAGCAAAACTAGGCCGCAACACACCGGTATACTGCCAAAAGGTCGTCCCGAAGCACCGCCATGTCATCTTTAAAGCCCTTTCACTTTCGCGACTGGATCGATCGGCATCGCGAGTACTTGAAGCCGCCTGTCTGCAATCGACAGGTCTTTCTCGAATCCGAGTTCATCATCATGGTAGTGGGCGGACCCAATTCGCGAACGGACTATCACGACGATCCCGGCGAGGAGTTCTTCTATCAATTGGAAGGCGACATGCTGCTGAAGACGATGCAGGATGGCCGACCGGTAGATATTCCGATTCGCGAAGGAGAGATTTTTTTATTGCCGAAGCATGTACCGCATTCGCCGCAACGCTTCGCCAATACTGTGGGCTTGGTCATCGAGAGGCAGCGCCGTCTCGACGAGCAGGATGGGTTTCTCTGGTATTGCGGCAAGTGCCATCAAGCGTTGTTCGCCGAATACCTGCACGTGTCGGATATCGTTGCGCAATTGCCGCCGATCTTCGATCGCTTTTACGGCCCGGCGGTGAATCGCCATTGCAAACACTGCGGCTACGATAATCCCGAGCAAATGCGGCCCGCAAAGCGAGTTGAGTCGTGACGGATTGGCTGCAGTTGGAAAGTGGCGGTCGCGTGCTGCGTGCCGATGCATCGAGTGGCTACGATCTCTCGATTCCGCTCGCCTTCGATGGCGAGCAGCCCTCCTTCTTTGCGGCGCCTGACGCCAGCGCGCACCCGTACCGAATCGGTCATTTCACAGGCAGCGTCGCCACCGGCTCCAGCTGCAATTGCACGACTCACACGCTCACACCTCATTGCAATGGCACGCACACTGAATGCGTCGGGCATGTGACGCTCGAGCGATTGAGTATTCGTGATGTGCGTATTCCCTCGCTGCTGATAGCGCACTTAGTAAGCGTTCGCCCGCGACCTCTCGCAGACCTAGATGAAGCCATCCCATCCGACAGCGACTCGTCGGATCCTGTCGTCGGCCGCGCACAACTTGAAGCTGTCTTGCCTGCGATGCATTGCAGTGCTCTGATCGTCCGTACGCTGCCCAATACGCGTGATAAGCAATCTCGCAACTATGACGCCACTTGCCCTCCTTATCTAAGCGCCGGCGCCGCGCAGTTCCTCGTTGAGCGTCGCGTCGATCATTTGGTCCTCGACTTGCCCTCCATAGACCGCGCCCATGACGGCGGACATCTCGCGGCGCATCGAATCTTCTGGGGCTTGCCGCCGGGCGCAACCGATGCCAAGCTCGCCAGACGATCGCACGCCACCATTACCGAATTAGCATTCATCGATGACTCCATTGCGGATGGCGAGTATTTGCTCAACTTACAGGTGGCGCCGTTCGCAGCGGACGCGGCCCCCAGCCGCCCGATGCTATATCGAGTCACCGCTCGATGAGCGCTCGACGATCGGCACGAACGCAATCTCCTCATGATGTCTGCCCCCACTGATCGATCGTTTGCCGACCGATTGGATGCCGAAGATCCGTTGCGCGCGCTGCGCTCTGAATTTCAACTTCCTCTCGACAAGAGCGGCAACGCCAAACTCTACTTCTGCGGTCACTCACTCGGACTTCAGCCGCTGCGTGCCAAACAGTTGGTCGTCGAAGAACTCGACGCGTGGGCGCGGCAAGGCGTCGACGCGCACTTCGAGTCGACCCGGCCTTGGGTCAGCTACCACGAGCGATTGACGCCGATGCTGGCGACGCTGACGGGCGCACACCAGAGCGAAGTCGTTGCGATGAACTCGCTCACCGTCAATCTGCAACTGCTACTCACGACTTTTTATAGACCGACACGCGAGCGTTACAAGATCCTGATCGAACACGGCGCGTTCCCCTCGGATCGCTATGCCGTCGCGTCGCAACTTCAGATGCACGGATTCGACCCTGCAAAGTCGCTTCTGGAAATCGCGCCGCATGAGGGCGAATCGCACGTGCGCATGGCGGACATGGAAGCACTCATCGAGCGCGAAGGCGACTCCATCGCGCTCGTGCTCTTACCGGGCGTGCAGTATTTGACCGGGCAATGCTTCGACATGGAGCACTGCACGCGCATCGCGCAACGTCGAGGGTGCTATGTGGGGCTTGATCTCGCGCACGCCATCGGCAACGTCCCGCTAGCGCTGCACGATTGGAACGCCGACTTCGCGGTATGGTGCAGCTACAAGTATTTGAACGGCGGACCCGGCGCGATCGGCGGCGCGTTCATTCATGAGCGCCATGAGCGCACTCAGTTGCCGCGCCTTGCAGGATGGTGGGGTCACGACAAGGACTCCCGCTTTTCAATGCCGCAACACTTCGCCGCACTACCGGGCGCAGAGGGCTGGCAACTCTCGAATCCGCCGATTTTAGCAATGGCGCCCCTCCTCGCCTCGCTTGAATTATTCGAGCGCGCGTCGATGCCTGCGCTACGCACCAAATCCTTGCGGCTCACGGGTTACCTGATGCAACTGCTGCAGGCGCGTCTTCAAGGACGCATGACTTTGCTGACGCCAACTGAGGACGACGCGCACGGCGCGCAAGTGTCGTTACGACTCAACTCTGTTGAGATAGGCGCCTCACTGCGACAGCGACTATCCGAAGCCGCCATCGTCTGCGACTGGCGCGGAGCGGACCTTCTGCGTGTTGCACCCGTTCCTTCCTACAACACGTTTGTCGAAGTATGGAAGCTGATCGATGCTCTGGTGGAGATGACTGCTTGATCGAGGATTCACGATCCGACTTCGAATTCAAAACGATCGACCAACAGGAACTGGATCCTCGTGCCGTCACCGTCATCGGCGCGGGACCCGCAGGTACATTGATTTCCATCCTGCTGGCTCAGCGCGGTTATAACGTCACGGCTTTCGAGCGCCTGCCCGATTTACGTCACAGCACAGCGTCCGCGGGACGTTCGATCAATCTGGCGCTAGCCGATCGCGGCATTCATGCGCTGAAAGAGGCCGGCGTTTTTGCAAGCGTTGAGCCGCTTTTGATTCCGATGCGTGGAAGGATGCTGCACGACGCAGAAGGCCGGCAATCACTATTCCCTTACGGCCAGGGCGCACACGAAGTGATTTTCTCCGTCTCGCGCAATGGCTTGAACGCCGCGCTGCTCAACCACGCCGAGCGAACCCACAACGTGCAACTGCGCTTTCGGCAAACTTGCATTTCTGTCGATGCACAACAGAACGCTTTGCGCATGCAAGACATTCCTTCAGGCAACCTCTATGCGCTGCCGCTACGTCACATCATCGGAGCGGATGGCGCAGGGTCTGTGTTGCGACGCTACCTGACCGAGATAGGCGGCGTGGCCTGCAGCGAAGACTTGCTGGCGCACGGCTACAAGGAAATCACGCTGCCGCCGGAGCTAGGCACTCACCGCATCGATCGCAACGCGCTGCATGTCTGGCCGCGAGGCGATTTCATGTTGATCGCGTTGCCAAATCTCGACGGCAGCTTCACTGCAACGCTGTTCCTGCCACTCGACGGCGACAATAGCTTCGCTACGCTCACGACTCCCGGAGCGGTCGACTCTTTTTTCAAGACACACTTTGCCGACGTCTGCGAATGGGCGCCGGATTTGGCGACGCAGTTCTTCGCGAGGCCGACAGGGTCTATGGGTACTGTTCGTTGCAATGGTTGGACACTGGATGACCGGTTGGTGCTCATTGGCGATGCGGCACATGCGATAGTGCCCTTTCATGGTCAGGGCATGAATTGCGCTTTTGAAGACTGTATCGAGCTGTCCGATCGTTTAGCCACGCAAACCGACTGGAGCGGCGCGGCCGCCGACTTCTTTCAAGCGCGCAAGCCCAACACCGACGCCATCGCCGATATGGCGCTCGAGAACTACATCGAAATGCGCGACACAGTGCGCCATCCGAAATTCCACTTGCAACGCGAGCTATCGCTGGAACTGGAACGTCGTTTTCCGAGGCGCTTCGTGCCGCGCTATTCGATGGTGATGTTTCACCACGACATTCCGTATGCGCAAGCGTACGAGCGTGGCGCTATCCAAGCGAGAATTCTGTCGGAGCTAACCGAACAGGTGGAGTCGCTGGGAGATGTTTCATTCGACACTGCAAAGACGCTGATCGAATCGCGACTGCAACCGCTCTCGCAGGAATAGCCGTTAGTTGTCAGGGGTTAGTCGTTAGCCTAACAAGAAGTCGTTAGTTGTCAGGGGTTAGTCGTTAGCCAGAATGAGATCGGATTCGGATTCGGATTCGGATTCGGATTCGGATTCGGATTCGTCTGGTCTGGCTAACGACTAACCCCTAACGACTAACGACTTCCCTTCTTCAGGCACCCGCCACGAAAATCGCCACAGCGCTCGCAATACCCGCAAACCACGCAATCGACCGCGGGATCGACCAATCGAGCAGATAAAAGAAGAAATACCCGACACGGGCGGCGACGAAAATCATCGCCAGCATGTCCACTCTGTCTTGTGGAGCGTGAATGACGGTGGCCACGATCACTGCCGCAGCGAACAGCGGGAATGCCTCAAAGGCATTCGACTGCGCGGCGTTGGCGCGACGTCGATACCCTTCTTGTTTTGCCAACCAATCGCGCGGGTTCCTATTGTCGAAGCGCGCGCCGGCTTTTGCCGTGCCAGCTGCCAGGTAAGGCAACAGACCTGAAATCAATACGCACCATAAGGCAATAGTCATGACGCTCCCCTTGATCGCGCTTTCCTAGTCACTAGGCGCTAGGCACTAGGCTCTAGCCGGACTTAAGAGTTATTTTCTACGTCGCCTACGATTCAAAACCTTTTCTAACTAGCACCTAGCCTAGTAACTAGCGCCTAAATCGCGTGACCTAGCAACTAGGCGCTAGGGACTAGTCAGAATACAAGCGTTGCTTTAAATGTTTTCTAGAATCCGAAATCCTTTCTGGCTAGCGCCTAGAGCCTAGTAGCTAGCGCCTGAATCGCATTGCTCTGCTCCAGCTACTAGGGACTAGGCTCTAGGCGCTAGTCGGAAGAAGAGCGCTGCCTTTAGTGTTTTCAAAAACATCCAAAATTCTTTCCGACTAGCGCCTAGAGCCTAGCAGCTAGCGCCTAAGTTGCGCTGCGTCCGCGGCCAGCTTCTCGACCGCCGCCCAATCCCCATTCTTCACAGCGGCAGCGGGCACTACCCAGGATCCGCCGACGCACCGAACATTCGGCAGCGCCAAAAATTCTGGAGCAGTTTCACGCGAGATGCCGCCCGTTGGACAGAACACCACATCTGGAATCGGCGGATACAACGCTTTCAGCATGCCGACGCCGCCCGCCTGCTGCGCCGGAAATAGCTTCAGCGCATAGAAGCCGGCAGCGCGTGCGGCAATCACTTCAGACGGCGTCATCACTCCGGGCAGCAACGGCAAGCCCGTCGACTTGGCGGCCGCAATCAATTCAAACGTCAACCCGGGGCTGACGCCAAACTGCGAACCCGCTGCGAGCGCGGCCTGAAAATCTTCGGGACGCGTGAGCGTGCCCGCACCGACGATGGCATCTGGACAGGCAGCGCGCATCGCTGCGATCGCCTGCAGAGCGACTGGCGTACGCAGCGTAATCTCAAGCACGCGTAATCCGCCCTTCGTCAACGCGAGCGCCATCGGCACGGCATCTTCCAAACGCTCGACCGTGATCACCGGAATGACCGGCGACAGCGCTAATACCGTCTTCACATCCATCATCACGTTAACGTTTCTCTCTTGAGTTCAACCTATGCTCATCGCGCCGGATTCGGCATCGGACACGGCGCGTCGGAACACTCCGAATAATTCACGGCCGCTACCAAAGCCATTATGCGTGAGATCCGGCAGGTCCGCAGCTCGCGCATTCCACTCCGCCTCAGGCACCCGAGCGAACAACTCGCCGGTGTTCGAATCAAGTCGAATGATGTCGCCATCGCGTATGCGCACCAGCGGACCGCCCGCGAGACATTCCGGAGAGACATGAATGGCGGCCGGCACCGCACCCGATGCGCCTGACATTCGACCGTCCGTGATCAAAGCCACTTTGAAGTTCTTGTTCTGCAACACGCTCAACGTCGGAGTTAATTGGTGCAACTCGGGCATGCCATTCGCGCGGGGCCCTTGATAGCGCACAACCACAATGCAATCGCGCGAGAGCTTGCCTTCTGTGAAGGCTTTTAGGACATCCAGCTGATCGTCGAACACCAAGGCCGGCGCTTCCACGACGCGATGTTCGGGTTTCACCGACGAAGTTTTGATGACCGCTCTGCCTAAATTTCCGCTTAACACTTTGAGACCGCCATCCAGACTGAATGGATTGTTGAATGGACGCAGGACTTCGAGATCTCCGCTTTCGGTGTGCGCGTCGCGCCATGCGAGACCCGAAGGCGACAACCAGGGTTCCTGCGTGTAGTGCGCCAGTGTCTCGCCGCCGGAGGTCAAAACGTCCGCGTGCAGCAAACCGCCCGCAATCAACTCTCGAATCAGAAATCCCATGCCCCCGACATCGTGGAAGCGATTGATGTCGGCATTGCCATTAGGATATACGCGCGCCAACAACGGCACGACATCCGAAAGCACGCTGAAGTCATCCCAGTTGATTTGAATACCGGCGCAAGCCGCGATGGCATTCAAGTGCAACGTGTGATTTGTCGAACCGCCCGTCGCCAGCAACCCGACAATCGCGTTGACGATCGCTCGTTCGTCGATGACTTCGGCTAGCGGGCGATAATTTTTTCCCAATGCGGTGATGCTCGCGACTCGTCGCGCAGCGCATGACGTCAGGGCATCGCGCAGCGGCAACTGAGGTTGCACGAAGGCCGCACCGGGTACGTGCAGGCCCATCACTTCCATCAGCATCTGATTGCTGTTCGCGGTGCCGTAAAACGTACATGTGCCCGGCGAGTGATAACTCTCGGACTCGGATTCAAGCAGCGCCGCGCGATCGACTTTGCCTTCGGCATACAGGCGCCGCACCTTGGCCTTGTCGGAATTCGCGCGGCCCGACGGCATGGGGCCGCCCGGCACAAATACACAAGGCAAATGACCGAACGTCAACGCGCCCATCAGCAATCCGGGGACAATCTTGTCGCAGACGCCCAAGCACAGCACAGCGTCGAACATGTTGTGGGAAAGCGAAACGGCAGTGGCCATCGCAATCACATCGCGACTGAAGAGCGACAGCTCCATGCCAGGCTGACCTTGAGTAATGCCGTCGCACATCGCAGGCACGCCACCGGCGAATTGCGCCACCGCACCGACTTCGCGAGCCGCCAATCTCAAGAGCTGAGGAAAGCGCTCGAGCGGCTGATGCGCGGACAACATGTCGTTGTACGACGAGACCATCGCGATGTTCGGCCAACGCGCGCCCTTCAATACATCTTTTTCATCGGGCGTTGAGGCGGCAAAACCATGAGCGAGATTCGTGCAGGAGAGTCGCTCGCGCGCTGTGGTGGCGGATGCCGCTGAGCGCATTCGCTCGAGATACGCGCGACGGGAGTCGACGCTGCGATGACGAATACGTTCGGTGACTTCGCGAACTCGGGCTTGCAACATGCGCGTATCTCGGCTTTAAGAGATCGACAGCAATACTACACCCGATCGCTCTCTATCCGGACGCGAACGCCGCAACGAGGGCGGGAGGACGCTGAGACAGTGAGAGGTCTATGCCTTGCGCACCCATTGCGCTCGTTCACGGACGCGACTGCACAAGCCGCGCACATTCAGCACGCTGCAAGCGCTTTCAGGTCGGGTTGCGATTGAGCGTCACGAAGCTGAAGTCATGTGCGTGGCGTTCATCCTTGTTACGCCGCTCACGATGGGTCTCATGCCATTCATCTTCTGGAAAATCGAATGACACGTCGCCCACAGTGTCCGCGTGGACACGTGTCAAATAAATCGTGGTCGCCAGCGGCAACGCCTGGGCGTAGATGTCCGCGCCGCCGATGACCATTGCTTCATCAGCCGGCGCTGCAGCCGCCAACGCATCCTCCAGAGAGTGCACAACGGTGCACCCCTCGGCGGTCCAGTCGAGTTGCCTCGTTATCACGATGTTCTGCCGACCCGGTAAGGGTCGGCCGATGGTCTCGAACGTCTTGCGGCCCATGAGCACGGGTTTGCCCATCGTGATCGCTTTAAAGAATTTCATATCCTCGGGCAGCCGCCAGAGCAGCGCATTGTCCTTGCCAATGGCGCCGTTTTCGGAGGCTATGACGACAAGGCTAACGCGCATCTATTTTTGTTTCCGTGGCTGCCGCTTTGCGTTCTTGCCCACCGCCTTCTTACCTGGCGCCTTCTTACCTGGCGCCTTCTTACCTGGCGCCTTCTTACCTGGCGGTTTTTTGCCAGCCGGTTTCTTGCCGGCAGCTTTCTTGGCCGCCGCCTTTTTACGTCGCGCAGCCGCACGTTTCTTCGCGACCGCTTCCAGCTTCGCCTTTAAATCTTGCGGCTGTTTGTCGAGCATTGTGCCGCGACATCGTTTCGCGCCGCACCGGCATGCGTAATTTTCGAGTTCGACCGGATCGTCGGTGCTCTCCCAGGTGAGTTGGTAGTCGTAACCCAATTCATCGCCCGGCTGGATGCTGCGAATCGCTTCGATAAACACGCGACTGTTCTCGATGACGGTCTCGCAATTCGGTGCGCAGCTGTGATTGATGAAGCGCGCTTCGTTGCCGTTCACGCCGGCGTCAATCACGACACGTGGACCCGCGATGAAGAGAAACGTATGTCCGTCGTCGGCGCCTTTGAGGTCGTAACGACGGTCGGCTTCGGGGTGCGAGACACGCTCACCCAAGTATTCGATGACGCGCGAGCCCTTCTTGATCGGAACGGCAGCGCGCACACCGCTTCCGTGAATCGGCGAGTCGTACACTGCGACAAGCGGTGAAGCGGCGTGTGGGGTGGATTTAGCGGCGGATGAAACTTTGCGTGAGCGGGTCATAGGGAGGAATCGTGAACTCGATTTTCGTTGCGCAGGAATGGGCTACGTCATCGGACGTAGAGGAAGTAACTCAAACTCGATTAGTGGATAGTAGGACGGCCCTTCAAACGGCAATAGGCGCCCTGATGAGCGGATGCGCCTGGTAGTCGGCGAAGACGAAGTCCTGATACTGATACTCGAAAATCGACGGCGGCTGCCGTTTGATTTCGAGCGTGGTCAGCGGATACGGCGTGCGCGCCAGCTGTTGATCGGCTTGGTCGAGATGATTCATGTACAGATGACAATCGCCACCCGTCCATACGAACTCGCCCACGCCCAAATTGCATTGCTGCGCAAACATATGTGTAAGCAGCGCATAAGAGGCGATGTTGAAGGGCACACCGAGAAAAATATCGGCGCTGCGTTGATACAGCTGACACGACAACTTCCCGTCGCCCACCCAAAACTGAAACAGCGCGTGGCAAGGCGTCAACGCCATATGCTCGAGTTCGCTGACGTTCCAGGCATTGACGATGATGCGGCGCGAATGCGGGTCACGGCGAATCAGATCGATCGCGCGG
>Ga0193752_1000613_pt1 | contig 33309 bp, 24 predicted proteins | sample H1c1metaG_FD_144924 | JGI IMG/M metagenome (GOLD analysis project Ga0193752, IMG submission 144924) | Soil microbial communities from a riparian zone of the East river system, Colorado, United States - H1c1 | ecosystem: Environmental > Terrestrial > Soil > Riparian zone | place: USA: East River... | reverse complement strand
TATGTTCAGGAAGTGTGGGAAGCTGTTGAACGAAATGCTGACCGTTATGGTAACTCGACAATGTACAGGCCTTTCTTCTCGCTGCTATCCTTATATACTGAGTTTGGCGGAATAATTTTTCTGCTTATGCTCGGGTCCCTTATTTATCAGATAGCAGCATTGAAGCGGTATTACCGGAGGTTGGGTAAAGATCCAAAAAACCTCACTGCAAGGCAGCTTACGATCGTAACATCGGTTTGTTTGCTGTTTTTATTTTTTATTGGCATGTATGAAAACTATTTTGAAACACCCCAGGGAGTTTTCCTTGGTTTGTTATTGATCATCCTATCCAAATCAATTATCAAAGAACAATTGCTCATCAGTAATACTGACGCGCAAGTCGAAAAAAAATGGAATCGATGATTTGTATAATATGCATCGAAGAATATCAAATTAAACTATAAGCTAAAAGAGAAATGTTAAACTCAGACACCGGTTCAAAATTGCAGAAATTCCTCTTGATGATATCAATCGCCATTGGATTTTCATCCTGTATTTCAAATAAACAGCTTGTATATTTCCCAAATCCCCGGCTCAACACAGATTCTCTTGTCAACACCTATAATGTTCCGGGTGAGTATCGCCTTCAGCCAAGAGATGTGTTGTCTATCAAAATAAAAACACTGGATCCGCAATCATCCGAGTATTTCAATATGCAAAGCGAAAATGGTATTCTGAACTTTAACCCGGCAAGTATATATGTGAGTGGTTATTCTGTCAATGATAGCGGCACCATACAATTGCCGGAAATCGGTGCGGTGTACGTTGGCGGATTAACAGTAATGGAGGCTCAGAAAAAGATCGAAAAGTCTCTGGAAGTATATCTGAAAAAAGCTACGATTATCGTGAAGCTGGTAAGTTTTAAAATCACTGTTCTTGGAGAAGTGCAAAACCCCGGATACTATTATGTTTACAATGACCAGGCAACTGTACTGGAAGGTCTTGGATTAGCCGGCGATCTTACAGACTTTGGGAACCGTGAGAATATTACAATTATCAGGCAAAACAACAATGGAGTGGGTGCTGTATTGGTTAATCTTAAGGATCCGAAATTTTTGGCTTCTCCCTATTACTTTCTTAAACCAAACGATGTAATTTATATTCAGCCTGTAAAGGCAAAAAATACGCGGGGAAATTTAAATACCCTTGGCATTATCAGTGTGGTATTCGGGGCAGTATCATCGGCAGTATTGTTGCTGAATTATTTAGACAAATAATTTTCAAACCTGATTAATAATCTCAACGCAACAAATATGGAAGATATCGATATACGGCAAATTTTCAAGAAGCTATCGGCGAAGTGGTATTGGTTTTTGTTTGCCTTTATGTTAGCAATTTCATTTGCATTTATGTATTTAAAAGTTACACCGAAAAAATATGCGGTGTCAACGTCTATACAACTCAAAGATAAGAGCGTGGGAGACAAGGGTACCAGCACTACCCAGGAAAAATTTATAAGCGGATACGAAATTCCCGAGAATGACGCCGCTGTGGAGGATGAAATAGGTATCCTGATGGCTCATTCAACTATCAGGCAATGCGTGGAGCACCTGGGTTTTAATGTTTCTTATTATGAATCCCCGGAATTTCTTGGTGCCGCCGGTAAATTTTTAGGCCAGCAGATTTATCCCGCACCGTTTACGGTAAAGCCGGTTTCTGCCCGGTGGCAACTTATCGATGTACCGGTTTATATTGAATTTGTCGGCGAGGGTAAAGTGAGAGTTAAGGCAGAGTGTAACAAAGAGCATCGTCTCCACCAGTTTCTCACCAGTAAGAGTGTTTCTGAAAAAGCAAAATTAAAGCTGGATACAATCGTATCCCTTAAACAGCCAATTGTTACTGAATGGTTGAACTTTTCGGTGGAAGCTGATTCCGCCGCCAACTTCGACGATCAAAAGTCTTTTTACATTGTAATGAATAGCTACGACGATGTTGCTGACTACTACAAGAAGACACTTATGCATGAGCAGGATTCTGAAAAGTCCAGTATCGTCAGGCTGAATATGGTAAGCAGTGTTCCGCAGAAAGATATTTTTTTACTGAAGGAGCTGACTCAAATCTATATTGCTAACGATATGGCAAAAAAAGCCATATTGGGAAAAAAGACACTGGAGTTTATTGATCTGCAATTGAAGAGCGTAAAGGATTCATTGGGCTCTACTGAAAGAAATCTAAAAAGTTTTCGCCAGCAGAATCAGGTAGTGGATGTCGCGACAACCTCCCAAAATCTTACTGAACAATTATTTGAATTAGAGGAGCGCCAGGCACAACTTAATATTCAAGGGAAGTACTATCAGTATATGGCGGATTATCTGAAACGCTATGATGACGTTTCGGACCTCAAAGCTCCTTCATCTGTTGGAGACGAGAACCTTTTTCTGAATAGTCTCCTTGTGCAACTATCTAAACTGAACGAAGAAAAAATTGCACTGGGTCATAGTTCAAGTGACAAGAACCCGTTGATGGTGGTATTGAATGAAAAAATTGCATCATTGAAAAAGGCACTGCTGGATAACATAGAGAGTTTGTCCAGTTCCAATTCTATTGCTGTTGCTGAAAATAGTAGAAGAATTGAGAGCATTAAAAAGTCGCAGGCTGAACTCCCTGCAAATGAGCAGAATTTAACTGATATCAATCGCCGGTTTACATTTAATGACAATATTTACAATTATCTTATTCAGAAACGCGCGGAAACCGGTATTAAACTAGCTTCAAATACACCAGATAAAACAGTTATTGACCCACCAAGACAACAAGGCAGCCGTCCGGTTGCTCCTAATAGCATATTTATATACCTGATAGCAGCAATACTCGGAATGTTAATTCCTTTGCTGGTATTCTTTGCGAGAGATTATTTTGCTCCTGCCAAACTTGAAAATTCTTCCCAGTTAGGCAAATGGAGCCCAAATATTGTACTTGAAACTATTCCGCTGATCAGAGGTCGTGACACAGATCGGCTCGAAAGTTATCTTACAGACAGTTTCCGCTATCTCCGGCAGCACGTTTCGAGCCTGGAGAGGAACCATCAGGTGCAGAGCATTGCGGTAACATCGGCAAAGAGCCAGGAGGGAAAAACATTTTGTACCAAACACCTCTCTATATCATTGGCAAGATCCGGGAAGAAGGTGATTGTGATCGACGCCGACATGCACCATCCAAAACTCGCGGATGAATTCAATGTATCGAATGAAACCGGTCTCAGTGATTATCTGAATAATCCTGCTGAACACGTGATTCAATCTACGGCTTACGATGGCCTCGACATCATTTCATCAGGAAGCCCCATCGACAATTCTTCGGACCTTCTGACCACCAATCAAATTCAGAAGCTTGTTACGAAACTAAAAAGGGTTTATGATTTCATTTTATTTGATACTCCACCTGTTGGTGTGATCTCGGACTATCTATCTATTGGAGAAAGTGTTGATTATACAATCGTTGTTGTCCGACATGGCTTCACCAGTAAAGTTGAAGTAGAAAGGCTTAACAAAATCCTTTTTGATAATGATATCAGAGCTGGTATTGTTTACAATGCAAGCAAAGGCAAGGATAATCTGATGAGTTATAATGGTTACCTGAAAAAATTGAAAAACTGAGTTCATTGCCAACAAAAAAAAGTGGAATATTCTGGAATTTATTTGAGACAGTGGGTGTTCGTATCCTATCGGTCTCAACATACTTCATACTTGCAAGGTTATTAAAACCGGATGCATTTGGCCTGGTGGCACTGACCGGCACGTTTGTTTTTATAACAGAGGTGTTGATCGATCAGGGATTTGTTGTAGCTATTATTCAAAAAAGTGATCTGCAACAACACCATCTGTCATCGGCGTATATAGGCAACATTGCAATAGGACTGCTATTTTTTGGCCTGTTCTTTTCCAGTGCGCCTTTGCTGGCCAGGTTATATTCTGAACCGGAATTAAAGAATCTGTTAAGAGTACATTCTGTTTCTTTTGTTATCTCGGCGTTCTCGCGGGTTCACGTTGCCATGCTTCAAAGGGAGCAGAAATTCCGGCCGGTTGCGATCATAAGAACAATAGGAAGTTGCGTGAGTTGTTTTGTCAGTATTATCATGGCTTTTAAGGGATACGGGGCCTGGGCAATAGTTATTCAGTATATAACATTTAACACTGTTCAGAGTATTCTGTTTCATTACACAACCAAGTGGCGGCCCACTGCACGTTTCTCCTGGGCTTCTTATAAGGACATCTTTTCGGTTGGGTCGAGTGTTGTTGGGGGTAACCTGGTCCATAATCTTATCCGTAATGGCGATTCACTGGTAATTGGCTATTTCCTTGGTACGCATGCGCTTGGTTACTATTCATTCGCACAAAAGATCTTTGTGATTTTGTCTGATCTGATCGATCTGACATTTTCTAAAGTTAGTTTTTCAATATATGCTTCGATGCAACACAACCGTGAAAAAGTCGCATCAGAACTGGAGAAGTTTGCCAGCTACACTGCTTATGCTGCGGTTCCCGTGTTCACAGCCGCTATTCTTTTCATTGGTCCGATAATCGGGATTTTCTTTGATGGTAAGTGGGCGGCCAGTGTACCCGTTGTGCAGCTCTTATCATGTGCAGGCATTTTCCTGAGTCTCAACAATAACCTTTTTATGTGTTTACAGGCATTGGGACATTTCAACCTGGTTCTGAAATTTAAATTACTGCACTTTTTTATAGGTATTACGATGATGTTGATAGCCGTTCAGTTTTCTATTAACGCCGTCGCACTGGCTAATCTGCTGGCCGCTTTAGTGATGTTGCCGGTGCTTTTTGGCCAGCTTGCAAAACATACGGGCACGAGTGCGCGAACCCATTTGAAAGGAATTATAACGCCAATAGGTGCCTGCATTTTAATTGGAGGTTTGATTTTCCTGTGGAGCAGGTATCTGGCAGATGTCAATATCTTTGATCTTATATGGCAGGGAGCTTTGCTAGGGGGCTTGTATATCGGTTTTGTATTGATGGTTAATCCAGGATTGTTAAGATTCCGGAGAAAAGAGCAAACAGTCAAAATCTAACCCCGGAAAATACTGTCGGGATATTTCCAGGTTATAAAAAAAATTTCGTTGCATGCCAGTATTCCGTAAAAAAACATTTCTAAATCAATGCAAATGAAATTAGCGGCATGTGTAATATTGTATAATCCGGATGAGTCAGTTGTAAGCAACGTTTTGTCCTATTCAAATTCGGTAACTAAGATTTGGTTGATCGATAATTCTGACAAAACTACATCAGTATTTGATCTCCTGCTTTCCAACGACAAAGTGGAATATATTAAACTGGAACAAAATTTTGGTATTGCCTATGCTTTGAACCGGGCTTGCGAGCTTGCACTCAGCGAGGGATTCAGCTGGATATTGACCATGGATCAGGATTCTTCAATTAACGAATCAGAATTTTTTCCTTTTCTGGAACTGAATAAAAATGTTGCATCTATGTTCGCAGCAACTTTTGAGGGTACAAAAGGCCGATGGACCAAAAGGTACAATGGCGTTTTTGACGAAATACATTTTACTATTACCTCAGGAAATGTGCTTAGTCTGGATGTCTGGAAATCGGTAGGAGGGTTTGATGACACGTTGTTTATCGACGAAGTTGATCATGACATGTGTATGAAAATCAGGAATAAAGGCGGTAGAATTTTAACAACAAGGGTTCCGTGTTTGAATCACACGGTTGGAGTTGTGATGGAGGAAAACAATGTCGGCAAGTCAAAAACAAGATTTCGTCCCCAGCCGTTTAGATGTTATTATCAGGTCAGAAATTCTCTGATAATGATCAACAGATATATCTTCACTCAACCCCGGTTTGCCTTTAACAGAGTTTTTAAATTAATGATAACTTTCTACAGGATTCTGGTATATTATCCTGACAAAACAAAATATTTCAGATTTGCGGGCCAGGGAGCGCTGGATTTCATTACAAAGAAAACTGGAAAATTGCGTCTCGGGGCGATGCAAAAACTCAAAGTTAACAATCAAACCTGACTGCCTATGGCACTAACCTCACTTAAGAAACCTAATGTCACGGAATTTTATTGAAAAGATGATAGACTTTACTGTGTAGTACATTCTGTTTAACGATCTGACTATTGGCTGATCAGACAACAATATTGACCATGCTTTTTTTAGATTCTTAAAACGTGGAAGGAGTTCGTCGGCAGTAGGATTAGACCACATTGCAGAGTGATGATCTAATACTACAGGCAATACTATTAGAAATTTTTCTTTTCTGGCGTAATCGAACATGAATTTGGAGTCGATTCCATACAGGTTTAGTCTTTCATCGAATCGGATTTTGAACTTGGAAAAAACCTTTTTTGAAATGACCATTCCGCTTGCAACCGCTAAAAGATTTTTAGATGGTAATAGACCGGATTGAATTGTTTTTAAATGTATCCCTTTAAAAAATTGAAATTGCCCCGGGCTTACCATGTGATCTCTGTTCTTCACTATCGGGAGAAATAAATGGTTATTCAGATTGTCGGAAATAGCTTGTTGAATCAGGGAGAAGTAATTTTCCGGAAGTTTGGTATCCTGATCCAGTAATAAAATATAATCGAAAGTTTCAGTTTCAACGATCCTGTTGTAGATCTTAGCCAGCGATAAATTTTCCGGTGTGTGAAAATACCTGAATGGAAAGTGGTTTAATTCATCGCATTTGTCAATCTCCCTCACAGGAACAGGACTATTATCCCATAAAATCAGATTAACATTAAGATGGTGTTCAGATTGGCCCTTGATCGATTTAAACGAGGCTGACTGGTCTAATTCAATGTTATAAAGTATAGCTACTACCGTGAGTCTAAGTCTGCTGATATTGTTCGGATTATTCATAAACGTTATGATCAAAAATTAAAAATGGTTGCCCCGTACTGACTAGCCGTCCAGTACTGACACAAAAATTATTGATTTTTATTGTTATCGGTTGCCGGGAATAGCTGTGTTTGTATTAGGTAAAGGTTATTGGAGCGAAATGTTTAAGACGTTGGACATTATTTCAACGGAACAAGGCTCCGTGAAATCCGCGTAACGGATTCCCAGGCTAAACAATCGTTAGTGAAGCGGTAAAAACTCTACAACAGAAAATTGTAGATGCTAATCGTCTATTTGATTTTAAGAGGGTGTAGCGGAAGTCGGATTAGCTTTTGATTGCCTGTTTTCAGGAACTAATCTGATATAAAAATAAGGGTAAAACAATAAAAAAACACTGTTTACAAATTATTAATGTGAAATTTTTGATGAAATTGGAACTTGCCATTACATAGTGATATAATAAATCGCCGGATTTTCATCAACCGTTGAAGAGCATATCAGTGATCTCTTACATCAAACTGTTGAGCTTTGAACTTATGGAATAGTTCCAATATTAACAAAATGAAATAAAATAAATAGAACGTGTTTTTTTTTGAATTTTTCCCGTAAATTTATGTAGATAATTTATCTGATAAGATCCTTTATATTTTATAACTCCTTTTATACCCAGCCCGTAGTTAAATGCCCACGTATATATATGTATATATATTATGAGCATCTCTCCAAACCATTTCACTTATTTTGACGATTAGCTATCCAAACCATAATTCATAAGAATGATGAGGCTAATTATGCTCAAATCTGAATAAAATTCAAATTGGCATCAAAAGCACATCGGGTTGATCAAGGTGATCGATCTGTGTTTATAACGGAACAATTGTAAACATTCACAAGAAAGTTAGTTTCGTCCATATGAATATAAGTTGGTGTGTCTCCGCATCAATAAGGATGTATTATTTCAATTTTTTGGTAATTTGCAAATGCTTATCAATTTTATTCTGTGATGAAAACCACCAATCCCGAAAAACTGCTGACAGTGGCGGTTGTAGTGCCGGTCTACATGCCATTCTCCCAATTAAGTGATAATGAAATACTTGCGCTAAGGCAACTTTGTTCTGTTTTATACAACCGGGATATTTTTCTGCTATACCCAAAAACGATCGAAGTAGGAGATTATACCCGGTTTTTTGAACCGGTTACAGTTCATCCCGTCTTAATTGACCAGAAATATTTCGGATCTGCAAAGCGTATCAATAGTCTTTGTATCAGTCCGGACTTTTACAGACGTTTTTCCGAATACGAGTATATTCTAATGCATCATTTTGACGCATATGTATTTTCCGACCAGCTTGACTACTGGTGTAGCAAGGGTTTTGATTATATCGGTGCACCCTGGTTCAAAAAGGACAAAAGCAGTAGTAAGAGAAATGTGGTTTATACCAATGAGTTTCTTGGTGCTGGAAATGGTGGACTGTCATTAAGAAAAGTAAATGCATTTCTGGAAGTAAGTCAAAATAAACGGTTCATGTTTTTTCATACTAAGTTTAATTTAGCCTATCATCTCCTTGATAGCTGGAGAGTAAGTTTTCTAAAAAAGGCTCCTGGAATGTCTTTGTTACTGAAAATTATTGAACATCATACTATGCATGAGGACAGATTTTGGGGTTTGACAGTTCCAAAATATTATAAGTGGTTTAAGGTTGCCAGTCCCGAACAGGCAATAAAATTTAGTTTCGAAGTCATGCCTGAAAGGCTGTTTATTTTAAATGATAATAATTTACCGTTTGGATGTCATGCCTGGGAGAAATATGATCGGGAATTCTGGAGTTTATTTATAAAGCCAATTTGAAACATTTAATAGGCTAAAATGTCATGACTCTCAATTTCAAATTTCGTAACCTTCGACATGTCGCGTTCCGGATGTAAGCAGCCAGGGCATTTTTGTCATTTACAGCTGCCAGGTTATAAACTAAGATAAATCATTTAGAATATTTTCTGCAAGAAAGGGTCAGTGATCGGGCCGATCCTTGCTAGCCTATACCTGCATTACTGCATAGATGAGTGAGGAATATCGGCACCAGACTTCTTTGCTCATTGAGCATAGCTTTTCGGGCTTTTGGATTAATAAAAGGTCACGAATAACGCCCATTATAACAAAGATAAGAGATTGGCGATCAAGGTGGTACATGGCGTTTGCTGCTATGTAGTATTTGTCAATAATTGTTTTCAGTAAGTGCTATTAAATTCAAATAAGTTTTTATATTTTCGTAATAGCTAGTTATGTCTTAGCCATTTATTTTGTTGTTGGACTACCCGTTTACCTATTATCATAATTATACCTCATTATGCAGTCCAACCAAAAATTGAAAGTCCTTCATATCAGTGCATACGACATGGACCAGTATCTGGAACTTTATCATCAGGGTCTGTGTCCCAGCAATCATCTTTATGGATTGATAGAATTGAAACAAGATCCAAATATAGATTTAGTGCTTTTCAAACAACGTAGAACGTCGTGGTTAAACAAGATTGCCAGGCTGTTTGACATTGAACTATTATCTGAACAACTAAGTGCAATATTTTCAGCCAAAAAATGGGATGTATTATACGCTCCTTACGCGACTACAAGCACAAAGTTTATTTTGTTAGCAAAATTTTTTAAAATTTTACGTAAACCTGTGGTAATTCTGGTTCATCAACCTCTATTTGGGATACCCAGTTCGAACAGACTTAAACGGTGGCTGGTAAAACAATTGATTTTGGAATACGACTCGGTCGTTTTTTTAAGTGAACAAATGAAACTGGAATGTATTGAAGCATACAACATTAATCATGTTCACGCAGAAACACATTTTTTCAACATTACAGTAGGGGTTGATATGAACTATTTTAAACAGTATTTAAAGGACTCTATTCCGGAAGAAAATAATTTTGTAATAAGTTCCGGACATACCGGGCGCGATTTCGATATACTCATTTATGCGTTTCAGAAAATAAAATTCCCACTTAAAATATATTGTAAACCGGAATCTTTTCCAAAGGCTTCTAAAATACCAGAAAATGTAGAGATAATATCGGGCGATGTTCCTTTTGAAAGAATCTGTAGGGATTATGCGGCCGCCAGGATGATACTGATTCCACTTAGCCCTGATCCCACAGGCACCATAGGGATGACAAGTTTACTGGATGCAATGGCCATGGGGAAACCTGTTATTATGACACGTAGTGAAAAGGTTGATGTCGAAATTGAAATTGAAAAAATCGGGAAATTAGTTGAAGTGAAAGATCTTAGAGGGTGGGAAGAAACCATAGCAGTTACTCTTTATAATTACCCATTATTGGATGAAATGGGAGCGAATATTTTAAGATTGGGCCGCGAACAATTTAGTATGGATGTTTTCACGAAGAGATTATCTAAAATTTTATGGCAGACTTATTCAAGTAACTTACTTAAAGGGATGGGTGCGTTCGAAAAGGGAAAGGAGCTTATTGGGTAAATTCAACTTTAATAAGCATTTTTTTCTCCTTTTATCAGATTATAACTCGTCAGGAAAATAATTTTAAAATCGAGCCAGGTATTCCAGTTTTCCATGTACCAAAGGTCATGATCTACTCTCCCCTGCATACTTTCAATTGAAGTTGTATCTCCGCTGAACCCGTTGATTTGTGCCCAACCAGTTATTCCTGGTTTAAGAAATTGCCTTACCATGTATTGATTTATGATCGCAGAATAGTCTTCTGTATGTTTAATCATATGAGGACGAGGTCCCACTATACTCATGTCTCCTCTAAGAACATTCAAAAACTGTGGAAACTCGTCAAGACTGGTTTTCCTTATGAATTTACCCACCCGTGTAAAGCGCTCATCTTTTCTTGCTGCCTGTTTTTTGTTGGCCTCTTTATTGACATACATACTTCGAAACTTAATGCAATTAAAGGGCTTATTATTCAGGCCCGATCTTTTTTGAATAAAGAATATCGGCCCTCTGCTATCTAGCCAGATAACAAGCGCAATCAAAGGAATAAGCCAGCTTAAAATAAAAATAATGGTCAGAGAAGAAATGACGACATCAAAAAATCTTTTTTTAATTCTGCTGCCGAGATCGTCCAGAGGTTCGGTACGGGGAGAAAGTACAGCAATACCTGATAAGTAATTCACGTGCATGGGGCGGTTAACATAGAGGCTAAAATCGGGAACAAGTTTGAAGCGGATGCAAACCTGATCAGCCAGATGCATCAGATTATAAATGCGGTGGTCTTGTTCAGGAAGTATCGTTGAATAAATCTCCGAGATTTTTAATTTCTGTGAGGTTGCTACTGCATTGACAGGGGTACCAAGGATCGGATAATTAGACAATTCAAATACCTTTTCAGTTTCTTCGCAATACCCTACAATTTTTATCTGAGATTCATTTTTTTCAAAATAGGCTGCTAGATTTTTGCTCATGTCATTATAACCAATAATCATGACACGTTTGATCAGGTTGTCTTTGTTCCCAAAATGGAACCTTGCAAAAAAATAGATGATTCGATTCAGGAAGAGGCTTAAAAAAAAACTTATGAGGAATGTACTTACGAAAATTCGTGATATGAGGTATTGTTTATTAAAATATAGATAAACCAGCATAAATACAAAAAAGACGAAATACGCTTGCATGGTACGGCCAGTAAAGACCCTGAATTTGGCTGTGAATTTTGGATGGTAAAGACCATGCAACCAGCTTGCTCCCAACCATCCAAAATTACAGACTATCCAAAAAAACAAATAATATCCTCCATTAAAGTGATACGGGATCTCAAACATGTACCATAATACTGTTAAGAACGTAAAATTTAACATTAGTAAATCAAGGAGAATAAAAATGACCTTGACCAGCAAAGAAAAGTTGTGATTCATCTTAAAATTAATTTGTTCAACGCTATTTCCGATTAGTGGACAGTCCATGGACCCGGAGCGTATATCTAATGCTATTCTAGCTTGCGTAATTAGACGCGTTCTTTTTTATTAAGGATATCACATTGTCGGTGTGCCAGGCAGTTTGAAATGTGTTTATGGTATTCGGCGACTTACTATGAATTGATTTAATAAAATAGTCTATTTGGGAAGAGTATTCTTCACCACGGAGATAAAAGTCAACATTATCTGTCAGATCTGTGACATATTTGACATTCCACCCTTTAGTGTATTCCTTGGGGCAGTCAGCCGTTTTAAAATAGATCTTTAGTTCATTAGCATCGCAGACTATCTTTCCTTTACCACCACTGATGGTTAATGTAGTCGACATCTTGCGATAAGTTTCATCGCTCCAGTTAACTGAAAGCACGCCGGAAAGTTTTGAATTGATCTCCAACAGTGAGAAAACAGAATCATCTACATTTTTCGAGTAAAAAGACTTTAGTAAAGTGCCTTTCACTTTTGAAATAGGTCCCAGGGTATAATTAATCAGGTCAATCACATGAGATGCGTAATCCATCAGGCAACCACCCCCTTCTTTTGGATCGGATCGCCAATTATCTTGCTTCGTTTTAACAACAACAGGTCCATAGGACTCACCTGTAAAATGAAAAAGTTCCCCTAAATGACCACCATCAATAATTCTTTTTACTTCACGGAAAGTGCCTATAAACTTATTGTGATAGCCAACCTGATTAACGACTCTTTTTTGTTCCGCAAGCTCAACAAGGCCTTTGCCTTCTTCAGATGTGAGACACAGAGGCTTTTCAGCAAATATATGACACCCCCGATCCAATACTTTTTTCACTATAGCGGCATGGAATTTTGTTGGAACCGCTACTATCACAGCATCCGGATTTGTTTTGAACAACATTTCCTCATAGTCGGTAAAACAGGGAAATGAAGAATATTTTTTAAAAACGTCCAGTACCATTTTGGACGTATCGCTCACACCCACAACATTTACGTCGGGGTGTGCACCCAGGATCGATAAGTGTGATATACCCATTTTTCCAGCTCCGATTAATGCAATCTTTATCATGTTTTATTATATTTTAAGATCTCTGATTTGAAAAAATTATATGCCTCTTTTCCTTTGGTAAGTAACTCTTCCACATCTTAAATTAACATGTGGCTCAGGGATTTCCAGATGTTCAAAAAAACTACCACTCAGACTTTTATCATAATGCTGGCCAGTATGCACTAACCGATATGTTAATACATTGTCTGGAATCTCTTGTATAGCTTTAATTAGCGGCGCAATCTTCATGAAGTTGGGACGGGCGCCCGCAACAAGAGTAATCTTCATAATGCGAACTCTTCTTCGAATTTATGGTCGTAGTAATTAATCAGGGAGGCGGTTTCACGGATATTGTCTTTTGAAGAGGCACCGAAAAGAATAGATTCGACATTTTGTAAATTGCATACATATTCTATAGCTTCTTTCGCGGGTATCGCTCCGGAAGCAAGCACCTGCATTGCTATTACTCTCACTTTTTTGGTGTTTAAGACTTTTTCATAAGCTTCTCTTCCACCAGACATTCTGAAGCCCAGTTTGTTTATAGATGTACATATTATTGGATTTTCAATTCCGACTCCGTTAAGAACCGAAAGTAGTTTTGGCATATTCATCGTTATAAACCCCGCTTCCGCATTGTACTTTTTCTGAACATACTTGCTGAATTCCCCGAGGATCTCACCCATTCCCAAACCTAAGAGCAGATCAGTTATTACATTCTGTAGGAAAATTACAGGTGTACTGATTCCTTTAAACATTTTCATTTCACTGTCTATCATAAGTTCCATAATAGACATGTAATCTTTGGACAGATAAGCTACACCGCCTTTGAACAATGAGCCAAAAAAGTTTCCCGGAACATATTCTTTTAATGTGCCGACAATGCCGAGCTCTGTAACCGCATTCGCATATTTATGGGCATAAGGCATACAAGGAAATATCTGGAACTGATTGTACTTTTCCGGATATCTTCTCAAATAGTCACAGATATTGGAAATCCTGTCATGCGTTGTACACATGAAAGTTGTTATACCCGCATCAATCGCATAATCAAGCGTCCTTATGATCGACTGATCATTTTTGAATTTAATGGATTGTGCTCTGGATTTCTCATCAGAGATGTGATTGACAGCAAAAAATTGATTGTCCCCAAATAGGATTCTTTCCATGAGTTTAAGTTTGAATTATTAAAACAATACATTCTCATTGGTATGAGAAATTTCGTAATTATGAAGGAGGTTAATTTATACTGAAGCTTTGTTGAGTGCTAACTTCTGAACACGTTTTCCGTGTAGTTCATTTGGGACAGACATTCAAATTCAAACTATAACCGGAAATTGCAATGATTAAAACTGCATTGATACTAATGCTGTACTCCTGGTTTCCTTTGTATAGAACTTTTTATACCAGAGTTCTAAAGAGAATATTATAAACAGATGGCGCCTGTAGTTTGCCCGTTTGGATTTGTTCTGAACTATCATGTGTTTAATGAATTCGACATTAAAGAACTTTCGGCTAAATGAATCTGAGCTGTCTATCAAATCTGTTAAGGACTGTGACAATTCGTCTTTAAACCATTCCCCGACCGGCGTTTCGAATGCTCGTTTTTTTCTGTTAATGATAAATTTCGGAAGCCATTCTTCAACTGCCTTCCTATGAATATATTTCCCTGTTTTCCCCCTCAGCTTTAAGCCTATAGGCAGACTCTCGATAAAGTTTACCAGGTCAATGTCAAGGTAAGGCACTCTGTTTTCAATAGAGTTTGCCATTGTCAGTTTATCGTTGAATAGCAAAAGATTATCAGGAAGCATAACCCGGGTATCAAGAAAAAGCAACCTGGAAAGCGAGTCTGTATCCGGACTGGTTCTGTTATAATGGTCAATGAATAGGCCACGTTGATTTTCATTCAAAAAATGGTGAAAATCAGCTTTAAAAAGTTTGTCTTTTAATTCCGGAGTAAACAAAGTATAAATTCCAATAAATTTATCTAACTCTTCTTTGAATTGAGAAGAATATACCCCTCTTGAAATACTGCTGCTATACGGAAACAATTTCGATATTGCCGATAGTGGTAAATACGACAATAGTTTTTGATAATCAGTGAGGATTTTTTCGCCTCTATACCTTTTATATCCGGCTAAGGTTTCGTCCGCACCCTGTCCACTTATAACGACCTTTACATGTTTAGAGGCCAGATTTGAAACACAAAATAAAGCCGGGATGGTTGGCTCTGCTATTGGTTCCTCTGTATGATAGAAAGCTTTATAAAAGTACTTCATGTACTGGTGTCGATCCATCGTTATTTCATGATGATCCGACTTAATATGTTCTGCTGTTTTCGCTGCATCATGTAATTCGTTGAACCTGCCCTTGCCCTCAAATCCAATTGTAAATGTTTTGATTTTTTCGGCTGAATATTCGGACATCAGAGATCCAAGAACGGCGGAATCAATTCCTCCGCTTAAAAGCAGGCCGACAGATACATCGCTTAACAACTGCCTTTTCACTGCCTGTGAAAGTAAACGCTTATATTCATCTATAGCCTCTTTCTCGGAAACACGCGCATTTATATTCTGAACTTTCTGCCAGTAATTGCATAATGTAGCCTTTCCATTTGAATTATATTCCAGGTAGGTTGCCGGAGCTAGTTTTTTAATATCCTTAAAAAGTGTTTGGGGTGAAGGATTGTACCGAAACGTCAGGAATGTGTTGAGTGCACTGAGATCGATATCCTGATTATATACTTCGTGGTTTTTAATAATTTTTATCTCTGATCCGAAAATTAATTTATCACCTTTAAGAAAGTAATACAATGGTTTAATTCCAAAATGATCGCGGACCAGGTATATTTTTTCGGCTCTTCTGTCCAGGAATGCAAATGCAAAAATACCATTGAAATCTTTAACTGCGGAAATTCCGAATTCTTTGAGATAATAGAGAATGGTTTCTGTATCTGAATGTCCTGCAAAAGCGACCGAATGCAGTTTTGCCCTTAATTCAAGATGATTATAGATTTCCCCGTTGAAGATTATACAGTAGTCACCGCAATCGGAGAACATTGGTTGATTGCCTGCCTCGGACAAATCCAGTATAGACAAACGGGTATGGCCGAAGAACACGGCATTTTTACCACAATCGGTCTGTATGAGATCTTGTGAATCCGGCCCCCTGTGGCGGATCGAGGCGATATCATCAATCGTTAATTTACAGTTTATACTTCCTGCGATTCCACACATAAAAATGTTATTTATAATAATTAAGCCTTACAAAGTTTCAATATACTCCCTAAGAAATCCGATCATATCGTCTTTATGAGATACATACTTATTAGGTTTGAACTCATTAGCCGTTTTTAAGATTTGCTCCAATGAGTCATTTTCATGCCAGGGGATAATGTATCCCAACTGGGTAAACTCATTGAGTATCTCTATTTGATGGTCATCAATATGCTCTCCAAGTTTTTTTAAGCGTGCTATGGCTACAACCTTTTTGCCTGCTTTTACTCCTTTCAGGATGGAACCTGTTCCAGCATGAGTAATGATTATTCGTGCATCCTCATACAACTTATTAAGATCTGCAGGAGAAACGAATGGGATAGTCCTTAAATAGGAGGATGAGAATTTAGTGTGCCCGTTTTGAACTATTATTTCCTCATTCAAACTGCCTTCTTTGCAAAGGTTCTCTATAAGTATTAATGGCCTGGGAAACTCGATATGAAAAGTTCCTAATAATACCAAAATCATTAGTAGATACCCCCTATATATTTTGATTTCGGATAAAGTTTCTGAGCAGATTTCCATTGCACGATAAAGAGATCTGCGATTGGATAAATCATGCTGGCGGATTTTGCTTTCGTGTTTATCCTTGCGTAGGACAATATCCATACGATTTTAGTAAATAGTACTTTTCCTAATATGCACATTGGTATGGCGGTATGACTGCCGGTGGTAATTATTACTTTCGGATAATGGTTTAGAAGTATTCTGAAGGAGATCACAAAATTAGCTACTAATGAAAGGAAAAAAGCGATTGATCTTTTGTCTCCTTTTGACCTGGATTTTAAATATCTCACATTGTATTTTTCTTTCAAAAAAGAGGTAGCTGTTGTTTTCTCAGTTACAATCAGGTAATCATATTGTGTAAAAAGATCCTTCAATTCAAGTATTTGAGCCAGGTGACCCCCATCGGAACAAATCAATATAATTTTCCTTTTTTTCATCGGTTGCACGGTGGAGTTTTTATTTAGTTTCTTTGTAAGCAGGATTTATATATTTTTTCTAAATCCTTTGCTTTTAAAAACATATCCAGGTTTAGTCTCGCATATTCTTTTGCTTTACGGCCAATTCTCGCCCGCAGTTCAGGATTATAATACAATAGCAATATTTTATTTGCCAGATCTACCGTGTCATTTTCCTTTATAAGAAAACCTGTCTTGTTATTTTCAATGATGTTTGGAATTCCCGCATGGTATGATGAAATAACAGGTAATCCGCTGGTCATTGCTTCGGCTATAGTCCCTGGTATGCCTTCTTTATCACCGGTTTTTGTTGTGGTGCTGGGATGAACGAACACATCAGCATTCAGCAGAAAGCTATTAAATTCCGTGCCGTGCGGTGTTTCAGGTTGAAAACTTACAATATTCTCCAAAGCATTTTTTGATACGAATTTCTGTAACTCGCTTTTGAGATCACCGTTCCCTACAATTGTATAAGTCAGATTGATGGAAGGTTCAATTTCTTTAACCGTTCTGATCGCATCTAAGACCAGGAGATGACCTTTACGCGCTGAAAGACTTGCAATTGTCAATAAATTGAAAGTATCATTTCTCCGGTATGTCCGGTCAATGTCGAAATCTTTGGTGTTAATTCCATGGTAATGAATACTGATTTTGTTTGGATCACAGCCAAGTGATATTAGATCATTTTTCATGTCATTGGACATGGCCAGAAATAAATCGTACTCCTTAAAAACACGCTTGAAATATTTTCTCGCGAACCATCCGTATTTCCTGGGAAAAGCAGAAACATCGTAGCCGTAACAGGAACAGATCTTAGGTATCTTGTATCCTCTGGTAAAAGGATGAAAATAGCCCGCATCGGTTAAATAATGACTGTGAATAACTGCAGGTGAATCTGTTTTAAGTATTTCTTTGAAAAGCGTAGCTGAGGCTTTACTCAAAAACTTTGAACTAAAAAGTGAGTTTGAATCCGGGGTATGGATTTGCGCGTTGACCTTCAGGTTCTTTTTATTTTTTATCGTAAATACTACCGGATTCATGTGGGCCAGTGCATTGATCTGATTTGCAATAAAAGTTTCTGTAACAGCTGTAAAATGTCTTTGGAGATGAAGTATCATAGTCGGGAATAAAGGTTCATAAAGAGTGTTTTCGGTTGGATTTTCACAAATGAAAAACGCATTATATTATAGTGTGCTAATTGCATGGTGTTTTTCTGTTGGCTGTTCTTCATAAAGAACCAAATCAGGTATTTCGCGGCAGAAAATATCAGGGTCAGACTGCGCACAAGAAACTCACTGTGTTTACCGTAAAATTTTCTGAAAAACAGGTACATACCCTGGTGACCCACCGGGAAGGTGATCTGGTGTATACTTTTGGTTGTGGCACTTTCCTTATGATATACTTTGCATTCCTTTGCCACATAAGGATAAACTCCGGCTTTGTAAGATTTAGTGGACAATGCTATATCCTCAGGAGTAAAAAAATAATCTGAATCAAAGAAACCAAGGTCTCTGAAATGATTAAATTCAATCATAAAGCAGGCTCCGGAAATATTGAATGTCTTAAAAATATTTTTATTGGTATCGCCGGAGTATCCCCATCTATCTAATTTGAACTCAAATAATAAATAAGTGAAAAGATTAAGTTTAGGGCGGCCCAGGAACTGGATTGACGAGTCTGTATTCAGTATAACAGGAGAAATAATTTTAAATTTTTCAACCAGGCAGATTTCCAGCATTTTCGAAACGGAATCGTCAATGAAATAAGTATCATCATTTAACACTAGACAATATTGATATATCGCATACAGTTTTCTTAGAACCAGATTGTAATTCTCTGAAAACCCTTTGACACCGGTATGTTCATGTATTGAACATTTTAATTCCTTTACCTGTTTCAGGTTGTCCTCTGAATAGTTAAATGCAATGACATGGATATCATATTTAGCGGTCGGGTTGAAATTTTCTATTGAATTAACACAATCTATCAGGTCAGCCGGGTTATTCATTGATATAATCACTATCGCCAGAGGCTTCATAACAATTCTTTTTAAAACAGTTCAATGCAAAAATCAGATATATCACTCCATAGGTACCCAGATCATCACCAATGGTTCCCCATGCACCAATTATGCTGAACATCAGGAGTGAAAATAAATAGGAGTATAGAAATCTTTCTTTTATAGAGCTTCCGCCCCGGAATAATTTTTTTGTAACGAACATCAATAGGAATGAAATCAGAATAAATCCAATCAGCACACCCGGCCATCCAAAATTCAAATGTAATTCGCCCCAGATACCCGTTCGCTGCCCATTATCATTGCCCCAATGTTTCTGTAGAATATACGGAGCGTAAATGCTGAAATCATCTTTTTGCAGATTCATCACTTCGAACGCTTGTTTGGGAACAGGATTAAAAATCAATGAAAGCATTGTTTTGCCATTCTCCAGGGGAAGATCATCACTTACCTGGCGGATATAATCTCTGTATTCTACCCCAAAAAAGCTTGAGGAACTCTCATACATTGGATCGTCGGAATCTCCACGAATGAAAGAAAATGCAAGCGAAAAAACTAAGAAGAACACTATTCCTGGTACCAGTATCCTGGCTTTCAGATTGTTTGTTGATAACAGGAATAACCCAAGCACGATCAAGGGCATCATCAGGAAATGCCTGTTCCCAAGTCCAATTGCGAAAACGACATGTAGTAATAATAAAAAGGACCAGAGAATTTTATTTTTATTTACTGTCTTCAGACGAATTATCAACGGAGGTATCAAAGCAGAAGACATTACGATTCCTTTTGAATAGAACATTTCTTCCATGAATTTGAATCTCTCGGACCCATCCAGGTTGTCCTTGAATAAAGTGATGCCTCCTATCGAACTATAATTGATGATGTTTAGCGGGATAATAATCAGTGATGTAATCACTAAAAAATTATCAAACTTCTTGTCTATTACTACATCGCTTAAATTCCACTTTATACCGCCGGGATTTGTTGAATCCGGCCTGCGGAGAATAAAAACCAGCAACATGAGGTTGAGCCCTGTTACCGCTGTATTATTAGCAATTAAGGGTTCAACGTCTTGCCACCATCCAATCTCATCCTGGAAATGATCGAGGCTTATATTGCCCAGCACTATCCAGATAATCACTATGATCGGAAAGATAAATATTGGCATGAACCAATTGTAGTACCTGATCTTCCGGAAGTACAAAAATAATATGCAAAGCGAGGCTATTAGCAGATTGACATTAATATAGTGGTTGAGGTTTGGAAACAAACTGTATTGTTTTAACTTGTAGGATTTGCTATCATTTAAATAACAACCTGAATTGTTGAAATGATTTCTGAAAGAAAATAATGTAATATATGCACAGAATTATAATGCAGAAAACAGCTTTACATACAATAGTATACACGAGGTTCATTTCGCTACCGAGGTAGTGTGACAAACCCATCATAATTGTCAGGAGCAGAATTCCCGCCATAATGCCTTTTAAGGTTACTTTATTAAATAGTTCCCATTTGATTTTTACACGATCATCATGTTTGATTTTATAGAATAGAATTAAAGGATAACTAAGATTACTGAAGAATTTACTCAAAAGAATACCGGATATACCAAGCAGTGGTGTCAACCAAAGACTCAGGAGGATAAAGGCTATTACCGATAAACAGATAGGATATATCATCTTCCTTGTGTTTCCCTCCAGCTCATAAGGTTTGTTGCCATATGACCCCAAATTCCAGAAAAAAGATGAAGCAACGATTAGAAGATAATCAAAGTCGGTTAATTTAAATCCGGCTCCAAAAATAAGTTCCATAAATTCCGCGCTCACGAATACAACCAATAATGAGAACAGGCCAATGTTAATCCAATAAAACTGCGTAACATTATTTAACTGTTTGTTCACTTCATGCGCTTCCAGGTGGTTTTTAATATTAAACCTGAGTAAAATCGGATGAAGAGTAGTCAGGAGGGGGTTGCTTAAGAACGAAGCTAAAAATGAAATCACTAAAACATTGACCGCATAATTACCGACGTCTTTGAAATCGATATAATTCGCTATAAAGATCCTGTCCACATTTCCTAAAAATAGCGCCAGAAAGAACCAGGCAGTAACCGGAAGTCCATATTTTAAAATTGAAAGACTAAGTACTTTCTGAAATCTGATTTTCTTAAATGAAAAATTGATTTTCTGAAAAAGAACCTGAAGTATTATAAATAGGAAATTGATCCCGGTTATTGACAATAGAAAGTAGTGCGTATTATTAGATTGCAGGTAGATCAATAAGGGAATAACAGCTCTTAAACTGTACCGTAATATTTCTCCTATAAAATAAATTTGAACGGAGTTGTTGGTTTGTAAGTAGGTATTTAATATATCTATATAAAAAAATGAAATTGTGATGAGGACGGTTTCTAATACATAGTTCTGCAATGGCAGCAGGAACACGGTAGCGGTCAGGACAACGACAATTGCAAGAATGGTTACAATACAAGTCGCAATCAGCAGTATCCCGTTGTACTCTTTACCGTAAGAGTTATTAATGTATCGATGATTAAACTTATAAATAGATTGGCAGATCCACTTGGTGAAGAACCCACTCAGAATAAGAATGAAACTCTGAATATAAGTGTAAGTGGAAAGATCTTCTTCCTTTAAATAGTATGAATAGAGCTTTAAGGTAACAAGATTTAAAATTGCCGTTATTAAAAATACGGTAGTAAAAGATTTAAATAATTTAAAAGAAGACATATTAGATTCGGAGGTTATGAATCAAGCTATTTTTGAAGTGTGAAATGTCTCCGGAAGGATCCATCCATATTATTAGTTTAACAATTTTTTTGAACGGGAGCGTTCTAAATATTCATATCCGTACCCATGACCATATCCGTATCCAAAATCAGATTTTACGAATCCACGGGTCTTTACTCCATTGAAAACAATTGAAAGATTCTTCATGGATTTTATCTTCTGGTTGCTATCCAGCAGTTGCACCATTGATTTTGATGTTTTACCATGGCGCAGTACAAATAGTGTTTCATCGCAATAGGGCGAAATAACATATGCGTCAGTTACCGGATATAAGGGGGCGGTATCCACGATAATATAATCAAACATTTCACGAAGTTGTTCAAACATGTTCCTGATATTACCATTCAGAAGAGTTTCAGTGGGATTCATCAGATCCTTACCAGCTCCGATGACAAATAAATTGGAGGTCTCTGTAGTCCGTATCACATCTTCAACTTTCTCCGTACCGTTTAAAATTTCGGCCATTCCTGAAGTGCCTCCGAGGTTGAAGAATTTTGAAATGCGTGGTTTGCGCAGGTCCAGATCTATTAGTAAAATTTTTCGGTTCGTCTGTGCAAGGCTCGATGCAAAGTTTGCACTTACAAAACTTTTACCCTCCCCACTAATCATAGAGGTGACCATAATAGTCTTCTTGCTGGTTTTTCCATATAAACCGATCTCTGCACGGAGCTGCCTGAACTGTTCTGTTATGAATTCTTTTTTGGGGCTATTGATAACAATGAAATTCTTCGCTGAGGTATGTGAAATCTCTGCCAGGATTGGGATCCGTGTATTGGTTTCAATATCTGCCCGGAACAATACCTTATTACTTAATAACTCTTTTGCTAAAATTGACGCCATACCAAATGCAAAAGCGAGTGCAATTGCCACCGCATAGATAAGTATTTTTTTGGGTGCAACCGGTTTCACGGATGTCTCTGCTTTATCTACAAGCCGGCTATCCCCGATTTTTGAAGCATAAGACAACGCTGTTTCCTCTCTTTTTTGAAGCAGGAAATTATACACATTGTTCTTAATTGCCTGTTGTCGATTTACTTCCAGTAATTCTCTTTCTTTCTGTGGAATGCTTTTCAGCACTGAAGAATATTTATCATTGGTCGATAGCAGATTTGTTCGGCTTGCTGCCAGACTTGAACGCTGGCTTTGGATATTTTCCAAAATTCCAGGTCTCATACTCTGGATCTCATTCTGAATGGATAGCAGAATGGGGTTATTCTCGGCCGTTGTTTTTTTCAGGCGCTCATATTGTATTTCCGAGTTGTATAATTTCTGGATCAAAACAGAAAGTGCCGCGTCATTTATACCAATTGTAGAGGGTATGATGCCGGTTGCATTGTTTTTCTTCACAACATATTCTTCGGCTTTATCCAGGACAGCGAGCTGCATATTTAGTTCCGATAGTTTTTGATCGTTGTCCCCCACATTTTGTAAAAAAAGTTTTCCCTGTTCACTAAGATCAACGATTCCTCTGGTTGATTTAAATTGCTGTATATTCCGTTCGACTGAATCCAGATCATGTTCCACCGATCTTATCCGGTCTTCTACAAACGCCAGCGTATTTTCTACCAGGTTATTTTTGTCGGTGATGGCGGCTTTGTTATAAGAGTCTAATAGCGTATTCAGTATGTTTTCGGCTCTTGCAGGAACGGCATCCTTGATGGATAAATTGGCAACCGTTGAAAGTTTACTGGCTGGTGCCACATTCAGGATTTTCAGTAATTCCGTCGACACTTTTCTTGGATCTATCAGAGAAAAATAAAATGGCCCCGCTTCCTGTTCGGTTAAAAATTTGTTTTTCACGAATCTAATCTCTCCGAATTGCGTTTTGATCCATTCATCAAGCAGGTATTCTTTATTATTCAATGTAACTGCATTCCGTGCGGCATTGTATGAAAATTCCTGTTTTTCAACTTCTTTTATTTTGTTAATGTCTTTCACCTCCACAGAAACGGGAGAGGAAGTGTACGCCGAATAAGATAAAAATTTTCCTTTCTTTAGTACAGGCGCGGAAAGATGAAGCTTTTCTACCGTTTGCCTCATAAGTGTTTTGGACTTGATGACCTCTATCTCATTCTCAACAATTTTTTTAGACGTATACATGTTGAGAGATTCCATCATACGCGGGTCTTCTACTCCTTTCTTTTCATCCTTGATTATGATGGTAGCGGTTGTTTCATAAACCGGACTTGCAATTTGCAGGTATCCCCAGGCTAAGGTCAGTAAGAGAATAGACAAACCGAGAAACAAGGGCCAATACGGAAAATACCGGAACATCAGCAATTGAAACAAATTGCTTTTTTGTTGTTGATCTGTCTTATGTTCTATAGCCATAATTTGATAATATTAGAAAGCCGGTTGCAACTGCCCTTGATCAGGGTTTTTTGGTGTTGCCATTATATTACCGGAATGTGGTAGAGGTTAAATTACAGTCTCGGGCTATTGATAGGGAACGATATTCTTGATGGAAACTTCCGGACTTATCTTCTCCAGATTTGTTTTACTTAATTCCGCGATCATATTATAGCCTAGTGAAGGCAAGAGGAGCTTTACAGTCTTATTTTTTATTTCTATAATACTTCCTTCTCTTAACATCAAAGGACCATTGATAATCCTAACGGTATCATTCAGATTTACTTTTGTTCTTTCTAACAGTACGTACTCGTGCTCGGACAAAAATTGTTTAATAACTTCGATTTCATCCTCCCTTATCACGGCAGCCTTCCCTAACCAATAGACAATATTATAAACGCCATCCGTTTTTAATAGCTGACCATGTTCCTTAATGGAAACCTTCACAAATACGTAAGATGTAAATAAGGGCTCGAAAACCAATTTTTTCCTGTCGGTCCATTGTTTCCTGACCTTATTCAAAGGGCAATAGTTTTCTATGTTTTTCTTTGTCAAAAGTGCTGCAACTTTTTTTTCCCATCTGGGTTTGGTGTAGACAGCATACCATTTCTTTTCGCTCATCGGAGTATAGGTTTTGGCAAATCTTTTCAGGAGGGGTTAAATGTTTTACCGGTTTAATTTTTCAGAAAAACAAATGGCTCCGCCTATCTCACTCCCACCTGGTAAGTGATTTATAAGATCAGTGATATACAATTTGGCAAATAGTCTTACAGACTGCTTTCACTTCGATAGTTAAGCTAGTAGATTAGACAAAGCACAGCCGGGAATCACCGTATGACTGGTGTTTCAGATAATAATGGAATAAAATAACTATGTTAAAATCTTAGAAAGGGGCGATCAATGGCATGCGGCTTAACGAGGGATAAATCGGAAGGGGTGACAAAGATATAGACAAAAATAGGGAGTTGCAATAATTTGGGCAAATTCTTTTTTAAGTCTCGTCTGTATGCCTGTCGCTAGTTTAAAATGGACGAATATATACCGATAATTTTCGATGCTACTATTTCGCTGTTTAAGTAGTCAGACTGTATTCTTCCAGCCGTCCTCTTATTGAATTTTAGAGCGTTATTGATTTGGATCATTAAATTCTCAGGATCATAGGTTGTAAGATAACACCCTTCAATATTTTTGATCCTTTCTTTTACATCTCCAACATCAGTTGATACGATAGGACAGTTGCAAACCAGTGCTTCTTTAATAAGATTGGGAGAGCCTTCCAGGAAAGATGCCAGGACCACAACGTCACAGGCATTTAAATATAAATATACGTTCTCGCCTATTATTGGAAACGGGTTTATAAGAACAACGTTATTATCGTTCAACAGCGTGAACGCTTTTTGCAATAACTGTATGTTCTTTCTTTTTTCGGCCGGATCGGCAAGAAATAGTACATACTTCTTATTCTGTTCCAGTTGCAGGTTTTCCCTTGCAATTTTACTTTCTACAATAGGAAACTTTTCAAAGTCAACACCGTTAAGAATTACAGAAGTTTTATAACGAAATGCCGGCTCAATGTAGTTGAGCATTTCGTTGCTTTTAACTATTATCCAATCCGCTTTTGCTTGTAGAAATTTCGAGAGCTGTATATTAAATATACCTCTTATCGATTGTTTGGAGTGGTTGTTGAGTTTTCCGTAAAGATCGTCCCCCATAAAAGATATAACAAGCTTAGATCTTGCAAAAGTTAAATAAACGATTAAAGCAGTATAGCCAAAATGTGCATGAATAATGTCGAATTTATCGGCCTTTTTTAAGTATCTCTTAAGCATAGCATATGATTTCAGATAGCCGGTAAGGCCCCTGCTATAAAAATAAAAATCTGCTATGTCTATCCCTTTTTTTCGCAAAGAATCGGATTGGGATTTTATAAAAGATATCGGCCGTTTCCAAAGACCAAATGCTGATACAAAAAGGACTCTCATTTTATAGTCATTTATAGATAAGTTTATTGCTGTTTAATGTTTTACACTTTCTTTTCTTTGGGAAGAAATTGAGGGCAAGTTATCTTTTGAATCCAGCCATTTCTTAAGTACTAAAATCACCCAGATAAAGTTTCCTGTATCCGCCTTGCCGGTCTTGTTTTGATTGATCAACTTTCCGACTTCATTTGATACAAAAGTCTTGTCATCATTTTTGTTAAGGAGAATGTCTTTAATTTTGCTATTCAGATCGTCTTCTTTAAACCATTCTCTCAATGGCACGTTAAATCCTTTTTTAGGGGCTGCCAGTAATTCCTGAGGCAGAGCATGATTGGCAACGGCATTCCTTAGAATTGTCTTGTTAATATATCCGGTAGTTTTTAAATTTTTATGTGCCCTGAAAAGCAGCTCGATTATGCGGTGGTCCAGAAACGGTATTCTGGTTTCAATGGAATGGGCCATACTCATTCTATCAACCTTTGTGAGCATGTCTCCTGGCAGCGTTACTTTATGCTGGAAATACATCAGTTTGTAAAATGAATCCCCGAACCTGCATCGTTTCATGGCATCCTCATAAAAATCCGAAAATGTTATTGATTTAACCTGGGGTGAGATTATCTTACTCAAAGTTTCCGGTGAGACATGGGAAATCTTGCTGTGTAATCGTTTTTCGAAAGTCAGATTACTTGATTCCAAAACTTTGGCAACCCTGTTTAATTTAAATCTTAGATTGCCTCTGAAAGGAGAGGAGGAAAGTCTGAGGATCTTAGGCAGCAAACTCCTGATACCTGAAGGCAAGACCTGGTATTGTCTTGCGAATTTTTCGCCCTGATAAATGGTGTATCCGGAGAGTACTTCATCTCCGCCGTCTCCCGTCAAAACCATTTTAACATGCTGAGATGCATACCTTGATATATGCCCGGTGGGTATTGCAGAAGCATCGCCGAAAGGATCATCATACTGTTCAAGAACTTTAGCCAGGGCATCATCAAAGTCTTCAGAAGTGAGCAGACCTGCAAAGTGGTCAGTATTGTATTTATCGGCAACCAACTGAGCGAGATGGCGTTCATCAAATTGCTTTGTTTCAAACCCCATTGTGAATGTCTTGATCTTCTTTGTGGTGTGTTTACTCATGGCACTTACAATACAGGAAGAGTCCAGTCCACCACTTAGAAAAGCACCAAATTCAACTTCGCTTCTCATTCTTATTCTTACAGAATCATCAAAAAGCCTTGCGAATTCTTTTTCAATAAGTGCTTTGTCCCTGATGAGATCTTTTTCCGAGATATCAGGAAGGTCCCAGTACGTCTTTAACTTTATCCCGTGTTGATCTATAAGAAGATATTTACCGGGCATCAACTGATATATATTCTCGAAAAAAGTGTAGGGGGCGGGAATAAAACTTAGCGTTAGATAGAGTTCCACCAGGTCTAACCTTGGTGTCTGAGGCATACCATACTTAGTGATCGCCTTTATTTCAGAGCCGAACACAAAGGAGCGATCGTATTCAGAATAATACAAAGGCTTTTCTCCGATGCGATCACGTGAGATAAACAGGCGGTGCAAGGCCTGATCCCAAATAGCAAATGCCCACATGCCGTTGAATTTATTTTGGCAGTCGGGGCCCCATTGTTCATAGGCCTTCAGGATTACTTCAGAATCCGATCTTGTACTAAAATGGTGACCATAAGTTTTCAGTTCATCACGTAGTTCGATATAGTTATAGATTTCGCCATTAAAAACCAACACCAAAGACTTATCATCGTTGAACATCGGTTGGCCGCCGGTATTGAGATCAATAATTGATAGTCTGCGGTGGCCAAGTCCAATATTGTCAGATATATAAAATCCTTCATCATCCGGCCCTCTGTGAGAAATCACATCAGTCATTTGTTTAATGATCAATGGATCTACGACTCTTTCTTTGTCAAAATGAAATATTCCGGAAATACCACACATGGGATGAATTGTTAATTAATTGCCTGAATTCCAATGAAGTTTAAAAGAGAGATATCGACTTTTCCTTTTTAGTATCATAGGCATAGCTTCGCCTGTGTCACCTTGCATTCCCGGTGACGTAAATCGGTATATTAAAAAGGGTGATCTTGATTTTACCGTTGCGTAAAACGGTCTCGAAGAACTTCAAAATATTACAATGCGGCGAGGACATAAGATTAACGTCCTTGATTCATTTGCAATACTTAAAGTTTCTGAAGGTGCACTAGAGCTGCATACGGACTAGTCTGCGGTAAGATTGATAAGCTGAAAACGGCTTGACGAAGGATTGAAGAATTGGGGAGTATAAAATTCCGACGCTAAAAATAAGGAGGAACCGTTATTAAAACAAAAATTCTTTTTTGAAGATCAGGTTTTGAGAGAAGTGGAATGGTTGAGATTTCTTACAGGGCAATAATTTAATAAACCGTTAAACATGCCGTATTTGCTATGTCGGAATGCTGTAGCTCGAAGCAGGAGCCTCACTATACGGCAAATAGATAAATTATTATATGTTTTTGCTTTAGTTGTGTCCGTCATGGATTTATTCATTCATCTAGTTTCCTCAGTAAAACCAAAATATAGCAACTGTTTTATTCGAGATGTTATTAAGAGAAACTTTGTGAAATAAAATAATCAGTCGAAATACCTAGCATGTTAATTTGTTATCGAAGGAAAGAAAACTCATTAAAATTTTCATCTATCGATTGTAGTGTGCCAATTTACCCCTATTTTTATATAGATGAAGACGTTTAGCGTTTTTTCATCATAGCTAATCCCCCCGTAAAACCATTTTGCTTATCCATAGTTTTCAATAGTTGCATTTGCGGACCTTGAGTCGCAGAAATTCCACTATTATCTGATGATTTTCTACTGATCTAACGCCGCTGTAAGTGGATTAGGCGGAGCCTTGCATATAATGAACCCAGAAATTGAAATCACTCCCTTGCCACCTAAATCTTAATTGATGAGTAAAAAAAATGGTATGTATTTTATACCAAGGTGAGATGGAAAAAGAAAATTCAGAACTGCTAACGAAACACAGTGTAGAAAATTATTACCCGTTGTCCAAGACCCAAAAATGGAGGGCGGAAGGAACAGGCAGTTTCAGAGTCACTTTTCAGCTCATGAATTTGTCGGGTGTGTTTGTCAGGGCTACTGGGGCAGGCTACCTACAAAGAAAAAAACTGACGGGGTAATAAATTTGTTTATTGGCTTGCAATACCTGCTAAATGTGATATCGAAATATACATGATTCATCATTTCATTGATGAACATACAGCGTTTGTTTATAAAAGTCTGCCTTCAACATTAATGACATGGTAAAAGTAACAAGTACCCCCCAATGATTCATGAAGGCCAAGGAACACCTGTAAAAAGCAACGCTATTATATTTAACAGCAGATCTTACACACTATCAATCTCAAGCAGAATTGTGTAGGGTCATTCGTTAGTAGCTGCGCATTTCTCCTCTATTTTCGATTTGTAGACTTTGAAAAGCTATCACTCCTAAACTAACCAAATGAATCAAAATCTTGCTCTAATGGTCAAAATGATCTTTGGATTTCTTGATCTTTTTGGACTCAATACCTTTTTTTTTTTAATGAAATGGTTCTTTGTATTAGATGAATCAGCTTTTTTACATCCAGATCAATATTACTATCTCTGGATCATGGCCAATCTTGGATGGCTGATCTGTGCTTTAGTTCATAGGCTTTACGATCCCGGATCTACAAACAGATTTGAAAGTTATCTGGCACGAACGTTTCAGACATATCTAGTATTTTTATTAGTTACTCTTACATACCTATATTTTGCAAGACAGATTACGATTTCTAGAACTTTTGTTAGCATTTTCCTTGTAAGTTTCCCCGCTGCATTATTGATGAACCGGATGTTTTATCTATTGGTTTGGACGCATATTCGCAACAAAGAGTATCTAATAAAACGTATTATGATTATTGGGTACAACGACATAGGTAAAAAACTTGCCCACTATTTTGAAAAAGACCACCAACAGATGAGGCTGGTGGGTTATTGTGAAGACTACTCAAATGTGAATGAGCTTTCCCATTACCCAATACTCAACACCCTTGGTAATGCTCTAAAAGCATCAACAGAATTTCGGATAACAGACATTTATTCTACGATTCTCCCAGAACAGGATCATCGAATTTATGAATTAATGCGTCTGGCGGACCAAGCCTGTATACGTTTTAAACTTGTCCCCGACCTTAGTTTATATGTGAATCGCCCAATGTATATGAATTATCTGGAAGATATGCCGGTGTTGTCCCAACGAGAAGAGCCTCTTGATGACCTTGGTAACCGAATGAAAAAAAGAGTTTTTGATTTAATTGTTTCCATATTTGCAATTGTATTTATTCTTAGTTGGTTGGTCCCACTTATTGGTTTTGCAATATGGATAGATTCGAAGGGGCCGGTATTCTTTGTGCAAAAAAGATCAGGGCAAAACAATGTACCTTTTAACTGCATAAAATTTCGTAGCATGAAAGTCAATTTCGCATCAGACATGTTACAAGCAACTAAAAACGATGATCGCTTCACTAGGGTTGGAAGATTTATAAGAAAAACCAATCTAGATGAGTTTCCGCAATTCTTAAACGTATTCATTGGAAATATGAGTATAGTAGGACCACGCCCACACATGCTAAAACACACCGAAGATTTTTCAGTGATCATAAGCAAATATATGATTAGGCAATTTTTAAAACCAGGAATAACCGGCTGGGCTCAGGTGAACGGCTACCGTGGAGAAACAAAAAAAATTGAAGATATGGAGTCGCGTGTGAATCATGACATTTGGTACATGGAGCGGTGGTGCCTGACACTTGATTTGAAGATAATGATTCTGACGATATATAACATTTTTAAAGGCGAAAAAAACGCGTACTGAATGGAACGTAGGTAGATTTTTTGCTCGGAAACCACAAAATAGCCACAATGAACAATTTTATTCCGCTGGACTTTATTCCTGTCCGGTCTATATCCCTTTAGGATTACCTTATTGCTTAATTCTTGCGTTATTTTACAAAATGCACGTTATTTTAACAACATTAAAGTTATCAACATTCAAATATTACCAGTTGTCATTCGTAGCTTATCTTTCCTTAATGAAGGGAGCACCAACCAGTGTTTACTTACAAGGAAAGTATTTCGGAAGGTTTTCCTGTTAAACTTAAGTTTAAAGTCAAATATCTTAACCTTTACGGTTTAAACTAGACTATCAATCTTCAATTTAAAAATATGATATCCAATAGCGAATCATCTTCCAACAGAGATGATAAACAAAACCGTACACTTGTTATTATTAAATACCTTTCTTACTGGCCATTGTTCGCAGTATTATTGCTAACGTCGTTATTGTTGGCTTGGCTCTTTATTGCAAAAACGCCACCTGTATACCAAGCAAAAACGGCTATTATCATAAAAGATAGTAAAAAAGGAATAGAAGATTCGAAAATGGTTGATGAAATGAATCAACTCTCAAGTCCCACCATTGTAGAAAATGAAATAGAGGTACTCCGTTCGAGGATGTTGATGCGCGAAGTTGTAGACCGACTTTCGCTATATGCACCGCTGTTTGAAGATACCAAGTACTATTACAAAAGAATTTTTCGTTCAAGTCCTATCTTAGTCACACATCAAATGCCGGAAACTATAGTAAAAACTGATTTGATTGGTTTCTTTTATGATGCAAAAGGAGAGTCAGTGCGAATCGATTCGATATCATATCCTTTGGATGCGTGGGTGTCAACACCTTATGGACCACTAAAATTCACAAAGCAAAATGTTCCACATAAACCAGAAGGCAAGCTATTTTTCGCCCTTCACAATCCAAAAGAAGTGGTTAGGACACTTGTTTCTTCACTAGATGTTACCTCAAATAGACTTTCCTCAGTTATAGAATTAAAAATGCAGCATGAAAATGCAACATTGGCTGAAGAGTTGCTAAACGAGCTACTGAAATTATACCAAGCGAATAAAAGCGAAAAACGAAATGCTTTATCTCAGGGTACGAAAAAAATAATCGAAGAAAGGCTCGCAATTATCAAAGGTGAACTTGATTCAATCGACCGGCGTATTCAAACTTATAGAATCACAAATGGTGCAATAGACATTAATTCGCAAAGCAAGCTTTTCCTTCAAAATTTGAGTATCAACGACCAGAAAATAAGCGAGGCTAATTACAAGCTTATAATGTTGAAGGATATCGAAAAGTATTTGATATTGAAAAAAGATCAGGGAGGATTTTCACCAGCGATATCAGAACTAAATGATCCATTTCTTACAGGGCTCCTAAACAACTTATATCAATACGAATTGGAGTACGAAAGCCTTAAGGCTACAACAGGCGAAAATAATCCTAAACTCGTAAACATTTATAATAAAATAGAAAAAATCAAACCAAGCATAGTTGAAAATATCGCGAGCCAGAAAAAAAGTATTTCTTCAATGATCGAGAATTTAAATAATACCAATAAATATTATAATACGTTTCTTGGAAGCCTTCCTTCACAAGAAAGGGGCCTTTTGGATATTAGTAGAACTCGGGAAAATAAAAAGTTGATATTTGACCATTTACTTCAAAAACAGGAAGACGCTGTTTTTTCACCCTTGGTTCTTGGAGATGCGACTGTATTAGATAATGCTGAAGCGGACCTGAAACCGGTTTCACCTAAAAGCGGATTCGTTTATCTTTTAGCGTGCTTCGTAAGTGTTATCATCGCTTTCATTGTCATCACTATTCATCAAGGATTTAATGGACAAGTAAAATTTCGATCAGAAATTGAATCATTGACAAGGTTTCCCATAATCAGTGAAATAGCCTTTTCAAAGATCATTTTGCCAATTGAAAGTAACAATATCAACTCTAGTTTGTTGAATGAACAGCTAAGAAAATTACAGATTTCCCTGAGTTATCTTGGCATTGGGCCGAATAATAAAAAAGTGTTGATTACGTCTACTCTTTCTGGTGAAGGAAAAAGCTTTCTTACTAGTAATTTTGGCTTAAGTTTAGCGAAGTCCGGAAAGAAAGTGATAATGTTAGAATTTGATTTAGCCAAC
>Ga0193752_1000612_pt1 | contig 33335 bp, 36 predicted proteins | sample H1c1metaG_FD_144924 | JGI IMG/M metagenome (GOLD analysis project Ga0193752, IMG submission 144924) | Soil microbial communities from a riparian zone of the East river system, Colorado, United States - H1c1 | ecosystem: Environmental > Terrestrial > Soil > Riparian zone | place: USA: East River... | reverse complement strand
CGGGATACATCCAGAAGTTCTCCGAGAAGGGGTGGGTCTGCAAAACGTGGGAAGGACAGATCGCGATGGTGAATGTTCCCGGTGCCAATCAGGAGCGCTTCGACTTCTCGGTGCGGGATGACAGCGTCGCCGCCGAGATAAGGCGCCTCATCTCATCGCGCGTCGCCATCAGCTACGAGCAGCATCGGGGTGTGCCGGGCACGTGCTTCGGAGAGACGGACTACTTCGCCACCGGGGTAAGGGCTGTCCCTTGAGCCGTGCAACCGAGCGGCTGCAGCGGCAAACCGATGCCATCGGCGCCGCTGTGGTACCGGTGCAACTATTGACCAGTGTTTTAGCCGTTGCTACGTTAGCCGCTGCCGAGCGCCAGTGTGGGCCGGCTGAGTCGTGGCGGGACAACGGTGTGCCCGCGGTATCAGGCATTGTCGGGGTACGGTGAGTTCCGCTCCCTAGACAATCAGTTTCCTCAGGGGTGGGACATGCGTACGACCGGAAAGGTGAAGTGGTTCAACGACGCGAAGGGCTTTGGCTTCATCACCCCGGACAACGGGGAAAAGGACTGTTTCGTCCACTACAGCGCGATTCAGGGCAACGGCTTCAAGTCGTTGGCTGAGGGAGACGCTGTGGAGTTCGACATCGTGCAGGGCGCCAAGGGTCCCGCGGCCGAGAACGTCTCGAAGGCCTGAGTTTCGCGGTCTCGCTCGGTATGGCGGGGCGGAGTATCCAATCGGATACTCCGCCCCGTTTCACGTTCTTGCCCTGTTTGGCGGGCGTCCTCGCCGGGGTGCTGGCGCGGATTCCAGTACGTTGGCGAGCCTCTCGTCGAGGTCACGTTCGAGCTTCTGGATGTCTACGGTGAGCGTGAACTGTTCGCTCTCGTAGACGCCAGGTGCCTCCGATTCGAGCAAATGTGCGGCGATGCGCACGCTGTCGGCGACGCTGACGCCCAGGTGAGTGTGCAGCTGGCGAATGAGCGCGATGCGGATGAGGGCCGCGTGGGTGATGCGCCGAGCGATGCCTCGGCGCGCGGAGATGACGTCGGGGATTGTTTGTTGGGTGAGGAGGTTGTCGGTCCACTTGTTGGTGGCGTGGATCGCAAGTGAAGCGATGGCAACGTCGTAGGATCTCACACAATTGTCCTATATAATTATGTAATTACGCGCTTCGTGGCGTGAACATAATAGTCCTTCATAAATAGGAATATTGCTCAACGCCCGCAAGCCCACAAGGAGAATTCGCCCACCAACGGGCAACCTCAAGACTTGGCACGGATATCGACACCCCATGGCCGCGATCTACCCCATTCAATAGGAGGAGCACGAGGACATTCGATCGCTCGTCGCTGCTGTGGTCACAACTTTTTTCGAAAGCACGCTAGCACGTGATGCTGGGCGACGAGAGCGACGCAACGAACTATCAATTCATTCCGATCACCTTTGGCATCGTATTCTGAACACCTTCACGCGTTGATCAGGACAACCCGCGTGCGCCTTCGTCTCCGCGTCGCACTCATCGTCTCGATGCTATCGCTTGGCTGCGCGAGTCATGCACCGCGCACCGAGTCGGTACGGAGCGATCCGCTCGTCGTGGAGCTGCAGCGGAAGCTCGACTCGCTGCGCGCAACCGCCGCATTTCCCGGTGCGACTTTCGGCATCGCGCTTCGCGACGGGCGCACCATCGGTCTCGCGACCGGATTTGCCGATACGGCATTGCGAATAGCGCTCCGACCGAGCGATCGCCTGATGCAGGGCAGTGTCGGCAAGACATACGTCGCCGCAGTCGCCATGCAACTCGTTCAGGAGGGCAAGCTGTCCCTGGACGCGCCGATCAGCAGGTATCTCGGCACACGCTCGTGGTTTTCGCGGCTACCCAACGCCCGTACGATCACCGTACGCGACCTCATGCGGCACACGAGTGGGCTGGTGCGCTACGAGTTCGACGAACGGTTCACCAAGGCACTGACCGAAAACCCAATGCGCGAGTGGACGCCCGAGCAGGAGATCGCGTTCCTGCTCGATCAGCGTCCACCATTCGCCGCGGGCGAAGGCTGGGAATATTCGGACACGAACTACATCGTCCTGGGACTCATCCTCGAACAGATCACCGGCGAACGATACTACGACCTGCTGCGGACACGTCTTCTCACGCCGCTGGCGCTGCGGAACACAATTCCGGTCTCGGGGCCGAGAATACCGGGTCTTGCTCAGGGATATGCCGGCAAGAAGAACGCGTTTGGCGGATCCGACGCGATGCTCGTGAACGGCAGCATGATCATCAACCCGGCATTCGAGTGGACTGGTGGCGGCATCGCGTCGACGAGCGAAGACCTCGCGCGCTGGGCGAAGCTTCTCTACGAAGGCAAAGCGTTCGACGCTGCACTGCTCCCTCGCGTGTTCGATGCCGTGGCGGCGAAGCTCGGTCCCAATACGAAATACGGACTTGGCGTCATCGTGCGCGAATCGCCACTGGGCACGACATACGGGCACAGCGGATTCTTCCCCGGCTATGCCACCGAGATGCTGTACGTGCCGACCTCCGGCATCGCCGTGGCGATCCAGGTCAACACGAGCGATCCCTATCCCCGCGGACTCGTGCGATTCCTGTTGGAGATGGCAGCGACCGCGAACCGCTAGTCACTTCCGCGGCTTGGCGCGTCGAGTGGGTGCGGCATTGAGCGGGTCTTCGGGCCACTCGTGCTTCGGATAGCGACCACGAAGATCCTTTCGCACATCGAAGTAGGATGATCGCCAGAAGCCGGCGAGGTCGCGCGTCACCTGCACAGGACGATGCGCGGGTGAGAGCAAGTGCAGCGTGACAGGCACACGGCCGCCGGCGACGCGCGGTGTGTCCGCGAGGCCGAACATCTCCTGTAGTCGAACCGCGAGTGCCGGCGCGCGCGGGTCGGCGTAGGCTATCGGTATGCGACTCCCCGAGGGAACGACAACATGAGTCGGCGCAAGCTCGTCGAGTTGGCGACGCTGCTCCCACGTGAGCATGCCGAGCAGCAGATCGTGTGTCGGAAGCTGTTCGATCTGCGCGCGGCGACGAACTCCTGTGAGATGTGGGCGGAGCCATTCGTCCAACTGCCCGACGAGCGCGGACTCGCTGAAGTCGGGCCAGGCCGGATCGAGCGTGCGCAGAAAGGCGACGCGATCGCGCAGGCGTTGCGCTGACTCACTCCAGGGCAGGGAAAGATCGCCACGGCGAATGGCGTCGATGATCACTTGGGCGCTTGCATCCGCATCAACGCTGCGCAGCGAGCCCTCGTGCAGAACGATTGCGCCAAGACGCTCGCGTCGAACCGCGAGCATGGCTCCGGCATCGGTATCCCATGCAACGACCTCCTCGGTGACGATGTCGGCGGAGAACGAGGCATCGATCTCCTCACGGTCGATGGGTGCAGCCAAATAGATGCGTGCTTGCGGCGACCGGCCATCCAGATCGGCAATGGCGAGATAGGGAGCATTCGCGAGGACGCCGGGATCCTGAAGTACGGCTCCGCTGCCGTTGCGCAGCAGGTAGCGATCACCAGCACCGTCGCGTCGCTGCGCCACACGCTCGGGATAGGCAAGGGCGAGCAGTCGTCCCGTCGCGTGCTCATCGATACGCTCGGCAGCCGAAACGCGCAGTTGTTCACGCGCGGTGCGACTCTGTTCTCGCACACGGCGCACCGCGTCGCGGTCGACATCGCCACCAGCGCCTCGCGCATCCTCGGCGATCAGTGCGACACGCGAGCGCAGGTCCAGGTCGCGGAACTGTGCGTCGCGGCGCATGACGTCACGCTCCTCGAGCAACGCAGCGATGACGCATGCCGTCGCCCCCAGACTCAGCGCGCGGGCCGACAGCAGCATGTGCGCAAGCCGAGGGTGCAGGCCGAAGGAAGAGATCTCGCGGCCGTGCGCGGTGATGCGATGCACATCGTCGAGAGCTCCGAGCTCGCGCAGGAGCGTGCGAGCATGCGCGAGAGCGGCCGCGGGAGGCGGGTCGAGCCAACGTAGCTCGTGCGAGTCATGCACGCCCGCCGCGGCAAGGTCGAGCGCGAGCGACGCGAGATCGGTCTCGAGAATTTCAGGGCGAGCGCGATCGGGAAGATGGGCATCCTCCTCTGCGGCCCACAGCCGGTAGCTGACGCCCGGCGCCGTTCGGCCGGCGCGACCACTGCGCTGATCAGCGGAAGAGCGCGACACGCGCACAGTTTCGAGGCGCGACATACCGGTGCGAGCAGAGAAACGCGAAACGCGCGACAGCCCGCTGTCGACGACGATGTTCACGCCTTCGATCGTGAGGCTCGTCTCCGCGATCGACGTTGCGAGCACGACCTTGCGCACACCGCGCTGTGCCGGTGCGATTGCCGCGTCCTGCGCTGCCGGTGAGAGATCACCATAGAGCGGGAGCACGCGAACGTCGTTCGGAAGACCACCGCGCTCGAGAGCGGACAGGCAGCGCCGGATCTCTGCTTGCCCAGGCAGGAATGCGAGAAGGCTTCCGCCGTCGTGCGCGAGCGCAGCACGAACGCTCACTGCAACGGCGTCCTCGATGCGCGCGTTGGGTGCCGTTGGAAGATGACGAATCTCGACGGGATAGCGACGACCTTCACTCGTGACGATTGGCGCATTGCCAAGGAGCGCAGAGACCGCCAGGCCGTCGAGCGTGGCGGACATGACGAGAACTCGCAGATCGGGACGCAGCAGCTCCTGTGTTTGCAGGGTGAGTGCGAGACCGAGATCGGCATGAATGCTCCGCTCGTGAAACTCGTCGAACAGCACCGCGCCGTAGCGCTCAAGCGTCGAATCGTCGAGCAGCATTCGCGTGAGCACGCCTTCGGTGACGACTTCGATGCGCGTCCCCGCGCTGACGCGCGATTCACCGCGAACACGAAAGCCGACCGTGGCGCCAACGGCTTCGCCGAGCATGGCTGACATACGACGCGCGGCGGCTCGTGCGGCGAGCCGACGCGGTTCGAGCATGAGGATGCGGCGTCCCTGCAGCCAGGGCGACTCGAGCAGGGCCAGTGGTACTCTCGTCGTCTTTCCTGCGCCTGGAGGCGCCTGCAGCACAGCGGACGATGACTGCCCGAGTGCATCGTGCAGCGCCGGCAGTGCCTGCTCGATCGGGAGGTGTGAGCTTCGTGGATCGTCAGAGGCCATCGGAAGTCAATGTAACGTCGCCTTGGCGAAGTCCCTCGTAATCGCGCATTTTGTACTGACGATGGCAAAGATCGAATTCTTTCGCAGCACGCAGGTCAGCACGGACTGCGACCAGTGCCACGGGCGCGTCGACCTGATCAAGGGCGGCGTGTGTACGAACTGTCGGCGCATCCTCTGCTCCAACCATCTGCACGGCTCGCTCGTGCGCCGGTTGATCGCGGACGTGCTGGGCAAGGCGATTTGCGTGCAGTGCCGAGCCGGCGTGCCGGTGAAGCAAAAGTGAATCGCACAGACCTGTTCCGGGATCACGCCGGCGTCGTTCGCGTGAAGGTATGCTGTATTGCCTCGATCGAAGAAGCGGAGTTGGCGCTGGAAGCAGGCGCCGACGCGCTCGGCCTGGTGTCGGCGATGCCGAGCGGACCCGGCGTGATTCCGGATGCGGACATTGCGACGATCGCCGAGTGGGTAGGAACGCGCGCAGCGACGGTGCTGTTGACGTCGAGGACCTCTGCCGAGGGCATCGACGAGCAGTTGAGACACGGCCGTCCGAGCGTGCTCCAGATCTGCGATGCACTACCCGATGACGAGATGGCGATCGTTCGCGAGCGGCACCCCGACGTGGTGCTGATGCCGGTGGTTCACGTGCGAGATGGCGACTCGGTTCGCGAAGCGGTGGGTCTCGCTGCCAGCGCAGACGCAATTCTGCTCGACTCCGGAAATCCCTCGGCACGCGTGAAGGAGCTCGGAGGTACTGGCCGCGTGCACGACTGGCAGATCAGCCGCGCGATTCGAGACGTCGTGGGCGTTCCACTCTTTCTCGCCGGCGGATTGCGCGCAGAGAACGTCGCGGATGCGGTGCGCACCGTGCGCCCGTTCGGGGTGGATGTCTGCAGCGGGGTGCGTCGCGATGGACGGCTGGACCGGTCGACACTCACGGAGTTCATGTCTGCAGTGCGCGGCGCGATCTGAGAATCGACGGATGAGCTCAAAAGGTTTAGCTTGAGCCATAGCAGGAACCCCCACCCTCCGCCGCGCGGCCATCTCATCTCTCCGAATATGATCGGTCGGTCGTTCACGCTGGCCATCGCCGTTGCCGGCGCGCTGGCTGCTCCGCAGTGGGCAGCGAATGCGCAAAAAGCGCCGGCAGTACCGGCCCCTGCATCGCCGGTTCCGTCGCGCACCATCGCCGACGCCATTGCGCAGCGCGGTGTGGACCGGGAGGTGACGATCGCTGGCCGAGCTTCGGTCAGCTCCGGGAAGTTGCAGTCGAGCGCATTCGACGTCGCAATCGAGGATACGACGGGCGGCATCCGCATCTTCTCGCGGAATCCACAGTCGGAGGTACACGAGGGAGACAGCCTCGTCGCATCAGGCGCGATCAAGAGCTATCGCGGCAACCTGGAGCTGATGCTCTCCAGCCTTCACATCGTCGATGCACCGCGACGCCTCATCGTGCCGCTCGAGCTCGCGATCAATCCGTCGATTCTCGAGAAGCATTCCGGTCGCCTCGTGCGTGTGCATGGCCGCGTGGCCGGCATGGGACGGAGTGAAGGAGGACAGTGGCTCCGGCTGCGTGATGCGTCGTCGGTGTCGCATGGCACCGTCACCGTCTGGGTTCCGGCGAACCACGGCGCACCGATCGACCTCGCTACTGTCGGTGCTTCGGACAGCATGATCGTCACTGGCGTGGTGACGACCTATCAGGACAACGCCGGCGATCCCGTCGTGTGGCAGATCGTGCCACGCGAAGCAGCGGACGTCGTCATCAGTGCCGAGCCAGGCGGATTTCCCAATTGGCTCCTCTGGCTGGCGCTGGCCATCGCCGTTGTAGTCGGTGCCGCGCTGTCGATCAGCCGAATGAATGCGCGACGTCAACTGATCGGGTTGCGAGAGACCGAGGCGCGCTACCGTCAACTTCTGGCACTGGTTCCCGACGCGGTGATCGTCCACGCGCGTGGAATAGTGCTCTTCACCAATCCCGCGGCTGCCGAGCTACTCGGTCTTGCCTCCGAGGACGCGATCATCGGTAAACCCGTCGCCGACTTCGTTCATCCGGACTCGCGAGCGGCGTTCGCGGAAGTGAGCGGCGATCGTGCGGTGGTCGCGACCGACCGGGCGCCGCGCGTACGTGCACAGATGCTCAATGGAAATGGCACCGTGGTCGACGTCGAAGTGGCGTCGAGCCCGTGTGTCTATCACGACCGGCCGGCGATGGTCCTGCTTGCGCGCGACATCACGGCACAGCTGCGCTACGAGCGCGACCTCCATGCGCTCGCGCTCGTCGACGAGCTCACCGGATTGCAGAACCGCCGTGCCTTCACGCTCTTTGCCGAGCAGGAATTGGCGCGCGCTCGGCGACATGGTCGTACGCCGGTGCTGGTGTTCGCCGATCTCGACGGCCTCAAGCAGATCAACGACAAGCACGGACACGGTGCCGGCGATCAAGCGATCCGCATGGTGGCGAATGCGCTGCGAAGCATTTTCCGCGAGACGGACATCGTGGCGCGGTGGAGCGGCGACGAGTTCGTGGCAATGTTGGTGGACGGGAGCGACGAATCGGCACTGCCCATCCGCGCGCGGCTCGATGCGGCCATTGCAGCCCAGGCGTCGCCGAACTTGCCATATGTCGTAACGGCGAGCGTGGGTGCGAGCCCGCTCGATCCGGCATTGCCGTTGCGTGACGCGATGGAGCGCGCCGACGCGGAGCTCTACTCGCAGAAGAAGCGCGGACGCCGGAGCAAGATCCGCGTGACACCCGTCACGGTCGACGCCGTGGAGTAACACAACTACCTTCGAAGGGTAGGAGTGTCGAGCCTGGCGCATGGTGCGCCGGCAGAGAGGAGCAGAATGAGCCACGAGAAGACGATCACGCGACGCGCCTGGTGTGCGTCCATGGTGAAGGCGCTCGCTGCCGGCAGCGCCGTGACGGCGTTGCTGCCATCGCTCGCGAGCGCCGGCGCAGCGCCGATCGCAGTGACGGTGTACAAGGATCCGTCGTGCGGATGCTGCAAGAAGTGGGTGGAGCATCTGGGTGCGAATGGGTTCGCGCCAGTCGCGCGCGACCGCACCGACATGGATGCACTCAAGGACAGCCTTGGCGTTCCAGCAACACTGCGCTCGTGCCACACCGCCGTGGTGGGCAAGTTTCTCATCGAAGGTCACGTCCCTGCTGCGGACGTGAAGCGCCTGATCGCCACCGCGCCGAAGGGTGTGCTCGGTCTCGCCGTGCCGGGAATGCCGAGTGGTTCGCCAGGCATGGAAATGCCGGGACGCGGCGATCGCTACGATGTCGTTGCGTTCAGCGCCGGCGGAAAGTCGCACGTGTTCGCTACGCACGGCTGACTTGGGCGTGATGCGAGGTGGACGTGCGGCGCTGAGTCGAGCCGTCATGGGACTCGCGCTGACAGCCGCCACGCTATCGTCGCATGCGTTGGCGCAGTCGCCCAATGCGCGGCCGTTCAACGTCGGAGAAGAACTCACGTATAGAGTGAAGTTCGGCAAGATTCCGGTTGGAACAGCACGAATGCACGTCGCTGGCGTCGAAGATATTCGTGGCCATCCGACCTTTCATCTCGTCTTCACGATCGACGGCGGGATGCCGGGCTTCCGCGTTCACGATCGGTACGACAGCTGGATCGACACATTGACGCTTGCATCGCGGCGTCATGTGCAAGAGATTCGCGAAGGGGGATACAAGCGAAATCGGCGCTACGAGATTTTTCCGGAAGAGCGCGCGTATCGCGAGAACGATGATACAACACTGAAGGCGAGTGTAGATTCACCGTTGGACGAAGGGTCGTTCATCTATTTTATCAGAACGATGCGCGTCCCTGTCGGGCAGACGCGCGAGTTTCAACAGTATTTCAAGCCCGATCGGAACCCGGTAGTCATCCGGGCAATCCGGCGCGACACGGTCGAGGTGCCGTCCGGGCGGTACCCGACCGTCGTCGTGCGTCCGTCCATTCGAGCGAATGGCATCTTCGCCGAGGACGGACAAGCCGAGCTGTGGATCAGCGACGATGCGAAGCGAATGCTCATTCGCATGGCGTCGAAGTTCGCCGGCTTCTCTCTTTCGCTCGAGCTCACTGGTGTGAAACTCGGCACTCCTCTCTAGTGTCGTCCCGAAAGGAGCGAAGCGACCGAGGGACCGGCTCTTCACAAACGAACAACGGAAGAGCAGGTCCCTCGACTTCGCTCGGGACGACAGAAAATCAGACCGCCGCGTTACTGGAGCGAGGTGTCGGCGGCGGAAGCAGCGCGATGCGAGCCGACTCGATCTGCGCACGGACGGCTGCTGGCCCCGTGCCCCCCTCGACCTCGCGATGCGCGACTGACTGCGCGGGACTCAGCGCGTCGGACACATCCGCCGCGAACAGCCGATGGGCTGCCGTGAACGACGCAACGGGCAGCGCCTGCATCTCCACGCCGGTCGATTCACTCTCGCGCACCAGCGTGCCGACCGCGCCGTGCGCCTCGCGGAACGTGGCGCCCTTCCGCACGAGATAGTCGGCGAGGTCCGTGGCCATCATCGTGCTCGACAGCGCCGACTGCATCCGATCGCGACGGAAGGTGCACTCCGCCAGCGCGCCGGCAACCGCCGGCAATACGAGCAGCAGCGTATCCGTGGCGTCGAACAGCGTGCGCTTGTCGTCCTGGAGATCCTTGTTGTAGCTCGACGGCAGCTCGTGTAGCCCTCGCCGAACTGCACGAAGCCGAACTCGCTGGAGCCGTAGATGATCAGGTCTTCCGCGAGACGCGAGAGATGCACCCCGATCATCGTCGACGTGAACAACACCTCGGCGATGAAGTCGCGGTCGCTCACCGCGTCGATGGAATTGGGAGAGATCGCGTCGAAGCCGAGCGTGCCTTGGAGCAGCACGCGCGAGATCGGATAGGCACAACCGGCGACCGCACCGGAGCCAAGTGGTAGTACGGCTGCCGAGCGCTGCGCAGCCTTGAGTCGTGCGCGGTCGCGCTCGAGAGGCCAGAAGTGCGCGAGCAACCAGTGCGCCGCAGATACCGGAATGGCGCGCTGGAGATGCGTGTACGACGGCATGAGCGCCGTCTCGACGGTCGTCGCCTGTTCGAGCAGCGACTGCTGCAGCATGCGAACCGCGCTGTCGAGACGCTGCGTCGCTTCCATGGTCCAGAGACGCGTCGCGGTGGCGACTTGATCGTTGCGGCTGCGACCTGTGTGCAGCTTGGAGGCGACGTCACCAACCTCATCGTGCAGCAACCGGTCGATCAAGGTGTGAACATCTTCGTCGGACGCCTGGGGCTGCTCACCGGCATCGAGTCGTGCGGCGACAGCATCGAGTCCGCGCTCGAGCGTCTTGCTTTCGTCAAGCGTGAGGACATTTGCGCCCCATAGGGCAACGGCCCACGCCTTCGAAAGGCGGATGTCGTACGGCCACAGGCGGAAGTCGATGCCGATGGAGTTGTTCAATGCGTCGAAGGCGGCTGTGGGGCCAGCGCCGAAGCGCCCGCCCCACAGCTTGTGCGACTTCTTCTGTTCGACTGCTGGCGTCGTCACGTCAGACACCAGCCAGCTCGGCAACCGGCGTCGGTTCGACGACAAGCGCTTCCGCGGCAGCCTTTGCCGCGGCGAGCTCCTGATCCTTGATCGCACGCACGCGCGCTGGCAATGCGAACAGGCGGATGAAGCCGGCTGCGTCGCTCTGCTGGTAGACGTCGTCTTCACCGAAGGTGACGAAGCGCTCGTCGTACAGCGCGTTCTCGCTGAAGCGGCCGACGACCTGAAGACCACCCTTGTAGAGACGCAGCGTGACGGTGCCGGTGATACGCTCCTGCGTGACGTTCACGAACGCGTCGTACGCCTCGCGCTCGGTCGTCCACCAGCGGCCCTCGTACACGAGATCCGCGTAGCGTGGCGCGATGAGGTCCTTGGCCGCGAGCGTCTTGCGGTCGAGCACGAGCTGCTCGAGCTCGGAGTGCGCAGCGTAGAGCAGCGTGCCGCCCGGCGTTTCGTACACGCCGCGCGACTTCATGCCGACCATGCGATCCTCGACGAGGTCGATGCGGCCGACGCCATGCTTGCCACCGATGGCATTGAGCTTCGACACGAGCGCAAACGGTCCAAGCTTCTCGCCGTTCACAGAGACAGGCGTGCCCTTCTCGAAGCCGATGATCACGTCCTCTGCGACGTCAGGCGCCTGCGACGGCTCCGTCGTCAACATGAACATGTCGGCCTTCGGCGCCGAATTCGGATCCTCGAGGTTGCCGCCCTCGTGCGAGAGATGCCAAAGATTGGCATCGCGCGAATAGATCTTTTCCTTCGTCGCAGCGATGGGGATGCCCTTCGCCGTCGCGTAGTCGATGGCGTCCTCGCGGCTGCGGATGTCCCACTCACGCCACGGCGCGATGACGGGGAGCTCCGGTGCGAGCGTGGCAAAGGTCATCTCGAAACGGACCTGATCGTTGCCCTTGCCGGTGCATCCGTGCGCGAGCGCATCTGCGCCGACGCGATGGGCAACCTCGACCTGACGCTTGGCGATGAGCGGACGCGCCATGGCGGTGCCGAGCAGGTACTTCCGATTGTAGACGGCACCGGCGCGGAGCGTCGGGAATATGAAGTCGCGGACGAATTCCTCCCGCAGGTCTTCGACGTAGCACTCCTCGGCGCCCGAGGCCAGCGCCTTCTCGCGGACACCGCGCAGCTCGTCGGCACCTTGCCCTATGTCAGCCGCGACGCAGATCACGCGCGCGTCGTAGTGCTCGCGCAGCCAGGGGACGATGATCGAGGTGTCGAGTCCGCCAGAATAGGCGAGAACAATGGTGCGGGGCATGGACGGCTCCTGAATAAGATTATGCACAACTCCTGCATATTTACACAGAAGGCGTACCCTAGTCAACCCTTGGAGATCCTCGGCCTCCCGAGCAAATCCGGCTAGGATTCGCCGGCCAATTCGAGCAGGCGCTGCGTGAGCTGAAGGCGCGCCTCGGCGGACCTGGTCACGATGAGGATGGTGTCGTCGCCGGCGATGGTGCCCAGCACCTCGTCGAACTCCTCTTGGTCGATCGCTTCGGCGATGGGCTGGGCGCCGCTTCGGACGGTATGGAGGACGATCAACTCCCCGACCCCGCTGATCTTCGAGAATAGCTGCGGTAAGAGGTTAGCCAGCAAAGGGTTGTCATCGTCATCACCAAGCGAGCCCGGCAGTACGTACCGCACCCCCTCCTCGGCCGAAACTCGCGCGAGTCCGATGTCGTGGACGTCGCGAGAAAGGGTCGCCTGCGTGACGTCCATGCCACGTGCCAGAAGCAGCTGTCGAAGCTCCTCTTGGCTCGCCACGACGTGCGCCGAAACCAGGTCGCGAATCGCGGATTGGCGCACCTGCTTTTTCGTCATCACTCCTCCAGTTGACTCGCCCAATTCATACAACAGAAGGGTAACACCGGTGGCCGGGGATTGACCAGAGTCAAATGCATGATTATGCATTATGGTGTGAATAGAATCCCTGTCGGCGTCCTGGGCGCCAGCGGCTACGCCGGTCGCGAGCTGTGTGCGCTCATTGCACAGCATCCGCGTTTCTCACTCGCCTTTGCCACGGCGAACGAGCAGCGCGGCCAGACCGTGCGCCTCGGCCGGCAAGACGTGACGTTCACCGCGACGGATGACGCCCCCCTGGGTGATGCGGCGGTCGTATTCGCGGCGCTGCCGCATGGCGCGTCGCTGCCATGGGTAGAACGCGCGCGCAACGCGGGCGCGCGCGTCGTCGATCTGTCGAGCGACCTCCGGCCGGGTAACGCTGCGGACCTGCTCGGTGCTGTTTATGGGATGCCCGAACTCGGTGACGCAACACGGGCGGCAATCAAGGTTGCCGACATCGTCGCCAACCCGGGCTGTTATCCGACGTCCATTCTGCTGGCACTCAAGCCGCTCGTCGACGCAGGACTCGTCGCGCCAGGCGCGACGATCGTCGCGAACTCGGCGAGTGGTGTGAGCGGCGCGGGCAATTCGCCGAAGCGCGAATTGCTCTTCGCCGAAGTGGCGGACGACTATCGCGCCTATGGCGTGGGCAATAGCCATCGCCACCTGAAGGAGATGACGGCCACGATCGCCACCCTCGGCGGTGACTCGGAGCTCATCTTCACGCCGCACCTGCTTCCTGTGGCGCGCGGAATCCTGTCGACAATCACGATTCCGCTGGTGTCCCCGCTTGCCGACGCACTCGCGCCGTTTCGTGATGCCTACGCCAACGAGCCGTTCATCGAAGTCGTGAGTGAGCAGCCGACGCTGAGTGACGTCGTGCGCCGGAATGTCGTGCGCATGACCGCAACGATGATCAGCGGCATGCGTGCACCGACGCTGCTCGTGACGTCGGCGATCGACAATCTCGTGAAGGGCGCGGCCGGTCAGGCGCTGCAGAACGCGAACATCATGTGCGAGTTGGACGAAACGCTCGGGTTGCCGGCATGACGCGCGTCATCAAGGTGGGCGGACGCCCGCAGTCCGATCCGGCACTCATCAAGGCGCTGGCGGCTGCGCATTTCGCGAACGCACCGCAGGATGAACTCGTCGTCATTCACGGCGGCGGCGACGAAGTGTCCACCCTGCAGAAGCTGTATGGCGTCGTTGCCGAGTTCAAAGGTGGCCGCCGAGTGACGAGTCAGACCGACATCGACATCATTCGCATGGCGCTGTCCGGTTCGGCAAACAAGCGACTTGTCAGCGCCCTCGTCTCGGAAGGGGTGCCTGCGATCGGCCTCTCGGGTGAAGATGGCGGCCTCCTCGTCGCGACACCGCTCGACTTCGAGCAGTTCGGATTCGTTGGTGTGCCGGCAGTGGTGAATCGAGAGCTCCTCGCACGATTGCTTCAGAACGGAATGCCCGTAATCTCGCCAGTGAGCCGGTGTTCCGACGAGACGTTGGGTCAAACACTCAACGTCAACGGCGACGATGCAGCGGCGGCAATCGCCGTCGCCCTGAAGGCGACGGATCTCCTTTTCGTCTCCGACGTCGAAGGCGTCCTGAAGGATGGCGTGCCGGTCTCGATGCTCTCACCGGAAGACGCGCAGCAGCTCATCGACGACGGAACGGCGCAAGGCGGCATGAGTGCAAAGCTCCAAGCGGCGCTCAAGGCACTGGAAGGTGGAGTCGAGCGGGTCCGGATCTCCGACATTGCCGCGATCGAGCAACTCGATCGTGGAACCGTGTTGACACGAGTAGGGAGTGTATGCGCATGACGGCACCAACCGCGAATTCGATGACCCCCGCCCTTGCCCACGAAGCGCAGCCCGCGAGCGCCGGCCTTCCGCCGGCGATGGTGAGCCCCATCCTCGGCACGTACAAGCGCGCGCCGGTGGAGTTCGTGCGTGGCAGCGGCGTGTATCTCTATGACGCCGAGGGGAAGCCATACCTCGACTTCGTGGCTGGCATCGCCGTGAATGCGCTCGGCTACGATGACGCTGGCCTCAAGGCAGCGATGCATGCCGCCGCGGACGGGCTGATTCACACGTCGAACCTCTACAGCACGTCGCCGGGCGAGCAGCTTGCTGCCGCACTCGTGGAAAAGTCGTTCGCCGACAAGGTGTTCTTCTGTAACTCGGGTGCAGAGGCCAACGAGGGTGCGTTCAAGTTCGCGCGGCGTTGGGCGCGCACCCTCGGCGACGCGAAGCACGAGATCATCGCGCTCCGCGGCGCGTTCCATGGTCGGCTGTTTGCGACGCTGGCGGCCACGGATCGCCCGTCGTACAGGTTGCCGTTCCGGCCGCTCACGCCTGGCGTCTCGATCTTCGAGCGCGACCTGCGCGAACTCGATGCCGCATTGAGCGAGGATACCGTTGCCGCGCTGATCGTCGAGCCGGTGCAGGGTGAAGGTGGCGTGCGCGTGCTCGATCCGGGCTTCTTGCGCGAGCTACGCGCGCTCACGAAGGCGCGGAAGATCGCCCTCATTCTCGACGAGATTCAGTGCGGCCTCGGTCGCACGGGAACGCTGTTCGCCTATGAGCAGTCGGGCATCGAGCCGGACATGGTCACGCTCGCCAAGCCGATCGCCGGCGGATTGCCGATGGGCGCGATTCTCATGACGGAGGAGATTGCCTCCGCTGTGAAGGCTGGCGATCACGGCACGACCTTCGGCGGCGGACCATTCGTAGCCTCAGTCGCGCTACACGTCTTCGAGCGTCTCTCCGACCCGAAGCTGCTCGACCACGTGCGCACCACGGGCGCGTGGTTCGGAAAGCAGCTCAACGAGATCGCGCATCGTACCAGCCGCATCCGCCAGGTGCGTGGCGCGGGGCTCATGTGGGGCATCGACGTCATGGGAACGTCGGCGCACGTCGTGAGCGAAGCGCTTGGACGCGGACTGCTCGTCTGCTCCGCGGGCGACTACACCGTCCGCCTTTTGCCACCGCTTGTGGCCACACAGGATGAGCTGCTGCGCGGGCTACAGATCCTCGAGGAAGTTCTCTGATGGCACCTGATCTGTTCGTACGACGGGCCCGTCCGCAGGATGCTGCGGCGATCTCGCGTTTGAACAATCATTACGCCAACGAAGGGCAGATGCTGCGGCGCTCGCCGGAGATGATCGCGCTTGCCATCGACGACTACGTCGTCGTGCAGAACAGTGCCGGTGAGCTCCTCGGCTGTGGAGCACTCAAGGAGTATTCGCCGAGTGTGGCTGAGATCGCAGCCATCGCGGTGTCGAAGGAAGCGCATGGAAAGGGACTCGGCCGCGCGATCGTGAACGCGGTCGAGGAGCTCGCACGCAAGCGCGGCATCTACGACGTGTTCGCGCTCACGCTGCAGCCGGAATTCTTTTCGGCCATTGGATACCTGCGTGTGGATCGCGCGCGCTACCCGGAAAAGATTCGTCGCGACTGCCTTGGATGCGTGCGGCGTTTTGCCTGCAACGAGATCTGCTTCGCGAAGAACCTCGTACTGGAAGAGGTCATCCGCGCGGCCTGAACCGCCAGCGCGCAGGGTATTCGCCACGGTGTAGATTCCCAGCGCCAAGGTTGATCATCTCTTTCTGTCCGATATCGATGCGACGCTTCGTCGTTCTGGCCGCCGTACTCAGTGCGATAGCGATTCCTGCCGCACCCACGCACGCGCAGGCACGACCGTCCGCCGCCACCGACCGGCCGAAGCTCATCGTATTTCTGACGGTCGACCAGATGCGATCCGACTACATCGATCGCTGGAGCTCGCAGCTCACCGGCGGCCTCAAGCGTCTCGGCCAGAATGGCGCGTTCTTCACGAAGGCCTTTCATGATCACGCGAATACGGAAACGGCGCCTGGACACTCGGTGACGATGGCGGGGCGCTTTCCGCGTTCGACGGGCATCGTGAGCAACAACAACGGTGTGCTCGATCCGCAGGCTCCGCTGCTGACGTCGCGCGATTCACCTGCGTCGCCGTATCGCTTCCGCGGCTCTGTCCTGATGGACTGGCTTCGCACGCGCGATCCGCGCTCACGCGGACTATCGGTGTCACGCAAGGATCGTGGGGCAATCCTGCCCATGGGGCGCGCGAAGCAGAACGTCTTCTGGTACGCCACGTCGAATGGCGAATTCACGACCAGCAAGTACTACGGCGACACGCTTCCCACATGGATTCGCGCCATCAATGCGCGACGCACGCCGCAGAAGACGGCAGGGCAGAGGTGGAACCTGCTCCTGCCCGCGAGCTCGTACGCCGAACCGGATAGCGAGTCGATCGAGAACGAGGGAAGGAACTTCACGTTTCCGCACGTGATGCCGGCCGACACGATCCGCGCTGCTTCGGAATTCCCGTACACTCCATGGATGGACGAGCTCACCGTCGCCACGGCGCTGCAGGGACTACGAGAGCTCTCCCTCGGCGCCGGATCGGCGACTGACATCCTCGCCGTCTCGCTCTCGGTCACGGACTACGTGGGGCATCGATATGGTCCTGATTCCCGCGAGCAGCACGACAACATTCTCCGGCTCGATCGCACGCTCGGCGTCTTCATCGACTCGTTGTACAAGCTGCGCGACTCGAGCACGATCGTATTCGCGCTCACCGCGGATCATGGCGTGACTCCATTCCCGGAGCTCACTGCGCGACGTGCTGGACGTGCGGCTCCGGTTCGCTATGACTTGACGCCCGCGGTCACGCAGCTTCGCTCCGCGCTGCGAAATGCACGTGTCGACACGATGGCGATCACGTTGGATGGCGCAGCTGTCTACGTGAACCGCAGAGCCTTCGGCGGAAGTGCTGCAGATCCAGACGCGATCCTCTCGCAACTCGCACGTGCGCTGCGCGCCACGCCAGGCATCGCCCGAGCCGACTTCGTGCGCGACCTGGCGAAGAAGGACACCATTCGCGACGCAGTGACGCGACGGTGGGTGCACATGCTTCCTCCGGATGTGCCAATTGAGCTGGTGTTCACGCCAGTCGAAGGCGCGTACCCGAAGGACGCGACCATCGCGGAGCATGGACTCCCATACGACAACGACGCGCATGTGCCGGTGATCTTTTACGGTCCGTGGATCAAGCCAGGTCGCTATTCGGAACGCGCACTCGTTGCCGACATGGCGCCGACGCTCGCGCGCATCGCCGGCGTACCGCCGACGGAAAAGTTGGATGGCCGCGTGCTCGACAAGGCGCTGCAGCACGTCACACCGCCATAGATCTCGATGGCAGCGCGGCGGATCCGGGGCCTCACGGGCCTACAGCAAGCGTTCGACGAAGTGCAGTTCGGCGCAACGCGCACGCTGAACCTCCGGACGTCGCTGCCCACTGCGAGCGAAGCGGCACGTCGTGTCGAAGCGTGGCTGCGGCAGCATCAGGCGCAGCAGTCGGGCAGCGTGCTGATCATCACCGGCCGCGGCAACAACAGCGACGGCGGCGTCTCGGTCGTGCGCGAAACGAGCATTCGCGTCTTTCACGAGCTGCGCCGAAAAGGCGTCATCACCGAGTACAGCGAGCATACGGCAGGATCGTTCGTGGTAACACTCGCGCCGATGTCCGCGATGCTGGACGCAGGGTCTCGCCGTCGCGAGCAAACGCCGCAACCAGCACCCGCCTCGCCGCCGACGCTTTCCGCGCTCGATGATGAAACGCGGAAGCTGCTACGCGCGCTCGCCGAGCATTCCCTTGACGCGCTGGGGATGCGAGAGCGAGAGCCGTTTCTCGAGACCGAGATGCTACGCCTCTTTGGTTCGATCGCGGCAACGCTGGACGAGGGGCCGGACCGTGAGCGAAGACTGCGCGCGGCGATCACCGCCGCGATGAGCGAGTACGACTGACATGGGTGACATCGCCCAGTTCGCGCTCGTTACGTTCGCGTCGGTCCTCTTCATCGTCGACCCGATCGCCGTGGTGCCGACGTATCTCGTCATCACGGAAGGACAGACGACGAAGCAGCGCCAGGTCACGGCGCGTCGCGCCGCGATCGCCGCCGCGATCATCCTCATCGTATTCGCCGCAGCGGGCAGCCGCATCTTCACGCTGTTCGGCATCACGATGCCGGCGTTTCGTATCGCCGGTGGCCTGATCCTCTGGCTCGTCGCGATGGACATGTTGCGCGGCAACCGGTCCACGCAGGAAGGTGCGGCGGAGATCTCGGAGGGTCAGGCGAAAGACGATGTCGCCATCACGCCGCTGGCGATGCCGATGCTCGCCGGCCCGGGCGCGATCTCCACGATCATGGTCCTTTCCGGCCAGGCGCGCGGACCGTCGGAGAGAATCGTCGTCTACGCCTCGATCGTCGTCACGCTATTTCTCTCCTGGATCACGCTACATCTCGCCGAACGGCTCGTGAAGCGCATCGGGCAAACGGGCATTCGCGTCATGACGCGAATCATGGGCCTGCTGCTCGCTGCGATCGCCGTGCAGTTCGTCATCACGGGCACTCGCGAAGCACTCGGTCGCTGAACTCGAAGTTCTCACACTTCACTGGATCGTCATGACCCACAGCCATTCCGTTCTGCGCGCTCTTCGATCGGCGCTCGCGATATCGTTCATCGCTGCTGCGCCGACCGTCGCGCAACAGAGCGCAGCAACACCAGGCTATGCACCAGCCAGCGCAACCGCCGAGCGCGCCGTCGAGGCGCAGGCGATCGCTCGCCCCGATGCTGCGCGCGCTCGCGCACACTCCAAGATTCTATCGGCTGAGGCGCATGTCGCCGGAACGCCGGCACAGGCGCGGACGCGCGACTACGTCATCGCCCAGATGAAGGCGATGGGCCTCGAGACGGAGGTGCGCCAGTATGACGTCTTCATTCCGCATCCCACCTCGGTGCAGGTGTGGCGCGTATCCCCTCGGCCGAAGGCGCTGTCGCTCGCCGAGCCACCCGTCGCCGGCGATCCGTACTCGGCGCTGCCGCAGTATCTCACCGTGAATGGGCACAGCGGAGCCGGCGACGTCACCGGCGACATCATCTACGTGAACTACGGGCTCATCGAGGACTATGCGCTCCTCGACTCACTCGGCATTTCGGTGAAGGGCAAGATTGCCGTTGCGCGATACGGCCGGTCGTTCCGCGGCATCAAGGCACGCGAAGCCGAAAAGAATGGCGCGACCGCGCTGCTGATCTACAGCGATCCGCAGCAGGACGGCTACGTGACCGGCGACGTCTACCCGAAGGGCCCGATGCGCAACAAGGACGGCGTGCAGCGCGGCAGCGTGTTCAACGGCGCCGGTGATCCGGCAACACCCGGGTATCCGAGCATTGCTGGCGCACCGCGGCTGACGCAGGACCGCATGACGATTCCGCACATCCCAGTGGTGCCGATCTCCTACGGCAATGCGAGCGAGCTACTGGATGGATTGGGTGGACGCGATGTGCCTCCGGGATGGCAGGGCGGACTTCCCTTCCGGTATCACGTTGGCCCCGGGCCGCTGAAGGCTCGCGTCCGCGTCGTGGACGACCGGGCGACGAAGGGCACCAAGCCGATCTACGACACGTTCGGCGTGGTTCGAGGTTCTGAGTTTCCCGATGAAATCGTGATGGTCGGCGGACATCGCGATGGATGGGGACCTGGTGCGGCCGACAATGTGAGCGGAACCGTCAGTGTGCTCGAGGCTGCACGAGCAGTTTCGGAGGCGGTGAAGGCGGGACATCGACCGAAGCGAACGATCATCTTCGCCACGTGGGATGCGGAGGAGTGGGGACTGATGGGCTCGTCCGAGTACGTCGAGGATGATTCACTGCGCCTCACGAAGGGCGGTGTGGCGTACCTCAATCAGGACGTTGCTGCATCTGGAGCGCGCTTTGGCGGCGGAGGATCGCCGTCCCTTCGTGCGACACTCCGCGACATCGCGCGCAGCGTGCCGGATCCCAGCGGCAAGGGCAGCGTCTACGCGGAATGGCGTCGCTATAGCGCGGTGGCTGACACGGCCGAACCGGCGATGGGCGATCCGGGTGGCGGCTCGGACTTCGCGGGTTTCTACAATCACCTCGGCATTCCCATCGCCGAGTGGGGCTTCGGTGGCGCGGGTGGCGTGTATCACTCGCAGTACGACGACTTCACATTCATGACCCGGTTCGGCGACTCGACGTTTGCGTACCATGCAACGGCGGCGAGCCTCGGTGCGGCCATGCTGCTTCGTCTCGCGAACGCGGACATCCTGCCGTACGACTACGTGGAGTTCGCGCGCACGATGCAGCGCTACCTGCCGGCGATGGATCGCACACTCGGCGCGAAGAAGTGGGGCGGTTCGACCGCTGCGCTTCGTGCGGCGATCGGACGAATGGAACAGGAGGCGAGCGCATTCGCGTCGGCACGTGATGCCATGCTCGCCAGTGGTGCGCCGTCGCGCGATCGTCGTCTCGCCGTGAACACCGCGTTGCTTCAGGTCGAACGCGCGCTCGCTCGGCCACAGGGCCTTCGTACGCGGCCGTGGTATCGCAACCTCATCTACGTGGCGGACGAGGACAACGGGTACGCAAACATGGTTTTCCCGTCGGTGAACGAAGCGATCCGCGCGAACGACGAAGCGTTGACGACGACCGAGCTCACCGACCTTGCGCAGCGGTTCGACCAGGCGACGCGCGCGCTCGCCGCCGCACGGGCGGCAATCGCGCAGTAGAAAAAAACACCAGCGATGAAGATGTGATGTAGGGGGGTTCAGTACTGTGCGGTGGGTCCGAATCGAATTGAGCGTCGATACGGGCCCGTGTATTGCGTCGCCGCAAACGCTAAACGTTGCGAACTTCCAGCAATCGCGCACATGCAAGATCGAATCGATCTCACGATAACCAGACTTGCCGGCGCTGAGCGTGATGCGCTCGCGGGCTATGCGGCGCGAGCGGCGTGGCCGTCGGGATTTCAGATATACGATCGTGGCGCCGTCGCGGACGGTGTGTTCGTTGTTGTACGCGGCCGTGTGGTGCTGCGCAGCAGAGTTCGCGCGGGTCGGGGTTTCGTCCCATGGATCGCCACGGCTGGTGAAACGTTTGGGGCAGAAGGCTTCTCGTCGCATGCGGTATATGCGACCGACGCCCGCGCCGACGAAGAGACGGAAACGCTCTTCCTCAGCTCGGCCAAATTTCGCGCGTTCGTGCGCGAGCAGCCTACGCACGCCATCGCACTCATCGGGCAGGTGCTGGCCGAGCGCTCGGCTCTGCTCGACAAGCTCCGTGAGCTCACGACGCTCAGTGTCGAACAGCGCCTCGTGGCTGCGCTCCAGCGCATGGCTGCGCACGACAGCTTCCTGCACGCGGACGGCCGCATCGAGCTCGACAGCGCGCACTATCGTCTGCTGTGCGAGCTCGTGGGAGCGACACGCGAGTCCGTTTCGCTCGTGCTCGGTCGGCTCACGGGAGAAGGATTCGTCGAGCGGGCGGGCAACACGCTGTACGTCGTTCCGTCCGCACGTCTGTTCGAGCGCCTGTCTGGCACCGCGGACGACATGCTCGCGCGCGTGCTCGTCGAGGCGACGGAAACGGGGCAGAGCGCCATCGCCTGAACCGAAGGCCGTCTCGTGGGCTTATATTCTCGACCCACACCACGAGACCGGATGCCGCTCGACGAACACACAGACCTCTCGCCTGACGAGCTGCAGCGCTACCACCGTCACCTGATCCTTCCCAACGTCGGTGTGGAGGGGCAGCGCCGGCTCAAGGCCGCGCGCGTGCTGCTCATCGGAGCGGGTGGACTGGGCTCTCCTGCCGCCCTCTACCTCGCTGCTGCGGGTGTCGGGCACCTGGGAATTGTGGACGCCGATGTCGTCGAACTGAGCAACCTGCAGCGTCAGGTGTTGCACGGAACACATGACATCGGGCGACCAAAGGTTTCTTCAGCGGAAGCTCGGCTGCGCGACCTGAACCCACACGTCGATATCGCCACATACCACGCTCGGCTCACGAGTGCCAATGCGATGGAGCTGCTGGGTGCGTACGACATCATCGTCGACGGCTCGGACAACTTCCAGACGCGCTATCTGGTGAACGACGCCTGCGTGCTGCTCGACAAGCCGAACGTCTATGGCAGCGTGATTCGGTTCGACGGGCAGGCCTCGGTCTTCTCGGCCAAGGATGGTCCGTGCTATCGCTGCCTCTTCCGCGAGCCTCCGCCACCGGGACTCATCCCGAACTGCGCAGAAGGGGGCGTGTTCGGGGTGCTGCCTGGTCTCGTCGGCACCATTCAGGCGACGGAGGCGATCAAGCTGATCACAGGCGCTGGCGAACCGCTGGTGGGACGCCTGCTCCTCGTGGATGCGCTGCGCATGCGTTTCCGAACCATCGAGCTCGCGCGCGACCCCGAGTGCCGAGCATGCGGAACGCGCGAAATCACGTCGCTCATCGACTACGATGCGTTCTGCGGCGTCACGGTTCCCGAAGAGACATCGGTGGACAGTGAGTACGCTTTGGGCGCGGCAGACGATGCGGCGATGGACGAGATCACGCCCCTTCGCCTCGACGCGAGGCTGCGTGAAGGCGCCAGCATCGCACTGCTCGACGTGCGTGAACCGTACGAGTGGGCCATCGCGCGCCTGACGGACGCCCGTCTGGTGCCGCTCAACTCACTGCCGCAGGCCGTGCACTCGCTCAATCGGGACGTCGAGATGGTTGTCTACTGCCACCATGGAGCGCGCAGCCAGGCGGCCGTGGATTGGCTGCGCGATCAGGGATTCGACAAGGTGCGGAACCTCGTCGGCGGCATCGACCGGTGGAGCCTCGAAGTCGACCCATCGATGCGACGCTATTGATGGTGAGCTCGAGAGAACCCAGTTGATTCCCTTCGTTCTTCTCGCGCCGGCCGCAGCGCTGATCGCCGCCGTGATCAATCGCCGTCGCGTGAGCCGAGAGATCGAAGCGGAATACGCCGCGCGCTTCCCATCGGACAGCGATGGCGTCGCCGAGGGTGCGCAGGGCTTTCGGCTCGAGGGAACGAACGGCCGCAGCCTGCTCTTGCTGCACGGCTCCGGCGACACCCCGCAATCACTCCGGTTCCTCGGCGAGCGGCTCCACGCGGAGGGCTACACGGTGTCCGCACCCCTCCTGCCGGGGCACGGTCGCTCTCCACGCGCGTTCTCGATCGCGACGGCCGCCGACTACTATCGGGCGGCCCAGCAGGCGCTGGCCGAACTGCGCGCGTCGAGCAACTGGGTCGGGATCGTCGGCCTGTCGATGGGCGGAGCCATCGCGGCGAGACTCGCCGTCGCGGATTCGGGCGTTCGCGTGCTTGCGCTGCTCGCACCGTATCTCGTGCCGCCGGCAGATGTGCGTCTGGTCCGCGCGACAGCACCGCTCTGGAGCTTCACGGCGCCGTATCTGCGCGGACGAGGCGAGGCGTCGGTGCACGACAGGGAGGCGGATGCGAAGAGCCGGGCGTATGGGACGTTCTCGCCCGGTGCGCTCACGGCACTCGCGCGGACCGCAGACGAAGGACTACGCGCGCTGCCGGATGTGACTCAGCCGACGCTCGTGGTCAACTCCGAGCAGGACAACAGGATTCCGCGCAAGCTCGCGCTGAGTGCGCTCGAACGAATTCGGGCGCCCATGGAGCAGCACTGGGTCAGCGGGTGTGGCCACGTGATCACGGTGGACTACTGCAAGGATGCAGTGGCCGACCTCGTCGTGGCCTTCCTCGCGCGCCACGCCGGCTGAACGCCGGCGCGGCACGCAAGCGAAGGAACTGCGTCAGCCAGTTACGCGTTCGACGATGTTCTCGCCCAATTCCTTCGCGGCATCGACGCCCTGACTCATGGCCGTCTGTGCCTGTTCGACCACGCCAGTTGCGACGCGCTTCACGCGAGCGACGAGCGAGTTGGACTTCTTCGCGGCCTTCCTGGGAGCTGCCTTCTTTGCCGGAGCCGCCTTCTTCGCGGGTGCGGCCTTTCTCGGCGCGCTCTTCTTCGCCGGGGCTCTGCGGCGAACTGCCTTCTTCGGAGCGGTCTTCCTGGTTGCGGCCTTCTTTGCGCCACCCTTCTTGGCGGCTTTCTTGACGGCTTTCTTGGCGCCCTTCTTGGCCGCCTTCTTTGCGCCGCCCTTCTTCGCCGCGGAACGCTTCGCCGGGGCGCTGCGCTTGCTGCTGGACTTCTTAGCGGTGCTGCGCTTGGTACCACGCCCCTTCTTTTTCGCTGCCATCGCTGCGTCTCCTCTGCCAGGTAGTGGCGGTGGGTGCTACGCGGTTCATGTGGTTGCCGCTGGCAAGTTTCAGGCGAACTGCTACGAGCCCAGCGGAGCTACTGCCGCGCACTGTGAGTACAATTGCTGTCGCATCATACTCTGCTAACGCCATGCGCGTCCAACCAATGCGCGCATCACCACACCAACGGCGAGCGTGCACGGTGCACAACATGGTGCAGAAACGCTGGATCGGCCAGCATGAAAAAATGTCGATCCACTCATGACGACGTCACTCGGACGGACGGATACCCACGAGCACGGGTTGAAAGAGGACGCCATCGCGCCGCTCGGTCTCGACGAATCCAGCCTCGCGCATCAGCTGAAGCAGGCGGCCTACCGAGATGGCATAGAAGCGACTGCGCAGCAGCTGCGTTTCACACCTACCGTCGGCATGTTCCTCCGTGAGATACAGGCGGACGTCGTACTGGTCGCCGTCCCATTCCCACGCCTGCACGGCCAGCAGTCGGCGGCCCGCGTCGATGTGCATTGCATGCGCCTGTACGTCGGGACTTCGACGGACCATTCCGGCATAGTCGCGCACGGAAATGATGAGCGCTCCACCCGGGAGAAGCCGATCGAAACAGCTGCGAAAGGCAGCGAGAATCTGCTTGTCGCACAGGAGGTGCGGCACGGCGTTGTCGCACGCCAGCACTGCGCTCACCGGCTCCGCGTGAACGGCCGCCAGCTCGCGCAAATCCGTCACCGCGAAGTCCGCCGCAAGTCCTCGGCGGGCCATCTCGCTCTCCGCTCGTGCCACCGCAACGGTCGAGATGTCGGAGCCTCGCACCCGATAACCACGCTCTGCCAACCCAATCGCCTGCGTGCCGATGCCACATGCGGCGTCGATCACCGACGCACCCGGTAGAACACCCAGCTCGCGGAGCAGCATCGAAAGCGCCGCACCCTGCCGGCCGATGCTGCGCTCCCAGTCGGAGTACAGAAGGTGGTAGAACGGAGCGAGTCGGTCGTAGAAGGTCCGTACCATGCGGTCGAGAAGGTGGTAGAAGGACAGCGACGCCCGGCACCATCGGCGGCACCGGGCGCGTGCTGTCATCGTACTCGGAGCGACTACGGGATCTGCTGCGGCTCACCGTAGACGAAATCATCCATCACGACGAGATCGAATCCCGAGCCATTTGCGCCAGCGTCTGGTCTCGTCGACGCCAACGGCGCCTGACCCGAGATGATGCGCACGCGCGCCACGATCGCCGCATCGAACACGGCGCCGGCAAAGGATTGGCCAGTCGCGTCGATCGCCCGAGGGGCAGCAACGGTGAGCAGCAGTTGGCCCGCCGCGCTGTAGAACTCCATCGTCGCCGACCGCGATCGGTTTGCTCCGGCGAACACGACGCCGAACCCGGTAACGGTTGCGGGCGTGGAGGAACCGGCAACGACGAACTTCACCTCCGTGACCGCGCTTCCCACTGCCCCGAACGTCTTCGAAGGGCTGAACGCGTTGAACGTTCCAGCATACGACGGGTTCACGTCCACGAAGCCATTGTCGCTCACGCGAAAGCCGGAACCCGTCGTGGTGGTGAGCACACCACGCGGCGATCTGGCATTGAAGAAATCGCCGGGAAAGCTGTCGACGTTGGTGACGGTAGCGGGCACGCCGTCCCAGTTGACCTCACGACGACCGCCAACCTTCTGACCTGCCGTGTTCGGATTGAGGGCTCCCAGCAGCGTGCGAAACTGGTCGACCCCAGGCTTGACGGTGCCGGTCGCGCGCACGACCTGGCGGTTCCCTTCCCGCAATGCGCTGATGCCGCCGGTACTCTCGAGCGCCCGATCCTCCGCGCTCACACCGTCGATGATGTCAGGGATCGTCGAACTGTCGGAGCTGCAGGCCGCGGCGATCATCGCGCCCATCAGCGCGCCAAACAGGCGCGGGGAAATTCGTGTCATGGAGGTCTCCAGTCGATTGGTCAGTGAAGAGATGCGCGCACCGTCAGGTGCGACGCATGAAATCCTTCCCGATCGGCCGATTGACGCAGCCCGGCACTGGGCCGGACTTTCACGTCACGATGGCTGGCTGGTTCCCTGACAAAGGTGAGGGGTGGCCCAACGCCGATGGTCGCTACTCGAGCCCGTGCTTCGCGGCGAAAAGGGCGGCCTGCGTGCGGTCGGCGACACCAAGCTTGGGGAGAATGGCGCTCACGTAGCCCTTCACGGTGCCGACGCTCAGGAAGAGCGTCGCGGCGATCACCTTGTTGCTCTTGCCGATGGCAACGAGCCGCAGCACGTCGAGCTCGCGCGGTGTCAGTACGTCGAACGGTGACTCTTTGGGCGGCTCCGCGACCTGCCGCATGAGCACATGCTGCGCGCGAGGATCCAGTGTCGGCGTTCCACGTGCAGCGGCACGAATGGCGCGCACGAGGTCGTCCTTCAGCACGTCCTTCAGGATGTAGCCGATGGCGCCGGCCTGAATCGACTCTCGAATGCGCGCGTCCTCCGCGAATGTCGTGAGGATCAGGACACCTCCAGCCGTACCCGCAGCGCAGATGCGCCGCGTTGCCTCGATGCCATCGACACCGGGCATCTGGAGGTCCATGAGCACCACGTCCGGCCGCAGTCGCGCCGATTCGCTCACGGCGTCCTCGCCCGTTGCCGCCTCGCCGACGATCTCGATCTGCGCTCCAGCCCCAGGCGACTCACCGAGGATCATGCGCATACCTTCGCGCACCACTTGATGATCGTCGGCCAACAACACGCGAATGACACGCGGCGCGTTCACGCTGACCCGTCCGCGTCGAGAGGGATGTCCGCCTCGATGATCGTTCCGCCGTCGGATGCGCTGTCGACGCGTAGCGCCCCGCCGAGTTCGGCCGCTCGCTCGCGCATGGTCATGAGGCCAAGACTATTCGGTACCATGTCGCTCGCACGCCGTCGCTTCGCGCCCTGCGGAATGCCAACGCCATCGTCGCGCACCAGCAAGCGAGCCACCCCACCAACCGATTCCAGGCGCACTTCGACACGCGTTGCTCGTGCATGCTTCACCACGTTGTGCAGCGCTTCCTGCGCGATGCGGAAGAGTGCTTCCTCGCGGGCGGGCGACTGCGCCGCGTAGCCGTCGCTCACGATCGAAACCGGAAGGCCAGCGAGCGCTGGCGATGCCACGTGTGCCTTCAGTGCGCGTACGAGCCCATCGCGCGACAGGTTCGCGATCGTGGACTCGTATGCAGGTGTACTCGCGAAATCCGGCCGAAGCGGGCGGAGCTCCGTCAGCAGCTCGCGCATCTCTCCGAGTGCCGTGCGGGTGAGCCCGAGCAGCATGGCAGCACGCCGGTCTCCTTCTGCGTGGTCGCGTGCGTACGCTGGACCGACTGCCTGCGCCACGAGAGTCGCACTGAACAGTTGCTGGGCCACGGAGTCGTGCAGCTCGCGCGCGAGGCGTTGCCGCTCGTCGAGTACGGCGGCGCGCTGCGCGGCCACGTAGAGTCTCGCATTCTCGATCGCCACCGCGAGCTGGCCGGCCACCACGCGCAGCCCCTCGGCGTCTTCCTCCGAGAAGGTGTGACGGCTCTCGACGTTCAGCACGCCGAGCACCCGTCCGCCGACGAGAATGGGGACGGCCAGTTCGGCCACCACTCCCACCACGCCAGGTGCCGGAATGTGGCGTGGGTCAGCTGCGACGTCGTTCACGAGCACTGTCTCATGCAGCCGTGCGGCCGCTCCCATGAGGCCAGTGGAGATGGGCAGCCGCAGTGCGCGACCAATGATCTGCTTGTACAGGCCGCCGAACGCCATGAAATCGAGCGCCTCGGGATCATCCGCGGCTATCAGCGCGATGGCGACGTTCTCGTAGCCGAGCAGTTCGTGAATGGCATCCGCGGCTCGCTGGAGCAGCTCCTGGCGACGAAGGTCGGCCGTCACAAGCTGACCCACACGCGCGATCAACCTCGCTCGCTCGGCGCGTAGGCGCTCGCGACCGTGACGATGCACGTTCTCGATGGCGATAGCGGCATGGCGCGCGAACTCGAGCAGGGCTTCGGCATCGGCGGCGGCAAAGGGACGGCGCCGACGCCGACCCGCACTCACACGAGGTGCTCGACCCAGCCCGAAGATGCCGATGATTCTGTCACGCCAGGAGATCGGCACGCCGATGACCGCGTTCTCGACCAACGAGCTCTGGTTGATGCCGGGGAAATCTCCGTAGCGAGGCATGAGGACCGGCGCGCCCGCGGCGAGCACGTGCCCGGCGAGTCCGGCACCGCGAGCAAGCTCAGTCCCCAGCTCGCTGGGGGGCATCTGATAGATCGCCTCGATTCGTACGACGTCGCGTGTCTCATCGACGAGGCCGATGGCCCCGTCATCTGCGCCGATGAGCTCACATGCGCGCTGGAGGATTCGCGTGAGGAGCGGTTGGAGCTCGGTCTCGCCGCCGATCGATTCGATGACGGCCTCCAAGCTCTCCTTCTCACGAGCGACCCGCTCGAGCCGGGGCATTCTCCCGGCCCGTGGCCGAGCGGCGTTCGTGAGTGTCTGCATGGCCCTGCACCGTGGAAGAGGCGCGACGTCAACGCCAATGTGCGAACCTCGGGGCAAACCCGCAACGAAGTGCCCTAGGGGCGGATCGTCGACACGCCGCTGAGGTCAGGCCACGGACGCTTCCGCGAGTAGGGTTTGCCGAACACGGCGGCGAGCGATTCGCGCGGATCTTCCGTATGTACTACGACGTCGAGCGAGTCACCGAGCCGCATGACGCGCGAGAAGTCGCGGTAGCGCTCGTACGAGTGGAAGAAACCGGATGGACCCGGACGGGTGAGCTTGCCGAGCAGGATATCCGGGAGGCCGATGAAGGCCAACGCGTAGAAGTCGTTCAACTTCTGTCCACGTGGGAGGTCGCTCTCGATGATTCCTCGCGGTAGCGAGCCGTGCTTCCCCCACTGGACGTTGATGGCCGGCGTGCCGCGGTTCCGCCAGTTCGTGTGCAGGATGGAGCCGTGCCAGAAGGTCCAGATGTCGGTGGGGGCATTGGTGCTGTCGTAGGCCACCCAGACGACCTCCTCGTCCGTTGGGACGGTAAAGGGAATCCACGAGCCGTGGACGTCGTCCTTCCAGAGCAGATGGTAGGCGATGACTCGGCGGGACGGGTGGACGACGGCGACTGCTCGGCTGAGAGGGAACCACTCGTCGCGCTGCAGGTATAAAACGGGTGCGAGTCCGCGCGCGAGTCTGGCGACCGAGTCAGAGTCGTCGAGCGCGCTCGGTATGGTTACCGGACGTGGTGGGATGTGTGCTCGGGGCCCGCACGCGGAGCCGAAACACAGGCCGAGTATGGCCACGCTCCACAGGCTAATTCGCAAGACGATGCCCCACTGTGCTTTAGGCCCTTTGAGGGTTACTATTGGTACAGGGCGTCCCGGCGCCAGACGTTCCGGGTTAGTGCGAAATCATTCTGGAGGGCCAATGCGCAAGCCGCGCCCGGCTACGTATAACCCAGTGCAAGCGCTCCACCTGATCGCGAACGATCGGAACGGCTCACCGTTGAGCTGCCGGTCCTGCTCCGGACAGATCGAGCGAACGCCCGACGATTTTCCTCCGCCTCCGCGCTCGCAGGTAACTCTGCAGTGTCGCGAGTGCGGCCGCGTCGCACGCTACATCGCGGGCGCTGCGTAGGACACTGGCGGTGGTACGATCACCCGCGACACGGGGCCGAGCAATCGGCCCCGTGTTGCGTTTCGGAACTGTGGTTTTGGAGAATTCGAGCGAGGTCAGGCGGGTCCGGGAATGCCTGCAAAGTGACGTGTGCACAAAACTTGCCCGTTCAGGTCGTACGTCCCGCCCCGGGGGTCGAGCGATCGGCACGATGGGGCATCACAGGGATCACGTGAACCGAGCGGCGACCGGCGAGCGGTGCACCCTCGAACGCGCGATCAGGCTCCACAGCTCTGGTAAGAGGTACGGTACATGGCACGCATCAACGGAACAGTGAAGTGGTTCAACGACGCGAAGGGCTTCGGTTTCATCTCGCGTGAGGGTGGCCCGGACGTCTTCGTGCACTTCAGCGCCATCCAGGGAAACGGGTTCAAGTCGCTGGCCGAGGGAGACAAGGTCGAGTTCGAGATCGTGCAGGGGCAGAAGGGACCGCAAGCTGCTGACGTCACCAAGGCTGGCTGATCTCTCGTCCCATGCTGCGGCGTGACCTGTCCGTAGGCTGAACGAACGAGCGCCCCGGCGAAGGCTGGGGCGTTCGTGCATTCGCCGTGGACGGGTGGACGACGCTGATCTGGACGGTCGTGGTACCCGTTCGTCTCGAGGAGCTTTCCGGGTGTCAGTCCCGATGTTGGGGCCTACACCAAAGGCATTCGTTTTGCCCTTTTTCGACGCATGACTCCGACGCAGCGAAAGAGCGCCATTGACCGCCAGAGCGCGGACGTCGAGTCACAGCTGCAGGCCATCGAAGATGGCGACGACGAAGGCGAGATCGACTTCGGACGTGGGAAGAAGCTCCATGTCTCGAGCCTCTCGAAGGCGTATTTTCCAAAAACTGGCGACACCAAGGGAGCATTGATGCGCTATTACGCGCGCATCTGGCCCCTACTCCAGCCACACGTCGATGGGCGTCCGCTGGTGCTCAAGCGCTTTCCCGACGGTGTTGGCGGGCCGGTATTCTTTCAGCAGAATGCTGGGCCGCACGTTCCGAGTGCCGTGCGTGTAGAGACGCTGAACACCGTCGAGGAAGGGCCAAAACCGCGTATCATCGGCGGCGACCTCCTCACCCTGCTCTATACCGTGCAGCTCGGCTCGATCGAGGTGCATCCGTGGCTCTCGCGGCCACCCGACGTGGATGCTGCGGACCGGTGTCTCCTCGATCTCGATCCGGGAGAGGGTGTCCCCTTCTCGACCGTGATCGAATTGGCGCGCGAAGTGCGCGCGATCGCGCGCCAATGCGCCGTGCCGATTGCGCTCAAGACATCGGGCTCGCGAGGGATTCACCTCGTCATTCCGCTTCCGCCGCGCACGTCGTACGATCAATCGGCACAACTCGCGCTGCTCATTGCGCGCGCGGCTGTAGCGCACCGTCCGGATATCGCGACCGTCGAGCGTTCCATTCGAGCGCGACCAGAGGGGACGATCTATGTCGACCCGATGCAGAACGCGCGCGGCAAGAGCATGGCATGCGTATACAGCGTTCGAGCAAAGGAGGGCGCTACCGTCTCGACGCCGCTACGCGAGCAAGAGCTCACGTCGAAGCTCCGGCCGGCCGCATTCACGCTGCGAACGATGCCGGCACGCGTGGCGCGCACGGGCGACCTCTGGGGCGAAGCGCTCAGCGAGCGTCCATCGGCGAAGACGATACGAAATGCATTGATCGCACTAGAGCAGGTGCTTGACGACGCGCCGGCGACGAAGACGCCGCAGCGCGCTGCGAAACGCAGCCGAAGTGGGGGGGATGATGTACGAACAACAGCAGGACGCCGGCAAAAGCAGCGGGCGTGAGCCGAGGATATCGGCGCCGATCTACACGCGACCGATGCCAGGGGGAGGCTACGTTCGCGTGGAGCTACTCGAGAGCGACGCGGACGCGGAGCGCGCGGAGCATTTGCGCGGACGCGTGGTGATGGAACGCCGCACGCCTGCCCCGGCGACACCGGAAGAGGAGCACGTGGTCGTGGAAGAGCTGGAAGGCGATGATCCCAACGTCGTCATGTCCGAGCTCTTTCGCATCGCGCGAGACAACGCGGCGATCGCGCGGCGCGTATTGCGGAGGCAGCAGCCGGTCCAGCGAGCGGACTAGTGGGTCAGCCGCCGGCGGCGCGCAGGGGCATCTCGATCTGTCGCCCGTCGGTGCCGGTGCGCTCGGCATTGGGTGCATCGGCACGAGTCGCTGCGGTGCGTGCGCCGAGCAGGTGGAGCGTCTGGTGGTAGAAGTGGAGCGTGTGGACGGGGGCGCGAAGGCTCTCGGGACCGGCGCGCGCGATGGCGTAACCCTCCTCGCGCACGCGACGCGGCAAGGCACGCGCGAGCGGATGGCGGAGTAACCGCCGAATCTCCGTTCCGTTGCGTGCCAACAGCGCCGCGCACAATCCGTCCAGATAGTCGAGCATCACTCGCCCCGAGATTGGACCTAATGAACATATTGCGACTAATGTGCCAAACGCAATAGCCGTTTCGACCCGGCACCATGCTGTGACAGTCGCCAGGATTCGAGCCGGGCTGGCCACACGACGCCAGTTCACTTTTCGCGGCGAAGTATCGGCAAGTTCCTGGAAAACCCACACAGGAACGCCGCGTCGCGAGACTTATTCGGTGAACAGGTCGAATCGGACGCCGCGCCGAGCGCCGCGGCGCTTTTTCGGCGCGTAGCGGAACAGCTGTGCAGGCCGTCCCCGCCCTTCGCTGCGCCATTCGTCGGTCGGCTCAACCAGGTAGCTCGCCTGGAGCGCGCGGCGGAAGCTGGCCTTGTGCAGCCGCCGACCCAGGAGCAGTTCGTACACCCCCTGGAGATCGCTGAGGGTGAAGGTGGGCGGCAACAAACGGAAGGCGAGCGGCGACTGATCCACACGCTGGCGTACGACGGCAGCCGCGCGATCGACGATGGTGCGATGCCTGGGTGCGAGCGCCGGAAGCGACGCGAGGGGGAACCACTCCGCGTCCTCAATGGGAAGTCCGACTCCG
>Ga0193752_1000611_pt1 | contig 33340 bp, 22 predicted proteins | sample H1c1metaG_FD_144924 | JGI IMG/M metagenome (GOLD analysis project Ga0193752, IMG submission 144924) | Soil microbial communities from a riparian zone of the East river system, Colorado, United States - H1c1 | ecosystem: Environmental > Terrestrial > Soil > Riparian zone | place: USA: East River... | reverse complement strand
CGTGATCACGCTCGCGCTCGCGTTGGTCGTCGCGACCGTGACTTGGATCGAAGAACGGCGCGGCGTCAGCTCGAGTGTGCCGCTCACGCAAGTCGTACTCGAAGGCTTCGCGTTTGCCGTCGTGCTGGCCGCCCTGGCCTGGGGGGCAAGCTTGGTACTGCGAACGCCCGAACCCGCGGGTGTGCGAGAGCTCGGCGTCATCGACAAGCTCGTGCTCGCTGCAGGCACGGGCTTTCACGAGGAGTTCATCTTCCGTGCGTTGCTCGTGACCGGGCTTGGTTGGATGCTCGGCAAGGTCTTCCGCATGAGCAACAAGGCCGCACTCGGCGTTGCGATTGCGCTCTCGTCGATCGCGTTTGCGTTGGTGCACAACGTCGGCCCGGGAAGTGAGCCGTTCGTCGGAGATGTCGCGCTCTTCCGGTTGGTGCTAGGCGTGATCTTCGCGGGTCTGTACATCGCGCGCGGTTTTGCGGTGGCCGTCTACGCCCACGTTTTGTTCGAAGTGCTGGGTTACTTCGTGTTCGCGTGACGGGATCCGAGGCTGGAGGTTGTGTTTCGGGTTGGTGGCGTTTTATGAACCCATCGTGCCTGCCCACCATGCAACTCCCTCGTCGCGCCCCCGCCGGCTCGCCCCTGCCGCTCCCAGCTTCATCGCCAGATTAGGCGCGAGTTTCGTGGCAGTCGGCACTTGTGTTGCGGCGCTAGCGCACGCGCCTGCCCGCGCGGATGACTCGTGCACGAGCGCGAACCTGCTCGCCGGGCTCGCTCCGAGCGCTTCGACGAGCGTCCGCCGGAACGCAGCGCTGGTGACGGACGGCACGGTCGCTGTCGAAGGGTCCGCCTGGAACGCCGAGTCGGCGATCGTCCTCGACGTCGAGACGAGCAGCGTGACGTACGATCTCGGAACGGCGCGGTCGCTCGGCGCGGCCTACGCGCAAGCGGATGCGAACGACACGTACGAGCTGTTCGGCTCGGAAGACGGGCACGAGGGCAGCTATCGGCGGCTCGCGACGTTGCCGAACGTCGTCGCGAAAGGGCACGGGCTCCGCGGCCGAACGGTGAAATTCGAGGGCTCGCCGGTTCGCTTCCTGCGTTTGGCGCAAGCGCGCGGCGATGGGTTCTTCTCGCTCGCGGAGCTCGCCGTGTACTGCAAAGTGCCCGAGCCGTTCCCGCCGGCGTTTCGAACGGACACGGCCAAGACGACGCTGGCCGTCGGCGATGCGCTCGACGCGCGAGCGATCGCGGACCGCAGACATCGCACGAACTGGTGGATGGCGGCGCTTGGGCTCGCGCTTGCCGGCGTGTGCGTGTGGCTGCTCGGACGCCGGCGCGGTGCTGTGATCGGCGAACCGAGTCCAACTGCGCCGGCCGCGCCGATCGCGCGTGCGGACGCGGCCACCCTGGAGCGGCGCCGCCGCGAGCAGCCCTTGATCTGGATGTTCTTGGCGAGCGGTTGCGCCGCACTGATCTACGAAGTGGTTTGGCTGCACTTGCTGCGGCTCGTGATCGGCGCGTCGTCGCTCTCGGTCGGCATCGTGCTCGCGAGCTTCATGGGCGGCATGTTCGCGGGTAGCTTCGGATTCGCGAAATGGGTGCCGCGCACGCGTAACCCGCTGCGCGTGTACGCAGCGCTCGAGCTCGGCATTGGTCTGTGCGGCTTGCTCATGCCGCTGGTGCTCCCGGTCGTTCGTTCGGTCTACGCGGATGTCGCGGGCCATGGGCCGCTCGGGATCGCGCTGCGGGCGCTGATCGCCGCGATCTTCCTGTTGCCGCCGACTGCCATGATGGGTGCGACGTTGCCGGCAGTCGCGCGCCGCTATCCGAACACCATCGCGGGGCGTTCGGGCCTCGCGAGCTTGTACGCTGCGAATACGCTCGGCGCAGTCGCCGGGTGTTTGCTGTCGGGCTTCGTGTTGCTCGCGCTGTTCGACGTCTGGGTCGCCACCGTTGCAGCGGTTGCGATCAACTTGGCGATCGCGTTCGTGGCCTATCGCATCGCCGGGCGGACCGCCGAGGTTGCGGCGCCGCCGACGGCGGCCGAAGTCGAGAGCGGCGGAACGCTTCAGACTCCACCGCCGGCAGCTGCATCACCGATAACTTCCAGTGCGCGAAGCGGTCGGCAGGTGTATCTCGCCGCGGCCCTGTCCGGCTTGACCGCTCTCGGCGCTCAAGTGCTGTGGACACGCCTACTCACGCTGCTCTTCGGTGCAACCGTCTACGCGTTCTCGATCATCTTGGCAGTCTTCCTCGGCGGGCTCGGCATCGGCGCCGTGATCGCGGCCCGCGTGATCGCACGTGGCACCGATCCGCTGCGCGCGCTCGCCGCAACGCAGCTCGCGCTCGCACCCGCACTGCTCTGGTCTGCCGGCCTACTCGCCGACGTGCTCCCGTATTCCTCGCCGGCGACGATGACACCGGTCGGAACACTGCACGTGCTTCATCTACTGCGTGCGATCGAAGTGATGCTGCCGGCGGCAATCTTGTGGGGGATGAGCTTTCCGTTTGCGCTCGCGGCGGTCGAGCACGAGGACCCGAGTCGCGCGACCGGGCGCGTCTACGCAGCAAACACGGTCGGCTCGATCATCGGTTCACTCGCGATCAGCTTCTGGGCGATTCCGAAGCTCGGCAGTCACAACTCGGCGCAGCTGTTGATCGCTGCCGCTGCCGTGTCGGGAGCGGCGCTCGTTCCGGTGTTCTTGCGCCCGTGGGTTCGCGGCCTCGGGCCTCAGCTGGGAGCTGCGCTGCTCACGCTCGGCATCGGTGCCGGTTGCGCCGCGCTTGCACCGGGAGTCTCAGGTGTGTTCCTCGCACACGGGCGGGCGATCTGGTCGATCGACGCGCGCGATCGGTATCCGTACATCAGCGAAGGTGCGGCATCGACGGTCGCCGTTCACATCGCACCGGACGGGTCACAACACTTCCACGTCGCAGGCCGCGTCGAAGCCAGCACGAATCAAGCGGACATGCGCCTGCAGCGGTTGCTCGGGCACTTGTCGGCGCTCGCACACCCGAAGCCGAAGCGCGTCTTGGTGGTGGGTCTCGGCGCGGGTGTAACTGCTGGCGCGCTCGTCTTGCATCCGGAGGTCGAGCGGCTCGTGATCTGCGAGATCGAGCCGCGCGTGGCTGGTGCCGCACGTTTGTTTTCGCACGAAAACTACGGCGTGCTCGACGATCCGCGCGTGGAAGTGGTCTACGACGACGCACGGCACTACCTCGCGACGACCGACGAGCGCTTCGATGTGATCACGTCGGACCCGATTCACCCGTGGGTGCGCGGTAACTCCGTGCTGTTTTCGCGCGAGTACTACGAAATCGTAAAGGCGCGGCTCGCGCCCGACGGCATCGCGACGCAGTGGGTCCCGCTCTACGACACGAGCGAAGAGGCGATTCGGATTCAGATGCGCACGTTTCTGAGCGCATTTCCGAATGGCAGTGTCTGGAACTCCTCGGCAGCCGGACGCGGCTACGACGTGGTCCTGCTCGGGCGCACCGGAACGAAGCCACTCGACGTCGAGGCGATCGCGAAGCGGATGGCTGCGCCGCGCATCGGCGATTCGCTTCGCGACGTCGGCGTCCAGAACGTGCTCGATCTGTTCGCAACTTACGGCGCAGCGGCGAGCGACATGCAGAGCTTCGTCACCGGCGCGCCGGAGAATCGCGACTTCAGCTTGAAGCTCGAATACATCTCGGGCTTGTCGATCAATCAGCAGAATGCCGACGTCATCTACTCGCACATGGTCTCGAACCGGACTGTGCCGCGAGACATGTTCGTCGCGCCTGCTGCCACGCTCGCGCAGCTACGAGCGCGCATCCTGGCGGGTCCGGCGGCGTTTGCTCCGTGAGTTTCCTGCTGCAAGTTGCAGCCGTTGGCTGCGCGACATTCGGCGAATGACACTTATTGCAACGGTCCGTGTGAATGTACTTGCCGGATCGTAGCGATGAGTTGTCGTTCACATTGTTTTGCCAAGATGTAGGTCGCTACAAGCGCGCTATTCGTACACTGGGTCGTGCACACAACCGTCACGACAACCGGGTGATCTACATGCGAAGCATGCTTGTGCCGCTTGGGTTTTTGGTCGCGCTGACGTTGGTTGCGTGTTCGCCGGATGATGCGAAGAGCTCGATTCCGATTGTCTTCGCAGGTACGGGCGGCGGAACGGCGGGCAGTGCCGGAACATCGGTCGCTCCTCCAACGGGTTTCGCTGGAGTCGGCGCCGCAGGAACTGGAACCTTCGTGCCGCGGCAAGCGGGAACGGGTGCGGGCTTCGCCGGTGCTGGCTCAGCCGGTGTCGCCGGGAGCTCGATGTTCCCCGGCATCGCCGGCATCGGCGCCGCAGGTAGAGGCGTAGCTGGAGCTCCTGCAGCTGGTAGCGGCATGCCGATCGCCGGAGCAGCGGCGCCGACCGGTGGAAGTGGATCTGTAATGACGGCGAAAGATCCGAAGATCCCTGCGGTCAGTGGCGCGTGTCCTCCACTCAAAGAAGGCACGACCACGATGGACTTCATGGGCCTCAAAGGCGTGGTCTTCGAAGTCGGCCCCAAACAGAGCGGCACGGGCTCGTTGATCTTCTACTGGCACGGCACCGGGTCGTTCGCGGGTGAGTACGCATCGTCGACGATTCAAGCGCCGATTCTCGCCGACCTCAAAGCGAAAGGCGGCATCTTGGTTTCACCGCAGAGCGGCACCGGTTCGGGCGGCGACTGTTCGGGTACTGCAACCTTCGCGATGGACGACTTCAAGACCGCAGATCAGATCGCAGCGTGCGCCGTCAAAGACTGGAACATCGATCCACATCGCATTTGGTCGACCGGGTGCAGCGCGGGCGGCTTGCAAGCGGGCTGTATGGCGCAGATGCGCTCGAGCTACTTGGCAGGTGCGGTGCCGAACTCGGGTGGCGAAGTCTTTCCGATCGCAGCGCAGGATCCGAGTCACATCGGTTCGATGCTGACGATCCACGGTGCGCCGGGCTCCGACGTCGTGATCGTCGACTTCTCGGACACGAGTGCGACGATGGACAACGCGATCAAAATGGCCGGCGGGTTCGCGGTCGACTGCAACCACGGCGGTGGACACTGCGGATTGCCTGCGTTGCCGCCTGAAGTTGCAGCCGCGGGTTGGGAGTTCATGAACGCGCATCCGTTCGGCGTGAAGCCCGAGCCATATGCGTCGGGGCTACCGGCGGATTTTCCCAAGTATTGCAAGATCTGGTAATCGTGGAGCGCGTTGGCCCGCGCCTACTGGCTACGCTGCTTAACAATTTGGACCGCTTCTCGGAATAAAGGCGTCATACCCCCGTGGTGCGCGAGACTATTCTCACATCGCGCTTCGATCCGAAGTTCCATTTCTCGATTCGCGACGCTGCGTTGCGAGTCTGCCTGCGACCATGGTGACCCCGCCAACCCGCGATGCTTTCCCCCGGCGACAAAGTAAAAGACTGCGAAGTGATCGCGCCTCTGGGTTCGGGAGGTATGGCAAGGCTCTACCTTGCACGACGTCGTGGGGTCGGGGGTTTTAGTCGCCTCGTCACGCTCAAGTTGGTGCATCCGCACCTGATCGAGGACGAGCGCATCGTCAAACTGTTTCTCGACGAAGCCCGGATCTCCGCGCATGTCGCGCACCCGAACGTGGTGCACGTCGAGGAGGTCGGGAAGTTCGGCGATAGCTACTTCATTGCGATGGAGTACGTGCACGGCGTGTCGCTCGCGGAGTTACTCGCGCGGCTCACCGAACGTCGGTTGCGTCTGCGTCCGAAGCTGTGTGTGTGGCTCGCGGGACAGATCGCAGAGGCGCTACACGCAGCGCACGAAGCAAAAGGCGAAAACGGTGCGCCGCTCGGAATCGTGCACCGCGACGTGAGCCCGCAGAACGTGTTGATCGGGCACACCGGCCACGTGAAGTTGATCGACTTCGGGATCGCGCGGAGTCAGGCCGAAAATGATCAGCGGCTCGGGGGACGCGCGGTGCTCGGCAAGCTTCGTTATATGTCGCCGGAGCAGTTGCGGCTCGAGACTGCGGATCGCCGCACGGACGTGTACGCGCTCGGTGTGATGTTGTGGGAGATGCTCGCAGGGCGGAATCTGCTGCGCTGCCGGCGGCTCGACGACGAGCACGACTGGTCGACTCGCGAAAATCCGCCGCCGCCGAGTAAGTACTCCGCGCACTCCACGCCTTCGCTCGATCGCGTGGTGCTGAAGGCGATCGCGTTCGATCCGAATGCGCGGTACGACAGCGCGTTTCAATTTCGGACGGCGCTGCTCCGGGCCGATCCTGCCGCCGCTACGCTGGATGCGCCCATGGTTGCTGCGCTCATGCGGTCGATGCTCGGCGATGAGCTGGATCGGCGGCGCGCCAGCTGGCCCAGTGAGGTTTCTGGAGAGCTCGAGGCGAAGGCGGATCCGACTAGTTCGCAGCAGTGGAGCCTCGAGGACCTGACATCCAATAACCTTGGCTTGTTTCCCACGCTGGGGAGCGGCGGAGGTGAGAGCGAGCACGCGCACGAGGACGTGCACGAGGACGTGCACGAGGACGCGGACCAGTACCCAGACTTCAGCGGCGACAGTGACGATTACGCCGACACGCGCCAAGACAGCGAGGTCTACGCCGACACGCGCGTGCAGAGCGAAAAGATCGAAGACGACGACGACGACGACGACGACGACGACGACGACGAGGCCGAACCGACCGTCGCGATTCGGAGCGCTCGACCGCTCGCACGCGTCGACGATGGGATTCCGATGCTCGCATCTTCGTACGCGGACATGATGCTCGCCGCAACGACGACGAGCATGACCGAACCGATGTTCGCGTCCGTTCGCGCAGATTTAATGCTCGCGCTCGCGACCGCCAGCGTTTCGTACCACCCTCGCGAAGGGCTTCGCGTCGAGAACTCGACCTTGATGCTTCCGTCGCACATCGTCGACGGACCGAAGGAACAGACGACCGTCGACATGTCGGTGATCGACATGCCGGCGATTCACGCGGAAGCTGAGTTCCTACCGCCGACTGCGATCGACACGCTGAACTGCCCACCGGTGCCCTTAAGGCCGCTCGAGTCGCTGTCGTCGACGCTCGTGTTTCGAGCCGCGACGATCGCCTCGGTGTGCTTGGCCGTGGGCATGTTGTTGGGGTCGCTCATGTCGCGGCCCGCGCGACGCCAGCCGAGCGCGCAGCACCCGCCCGTCGAATACGTGGTGGTCTCGGCGGCGGCAGCGCGTGCGGCGGTCGATTCGGTTCGGGCGCCGGCGCAGCCAACGGCTGCTGTCGTCAATCCGCAGTCGGTCACGACTCCCGAAGTGGACGTGACGCGGACGGTGGAAGTAGGCGCGACTCCGCTGGACTGTATGGCCGCTCCGGGCGGGGCGAAGGTGTTGACGGGCGTTTATCGGGATCGACTCAGCGGCGAGTGCGAGGCCCGGACGGAAGCGGAATTGGCCCGTGCGAGCCGAGTCGCACGGCGTGAGGCGCGTGGTTACAGCGGGCGTCGAAACGCTGCGCGAGTGACTCGGCATGCGAGCACGACCGGTTGGTCGAGCAAGCGGAGTGCAGGCCGCAAGGGTAAGTGGGCGAGCCACTCCGGGGATTGAGACTGGGGCGCGGGGTGGAGCGCAGCCGCTAGCGGCGGAGTGGGCTCGTCGTGCTGGCGCACGCTCGCGCGCTGCCGGCGACTGCGATGCGGCTGCTGCCGGTTTCAGAATCAGTTTTGAGAGGCTGTTGGGCGCCTCACGGACGTGGCAAGCCGCGTCCGCAGATTGCGAGCCGCGCAACGCGACTCGCTGTTATGGCTCGCTGTTAGCGCAACCCATGCTTGCGCAACAACCCCAACAAGTACGGGCGATCCATCTTCGCCCGGCGCGCAGCCTCCGAGGCATTGCCGCCGCAGGCTGCAGTCAGGCGCCGCAGATAGGCTCGCTCGAACCCTGCGACCGCGTGCGCCCTCGCCTCTCGGTACGGCAACGACAACAACGTCTCCGGCAACGCCGCCGCCTGCTCGAGCGCAGCCACCGACGGCAACTCACCGCCTGTTTCACCCTCGAGCACGACCGAGCCGAGCGCGACCGCACTCTCGACCACGTTCCGCAGCTCGCGGACGTTGCCGCTCCACGGATGTGCTTCGAGCGCCGTCAATGTCTGATTGTCGAATGGCTGAGCATTCGGATCGCCGGTCAACTGCTCCGCAAAGCGACGCACGAGCGGCGCGATGTCATCCGGACGCTCACGCAGCGGCGGAATCACCACACGCGCGACCGCCAACCGAAAGTACAGATCCGCGCGGAACGTACCCAAGTTCGTCGCGTTTCGCAGGTCGCGGTGCGTCGCCGCAACCACGCGCACGTTCACGCTGCGCTCGCGCACGCCACCGACACGCTTGAAACGCCGGCGCTCGAGCACGCCGAGTAACATCGGCTGCAGATCGATCGGCAGCTCGCCAATTTCATCGAGAAATACAGTACCGCCGTGCGCGCGCTCGAACGCGCCGGCATGCTCGCCGTGTGCACCGGTGAACGCGCCCCGCTCGTGCCCGAACAGCTCAGACGCGATCAACGTCGGCGCCATCGAGCCACAGTCCACGACCTCGAACGGCGCATCGCGGCGATCACTCAAGTCGTGAAGCGCACGAGCGAGCACCTCTTTGCCCGTGCCTGTCTCGCCCTGCAGCAGCACCGTCACGTTGCTGCCCGCGAGCCGCCCGATGCTCTGAAGCACCTTGCGCATCGCCGGGCTTTGCGCGATCACACCCGGCACCTCGACCTCGCCTTCCGGCTCCGGACGGATCGAAGGTAGGTCACCCACCTGCGAGTGGAGCAAGATCGTGTTCGCGCCGATCGTGAGCTTGGTGCCGGGGCGGACGAGGACGCGAGAGACTCGCACTTCCCCGATATACGTCCCATTCATACTTTCGAGATCTCGCACCTCGATCTCGCCGCGCCGCAGGACGAGCTCCACGTGGTAACGACTGACTGTCATGTCGTCCAAGTGGAGCTGATTGTCAGGTGACTTACCGATGCTGACAGGCTGATTCGGCAACAGCTCGACCGACAGGCCGCGCGCTTTGCCATCGATCACCTGGATGGAGACCCGACTGAGCGGGCGGCTGGGGCGAATCAAGGCTTCGATCGTTTGCTCGTCTTCACGCATAGGCGAGGGATACGTGCTGGTCACTCGAAGGATGTAGCTCGAGAGGTCGGTTTCGGACCAAAAGGCCACTGCAGCTGCTGGCGGCGCTTGCAGCTGCTGGCGGCGCAGATCCTGTTGGTCCGCACCAACACTGTGTGTTGCCAGAACGGTGTGTGTTGAGCTCGAGCGCGCGTTTTCCTCGAGTTTCAGCGCTTTTCATCGCTGGTACGTCAGTTGCTCTTGTGCTGTTCGCTGCGAACGACGCGGACAAAAGGACGTTCGTGTTCACGCAGGGAGGGCTTCCGATGACCGACCGAACAGCAAGAGATCGCATCAAGACTGCGCACATCATCGCACCCATGCTCGTTGCAACGTTCTGCTTGGCAGCTTGCGAAGCGTTCGTCGGAGCGGGTCCGGAGGGGCAGAACAAGCAAGACGATCCTCCGGCAAACACCGAACCGGATCCGTCAACGCCAGACGAACCGTCCGATGATCCCCCAGCAACCAAGCCGAACACTCCGTCCGGCACTGCGGGTAGCGGCGGCATGGCGATGAATACTCCGCCACCGACAAACAACCCGCCACCGACGAACAACCCGCCACCGACGAACACTCCACCATCCGCGTGCAGTACTGCGCCGGCGAAGGCTGAAGCCACGCTGACGACCTATTGCAGCAGCTGCCATGGCAACGTGGCAATGCCCAAGGCCGGCTTCAACACGATCCTCGACGTATCCGCGCTGCTCGCGAGCGGCAAAGTCGTCGCGGATCAGCCGGACATGTCGCTGGTCTTCAAGCGCATCTCCGGTGGCAGCATGCCGCCTGCAGACGTGCTGAAGCGACCCGGTCCGACCGACATCGCCGCGATCAAAGAATGGATCAGCTGCGGTGCCGAGGACTGGAACCTACCGAGTGCAAACACGGCCGCATTCGTGGGCATCGACACGCGTTTGCGTGACGTGCTCGACGACCTGCGTTCGTTCCCGAACCCAGTCGATCGCGAGCGCATGCGCTACATCGACATCTCGTCGTTGTCGAACGGCGGCGTGAGCTCGGACCAGGTTCAAATCTATCGCGAAGCCGTTTCGATGCTGATCAACAGCTTGTCGCGCGGCCGCACCGTCATCAAGCCGGTCGCGATCGACAAGGACAAGCTGCTCTATCGCGTCGATCTCCGCGACTATCTCTGGGACGCACAGACCTGGAACTCGCTCGAAGCGATCTACCCGTACTCGGTGATCTACGACCAGGACTCGCGCCTGTTCCCGTTCGACGAGATCACGTCGGAACAGATCCGCGAAGAGACGGACACTCAGATCCCGATCATCCAAGCGGATTGGTTCATCTCACACGCGAGCCGCCCGCCCCTGTACTACTCGCTGCTCGAGCTGCCCGACACGCTGCAAGGCCTGGAGCAACAGCTCGGCGTGAACGTCCAACAGAACATCGACACCGAGCAGGTCCTGCGTGCTGGCTTCGCAAACGCCGGGCCCTCGCAGAACAACCGCGTGATCGAGCGCCACGAGCTCGGCGGTAACCGCGGTGCGCTGTGGCTCAGCTACGACTTCGCGAACAACCTCGACCTCAAGAACATCTTCGCTCACCCGCTCGACTTCCAGGAAGACGGCGGCGAAATGATCTTCAACCTCGAGAACGGGTTGCAGGGCTACTTCGTCGCAAATGCGGCGGGCGTGCGCCTCGACAAGGCTCCGAACAACGTCGTGCAGGATCCGGCATCGCGTGATGGCGCGGTCGAAGCCGGCATCTCCTGCATGAACTGCCACCAATCGGATGGTCAGCTCCCGAAGTACGACGAGATTCGCGACTTCCAGCTGAATGCCGGTGCCAACGCACAAGAGATCGAAGACGTGCTCGCAATCTACGTCACGCGTGACGAGTTGCAGGCGGCGTTCGACGACGACCAGAACCGTTATCGCACTGCGCGCTCGGCGCTCGACGTCGTCAAGGTGTCGAACACCACGATGCATCAGCTCGATGACACACACCTCGGCATCATCGACCTCAACGGCGTCGCTTCAGTCGTCGGCTTGAAGTCGAGCGATCTGCAGCGCGCAATCGATGCATCGCCGCAGGCGTTCCCGCCCGAGATCGTCACCCTGCGCACGAAGGGTGGCGGCATTCAGCGCGACTCGTTCGAAGCCATCGTCCGCGACTTGGTCACGGCGCTCGGCCTCGGTGAGCAGCTGCGTGTCGACGCGAACGGCAACCGGATCGGCGGCACCAACAACAATAACAACAATAACGGCGCTGCTGGTTCAGCTGGAGCTGCCGGTGCCGCAGGCGCAGCTGGTAGCGGCAACTGACCCCTTAAAACTTATTTGCTGACCTGAACACTGACGCTCCTGGAGGAACACCGTGACCCGCAAAATCCTCATCCTCGTAACAACCGTATTCTGCACCTTCGTGGTTTCTGGTGCCCGAGCCGACACTCGAGTCACCGTCCACGATTTCTATGGTCCATACGCGGATCGAGTGCGGGACGACATCGTGAACCTCCTGGAGCGTCAGTCAGGTATAACCATCGTGTCGCAGGCTCAAGTCGAGAGCACTGCAGAGAGACTGGGAGTCGACCCTTCCTCGAACGAGGGTCGCGTCGCACTCGGCCGTGAGCTGCAGCTGTCCGCGTGGATGACGGGCGTCGTAAAGAAGCGCTCGGGCAAGCTCAAGCTCACGGTCGTAGTGTTCGACGGCGCGCAACACTCGCTCGTGGGTCGGACTCGGCTCTCGGGTAAGACCGCGAGGAAGCTGAGCACCGAGATCAAGGATCACCTCTGGCGTAAGTCGCGCTACGCGATCATGTTCGCGACGGGTGCAAACGGCGCAGGTGGTGCGGTAACTGCGAACGGCACGGCGACGGCGGCCGCGGAAACCGCGCCGGCTGCGGGCGCGCCCGCGGTCTCGAGTGACACCACGCTGCCCGCAGATAAGGCAGCCGACAACGCCGAGCTCGCCTCGGCAGCCGATCTGGAGGACGACTACGGCGACGCGCCGACGCGCCGCAAACACTCTGCGTTTCTAGCTTCGGTCGGCGTCGGTAGCCCGTTCCGTAGCCTCGCCTATAGCAGCCCCATCACTACCACACTCGGCGACTACACGATGAGCGGTGCGCCGATGTTCGACTTCAACGTCGCGTTTTATCCGGCAGCTCCGTTCACCGATGGCGTCGCCTCGTGGTTCGGGCTCGACTTGCGCGGCGCATTCGCCCTCAGCACGCCGACGAGCGACCGCGACGGCAACAAGTTCAACTCGCGCTACGACTCGTACCACTTCGGTCTGCGCGCTCGCGTGCCGGTCGGCAACCACTACCTCTCGGCGTTCTCGGGTTACGCGATGAACCGCTTCGCGATCACGTCGGAGGACGAGGGCATCAGTGCGCCTGCACCGAGCACGGACTACCGCATGATTCGAAGCGGAATTGGTGGTGAGCTCGCGCTGAACGAATCACTCCGGCTCGGTCTCGACGGCTCGTTCCTCAGCTTCTTGTCGGTCGGCCAGATCGGCAAGTGGTTCCCACGCGCGCAAGCGGCAGGCTTCGAGCTCGCTGCAGCGGCGAGCTACAACGTGACCCAAGGCATCTTCGCGCGCTTTGCCGCCTCGTATCAGCGCACGTTCTTCGACTTCAACGGGCAACCGGACGACGCCTATCGCGCGCAGGGCGCGACGGACCAATACCTCTCGGTTTCGCTCGGAGCAGGCGTCCGGCTCTAAGCCGAACCCCTAGATCATGAGCCGGTGCGCGGCGCTGAGACTCACCGCAGTGTTGCTTGCCGCTGCCGCTGATGGCTGCAGTGGATACTCGAATGGCTTGGGGATCTCTGCGACCGATGCTTCGATTTCCGACGCTTCCCGTGTCTTCGATGCCGCGCCTGTTCCGAGCCAGCGACCGTCGAAACCTCGAGTGGATGCTGGCTCGGATCGACCTGATGCAACCGAACCTCCCGGCGACGAACCCGTGATCGAACAACCACCACCGAACACGCCGATGAAAATGGACGCAGGTCAGCCGCCGATGGAAATGGATGCGAGTCAAGTGATGGAGATCGACGCAGGTGGTGACGCCGATCTTCGCTTGGAACGTTCGGCGAGTATCGACGGATTCATCACGGACGGTGCCGGCGAGCCGCTTTACATGTTCGTGGGCGATGTCACGCACTCGAACGAAACGGGCTGCGTGACTGCCTGTTCGAGCACGTGGCCGCCGTTCGATTTGCAAATCACGCGCGTCACGGCCGGCCTCGATCTCACGCAAGTTGCGCGGTTTCATCGCCAGGACGGCGCTTGGCAGACCACTTACAAAGGGCACCCGTTGTATCGCCGTGCGAGTGAAGCAGGCAAACGGGACGTAACCAGCGATGGCGTGGATGGGCGCTGGTTCGTCGCACGCGACTATCTCGCGTTCATGTCTGCCGCGCGCACGTTTACACCGGCCGGCGGGATGGGAACGAATGGTCCGTTTCTCACCGATGGCTTCGGTCGAACGCTCTACGTCTGCATCGATGACCAACCGGCAAATGCCATGATCGATCCGATCTCGGTCTGCAATGGAGACTGCCTCCTGAAGCGGCCGCTGTTTGGGCCGATCGCCGGTGACACGAAGCAGCTGCTTCCGTCCGTGATCAATCCGAGCGAGCTGAAGGAGTACACGCGCTCGGATGGAATGCGGCAGTTCATGTATCGCGGGTGGCCGCTCTACTACTTCAGTGGAGACGTCGTCGCCGGCGCAACCGAAGGCCACAACGACGGCGCGTGGCGCGCGTTCGATCCAGTCGAGTTTGGCCTAGGTCCGGAGCCTAGCGCGAACAACTGACGATCAGATTTATTCCAGCACGTAACAGCACGCAGCCGAGATGGAACCAATCTCCTACCGGCAGCGATTTAAGGAGTGAGCGGACATGGAGGGCGAGATGAATCACGACGAAGTTCGAAGCGGCAGTCGTTTGGGTGGTGTGATGCGCGTAACCACGACGATCGCGGCAGCTTTATTGCTGCCGCCGTTCATCGCGCTGGCCATCATTCCGATGCTGTTGTTTCTCGTGCCGGTCGCGCTGATCGGCATTCCGTTCATCATTCCCGCGTTGATCAGCGGATCGCTGGCAGCGCGCTCCGAAGACAAACTTCGCGCGAGCTGGCGGCCGCCCGAGGCTGCGACGGTGTTGCGCCAACGTTCGAACCTACGCGTCGTCAACTAGTGCTTACCGACTTTTCAGGGCCGTCATGGGCCGGCCCTGATTCTTGCTGACACACATCACGAAGTAGAGGGCAGAGGAATGACAACGAGACTCATCTGTATGACGCTGCTCGCATTGACTGCGTTTGGTTGTTCGGACGACTACGGCAGTACTAGCGATCCCGCGGCGCAGCCGATTGGCTACGATGGTTACAATGGCGGTGGGTACGGCGAGACGACTCCGGCGCCTTCGCCTACTCCCACTGCACCCGCCAATCCGGATTGCGCGGGCTCCATACCAGCGTACGAAGACGTGGCTGCATTCGACAAGTGCGTGATGTGCCACGACTCGATGAAGGCCGCTGGTCAGCGCAAGTCGGCACCGATCAATGTCAACTTCGACACGCAGGTCGCAGCGGATTCACATGCGCTGCAGGCGGTGTCGATGGTCAAAGCAGGCGTGATGCCACCGGTTTCGAGTGGCTTGACGCTCACAGATGCGGAGAAGCAGCAGCTGTACACGTGGGCGATGTGCAGCATGTAACGGGACGCATCACCGAAGATCTCGCGGCACGCGACTCCTAACTTTCGGAGGATGAGCATCGGAGTTACGTGTCGGAGTGTGTGTCAGCAACTTCTTTGCTTAAGCACGATCTGCAACCTCTCCTTCCGAGTTGACGCCTATGGTGTCGCTCGGAGGGTGAGGGATGCACAGGATTTCTTCCCTGCTCGGGGTCGCTCTTTGTCTGTGGTGCGTCGCTTGTAGTGAGGACGGCGCGCCGCACGAGATATCGGCAACTGCGCAGGCACTGACTGTTCAACCAGGCTTTCAAGACCAGACCGTGTTGAGCGGCCTGATCAAGCCGACCGCAGTCCGCTTCGCGAAAGATGGCCGCATCTTCATCGCGGAAAAGAGCGGGCTCATCAAAGTGTTCGATCCTGCGATCGGTGGCGAGCCGCGAGTGTTCGCCGACCTTCGTACGAACGTATACAACTACTGGGATCGCGGGTTGCTCGATCTAGAGCTCCACCCTGACTTCCCTGCGACGCCGTATATGTACGTCGTCTATACGTACGACGGCTTACTCGGCGGGACGGCACCGCGCTGGGGTGTCGCGGGCGCGACTACCGATGCGTGCCCGACGCCGCCTGGTCCTACGATCTCGGGTTGTCTCGCGTCGGGCCGGCTCTCGCGCCTCGAAGTTGGCGACGAAGGGATGCGCGGACTCGAGCACGTGATGATCGAGAACTGGCCGCAGCAGTTTCCCGGTCACTCGCTCGGCTCGGTCGCGTTTGGGCCAGACGGCATGTTGTACGTCTCGGCGGGTGACGCGGCGAGCATCGATCTCTTGGACTACGGGCAGCTCGGCACGACTCCCAACGCACTCGGAGATCCACCTGTCGCCGAGGGCGAGACTCAAGCGCCACCTGCAGCTCGCGGCGGCGCGATTCGCTCACAAAACGATGCGATCGCCGGCTCGCCCGTGCACTACAACGGCAAGCTGCTGCGGCTCGATCCGCTGACCGGTGGGCCTGCGCCGGGCAATCCGCTCGAGGGCACGGATGTTCCTGGAGCGGCCGCGATCGTCGCAAAAGGTCTACGCAATCCCTACCGGATCACGTTTCGGCCGGGCACGGATGAAGTTTGGATCGGCGATGTTGGCATGGGGACGTGGGAAGAGATCGATCGACTCGAAAACCCGCTCGGGCCCGTGCTCGAGAACTATGGTTGGCCATGTTACGAGGGGCCCAATCGGCAGCCCGCGTACGCCGCAGCCGGTCTCAGCGCTTGCTCGGAGCTCTACGCATCGAACGGCAGTAGCGAGCCGTATTACGCGTACGTGCACGAAGATCCGGTCCTGCCGGACGACGAATGCGGCGCGGGGGGAGCAGCCATCAGCGGCCTCGCGTTCTACGACACTGGCGTATACCCGGACGCCTACGACGGCGCGCTCTTCTTCGCCGACTACACTCGCGGCTGTATCTGGGCGATGTTGGCGGGCGAGACGGGGCTGCCCGATCCTTCACGCGTGCAGCTGTTTGCGCGCGGCGCGCTGGACCCGGTTCAGCTGCTGATCGGGCCCGGGGGCGATCTGTACTACACGAGCTTGCGCGGCGAGCTCCATCGCGTCGTATCGCTCGGTCAAAACTCACCGCCGCTCGTCAGCGTCACTGCGGCACCGAGTAGCGGCGCTGTGCCGCTCACGACTGCATTCGAAGCTCAGGCGACCGATCCGGATCCGGGCGACACGCTGACGTACGCGTGGGATTTGGATGGCGACGGATCGTTCGACGACGGGACCGGCAACTCAGCCGTGTACGTGTACGGCAGTGCGGGTGAACGCGTCGCTACCGTGAAGGTGACGGACTCGCGCGGAGCGATCGCAACCGCGTCGCAGACGATCTCGGTCGGAGGTGCGAGCGACGGGCTGCAGGCCGTGATCACACAGGTTGCGCCGCTGACCTTTCGCGTGAGCGATCTAGTTCAGTTTGCGGGTCAGGGTAGCGATGGAACCACGCCGCTGCCCGCTTCAGTGCTCACGTGGGATCTCGTCGTGCAGCACTGCCCGGAGATCGATCACTGCCATCCTCACGTCGTGCAGAGCTTCGAAGGCGTCGCCGCGGGTAGCTTCGTCGCGCCCGAGCACGGCTATCCGTACTATTTGCAGCTCATCCTGCGGGTGACTGCCGCGGATGGCCGGCAAGCCACTGCAGTCTCGCGGCTCGATCCGCTGACCGCGGAGATCGCGCTCGACTCCGAGCCGCCCGGCCTTCCGATCGCGCTCAATCAAACCGCATTCGCGACACCTCGAACCGCTACGGTCGTGCTCGGCTCCTTGAACACGCTCACCGCACCAGATCTCGCGGGATACGCCTTCACGGGCTGGTCGGATGGAGGGCCTCAAGCGCGCGTGCTGAACGCGTCCGAGTCGGTCGCGTTGAAGGCGAGTTATCAGATGTCGGCGTCGCCGGTCGCGCTCAAGACGTACGGCGCGATTCGCGTGCGTGTGATTCCGGGCGGCGGAGCTGGTGCGACGAACCCGGAAGTCATTCGCGACGACGACTATCCTGCGCCGGGTACGAACCAGTGGTTTCGTACGTACAACACTGTCACTACCGACTATTCGCCGAAGGAAGACTGGGTCGGGTACGAGTTTGCCGATCCGTACGTGTTTAGTCGTGTCGTGTTTCAAGAGGGTGGGAACTTCTTCGACGGTGGCTGGTTCGAGCAGATCGGCGTGCGCGTTCGCCACAACGATGTTTGGACGCCGGTGACGCGCGCGACTGTGGCACCGACCTATCCTGGGACCGCTGACGAACGCGGGTTCCGCAGCTTCCGATTCGACTTCGAAAGCGTGGTGGGCGACGCGATCGAAGTGTATGGGCCAGCCGCGGGGTCGGCGCACTTCATCTCGATCGCCGAGCTCGATGTGTTCGGCTGGAGAGCGACGGTGAGCCCGGCGTCGGCACCGCTCGTGCGCCTCGTGCCACCGCCTAAGGTCGTCTTGGCGGGCGACCCAGTGACGCTCGATGCGCGCCAGTCGTTCGATCCGTCGGGTGTGCCGCTCACGTTCGAGTGGACTCAACTTGCCGGGCCTGCGATTTCGCTGACGGATGCGACTTCGTCGTCGCCACGGTTCGTCGCACCGAACGTGACAGGTCCAACTGCGCTCGCGTTCCAGCTCATTCTGCGAGCTGGCGACAGAGCAAGTGCAGCCGTCCGCGTCGACATCACGGTTTTCACGCTCGATGCGGGCCCGGTCGATTTGAGCGCGCGCGGCTCGATTCTGATGAGCGAGCTGAACCCACTCGGCCTTGGTACACACGCCCTCGAAGTGATCCGAGATGGCATCGAACCCGAGCTGGGCTCCGGCGATCCGCTCGGTCAGTACGACACTTGGGCAGGTCCGCCGGGTGAAGTCGAAGGCTACGTCGGATACGCGTTGGAACGGCCGTTCTGGCTCGAATCGCTCGAGTTTCAAGAAGGGCTCGAGTACTTCGATGGTGGGTGGTTCACGTCGCTCTCAGTCGAGGTTCGGCGCGACGGACGCTGGGTTCCGATTCGCGCAGCCCAGTTCGAGCCGGCGTATCCGTTCGAAAACGATGGCGTCGGGTACGAGACGTACGCGATCCAATTTCAGCCTGTGCTGGCAGATGCGATTCGGTTGATCGGTCGGCCCGGCGGCGCAGCGCAGTTCTTCTCGGTCGCGGAGCTGAAGGTGTTTGCGGCGGCCGCGCCGGCCGGCAACGTTGCGCCGGTCGCCAACGCTGGTGCGGATATCGTCGTGCCTGCGGGCGAGATTGTTCAGCTCGATGCGAGTGGCTCGTTCGACTCCGATGGCACGGCGCTGAGCTACGCCTGGAGCGTGGCGGAGGGCGGTAGCGTGACGCTGCGCGATAGCTCGACTTCAGCCGCGAGCTTCCGCGCGCCCGACGTCGGCTCGAGGACACAACTCACACTCAGTTTGACAGTCAGCGATGCTGCGGGCGCTGCCAGTTCGGACGATGTCGTCGTGTACGTCGAACCGGAAGGCGCCCAAGACATCAGCTCGCTCGGTGCGATCATCGTGAGTGAGCGGCATCCGATCGGCGGCGGAACGCACGACCTGGAGCTGATCCGGGACGGCGTGATGCCGGATTCACAAGACACGAACATCTTGCTGCAGTACGACACAGTCTCCGCGAATCCAACGCCGCTCGCCTGGATGGGATACCTGTTCCCGCAGGAGCACCTGTTCGATCGCGTCGTGTTTCAGGAAGGCCAACACTTCGAGGATGGTGGCTGGTTTACGTCGCTCGGTGTGGAAGTGAGGCGGGGTGGCGTGTGGCGGAGCGTGTCCGGTCCGAGAAGCACGCCGGCCTATCCTGGAACTGACAACGGTCGCAACTGGCAGACGTTCACGTTGACGTTTTCGCCTGCGCTCGGTGATGCGATCCGAATCGTGGGGCCACCCGGTGGTTCGGCGGCGTTCATCACGATCGCGGAGTTGCGTGTGTGGTCGCCTTAGCGACGCGAGCCGCGCACGATCTCGAACGTGCGGACCGCGCGCAGGTGAACGAGTGTGTCGTCGTCTAGCTTGGGCGTGCACAATACGATCGTGAACACGAGCGGACCTCGCTGAAGGAAGCCGGCGCGAATCTGAATATCGGCCGAGCCGAGTTGGCCCTCTGCGCGATAGCCAGCGAGCCAGCCGTCCACTGCGCCTGCGCGCGAGTCTTCGGGCTCGGGGACCGGCCTCAGATCCGTCAGTTGAACATCCTCATGGAACACAACAACCCTGCCAACGTCCACGGGTCGCCGTTCACATACAGAACGAGTCGATTCTCCGGCATCGGCCGGAGATTGCGGACCACACCCAGGCTCGACAAGAGTAACCCTTGCTGCGCAACCGTGAGCCACACTACCCTCTCCACATGGGTGCACCTGCGCTGCAACATGCAGGCCTGATTTCCAGTCGCGTCGTTGTTCGCGTGGTCGACTTTGCCGCCGCACGCGGACACGATCCCGAACAACTCTGCCGCAACGCCGGCGTCAGCCTCGACACACTCCGCGATCCCAACGCACGGATCCCATTCGCACTCGCCGAACGCATTGGCATGTGCGCCGCCGAACTCTGCAACGACCCGAACATCGGCCTCCACCTCGCCCAAGACGTTCGCAACCCACAAGTGTTCGATGCCGGAATCCTGCTGATGATGGCAAGCCCGACACTCGGCGTGAGCTTCGAACGCATGGAACGCTTCCAACGCTTCTGGGCCGACGGCGAACGATTCGCTCGCCGCCCAACTCCGAACGGAGACGGCATGTGCTTACGCGCGCTCAAACGCGACGCACTCGGCGACTATCAACGACACAGCGAGGAATGCGCGATGGCCGAGTTCATACTCGGTGCACGCGTACTGACCGAACTCGATGTCGCACCGCGCATCGTTCGATTCCGCCACGCAGTACCGGCCGACACGAGCGAGCACGCTGCGTTGTTTCGCTGCCCGCTCGAGTTCGACGCGGAGTACGCCGAGATCGAGCTCGATCAAGCAGTGCTCGACCTCCCACTCCCCCACGCGAACGAAACCTATCGCGCGATCTTCCAACAACAAGTCGAACGTGCGCTCGCTCGCTTGCCCGCGAAGAGCGGCATCGCAGCCGAGGTTCGCGCCGCCGCACAAGCAGCGCTGTCGAGCGGCGACTGCTCACTCGATGGTACGGCGCGCGTGCTCGGCATCAGCGCACGCACGATGCAACGCAAGCTGCGCGCCGAAGGCACCTCGTTCGCAGAGCTGATCGACGCGCTACGACGCGAAATGGCAGCGGCCTACCTCGATAAACAGGTCCCCGTGCCCGAGATCGCCTGGCTGCTCGGATACGCCGAGCCGAGCGCTTTTCATCACGCATTCAAGCGCTGGACGGGGACGACGCCGGAGCAGCTGAGGGCGGCGAGAGAAACGCCCTTGTCCGAGGAATGAGACCCAATTCCCGAGCTGGCGCGCGCTATCAGTCGTTTGACGTCGGCTCACACTGCCCTGCAGGCCGCAGTCGACCATGCTCGATGGCATGGCCTCGATCGTCGAGCTTCACGCTGTTCACAAGACATTCTATCGGGGCAACCAGCCCGTTCAGGTTCTGCAGAACGTCGATCTCGCGATTGCCGACGGCGCATTCGACGCACTGATCGGACCGAGCGGCTCGGGCAAATCCACACTGCTGAACTTGATCGCGGGCCTCGACACACCTTCGAGCGGCACTGCAATCATCGCGGGCTCTGACCTGACTCGCATGACACGACGCGAGCTCGCGCGCTTCCGTGCGGACAAGATCGGATTCATCTTCCAAAGCTACAACCTGATGCCGGTGCTCACGGCGCTCGAAAACGTAGAGCTGCCGCTGCTTCTCACCCGACTCACTGCACGTGAACGCCGCACGCGAGCACACACGGCGCTGCGCATCGTCGGCCTCGACGAGCGCGCTCAGCATTTCCCGCGGCAACTGTCCGGCGGGCAAGAACAGCGCGTCGCGATCGCACGTGCGATCGTTCACGACCCGCAAATTCTAGTCTGTGATGAGCCGACGGGAGATCTGGACCGCGCGAGCGCCGACGCCATTCTGGATCTACTGCAGCGGCTCAACGACGAGTTCAAAAAGACGATCATCATGGTCACACACGACCCGATCGCCGCGCGACGCGCGCACCGCATCTGCCGCCTCGACAAGGGGCAGCTCCATTGACGCGGTGGACACTCGTCAGGCGAACCCTGACTCGAAACCCGCTTCGCACGACGTTGACGTTGCTCGGTGTAGCGGTCGCAGTGATCACGTTCGTCGCACTACGCACCGTACTCGACGCTTGGAGCACGGGAGCTGACTACGCAGCCAAAGATCGGCTCTCCACGCGGCACAAAGTGTCCTACGGATTGCCCTTGCCGAAGCGCTACGTCGACGACATTGCAACCCAAATCCCCGGCGTCTCGAAAGTCACGTTCTGCGATTGGTTCGGCGGGCGCTGGGCGAAGGCGCCAAACGAATTCTTCGCGAACCTCGCGTGCGATTCCGACGCATTCGCAGTGTATCCGGAGATGCAGGTCGATCCACGAACACTCGAGGCGTGGAAGCACGACAAGCAAGGCGCCATCATCGGCGACGTGCTCGCACGAAAGCTCGGCCTCAAGGCGGGCGACCGTATGACCCTGCAAGGCTCGTTCTATCCCGGCGATTGGGAGCTGCGAATCGTGGGCACGTACACGGCGCCGGCGCACTCGCCAGTCGATCGCTCGACGTTGTTCTTTCGCTGGGACTACAAGAACGAACGCGTACCCGAACGCCAGCGCGATCTGATCGGCTGGGTGTTCACACGCGTCGACGATCCCGCTTCGAGTGCACGCGTCAGTCGAGCGATCGACGCATTGTTCGACGATCGCGACGTGCGCACCGCAACGACGAGCGAGCGCTCGTCCAACAGCACGTTGTTAGGTGGCGTCAGTGCCATTCTCTCGGCGCTCGACATCGTGTCCATCATCGTATTGACGATCATGGCCTTGATTCTTGGCAACACGATCGCAATGGGCGTGCGCGAGCAAACCACCGAATACGGTGTGTTACTCGCACTCGGGTTCGAGCCGCGAGACATCGGTCTGCTCATCGTCGCGGAAGCGATCGGCCTGTCGCTGGCAGGAGGTTTGCTCGGCCTCGTGCTCGCGTACCCACTCGTTCAACTCGGGCTTGGACAGTGGCTCGAATTGAACGTCGGTAAGTTCTTCCCGGTGTTTCGCATCTCGCAGACCACAGCGCTGATCGTAGTCGGTCTGACGATCGTGCTCGGTGCGCTCGCTGCGCTGGTTCCGGCAATGCGCGTGGGTCGCATGTCCGTGATCGACGCGATTCGGAGGCCGGCGTGATTCCGTTCGCTTACAACATTCGAAGCTTGCTCGCGCGCAGGTTGACCACGATCGCTGCTGCGCTCGGGATGGGCCTCGTCGTCTTCGTGTTCGCGATCGTGATGATGTTGTCGAACGGCGTGCGGCAAGCGACACGTCGATCGATCGACCCGAACACTGCGATCGTGTTACGGACCGGCGCCGGCACCGAGGTCGAAAGCACGTTCGAGGCTGGCAGCGTTGCAAAGATCGCCGCCGCTCCGGGCGTCGCACGCGAAGGCGGCAGGCCAGTTGTCGTCGGCGAGCTGATCGTTCTGATCGTGCTCGACAACCCCAGCGGCGGCGCAACGAACGTGCAGATTCGCGGTGTGCCGGACAACGCGCTGGCATTCCGGCCCAAGGCCCGAATCGTCTCCGGCAGAGCACCGCGGCCGGGCACCGACGAAGCGATCGTGGGGAGCGCAATTCGCGGGCGGTTTCAGGGCCTCGAGATCGGGCAACGCCTCGAGCTCCAGAAGAACCGGCCGATCGAGATCGTGGGCGTGTTCGACGACGGTGGTTCACCCTACGCATCCGAAGTCTGGGCGGACGTCGACTTGGTGCGCCGAACGTTCGGCCAGTCTCGAATCGTGTCGAGCGCGCGGGTGCGTTTGACCTCGAGCGATGCGTTCACGGCTTTTAGCCGCGCGCTCGACAACAATCACGAGTTGGGCGTCGCGGCATACCGAGAAACGGAATACAGCGAGCGTCAGACTCAAGGCACTGCCACGTTCCTCACGGTGCTGGGATTTCTGATCGCGGTGATGGTCTCGCTTGGCGCGGTGATCGGCGCGATGATCACCATGCACGCAGTCGTCGCGGATCGAACCCGCGAGATCGGAACCCTAATGGCGCTCGGCTTTACGCGCCCCCAAGTGCTCGCAGCGTTTCTGTTCGAATCGGTGACGTTGGCACTCGCCGGAGGTGTGGTCGGCGCTGCAGCGGCGCTGGCGCTGAGCAACCTGCGGATCTCGATGCTGAACACGTTCACCTGGGCGGAGCTATCGTTCGCGGCCGAACCATCGTTAGGCATCGTGTTGACCGCGATCACGATCGCCGCAGTGATGGGCATACTCGGTGGACTGCTCCCGGCGCTCCGCGCCACTCGGATCGATCCGGCTCGAGCGATGCGAGGCGGCTGACCCGCTCCGCTTTAGTCCTCACCGCGCAAACGCATGCTCCGCGCTCCAGCAAGCCGCGTGCCGAGCTGGTTCGCACGGAATCAGCGCCCAACGCTGCGCCTGCGTGTGCCAGGATAGTCGACTCGCGACTCCCCCCACCCCGCTGAGAAACTTCCAAGTTTCGCGACTGACTGTTAGACGACACGCCATGACCCGCAAGATGTTGATCGTCGATGTCGCGGCCTTGAGCCCGACCGAGGTAACGGACCGCACCCCGAACCTTCGCGCACTCGCAGCGAAAGGCGGCATGTATCCGCTTCGCGAGCCGTTCCCCAGCCTGACTTGCCCGTCGCACGCGACGCTCGTGACCGGCAGCTTGCCCAGCAGCCACGGCATGATCGGCAACTGCTTGTACTCGCGCGAGTACGCCAAACTGTTCAACTGGAATCGCTCCGGTCACCTCGTGTCAGGTATGCCGCTCTGGGAGGCAGCCCGTGCGCGCGATCCAAAAGTGACGACGGCAAACTTGTTCATGCGCCATTGCGCCGACAGCACGTGTGAGATCCGCGTCACCGAGCGACCGGTGTACTGGATGAGCGGCAAGAAGCAGTTCGAGTTCTTCGCCGAGCCCCGAACGTTGCACGCCGAGCTCGTGAACAAGCTCGGTCCGTTTCCGTTTCCAAAGTTCTGGGGACCGTTGGCCGGGCTCGGATCGAGCGAGTGGATCATCGGTGCAGCGCTGCAGATCATGGAGCGCAACAACCCGGAGTTGATGCTGGTGTACCCGCCGTACCTCGACTACGACGGGGCGCGGTTCGGCCCCGACTCGCCACAAGTTGCAAAGGCGCTCGCCGCGATGGACACGGCGCTCTCGCCTCTGATTCGAGCGGCACAGAGCCAAGATCGCGATGTGTTGATCGTCTCGGACTACGGGTTCGAGACCGTCGATCAGCCGGTGTATCTCAACCGCGAGCTGCGGCGCGCTGGCTTTCTCAGCGTGGAGGATGCGCCGAACGGCGAGCGGCTCGACCCCGGAACCTCACGCGCATTTGCGGTTTGCGACAACCAAGTCGCACACGTCTACGTCGCACGCGGCGAAGACATACCGGCAGTGCGCGCGATTTTGGAAGCCGTCAGCGGCGTGCGCGAAGTCTTCGATACGGCCGCGCAAGTGGACCTCGGCATCGACCATCCGCGCTCGGGCGAGCTGATCGCCACATCCACTCCGCGCGCGTTCTTCTCGTATCCGTACTGGTTTGAAGCGAATAAGCAGCCCGACTTTGCGGATTGCGTCGCGGTGTTCGACAAGATCGGAACCGACACCTGCGAGTTGTTTCTGAAGCCGGGCCTGGCCGGAAAGCTGCACACGGCAAAGCGTCTCGCGCAACTCGGGCTCGGCTTGAAGGTGCCCTTCGATATCGTCGACACGAACGACGCCAACGTTCGCGGTGCGCGGCGCATTGCTCGCAATGATCCACAGCGCGGCGCTGCAGCCATCAGCAGCTGGAACCTCGGTCGGACAGGGCCGGTGCCGATGGAAGACTTGAAGGACCTAATCCTGGCGCGGATGTTCGACTAACGCACTGCGCGAGCGCGCAACGTCGCGAGTTGCTCGCCCGACACGCCGGCGGATGCCAGGTACGCTTCGATTCCGCCGCCTTCTTCGATCGCGGCGAGCACGGCTTCGAGGCTCCTCGGGTACGCGCCTACGGTCGCACTCGAGAGCATGTATTCCTTGAGAATGTCCGCGTGCGACGCACCGAGCGCCCGCAAGATCACGGCGACGATCACTCCGGTGCGGTCGCGGCCCCACGTACAATGCAGATAGATCGGATACGCCGTCGGATCGCCCAATCTCTCGAACGCGGCAGCGATCGAATCAATTTCATTCAGGTCGGCGATATAGTCGCTCGGACTGACGTTGTAAGGCACCGGTAGCGGCGTGGTTACGACGGCGGCGTTGTCCAAGACGCAATCTGCTTCGGGCACGGCAGTGCGCTCCGAAGCGATGCGGAGGTCGATCACCGTGCGGATCCCCAGCCGCGCGAACTCCGCACATCCGGCTGCTGAAAGCTGGGCCAACGGTGGCCCGCGGAACACCGCGTTCTTCGCAACCGAGTGCCCGTCGCCGAGCGGCACCCCTCCGAGGTCTCGCGCGTTTTCCAGCTCCTCTCCGAGGATCCAGGTCGGGCGCGGTTCCCAAGTGCTCGGAGCGTTCGGCGCGCCGTTGACTGGTTTCGACGGAGCGAGGGGCTCCAGCGGATAAGGTTCCCACGCATCGGGTTCCGAAGCGTCGCGCTCTGAAGTGCCGGACGTATCGGACACATCGATGATAGCCGGTTTGTCCGCATTCGATCGGTCGACGCTCTGCTCCGATCCGAAGAACCGGTAACAGCCGGAGAACCAACACACCTGAAGCACGATCACTGCGCGGACGAACGTCATGGGCAACGGGCCATGATAGTCCGCACAGCCGCCAAACGCATCGCCCGAGATCACATTCGTGTACCCGTGAGGTCGAGCTCGGCGACGCTCGTCCACTCCCGACCCATAATCTCGCGCGAAGCGACGAAGCGCAGGTAGCGCCCTGATTGCGCTGCAGAAAAGCGAACCAGCTTCGCGTCGCTCCCAGCGGCGAACGTCCCCATCGCAACCGCAGTGCCCCACTGATCCGACGCATCACTCACGTAAACCGCGTAGTCGCCTACATTCCCGTGATCCTGGCCGTCCTGACGCGGCGTATAGCGCAGCGCCTCGAGCCGATACGTCACGCCTAAGTCGATCACGATCTCGTGCGGCGGAGTGGGAGCGCCGCCGGTGTATTGCGAGTGCCAGAGCGTCGACGCGGAACCATCGAACGCGTTGCTCGCGCGACCATTCTCAGCCGAAGTTTCTTCACTGTCCGCGCGAACCAACTTCCATTCGTCCTGCGGCAGAAACCCGTCGTCCGCGCTCCACGTTCCAGCGACGGCATTCAACTGCCACTCCGGATAGTAGTCGAGTGTCAGATGCCCCATGTCATCGACCTCGAGCGGCAACCAGATGTACTTCGAGCTTCCGAGATCCGGGTCTTGCCAGCGATCACCCGCATACACGTACGTCGTCCCGCGCGCGCCCCGCAGCGGGATCACGTAGGTCGGCTGCGTATCGTGGGTCGTTCCACTGCCGAGGTTTTGCAACGCGGACCACGGACCTTCGATCGACGTCGCAGTCGCATACTTCGCTTGATTCGAATCCCAACCCGTCGCCGCAGACGTGATCAAGTAGTAACGCCCGCGATCTTTGAACAACGCCGGAGCCTCGCGCTTTTGCCCCTTGAACAGCGTCGCGACCTGTCGACCGATGGTCAGATAGTCAGCCGATAGTTCGTACAGAATCAGATCCGCGTTCTCGTTTGCTGCGGATAGGAAATACGCCTTGCCGTCGTCGTCGCGAAACAAGGTGTCATCGCGCGACATGTTCATGTTCGGCTGAAACGCGCTCTTGTACTCGTAGTCGCCATCGACCGTGGCGCTCGTAAAGACGCCAGCCTTCGCTTCGGCGTAGTTCTGCCCTTCCCAGTGCAACCACATCACGTACTGCTTCGTACTTTCGTTGTAGGTGACCTTCGGGCGTTCGATGATGCGGTCTGACGCGGCGAGCTCCGGCGCGGTCATGCGCGTGATGATCGCCTTGCGAAACGTCCACGTACCGAGGTCCTTCGACGCGTAACAGTTCACGGCTTTGAAGCCCGCGCCATTCGCCGACTTGTCCTCGCCGAACCAGTACCAAGTGTCACCGACCTGCAGAAAACCGCCGCCGTGAGCTTCGATGCGTTTGCTCGCCTGGTCGTTCCAGAAGCCACCGTTGCGAATGGTGATCGACTCGCCTTCCGCCGCGGGTGGTCCGGCGTCAGGCGACCCGGAATCGTTGACAGGCGCTGACGCATCGGCGGGGACGGAAGGCGCCGTGCTTCCAGGCGGCCGCGCCGGCGCGCTCATCCCTGCATCTCGGGGCGGAGGTGTCGTGCCGCTCCCAGCGGCAGACGCGCCAGCCGTAGCAGGCGCGCCCGCGGGCGCCGGAGAGGCATCTCCACCTGCACCGCCTGCTGCCGCGGTTGGCGGCGCCGACTTATCTGCGCACGCCGCGAGCAAGAGCGCGAAAACCACGGCATTACGGGCTCGAGCACTCGACGCCATGCCACCTTGTCGAAGGGTTCGAGCTGACTGTCAAGCAGGTCGCACGACTGACCTGCGCCGCGAAGTGTTTGGCTGCGCCCGTCATGTCGACGAGAGAGGTCAAATTTCTTCGTGACGCCAGATGAGGCTGTCCGCTACTTGGCAGAGCGCTCGACCAGTACCGCGAGCCCATCCAGCATGCGTTGCAGCCCGAACTCGAACAGCACGTCGAGATCGAAGTCGTATGGCCGGCCGAGCACACGCCCGAGCGTCGAGAACTGTCCGTCTTCGATCAGCGCACGCAGACTCGGCTCTTGGCGGTCGAGCCATTCTTCGCTGCTCAAACCGCTCATCGCTTCCGCTTCCTTCTCGAGCTCGATGTTCACGGCGGTGCCACGCACGTAGTTGAACAGCGTGATGTGAGCCGTGATGATCTGGGATTCATCGAGCCCCGATCGCTCGAGCTCGCGCAGCACCCAGTTCGTATACGCGAGGCCGCTTTGAATCAGCTGCGGGCGCGTCACCGACATCGCCGGTGCGAGCCACGGATGCCGTCGAAAGGTCTTCCAAATCAGACGACCTGCAAGCTCCAGCCGTGCACGCCAATCGGTGGGCGCATCGTCGGGAAACGCCAGCTCACGGCACGCTGCATCCATCATGAACACGAGTAGGTCATCTTTATCCGAGACATGGCGATACAGCGACATCGTCGCAACCCCGAGCTCGACTGCGAGCCGCCGCATCGACAAGCCATCGAGCCCTTCCGCATCCGCAACCGCGATCGCAGCGCGCGCGATCTTCTCACGGGCGAGCGGTTCGCCGGATTCGATCGCAGCCCTCGGCTGCACGACGGGTTCCGGCGCAGCAGCGCGCCGTGTCGACCCTCGCCGGCGCGGTGTACCGCTGACCGTGCTGCCGACGCCGGGCACCGTTCTCACGAGACCCTCGCGCTGCAGCGCGCCGAGCACCTTCGTTGCGGTCGCCATCGCCACGCGATAGCGCCGCATGATCTCGCGCGTCGAAGGCACGCGATCGCCCGGCGAAAGTGTTCCGCGTTCGATCCGGCTGCGAAGCTCGGCCACGATTTTTGCGTACGGCGCGGCGGTCTTTCGGGGCATGCGATCTTTCTGTACTAGTGCAGCCGAGCGCGAGCGGTCGTTCGAGGTCGTGAGTGTCTTCGACGGTGCACTAGTGCGGCAGTGAGTTTGCGCCGGATTCAGAGCCAAGAGCGCGCTTGCTAGTGCACGCGTACATCGTACGCTGCCGAACATGAAAGACAACCGAGAACTCGAGGTACTCATCTGCGGCGGAGGCATTGCGGGCCCGGCACTCGCCGGCTGCCTTCACAAACACGGCTTTCGCGTCACCGTGGTCGAACGCGCGCCTGCTCCACGTCCAGGTGGCCAAACGGTCGACCTGCGTGGTGCTGGGCGCGAGGTGGTGGAATGGCTCGGCTGGATGGACCGCGTGCGTGACGTAACGCTCGACCAGCGCGGGATCGCCTGCGTCGACGCGTGCGGTCACGTGACCGTACGCATGCCAACGGACTCGTTCGGCGGTGAAGGCATCGTGTCGGAGCTCGAGGTGCTGCGCGGCGACCTCTCGCAAGTCTTCTACGAGGCGACCGCAGCGACGACCGAATATCTGTTCGGTGACACGATCACCGCGCTCTCACAGGCTGCCGAAGGCGTCACGGTCACCTTCGAAAAAGCTGCGACGCGGCGCTTCGATTGGGTGATCGGTGCGGACGGGCTCCATTCAGTCGTACGCTCGCTCGCGTTCGGGCCGGACCGCGCATGCGTGCGGCCGCTCGACTGTTACCTCGCGTGGTTCACCGCGCCGGCACAGACCGACCTCGACGGTTGGTACCTGATGTACAACGCACCGGGCGGGCGAGTCGCATCGGTACGACCGGGTCGCGATCCGAGTGAGAGTAAAGTCAGCCTCGCGTTTCGCGCGGCCGGATTCGCGTACGATCGGCGTGACACCGCGGAGCAGAAAGAACTCCTGAAACAGCGCTTCGCTCGCGCCGGCTGGCGGGTTCCGCAGCTGTTGGCTGCCATGGACACGGCCCCTGACTTCGTCTTCGATTCGCTCGGACAGGTTCACCTCGAGCGCTGGTCGAACGGCAGGATCGCACTGCTCGGAGACGCTGGCTACTGCGCCACACCGCTGACCGGGCTCGGCACCAGTCTCGCGCTCGTCGGTGCGTACGTACTCGCGGGTGAGCTCGCCGCTGCACGCGGCGATCACCAGCTCGCGTTCGCGCGCTACGAGTCGATCTTACGGCCGTACGTTGCCGAGTGTCAGCAGTTACCGCCCGGAGGCGTCACCGCATTTGCTCCGCACACGCGGCTCGGAATCTCACTTCGCGCAGCCTCGATGCGGTGGATGACTCGTTGGCCATTACGCTCGTTTTTCGAGGGCCAGTTCGCAAAAGCGGGGGCGATCGATCTCCCACGCTACGCCTCGGCCGCTGCCTAAGAGGAGCACTCGCGCACCCGAGAAGTGGCACAACTTGCGTCAGCGTCACTCTGGGCGGCGGCCGCAAGCTCTGCGCTAACGCACCGATGTCACTACTAAAAACGTGACGGCTCCCGAGCACCCAGCCCTGGCACGGACTTCGCTTTGCCGAGAGTCCACGGCGCGACTCGCGTCTGACGTAAGCTCGCCAGCCAGAGGGGGAAACGGTGCGATCATGACAGCTCGAACTCGAAGCCCGCGGATGCTCGGTGCAAGTCTGAGCGCGGTCCTGGCAGCATTTTCGGCGTTCTGCATGTCTGGACGCGCAGCAGCGTTTTGTGGCTTCTACGTCACCGGCGCCGACTCGGGCCTGTACGCAAACGCGACCATGGTCGTGCTGATGCGTGACGGCACGCGAACTGTGTTGTCGATGCAGAATAACTATCAGGGGCCACCCGAGTCGTTTGCGCTCGTGATTCCCGTGCCGAGCGTGTTGCAGCAAGACCAAGTGAAGGTGCTTCCGCGCGAAGTCTTCGATAAGGTCGACACCCTCGGCGCACCGCGGCTCGTCGAGTACTGGGAGACGGATCCGTGCGCGCCGCAGTACACCGAGGACTGCGCGAACTGCGGTGCGGCGCGGGCAACCTCGTCGCCGGCAGGCGCTGCGCCATCCTCAAACGGCTCAGTGCGCGTCGAAGCCCAATTTGTGGTCGGCGAGTACGACATCGTGATCCTCAGCGCGGACGACAGCAGCTCGCTCGACGGCTGGTTGCGCACGAACCAATACAACATCCCGAAAGGCGCCGAACCGGTCCTCGCGCCATACGTCGCTGCGGGCATGAAGTTTTTCGTCGCGAAGGTCGATGCCGATCGAGTCAAGTTCGAAAAGGGCCAAGCAGTCCTATCGCCGCTGCGTTTCCACTACGACACGCCCGAGTTCTCGTTGCCGGTCCGACTCGGCCTGTTGAACAGTCAGGGCAGCCAAGACTTGATTGTCAACATCGTCGCGCCCACACGCTACGAGCTCGCGAACTATCCGAACGTCACCATTCCGACGAACGTTCGCGTGCGCAACGAAGTCAGAGATTCGTTCGCATCGTTCTACGAGGCGTTGTTCTCGCGCACGCTCGCGAAAAATCCAGGAGCGGTCGTCACCGAGTACTCGTGGGCGGCGTCGAGCTGCGATCCGTGCCCGACCCCACCGCTCGAAGCATCCGACCTCGCGACGCTCGGCGCAGACGTTCTACCGACGAGTGCCGCACCGGCGCAGGGCGGCTTCAACGGTCCGTTCGGCGGACTTGCAGCGGGCTTCACTCTGACGAGATTGCATGCGCGATATACGAAGGACGGCCTGGGTGAGGACCTCGTGTTTCAGCAGGCAAAGCCGATCGCCGGCGGCCGCGGTATTCCTTCCAAAACGGGTGAGCTCGACACGAAGCTCGAGAAGCTAGAAACCAACAGCAACTGCGTCGGTTGCGCAGTGGACAACTTTCAGGGCCGCTACGTGATCCTGCATCCGTGGGAAGGCTCGTTGCTCTGCCCCAGTCCGAAACGCGGCTCTTGGGGCGGGCCGGCGGATCAGTCCACTTCACCGAAGACGCAAAGCGCGAAGAACACGGCATTGACCGGAAGCGCGCCGGTGGCGGGCGATCTGTCGGCGCTGGTGGCTGAGTCCGTGCCGGCGATCGACGTGAAAGCGACTAAACCGAGCTCGCCGCTCGGCAACGACGGAGGCTGCGCCGTTGCGTCCAGACGGGGACCGATGTCCCCCGCCGGATGGCTCCTGCTGCTAGCAGCCGTTGGCGTCGCCTTGGCACGTGCGCGATTGCGCTTACGTGGCTCCCGGACCAATCAATGCAGCTACCGGCAGCGGCGTCAGCCCCAACGACTCAAGACCTGAGACAAGCATCGACACGCGGGATGCGCGCCGCAATTCGGTTCGGTTACGCCACGCGCGGGGTCGTCTACACGTTGATCGGCGCGCTCGCGTTGCTCTGGGCGCTGCGGCAGTCGGGGGGTCGCGTTACAGACGGCCACGGCGCAGTCGAGCGGATCGGTGAATACCCGTGGGGCCTGCCGCTGCTCTGGGCGATCGCGGTCGGACTGGCTTGTTACGCGATCTGGAACTTGATCCGAGCGTTGTTCGATCCGGAACATCACGGGCGCGATGCCAAAGGCGTGCTGAAGCGCGTCGGCTGGGGTTTTTCCGCGCTGACGCAAGGCTTTCTGGCGGCGTACACCTTCCAGCTCGCGATCGGTGAAGCTCACGGCGGCGGCCACGAACGCTCGCTCGCGCAGCTGATCAGCCTGCCGGGTGGGCGCATTGCGGTCGCGATCGGAGGCCTACTCGTGATCGGTTTCGGCTTGGTCGAGCTCCATCGCACCTACAAAAACGACGTCTCGCGCGAGTACGGTGGTGGCTTGCCGACGAACCACAGGCAACTCGTGCTGCGTGTCGCGCGCATCGGGATTGCCGCACGAGGTTTGGTATTTCCACTGATCGGAATCTCATTCATCGCAGCCGCAATGGCGGCGGATGCGTCGCAGGCACACGGTTTGGGTGAAGCGCTGCACGACATCGCCCGCCAGTCCTACGGCCGCGTGCTGTTGGGCGTGGTTGCGACCGGCCTGGTCGCGTACGGAGCCCACATGTTCTTCATGGCCCGGTACGCGCGCTTCGCCGTTCGCGTCTGAGCCCGCGCGGGCGGGCCTGTCTCGCCGCTTGGCGACGAATCCTGAGGTTAGCTGTCGTCGTGTGACATGCCGGCGCATCCAGCATAAACTGCCCGCGCTTTGAGCTCGCGCTCCGACCTTCTTCAACTCGTCCGATCGTCTGCGTCCGAATCGCTGCCGGGCGAATACGTCGAGCTCACCGCACGGCAGCGAT
>Ga0193752_1000609_pt1 | contig 33355 bp, 26 predicted proteins | sample H1c1metaG_FD_144924 | JGI IMG/M metagenome (GOLD analysis project Ga0193752, IMG submission 144924) | Soil microbial communities from a riparian zone of the East river system, Colorado, United States - H1c1 | ecosystem: Environmental > Terrestrial > Soil > Riparian zone | place: USA: East River... | reverse complement strand
CGCAAGCGCCCGTGATTGGCTGCCGTCTGATCCGACCAAGTCGATGGCGACGTGACCGAGTGCACCATATTTGGGAACCCTGACGGCCATCGCAATTGAGCCTATTGACTCATTTGAGAAAAGAATAGAACGTGTTCTATTCTTGCGACTGCCCGGCGGCGGCCAGCGCGTTTGGTCGAGGATGCAATCGCTGGCTAATCGCTTACGGGGCGATTTGAATTCATTTGCAATTGCCATACTAGGGTCCGCGACAATGCAATCTGCTTTCCTGGGTTCGTTGACCTTGCTGCTACTCTCGGGATGCGCCGGTAACGGCGAGTCTGGTGCGTTGCAGCCCACGGGCGCGCCGCCGTCAGCTTCCGGAGATCCATCCGCAGGAGCGCCGTCCTCGGCGACTGCGGGATACCCCGAAATCGCGTCGGACGGTGGAATGCCGGGACACCCAAACTCAGCACCGGACGCCGGAGCGCCTCGACCAGATGCGGCGGCCGGCCAAACTGTCGACGCAGCGGCGGACTTCGATGGCGGACAAGCTCCCGCCACTGAACCATCGAGCGCTGCCGACGCTGGCCAGCCGCGAATGGGCTTTCCACGGGTAGACGTCCTGGGAAATTCCACGGGTAGACGTCTTGGGAAAGAATGGACCATTCGCAACCAACAACGCGCTCGGAGAGGTCGAGGGGCCGGACTGTGAGATCCATCGGCCGGCCAAACTTGGCGAAGGTGGTCTTCTTCATCCGATAATTGTTTGGGGGATGGGCACTGGTGGCTTCAATACTTATCAGGAGGCCTTCCAGCTGTGGGCATCTCATGGATTCGTCGTGACGGCATCACTGCTCGGTGACGGGCAAGGTGACGGCAAGTCGATGATGGCTTGTCTCGAATACGCCTGTGAGCACTTTGCTCCGAGTGTTGTGTGTCGTGCGGGGGCCACGGGACACTCGCAGGGCGGTGCTGGCGCGATCATGATGGGAACAGATGGTCGTGTCGTCACGACGGCGCCGATTCAGGCATACACGGCGCAAGGTTTCGGAGGCTTCGATGAAGCGTCGATCATGCAGCAGAAAGGTCCGATGTTGCTGCTTTCGGGAACGGCAGACACGATCGCAACACCGGAGCTATATCAAGCGCCTGTCTTTCAGAAGACGAACGTGCCCGTCGTATGGGCGAGCTTCGTTGGCGGCGATCATGTGGTGACAGGGATCGATGGAGCGGCGAGCTATCGCAATGTCGCGCTCGCATGGTTTCGTCTGCAGTTGATGGGAGACGAGGATTTTCGAAGCACGTTCTACGGTCCCAGCTGTTCGCTGTGTGCAGACAGCATGTGGCAGGTCCAGCGCAAGGGCATTCAGTAAGCCTGCAGCTGACGGCTCTGCACTACGAGTATGATCGATGGCCGCCCTGCGGTGCGCTGCGAAGCGCGGTGTCGAACAACTCGAGAAGTCCAGAATGCAGAACGCGCGAGATGGGTGGTTGCAGGCTCCGAAAAACTCTGTCGTTCGCGCGACCAACGGCTGGCCGCACGATTGCCGAATTCACCTAACGAACTTCGCTTGCGCACAGCTAGTCGGAGCGTGATCCAATCGACTGTCGCAATCCTTGATCATGAAGCGAATCCGCTTCCCGGCGCCGATCGGCGCGGCCAGAGCATGGGCAACAACTGCACGATGGTTGGTTTGCACTCTTCGCGGCTCACTGCTTGCCCAAGTTCTGGCACTGCTTCTCGATGCGAACGCGCAGCGGCGAACGTGGTGCACGACGCTCGAACGTAGCGCGGGCGGCAGCTGCTTCCGCCGTGCTGCCCCGACTGCACAACGCCACGATCCACAATGCGTCGCGCTCCTCGCTCAAGAAGCCGGCGTCGAAGCGCGACCGGTGGGTTTCGAGCGCTTTCATGGCCGCGGTTGTGTCACCGGTGTCGAGCGCATGCGAGGCGGCTTCAATCAACGCGAGCTCTTCTTCGAGCAGGGCTTCTTTTCGTGCTGTGCTCGACGCCGATCCTTCACTGTCGCCCGGCTCCCGAATGTCGAGTTCTGCCGCCAACGGCGGCGATTCGGGTTGCGAGGCCGTCGGCGGCGGAGCGCTTTTCTGTTTACGAATGTGCGTCGGTGCGCGACTCGGTCGCGACTCCGGATGAACGAGCGGGGCCAGTGCCGCAGGGGGAGGGGCGAGCGTTTCCGGCTTGAGCGGTTGCGCAGAGACAGCGTTTGAGTCTGACGCGGGCGCGCTCGCGCGTCGCGCCGAGGCGCTTCGCCCAGGTTCGGACTGCGCTCTGGGTGCTGCCCAAGCCGCACTGGCCGCGCGACTGGATTGAGAGTCAGGCGCGGGCACGTCTGCACGCCACACGAACACTGCGCTCGCACCGGTTACGACGGCCGCTACGACCAGCGCCACCTTGATTCCCGTGCTCGTGCTCGCGACCGCGCTCGTCGCGGTGGCGGTCGCGCCGCTCGTAGCTGCAGCGTCGGCGCTTTCAGCACCGATCCAGCCCGTGTTCGGAAGGCCGAGCGCAGTTGCGAGCGACTTGCCGACGCGGGCTTGATCTTCGGCGCTCGGCTCGTCAGCGCGTCTCTTCTGCTCGATCAGCGCTGCAATCTCGGGCGGAAGGTCATCCATGTTCAAGCCTCCGCGCGCGGGCACGCTCTCGTTGCACGCTTTCGATCAACTGTTTGCGCGCCGCGCGCAGTCGCGCGTAGACGGTGTTGAGATTCACGTTCAGCGCTTGCGCGACCTCTTGGCCGCTCATCTGCTCGAGGTCGGCGAGAATGAACACATTGCGCTTGTTCGCATCCAACGCCGTCAGAAAGCGCTGGACCGCGTCGGCCGACTCGGCGTGGAGCGCTGCCTGATATGGATCGAGCTGATCCGTCCCGTGCAGCTCCTCGGCCAAGTCGAGGCTTTGTGTCTGCCGCCAATGGCTGCGACGATATTGCTGTGCAACTCGCAGCGCAATCCCAAACAACCACGGTCTGGGCGCGGCGCCGGGTTGAAAATCGATCAGTCGCCGATGCACCACCACGAACACGTCTTGGACGGCGTCATCCAAGGTTCCGGGGCCGACGCCGAGACGCCGCAACGTTCGCCACACGAACGCGAAGTGGTCGCGATACAGGTCCTGCACTCGCGGATGCTCGACCGAGACGACGTCAGGCGCTTCCAATCCCTCGGCTGCACGTTCCGGGCGCTCGGTGTCAGCGCCAAGCGGCCTAGGTGCTTCTTCCTCATGCACGGCACCGCGTGTTGGCGTGGACACCACCATAGAGATTGCCTCGGAGGCGCGAAATCCGTGCCTAAAAGCGCATGCCGACCGCAATCCCGGGCCGGACCAGCCAGCCATTCGTCCGATGAAGCGGCGTTTCGTCGCCTATCACGAATCGGGGCACGCGGATCGGTCGTGCGAGCCCGAGTTCGCCGCGGAGCATCACGCGCGGGCTTACAGTCCACTCCGCTGCGATTGCAGCTTCCAGCGTCAACCAGATGCCGGCCGACGTGCGCGCGGCTCGCAAACCATCGCTGGCACCCCGCATCCAACCCACGATCATGCTCGCACACGGGCCTAGCTTCAGCGCACCGAGCGACCAACCGTAGCAGGCTTGCAGCGGCACTTCGACGAGTAAGAAGCTGGCGCTTGCGCCTTGCAGCAGCTCCGGCGCTGCAATTTTTTTTGGCAAGAAGATGCGCGGCCGGAGCGCAAAACGCCAGCTTTCGAGCCGAAGGGCGCCTTCCAACCCCAGAGCGAGGCTGGAATTCGGCAGTGCTCCGGAATCCCACCACAGACCGAGCAGGAGCTCGACTGCACGTCGTTCGGCAGCTATCGGCGGCGGGACGAGGCGTTCCGACGGGGGCGCTGCGGCCGGGACTGGAGCGGGCGAAGATTCCTTGGGGCCGCTGGGGTCCGCTGTGGGTTTGCTCTCGTCGTCGGCGCTGAGCGAGCGGACAGCCTGGGCCGCCAACCACGCGCTGGCCTTCGCGAGTGCGGCGCACGAATCTCCTTCGAGAGTTCGTTCGGCGTCCAGACGGCCGCTCATGCGCACTCGGGCGACCCACTGCGTCACCGGCGCGCGCTCCACGGTCACGCTGACCTCGAGCGCCGCGCCGGTGGCAGGTAGTGACGCGGAACTCATCAGCTGGTTGAGCTCGGACTCTACTTCTGCTGCGGAGGGGCATCCCGCCGGAGCGTGCCAACGCAACGTGACTCCTGGTGCCGCGGCCTTCTGCGCAGACGTTGACGCGCCGCCCCCCAGGATTAGGCACAGCCCGCAGATCGCAGGCAACCCGCAGCGCTTCACGCTCATCAATCGCACACGCCGCGGACGCAGTCCTCGCGACAGTCTCCGTCATCTAGGCACTCGACGCAGGCCGATTGCTCACGGTCACAAAATGGCCGGTCGCGATCCGTGCAGTTGCCAGTGTCGTCGCAGGGCTCGACGCAGCGTCGCCACGCCGCACTGCAGATGCGGTCATCATCGCAATCTGCTTCGCTCAGGCAACGCACGCAGCTGTGAGTCTCGATGTCGCAGCGCGGCGCAGACTCTCGATCGCAGTCGCGATCATTCTGACATTCACCACAGGCGCCAGCGTCGCAGACTTGGCGGGGATCGCGACACGGTCCTGCGTCGCACGCATTTGTGTCAGGCAGCCTGCCTAGCGAGAGGTCGTAGCTGTCGAGGCACGCGATCACTAAGGCAATTCCCGCGCACAGTCCCACGAAGCCCGGAGGTCGTCGCACGACGAATCGACGCTGCCAGACCCAATTCTGCTGAGCACGAGACATTTTCATTCACGGATTCGTGCGGGTCCAGTCAATACCCTAGGCGTGCGAGTGGACACAAGCTCTGCACGGACGCTGGAGCATGACATGGATTACAGCCGTGTGACTCGAGGTCTTGGCGCACTCATCGGACTATCGATAAACCTGATCGCGTGTAGCCCAGACACCAGCCCAAACGGCGACGGCCGGGTTTCCAGAGTCGACGCCGGTGCTGGAATCATCGGGCGTGCAGGTATCGGCGCAAGTGCTGGCTTCGATGGCTGGGCGCCTGCAGCTGTTAGCGGCAGCTCCGGGGCGGGCGTGGGTGCGCTGCTTGATCCGATGCAGGCCTGCGCGAGCGACATGCTCGCGGCGAATCTCGCACCCGTCGACATGTTCGTGATGTTCGATCGGTCCGGCTCCATGGACGACGACGATAAGTGGCCAAACGCCACGGCCGCGCTTGTCGCATTTTTCGAGAATGCTGGCAGCGCCGGACTACGCGTCGCGTTGCGCTTCTTCCCGCACGACCAGCCTGCCGTTGGGTGCACCGAAGACGGCTGCAACGCAGACGCTTGTTCGCGCCCGCTCGTCGAGCTCGCTCCGCTTACGGCTGAACGGGCGCCCGCCGACGCACACGAGCAAAAATTGGTAGAGGCGATCGCCGCATCCGCGCCTGGCAATGGCGGCGCTCAGGGTGGTCGCGGCAATGGTAATGGCAATGGCAACGGGGGCGGCGGTACGCCGATCTATCCGGCGCTGCAAGGCGCTTTGAACTGGTCGATGAGCCACAAAGCACGCGACCCCGACGCGAAGACGGTCGTGGTGTTCGTGACGGATGGGGAACCCAACGGTTGCGAAGAGGACTTCGATGCCATTTCGGCGCTGGCGGCGGAAGCGTTCGCTAGCAACGGCATCACGACGTACGCGATCGGCCTCGCCGGCTCGAGCGAAGCTCAGATGGATCAGCTCGCGCAAGCTGGTGGCTCGCAGCAGGGCATCTTCATCGACAACAGCGCCGGCGCGCAGCAGGAGTTGCTCGCAGCGCTCAATGCGATACGCGGCATGACATTGTCGTGCGATTTTGCCGTGCCCGCGCCGACTCAAGCGGGTTCGGTCATCGATCCCGCGAAGATCAACATCACGTATTCGTCTGCGGCCGGTTCGCCGATGACGTTGGGTCAAGTGCCGAGCGCGCGTGAGTGTGCGGCCGCCGCTGCTTGGCACTACGACAACGCATCGGCGCCAACGCGCGTCTATCTCTGTCCTTCTGCGTGCGACATCGTGCGTCGTGATCAGAGTGCGCAGCTGAAGATTCTGCTCGGGTGCGCGACCGAGGTTTTTTTGGACTGACATCGATCGTCGCGACGCTGCGATTCAGATGTTGAAGGAGAGAATCATGATGAGTGGACGCTTGAGGGTAGGTTCGATCATGACTGTGTTCGCGTGGGGACTCATCGCCGCAGCTTGCGGAGACGATGATACCAGTGGCAATGATGCGGGCAGCGCTGGTCGCGCCGGTTCGGCGGGCGGCCGTGCTGGCTCCGCGGGAGGTAGTGCTGGCTCCGCGGGAGGTGGTGCTGGTTCGGGCGCTGTCGGGAATGCGGGCGGTCGCACGGGCGGAGCTGGCGTCGGTGGGGCCAGTGCGTCTGGCGCGGGGCGCGGTGGAAATACCGGGAGTACGGCACAGGTCTGTCCGAGCGCGGAACCCGCGAATGGAGAGGCGTGTCAATCGGGTCGAGGCGATTGCATGTTCGGTACTAAAATCTGCGATTGTCCGAACGACACGAGCGTATGGCTGTGTTGGGATCCCGCGACGGATTGCCCGGCGACACAGCCGGCGGAACAAAGCGCGTGCTCTGTCGTGGGCATCGACTGCGAATTCGCCCAACCTCAGGGCGGCGGCCAGGGAGGCAGCAACGATTGCGAGTGTACGGACACGGGTTGGGATTGCGGCGGTCAGTTCTGTCCGCCCGCCGAGCCTGCAGCTGCCACAACGTGCGAAGGCGGTGACGGCGTATGTGCGTACGACGCGCGCGTTTGTGACTGCGACCAATCGATCTGGGCGTGTTGGAACAAGTCCGACTGCCCGGCGACTACGCCGGTGGAAGCTTCCGCGTGTACGCTGCAGGGCATGATCTGCGAATACGCTGGCGGCGACTGCGAATGTGATGATGCCGCTTGGGAATGCGACATCAATGACGCCGATGGCGGCGTGTAGACACGCAACGAGCCGTGGCACATCGCTCTCGGATGTCAGAGCGATGTGCCGTGCCCGGCGCATTTGAGCTGCATCGCGCAGCAGCGCTAGCGCCGCACGATCACGGCCGGCGGCGCACACTCATCGGCGCTCGCGTGTCCAGATCGCCTCGCGATTCCAGCCGTTAGTACATCGCGCCTCCCCGAATGATGATCAGAAGCTCCATCGGTGCCGTGTCATTGCTTCAGCGCGCCGCAACCCACGCTTACGAAGAAGTTGTTAGTCGGAACGGGCAGCTTTGCATGGCGCGCAGCCACCAATGAGATCACCTGCTCGGACCAGAGTCGGCACATCTTCGAAATCGAGTCTGGAACCCGTGTAACGCTCGCGCTGATCGTCAGTCGCGTGCATCCGGAAGATGCCCCGGCGTTTCGGGAACGGCTCGAGCGCGCACGTGGCGGCGACACCGTGGTGGAGCTCGGTCTTCGGCTGCAGCTGGCCAACCGCTCCATCAAGTACCTCCACATGGTCGCGCACGGGAGCCGAGATCAAGAGCTTCAGTGGAGGTACATCGGTGCGATTCGGGACGTCACGCAGCGCCGACTCTCGGATGAGGCCCTCGAGAGAGCGCGCGCGGAGCTGACACACGTCGCACGGGTGACGAGCCTCGGGGCACTGACCGCGTCGATCGCACACGAAGTCAGCCAGCCGCTATCCGGAATCGGCATCAATGCGGGCGCGTGTCTTCGCATGTTGGGCGCCGATCCTCCGAACGTCGATGGGGCGCGCGCGACCGCTCAGCGTGTGATTCGCGACGTAAACCGTGCATCGGAGGTGATTGCTCGATTGCGTGCACTGTTCGGCAAGACCGGCGACACGGTCGAATCGGTGGATCTGAACGAGGCGACGCGAGAGGTGATCGCGCTGTCGTCGAACGAGCTCATGAAGAGTCGGGTGGTTCTGAGAGTGGAGCTCTTCGATGATCTGCCGCGATGCGATGAGCGCGATCATCGATCGTCCGAGGCTCTTGGTCATCAGCACCGCGCGTGACGCGGGGTCACGTTCTCGTTTTCCATCCCGCGCTGGCTCGAGGCGTGACAGCTGAGTTCAAGCTGCGTGCACGACACGTCGTGCGTCTTGCCGCCGCCGGCGGAGTGCAGCCGCCGGCGGCGCGAAGCCGCCAGCGGCGGTCACACTACACGCGCTTCGGCAGGTTCGGTACGCTCATCACCTCGCTCCAGCGGACGCGGCCCGTGAGCTGCATCAGCGCAAACAGCGTGAGGATGGCGAGGACAGTGACAGTCAGACCCGTGAAGCCCGACCAGAAGTGCGCGAGCGAGAAGCCGATCAAATAGATGATCTGCGCGAACGCGGCTTCCCGCAGCGCGAAGCTGGCCGACACGACCAGGCGCAAGTAGCTGACGACGAGAAACACGCTGACCACGCTGCACAGCGCAAACGCCCACTCCGTGGTCAGATGATCGACCGAGTAGCCGAACAGCAAGTGGAACGCGTAGAACGCGCCGGCGATGAAGAAGTAGTTGATCGGGTGGATGTCGATGCGTCGCAAGGTCGCGAGCACGTAGATCACGAGGAAGTAGAAGAACAGCGACACCGGCGCCGAATACGCGAGCTCGGACGCGAGCTCGCCGGGTTGCAGGCGGCTCGGCGTGAGCATGCCGATGCCGAAGCCCGATACGAGCTGCTCGAACTTCCACGTCAAGGCGTAGCCATCCGCAGTTTGTTTCCGCTCCGACGGCGAGAGCGTCTGCTGCGGGAAGTCGATGTCGCGGAAGTGCGTCGTCATGTTCAGCTCGAAGTCGCGCAGGCGGGCGACGCCTTGAGTCGGCAGGTACGTCCACTGCTCGAGGCCGCGACTCTTGTACCCGAGCTCGATCTGCACCGATTGACCCGGCTCCACCGGGATCTTCGCGGTGATGCTGTTGTCTTGCGCGTCGAGCGCGCCAGCGAAGTCGGCGCCGTTCACCATGAACTTGAAGCCGTCGTAGATCGCATTGTGATCCGGGAACGCGAAGCGCACGGCGACGGTGCCCGCTATCGGTTCGGCATGTCGGTAGGCGTAACGCGCTGAAAACAAGACATCGTACAGGGAGTACCACACCAGGCCTTTGCGCCGCAGATCGGAACCGAGATCCACAGTCACGCGCGAACGGTCCGGCAACAGCGCCTTGTCGTGTTTGATGGTCATCAGCTCGGTGACCTGCGACTGCACGCCGTTCTTTTCTTCGGTCCGCTGAACGCGCTCCTGAGTTTCCCAACTGAACGTCAGCTGCGGCGCCTGCTGTGCCTGCGGGCTTCCCCACAGGCTTTGCACGCCGTCGCGCAGCTTCGTGTGCGTGGTTTCGGCGCGCCGCTCGGTGACCGAGCCGAGAATCATCCAGCCGATGGCTGCAATGACCCAGATGAACGCGATGCCTACGATTCGTTTGATTCCGCCCATGACCTTTTCCTTGGCCGGCCGCGCCAAGTGCGAGCCGTCGGAATACGGTCTAACGGTCCGGAATGCCGAGCCTGCGCGGGGGTGGTGCCGAACCCGAGGAATGATCGTGCAGAACCTGTGCAAGCGCGGGGGAACCACGGCTGCGTGTTAGATTGTTCGTCGATGGCCGAGATCCTGGTGGTCGACGACGACGGGCACATTCGCGAGGTCGTGCGCTTTGCACTCGATCGCGCCGGGCACAACGTGCGCGAAGCAGACAACGGTCGGGCGGCGCTGCGCGCGGTGGCCGAACGGATGCCGGACTTGATCGTGCTCGACATCGTCATGCCGGAAGAAGATGGCCTCGCGACGTGTCGCGAGATCCGGCGGCACAGCCGCGTGCCGGTGATCTTCTTGTCGAGCCGCGACGACGAGCTCGACCGGGTGCTCGGGCTCGAACTCGGCGGCGACGACTACGTGAGCAAACCGTTCAGCCCCCGCGAGTTGGTGGCACGCGTGGCCGCGGTGTTGCGGCGGACGGCGTTGCCGGCAGAACAAGTCGAAACGCGTGTGGTGCGGGTTGGTGGGCTGCAGATCGATCTCGAACGCCACCGTTGCGAGCTGAACGGCAGCGAGCTGGTCTTGACCGTGACCGAGTTCGAGTTGCTCCGCGCACTGATGAACGCGCCAGGGCGAGTGCTGTCGCGCGCCCAGCTGATCGAGCGCGCCTACGACGGCGATCACCACGTGACCGAGCGCACCGTCGACAGTCACGTGCGGCGCTTGCGCAAGAAGCTCGCCGATGCTGGGGCCGACCCGATCGAGACCGTGTACGGCATCGGCTACCGGCTCCGTGAGAGTAGCGATCCGTGAGGGCCAGCCGGCCGAGCATCCGCACGCTGCTCTTCGGTGCGAACACAGCGGTCGTCGTGCTGCCGCTGCTCGCGATCGCAGGCCTGCGCGTCTACGACATCTACCTGTTACGCCAAACTGAACGCGAGTTGATCGTGGAGTCGGTGATGATCGGAGAGGTCTTTCGCGAGGCGTATGCGCGCGAACGCGGAGCGCCGGCGGGCGATCACCGGCCGATCGCGCAGAGCGGCGAGCGCTACGTGCGGATCGAGCCGGTGCTCGATCTCGGCTTTACCGTGCTCCCGCCGCAGCCGACGAAGCTGCCGCACGCGACCGTACGCGACTCTTTGGCGCAGCGCGCCGGCGCCGCGATCGAGCCGCTGTTGCGTCGCGCCCAGACGTTCAACCTCAGCGCGATCCGCGTGCTTGACGCCGATGGCTGCGTCGTCGCGACCACGCGCAGCGAAGCCGGGGAGTGCATGGCCGCGTTTCCGGAGGTTCAAGGCGCGCTCGCCGGCAGGTACGCCGCGGTCGCGCGCAGCCGCGTGAGCGATGAACCCGCGCCGCCGATCGGCGACATCCGCCGGCGCGGCACCGAGCGGGTGTTCACCGCATTGCCAGTGTTCGTCGACGGACGCGTCGTTGCCGTCATCCGCGCTTCGCGAACCGGCCTCGACGCTTTGTCCACGTTGTGGGCGAACCGACGCGGCTTGGTCTTGTCGTTGCTCGCGCTCGCAGCCATCAGCTTCGGGGTCAGCTTCGGTTTTTCGGCGGCGATCGCCCGACCGCTTCGCCGCCTCACCCGCACCGCGCGCGCGGTCGCGGCCGGCAGCGAGTCGAGCGCCAAGCTCGCGCCACAAGGTTTCGCACCCGCCGAGGTCGAGGTCCTCGCCCAAGTTCTCGCCGGCATGACCGAGCGACTCGAACGGCGCGCGCGGTACGTCGCCGAGTTCGCCAGCAACGCCAGCCATGAGCTGAAGACCCCGATCACCGCGGTGCGCGGGGCGGCCGAGCTTCTCCAGCAACACTGGGCCGAGATGGACGTCGAGCAGCGCGATCGGTTTCTGGCCAACATCACCGAAGATGCCGAGCGCATGGAGCGCCTGGTCACGCGGCTACTCGAACTCGCACGCATCGAAAACGCCGGCACGGATGAGGCGGTGCGCGTGCCGATCCCGGACTTCGCTGCGCGTTTCATCGAGCGTTACGACGGACGTGTCCAGCTTGCGCTCGATCAGCCGCCGGCGACGCTCGAGATCGCCGAAAGCCACCTGCACAGCGTGTTCTCGAACCTGATCGACAACGCACTGCGTCACGGCGCGGAAAAACCCGTGTCGGTGCGGCTTGCAGCTGAGGGCGGCAGGTTGCGGATCGCCGTCCGCGACGAGGGTCCCGGCGTCTCCGAAGCAAACCGCCAGCGTCTGTTCCAACGTTTCTTCACGACAGAGCGAGACCGCGGTGGCACCGGCCTCGGGCTCGCGATCGTGAAGGCGATCGCAGAGAGTCGGGGAGGGCGAGTCAGCGTCGAGTCGGGCTCGGCGGGCAGCACGTTCACTGTGGTGGTGTGAGCTTTGCGCGTTCGCGCCGCGCGCTACACTGCCGGCATGAAAAAGCCAGTTTGCGTCGTCGTCGGGATCGGACCGAAAAATGGCGAAGCCTTCGCGCGTACGTTTCATCGCGCGGGCTATCGCCTCGCGATGGTGTCGCGCAAGACGGATCTATCTGGCCAGCTCGCGTCGGAGCTCGGGGCCGACGATGCGAAGGCGTACGCATGTGACGCTTCGAACGCGCGCGAGTTGATCGCTACGTTCGCGACCATCCAGGCGGAGCTCGGCGCGCCGGATGTGCTTGTCTACAACGCCGGGTCGGGCTCCTGGAAAAGCTTCGACGAGACGACAGCGGAAGAGCTCGAGCGTTCATTCCGCATCAATGCGCTAGGACTCATGACCGCCGCGCAGGCGGTGTTGCCCGAGATGCGCAAAGCGAAACGAGGAAGTGTCCTAGTCGTTGGCGCGACGGCCTCGTTGCGCGGCAAGCCGATGACGACGGCATTCGCGGCGGGCAAAGCGGCGCAGCGGAGTCTCGCGCAATCCATGGCGCGGCAGTTCTGGCCGGAAGGGATTCACGTCTCGCTCCTCATCATCGACGGTCGGATCAGCGCGCCCGGTGGCTCGCAAGAGGGCAAATATCTCGACCCGCAAGACATTGCATCGGCCGCACTTTCGCTCACGCAGCAGCCACCGTCTGCTTGGTCGTTCGAGGTGGATCTCCGCCCGAAAAACGAATCGTGGTGATCACAGCTCAGGGCTTAGGTAGAGCTCTCTGCCAGGAAGCCAGTCCTTCGACGCGTTTGATCCAGGCGTCGACGCTCGGGTACGACGTGAGCGAGATCTGTGCCGGGTCGCGCAGCTGGAACGTCGAGGCGACCGCGAAGTCAGCGAGCGACAGCGTGTCGACCACCCACTCCTTTCCCTTTAGGAGTGCCTCGAGCACGGGCAGGAAACGATCGACATCGACTTGCTTAGATTTGATCACCGCCTCATCGGGCACGCCCAGCTTGAAGCGGGCCTTGTACACGCGCTCGAACGCGATCGCCTGCATCGCGGGACCTAGATGGATCGCCTGCCAGTACGACCACTGGTCGGAAAGTGCGCGCCGCTTCGGATCGGCAGGGTCGAGATCGCGCTCGGGCTTCTTTGTCGCGAGGTATTTGTTGATCGCTCTCGACTCGAACAAGCTGAAACCGTCGTCGTCGACGAACGCCGGCACCTTGCCGTTTGGATTGGCCGCGAGAAAGCCCACCGGCTTCTCACTCGACCGCAGGTCCACTTCGATCAGTTCGACTGGCAGATCGAGCTCGTAGACAACTGCACGCACGCGCATCGCATTGGGTGACTGGTCGGCGGTGTATAGTTTCATGATTCTCCGAGGTGCAAGTTACCACGGGGCTGCGCGCGGGCACCGCGACCCACGTCTCTTATACGAGAATGGTCGGGGTTTTGCGAGACGTTTGAGGATGAGCTCGCGGTAGCGTGCGCGCATGGTCGACTTCTACTTCGGCAAGAACTCCGGCAATGCAGCGCGAACCGCGCTGGCTCTGTACGAGGTGGGAGCGCAGTTCGTGGCTCACCCGTTGGACCTTCGAAAGCCCCGTAGCCCGAGTATCTGGTTCTCAATCCGGTCGGAAAAGTGCCAACGCTGATCGATGGCGCGATCACGCTGTGGGAGTCGAACGCCATCAACTGGTACCTCGCTGAGAAGCACCAACAAGCGGGCCTCCTACCTTGGACGCCGGAAGGCCGCGCGGCCGTGCTGCGTTGGGCGTTCTATCAGACATCGCACGTCTCGCCCGCGGCCACAGCCGTTCACCGCTCGATCAACCCCACGCACACGGCTACGCGCCGTAGATCCTCAAACGCCCTCGAACGACCCGCGCGCAATCAGCGCGGTGCAACTTCGCGTGTGCGCGCGGCCAGCGTCGAGGGTGTGACGAGTCTGTAGCGAGGCGGGCACGACCAACCTTCACCGCATACACTCGCTCGCATGTCGAGTGCGCCGAGCATGATCAGCTCACGACCGGAAGTGTCAGGAGCTTCGAAGGCAGCAGTAGTTGCGATCGCGATGGGGTATGGGCACCAGCGTCCCGCGCGTGCCCTCGCGATGCAGCTCGGTTGCGAGGTGCTGCACGCGGATCGTGCGCCGCTCGCGGACCAGGAAGAGCAAGCGCGCTGGACCACGATTCGGCGCTTCTACGAGAACGTGAGCCGCATCTCCGGCCTGCCGTACATCGGCACGCCGTTCCGACTCACGCTGAACGCAGTCACCGGCATCCCGCACTTGTATCCGTTTCGCGATCTGTCCTCGCCGACTGCTGCGGTGAGTTACCTCGAACGATCCGCGCGCCAGGGGCTCGGGCGATCGATGATCGCGTATCTCGAGGAGCATGATTTGCCGCTGCTGACCACGTTCTACTCGCCGGCGATTTTAGCCGACTATCACGGCTACGATCGCATCTACTGCATCGTCACGGATTCGGACGTCAACCGCGTGTGGGCTCCAATCTCGCCGCGTGCGAGCAAGATCCGGTATTTCGCGCCGAGCGGTCGCGCCGTACGACGGTTGCGAGCGTATGGAGTGTATGGAGTGGATCCACACTCGATCGAGCTCACCGGCTTTCCGCTGCCGCACTCTCTGGTCGGGGGCCCCGATGCGCCGGTGCTGCGCCGGAATCTCGCCGCACGGTTGGCGCGCCTCGATCCAAACCGCGTGTTTCGGTCTCAGTTCAGAGCGGACTTGGAATCGTTCGACGCACTTCCCGCCGCTGGCGGGCCACTTCACCTGGTGTTTGCTGTCGGCGGTGCGGGTGCGCAGGCGGAGTTGTCGGCGAAGTTTCTCCCGAGCTTGCGCGACGCGTTGCTGGCCGATCGACTGCGGCTCACCTTGGTCGCGGGTGTGCGTGCCGACGTGCGCGATCAGTTTCTGCGCGAGATGGAGCGCGCGGGTCTGATGGGTGAGCTCGATCGACGCGTCGCGATTTTGTTCGAGCCTGAGATCGACCGCTACTTGGATCGATTCGACGAAGTGGTCGCGACGGCGGATGTATTGTGGACGAAGCCGAGCGAGATCGTGTTTTACGCGGCGCTCGGGATTCCGCTGCTTCTATCCGAGCCGATCGGAGTCCACGAGCACTACAATCGCCGCTTCGCGCGCGAGAGCGGCGTCGCGTTCATCCAGCGCGAGCCGCGTACGATCGGGGAGCGCTTGATGGAGCTGCTCGACGACGGGCACCTCGCGGCAGCGGCGTGGGCTGGATATCGCAGGCTGCCGCACTCCGGCTTGTATCGCGTGCTCGACCGCGTCCAGGCTTGGCGTTGACGTCTCCACACGCACTCCAGAAAATCGTCAGTGGTGGGCAGACGGGCGCCGACCGCGCGGCACTCGATGCTGCCCGTGCGGCAAACTTTCCGTTCGGTGGATGGATTCCGCAGGGACGCTGGGCCGAAGACGGCGCGGTCGATCCGGCGTACTCGGGACTGCGCGAGACTGCGAGCTCTGAGCCTGCGGAGCGCACTCGACTCAACGTCATCGATTCCGATGCGACGCTGATTGTGTCCCACGGCCCGTTGATCGGCGGAACTGCGCTTAGCTTTCAGATTGCAGTCGAGCTCGCGAAGCCGGTGCTGCACATCGATCTGCGGATCGTGGACCTGGCTCGAGCCACGCGCGATGCGACCCACTGGCTTTGCGATTACGAGGTTGAAGTCCTCAACGTGGCAGGCGCTCGCGCTTCCGAAGATCCTGAGATCTACGCCGCGACCTTCAGCTTGATCTCGGCGATCGTCACGTGCTGAGTCTGCGCTCGACGAGTCAAAACTCGGCGAGCGTGCCGTGACGATCACGCGTCGAGCTCGTTCGGCTCGTCGGGCGGAGCCTCCAGCGCATCGGCGAGGAACTCCGCTTCGTTTGCGCGAGCACGCGTTTCCTCCACCGCGGACCGAGAGCTGTCGCTGCGAGCCATCCGAGTCGTTCGCCACAGCTGTGCACGCGCACGGCACAGCTTCGCGCAGCGCAGCCGTTCGGCTTCGATACTGAGGCTGATCAGATCGGCAAACCGCTCCGCGGCGATGTCTCGCGTGGGTTGCGGAAGTTTTGCAAGCGCCTCCATCAGCTCTCGCTCCAGCGCAGCACGTCGATTGTCTGTATCACTGAGCATCGCTCTGCTCCGAGTGTTCGATCCCGTTTTACGGGACGCTGACCCACGTCGGCGTCCACTCGCTACACGATGGCGCGTCTTGCCCTTGCTCGCCAACCCGGATCAGGCGCGAAACGAGCGGGCCGCCCTCTCGTCGTCACTCGTTCGGCATCTCTCACCGTCGCCACGCGTAGGTACGGCTGGTGGGCGATGGAATCGAGCTTGGGCCCAGCTAGATTATCACGCATCTAAGATGCGCTAAGATGCGGGATAATCCTGGCGCCCGGATGCGTCCTGTGGGATTATCGCGCATCTGAGACGCGAGATATTCCCATGGCACTCCACCTCGTCGGAGAGACGATCGACGCCAAGAGCGCCCACCGGCGCGCCCAACAGGGCGAGTTGTTACAGCTCATCCGCGGGGTCTACATCGAGCGCGCCGACGCGGCGGATGTGTTGGTACTGCGCCACGCGGTGCGGATCGCGCACTATCTGTACCCTCAGGCCTACCTGTCCTCCGCGAGCTCGGTGCTGCTCGGTCCGACGCCTGACGGTCGCCTGTTCCTCGCGGGTCGCCGCAACCAGCGCACGCGTCTGCGGTCCCTCGAGATCGTCCAGAACGAGGCGCCAGCGCATCCGTCAACTGCGCCCGCCATCGTCGCCGACGAGCTGGGTGAGCTGCGCATTGACGTGTCGTCGCCGCGCCAGCGCTTCCTCGAGGCATTTCGCATGCGCAGCGAACACGCGACTGCGATCGATCCCGAGCTGCGCAGGCAACTCGCCGACAGATTGGTTGCCGAGTACGGCACGCCCCAGGCCGCAGCCGACGCAGTGTGGGCACTCGCGCGCGAGAACCAGTGGTATCGCGAGGGGGAGGGCGCCGAACGCTACCTGCTCACGCAACAGCCCGCGGCAGTCATCGCGACGAGGAACGAGGCAGCGCTCGACTTCGACGTCGCCTGGCACGGTCACGCGATCGGAACGCTCCACCACGACGGCTTCGAGTGGCGCTGGCGTGCCTCAGCGACAGCCGACTTGCCGCCGCTCGTGCGCGAAACAAAACCGGGGCGCTTGCCGGCCTTCATCGAATCGCTGTTGCCCGAGGGCTGGCTCGAGAACGTGCTGTCCGAGCGCGACGAGCGCGACACGCTGCGGCATGGGCGTCGCTACATGTCCAACATCACCATCGTCCCGCATGGCGATACGAATGCGCTGCCGCCGGACGTGCTCACCACACCGCTCTCCAAATTCATCGACGGAGGTTCCTTCACCGGTCGCTACGCCGGTCCCGCGCGCGGCGAACTCAACGCGAGCTTCGAGCAGAACCTCGCACTTCTGTTCGAGCGTCGGGAGACGCCGCGTCTGTCCGGCGTGCAGATCAAGGCGCCGATGAGCCTGCTGCGCGACGGCTCGCTGGTGCCCGCCGTCGGTCGTCCGTTCACGCACATTCTCAAGCCGGCCGGAACCGCGGGCTTCGAGCAACTTCCGCTGCGGAACCGCGGGCTTCGAGCAACTTCCGCTGATCGAGTGGCTGTGCCTCGAGCTGGGCCGCGTCGCGGGCTTCGATGTACCGGCTGCCGCGCTGGTCGCAATGCCTGACGGTATGCTGCCTGCGCTGGTGGTCGAACGCTTCGACGTGCGCCGGTCATCGCGCGACCTGCGGATGTGGGCGCTCGAGGACTTCTGCTCGGTGCTCGATCTACCGGCGGCTGCGAAGTACGACGGGACCATCGAACGCGCCGGCAAGGCACTGCGTGCTCTGTCGACCGACTCTGCGGCCGATCTCGGGTCGCTTCTGCGTCGGGCGATTTTCGCGTGGCTGATCGCAGATGGAGACATGCATCTCAAGAACCTCGCGCTGCTCAAGACTGCGCGCTTGGGATCGGAGGCGTTCAGCGGCGTGCGCCTCGCGCCGCTCTACGACGCGGTCAGCACGCGCGTCTTCCCGAAGCTCGCCGGGGACCGCATGGCGCTAAAGCTCAACGGCAAGGACGATCGCCTCACGCTCACGGACTTCAGCAAGGCCGCGAGGACGATGGGCATCCCGGTCGCAACCGCCGAGGCCGCGTGCAGCGAGCTGACCGACCGTCTGTCGACGCACCTGCACAAGTTACAGCTACCGACCTTCGCGCGCCGTAACGCCAAGCCCACGCGCGATGCGCTGTTTGCGATCGTCGACGCTCGGACTCGCGGTCTGCGTTGAACCGTCGCCACTAGCGAGTTCCTCGCGGCGGCGCTTCGGGCGCATCCGGCGGGTCGAGGAATACGCCGGGCTCGGGATGGCTTGCTGCACTGACCGCCAACTCTTTCTTCATGGCAATTTGCGCCGCGACAGATTGCGAAAGATCGGCGTCAGTAGCGGTGGCCGGCAGGATGTAGTCGTTGACGACATCGCGGAAGATCCGCACGTTTTTCGCGAGTCGCAGCCCGCCTTCGATCGGCAGCAGGCCGGTCATCACGACAACCGTCTGGCGATCCGGAAGCACCGTCACGAACTGTCCTTTGAAGCCCATCATCGTGTAGCTGGGTTCGGTTTCGACGATGTGATCACGCCAGAGGTAGTAACCGAAATCCCGCGCAGCCACGGGCGTCTCCATCGCCTGAACCCAACTCGCGGGAACGAGTTGCCGACCCTGCCATTCACCGTCGTGCAAGATCAGGATACCGACCTTTGCCATATCCATGGGCCGCAGGCGTAGGCCCAACCACCGGAGACCAGGCTGCGAAGTGGCTGCCGACATCGGCGACGAGAGCCACTTCACCAGGCTGCGAAGTGGCTGCCGACATCGGCGACGAGAGCCACGCGATCGGGCGAGGTGAAGTAGATCGGATCGTTCTCGGGATCGAAGTCGTAGGCAAATCCCGAGGACATCGACAGGATGTGGCGCAACTTGACGTCGCCCTTGTCGGCGACCGCGTCGGTGAGCTCCGGACGGTACTTCGAGATAACCGAGGCGACATCGGTGTCGAGCGAGATCGCGCCCTTGTCGATGAGGATGCCGGCGAGCAGGGCAACGAGTGTTTTGGTGCACGAGTACAACTCGTAGTTGTAGTCTCGCGTCAGGCCGCCAGTGTAGCGCTCGAAGATCAGCTTGTCGTTCTTGACCACGAGCAGGCTTTCGACATCGTACTCGTTGGCGCGCAGCCACTCCGACATCGCAACCAGTGGTCGAGCGTCGACGCCCTGGCTGGCGGGTGTCGCCGCTGGCAGATTGATCATCACATGTGGATCGGCCAGGGCTGGCGAGCGACCGACGACGATTGTCGCCAGACAGCATGCCGTGAGCCAGCGGAGATGTCTTCGAGCGTGTTTTTGTCGCGAAAACAGCTGCGGGCTCTTCGCGTTCTCAGGAATCGTTGTCCGATGTGGCTTTGTAACTGACGTTCTGAGGGCCATACGCGGACGTTACGTACGCTTATGTTGCGAATGCACTTCGTCTCGACGAACAGTGGGGCGCACACCGGCCACGCTCACACTCCCGCGAGCGAGTCGCTCATTTCGCGATGCCGAGATGCGACGTCGGGGACAACGCCTTCGCGTCCTGATTGAGCGTGCCCGTGAGATACGAGTACTCGAAGCCCGAGAGTGGCGCATCAGCGCGCTCGACCGCGTAGACCGCACCAGCCGCGGTTTCGAACGCGAGCTCAGCGTCGGCGGACGCGAAGACGATCTGATCGTCAGCGACCGTGCGTACCTGCACAGCGTTCATCGGCCACGGATTCACGAGCTTGGCCGGTTTGCCGTGCAAGCTCTTCAGCCCGATGTACTTGATCTCGCCCCGCTCGCGCTCGGAGGTCACGAGAAAGCCTCCCTGCGCCAGCAACGTGAATCGTGCGACGAAACTCGCATCCGCGGGTAACGCAGGGAACACGCGAATTTTTCCGTTGTAGCTCTGAAGCAGCGATTCGTTCACTGCGATCAGGTGCACGCCAAGATACTCGAACACGCCGTTCGTGTTGTCAGTCATGGCGTTCGGGTACTTTGCGTACTGATCGAGCATCCGCTTCAGGCCTTGATTGGTTTCGTCGCCTAGGCCGAGTCGCGCTGCCTGAATCGCGTCGTTCGCCCACACATTCCCGTACGGAGATGGACGCTTCTTCCACGTGTTGACTGCCATCGCGTAGTCGGCCGCGCCGATCCCGGTGACTCCGTACGGCCAGATCAACTCGCATGCGACGTTTTCACCGTTCCGCGACTCCGCCGCCGGCGGGTCGTTCGGAAGGTACACGTCGCCGTCGGTCGGATACGCGACGAGATGATCGAGCACGTCCTGCCATTGCGGGCGCAAGTCGGCGTCGAGCCCTAACGCCTGGCTGGTGCGAATCGCGAGTGGAAATACGTCGCGAACCGCCGCAAGGTCGGTGATCGCGTTCTTCACGTTCCAGTACGTCTCGTGCGCGTTCGATGAGCCCATGAAGTACTGACCACTCGCGGAATCCCGCGTGAGCTTTTGGCGATAGAACTCGGCGACGCCGCGCAAGAACGGATAGACCGAGTCCTTCAAGTACGCATCGTCGTTCGTCGCGGCGTACTCGGCGTACAAGTTGGCCGCTGCCTCAGCCCCGGTCGTGAAGATGTTCTTCGTATAATCGCTGCCGGTCGTGCCATCGGCGCTGCCGTTCCAGCCCATCGTCTCCGGCACCCACAAGCCGCTGATGCCGTACCGCGACATGGTGAGCGACTCGAGCGTGGCGCGATTGCGTGTGTAGAGGCGATTGAAGACGCGCGTTACGTCCGCGTGGTTCGATGCGAGAAACGAGTGGTAGACGTCGCGTTGGTTCCAATACCAATACGCATTGCTCCACTTCGTCTTGTCTTGCGTGGCGCGGAATACTCCGTTGATGAAGTGGAAGGGATAGTTGCCGTACGCGCCGGCGGCGATCATGTACGTCGCGAGGTAGTAGACGTTCTCGAGAACGTCGGCGTCGCCCTTGGCATTCGAATACTGCACGAACGACTTTCGCCAAAACTCGGCCCAAAAATCCTGATATCGCTGTGAGGTGTCCGCGTATCCAGCCGCGACGGTATCGCGCAGCGCGGCTTTTGCGCGTGCCACCGAGTCGTAGCCCGGTGCGTTGATACGGGTCGCGCAGACGACCCAGATCGTGTAGCTGCCCCGCGGTTCGATCGACAGCCGCACTCTGTTGCCGCTCATGGCGGCAGTCGTGAACGGAGCGCCTTCGACCGTCGCGGCGAGCGTGTAACCGAAGTTATCGCTGTCCGTCTGGCCGCGGCTGATGCCGGCGCTACTCGAGTCCGCGTGACTCACGACTTGCTTCCATGAATCGAGATTCTTTACTGCACCGCTGTTCTCGAGCTTCGAGACGTCCCACAAGCTCAACTCCACGGTCACGCCGGTCACGTTCGGGCGCGCGTCCTCCACGTGAATGCCGAGCACTTCGGAGTTCGGTGACCCGAGGATGGTCACGGTGCGACCTTCGGCGTAGTGCGTGCTCAGCGTGCCGGCGTGCAGCGCTAGGCGCTGCTGGAATGCTGAGGCGTCGGCGTCGAGGGCAGGACTCGTCGAGAAGTTCACCAGGCCGGCCGAAAACGCGGTCTGCGGCGAAGTATCGACGTTCGATATCTGAAGCGTCAGACCGTTTTCGCTCCACACCATCGCGCCGACTCGGCCGTTCCCAATCATCAAGCCGTGGAGTGGATTGGTGTTCGGCTTGTTGAACACGACGTCGTGCTTCGACAGATACCCCGCATAGTCGACATTCAGTGCGCCGCGCGCTCGATCGAAGGCGTGGCCAGCCGGATCATCGATGCGCGTGGTCATGCCGCCGTCCGCGCCACTCGGCTCCGGACTCGACGCGGACCCGGCGGAGCCGGCAGTGCCACCGTCCTCGCGTGCGTCGCCAGCTACGCCCAATCCGGCGCTCGCGGCCGCGCCGGAGCCGGGCCCACCCGCTCGTGAGCTGCGCGTGCCGCTTGCGGCTGCGGAGCCGCTTGCGCCATTCCCTCCAGCCGCAGTGACGCCGCCTGCGCCGGAAACTCGCGCAGTCAGATTGTGCGTTCCCGCATCTCCCCCGCAGCCGCACGCGGCCACGAGCCCGTACACCAAGAGAGGAGCGAGGCGTGAATCGACCGATCGGGAAGGGGAGTCGCGCATGATCACCGCGTCTCCTGAGTGGGTGCAAAACCAAACCCGATCACAAAATCTTTGTGTCGCGCTACCGTGCTCTTGCCGCTGGCGGCTGCGAGCATCCGAGTGGAAGCTCCGTCAGCCGCACACCGGCTCGACGAAGCACGACGTCCTTCATCGCTATCGGCAACGGGGTTCTACATTGCCGCCATGCTGCTTGTTCTCGTGCGGCATGACGTTCGAATCGATCACTGCGCGCGCAGCCGGTATCATCGGGCCCTTGCGAGTCTATCAAGTGTGGTACTGCACGATGAAGCTAGGCTAGTTGCCTTTGAACACGCGCGAGCGTGGCCATTCGTTCAGCAACGCAGCTTGTTCGTCAGCCTCTCGAACGCCATCTGGCTGACATTCACGCGCTGAAGAGTTTTTGTATCCATTTCTTCGATCGAATCGAATACGTACGCATTCCTGCGCTGAACGCGGCGCGCCAGTACCGTCACAGTTGTGGCTTTCGAACTTTTTCGAAAAACTCGCGACGTGAAGCTTCAACTTGCGCGAAGTTCGCGCTTAGGGGGCGTGACCCTTGTCGAGAACAATCCAGAGCGCGCGGCCGCGAGCTGAGTCTGTAGACGGCGGAGAGAAGTCCCAAGTAGTCGAGATCGAAACTGATCTCGCCTTCTGCGAGCGACTGCTGCCCGAAGTGTCTCGAACCTTCGCGGTCTCGATCCAAAGCCTTTCGCCCGAGCTGCGCACCGCAGTCTGCATCGCGTACTTGCTGTGCCGTACCGTGGACACGGTCGAGGATGATCCAAGGCTTCTGCCCGCCTCGCGCTGGGCACTCTTCGATGCATTCGACGCCGCGCTCGCGAGCGCGGCGGAAGGCTCTGCATCGCTCGCGTTCGAGGATCTGGCTAGAAGCGCCGATCTGGGCCTCGGCGCCGAATCCGAGCTGTGCCTCAACTCGGGCGCGGTGTTCCGCGCATACGCTGCGCAACCCACCAATGTCCGCGACATCATCGCGCCACGCCTCCTGCAAATGTCGCGCGGCATGCGCGGATACACCGAGCGCGCTGCAGCGGAAGGCCGGTTGCAGATTCGCGATCTGCCAGATCTCGAACTCTACTGCTATTACGTGGCCGGAACGGTCGGCGAGCTGCTCAGCGATCTGTTTGTATCCATGTGTCCGCTCGAGCCGAAGCGGCGTGCCGAGTTGATCGCGCGTGCCGTGCGCTTCGGGCTCGCGCTGCAGCTCGTCAACATCTTGAAGGACGTCGCAGAGGATTCGGAACGGGGCGCGTGTTACCTGCCCCAATCGCTCGCGGACGTCGAAGGCCTCGAGTTGTCGCGCCTGTTAGACCCTAGCCAGCGCGAACGCGGCTTGCGGGTGTTGCGTACGTTGGCGCGGCGTGCCCGCGAGCATCTCGTCGTTGCACAGGAGTACACGCTGCTGTGGCCGCTCACACCCGCGGGCCGCGAAGTGCGTCTGTTCTGTGCGGGTCCGCTCGCACTCGCGCTCGGCACGCTGCGTGAGGTCGAGCACGGCGAGGATGCGTTCCGCAAAGATCGCGCCCCGACGGTGACACGTTCATTCGTCGCGCGTACTCTCGAACAGATGTGGCGCGCCGTCGCGGCGAGTGATCAGGCCGAAAGTGATCGCCTGCTCACCGAGCTCTTCGAACGCGCGCGCGTCGGTGTCGCGGGTCGCCCCGTTCGTCCCGTGGAGCCAGTGCGGCTGGCATGTGATGGGGAGCAATCAGCATGACGGTGAAGACTCTGGTGACGGGTGCGACGGGTCATCTGGGCGCGAATCTCGTTCGCCGTTTGCTCGCGGATGGCGATGCCGTGCGCGTCCTCGTGATGCCTGGCGACACTTCGCCGGCCTTGGACGGCCTCGAGGTGGAACGCGTGGTCGGCGACCTGCGCGATGCGCGCGCGGTGGCTGCAGCCGTCGGCGGCATGGGCCACATCTATCACACCGCCGCGATCGTCTCCACGGTCCAGGGCGATGCGCAACACAAGCGTGCGATCTTCGAGACCAACGTCGTCGGCACACAGAACCTGCTCGATGCAGCGATCCGAGCCGGTGTGCAACGCGTGGTCGCGACCGGTTCGTTCAGCGCGGTCGGTTACGATCCAGAAGACCCTTCGCGCGCCTCGAACGAAGACATGCCGTTCGATCCGTTTCGCTCGCCGACGCCGTATTCGACTTCGAAGGCCGCGATGGAGCAGCAGTGCTGGCAGGCGGCCGCGCGCGGGCTCGAAGTCGTGGTCGCCGTGTCGTGCGCGATCATTGGGCCGTATGACTTCACGCCATCGCGGCTCGGCGGCGTGATGTGTTCGTTCGGGCGCATCCCGTTCTACATTCCTGGTGGCTTCCCCTTCGTCGCCGCGCGCGATGTTGCAGAGGGCCACGTCCTCGCGATGAACAAAGGCCGCAGTGGCGAGCGCTACACCACGTCCTCGCGATGAACAAAGGCCGCAGTGGTGAGCGCTACATCTTTGCGAGCGAGTTCCAGACGATGCACGACATCATGGCGATGTTCGAGGAAGTCACGGGCAAAAAGCGGCCGCCCATGAAGCTTTCACCGGCGGTGATGGGCGCGATCGCGACCGCGATCAATCCATTCGTCACGCGTTGGGTGCCGCCGGAGCGCCATCGCCTGACTCCGGCGGCAGTGCACATCCTGCAGCTCGGACGTCACGTCGACATCACGAAAGCGCGCACGGAGCTCGGTTATGAGCCTACGCCGATCGCGACTGCCGTGCGCGAGGCATATGAGTTTTACCGCGAACGCGGCATGGTTCGAAACGCTGCGCAGCCGAGCCCAGTTCGGCCCGCGGCTCAGCACATGGGTGCGGAATGAGAAAGCTCGATTGGTTTTCTCCGCGCAATCGCTCGGAGTCGGCTAGCCAGGAACCGGTGCGGAACGAGCCGCCGGCGTACGAACAGGCGGAAGGGCGCAGGCAGAAGGCGCGCTCAGCCGGTCTCGATCCGAACTACTGGTACCCGGTGGACTACGACGCCGCCGTCCAGCCGGGAGACGTGCACGAGATCTCGTTTTGGGGCGCGAGCTACGCGCTGTTTCGCACGGAGAGCGGCGAGCTTCACGTAATCGAAAACCGGAGCTTCACGTAATCGAAAACCGCTGCGCCCATCGGCAGCTGCGATTGAGCGAAGGTAAGGTCGACGGCTGCAACCTGGTGTGCGCCTATCACGGTTGGAAGTACGACGGCGAAGGCAAGGTCGTCGCGATCGACCACGACTTGTTCGATCGCGCGATGCCGCGCATCCGCGTCGGATCTAAAGCAGTGAAGGTTCGCTACGGCTTGATCTGGGTTTTTTTTGGCGACAGCGAGCGCGCGCAAGAGCGCGACGTGCCGCGCATCGCCGAGCTCGAGGGCAGCTCGCCGTGGCCGTGCGTGCCGATCGACTTCCGCTGGAAGGCTCACCACTCGATCATCATCGACAACGTGAGTGACTTCACGCACGCCTATTTGCATCGCAAGTATCAGCCATTTCGCGATGCCAAGCTGACCGACTGCCACTCGGAAGGCGACAAGGTCTTCGTCGCGTACGATGCGAAGATCGGTCAAGGCCCGATCTATCAGAAGCTCGTCAACCACTCCTCGATGAACAGCAATCGCATGGAGCTTTGTTACGAGTATCCGTTCCAGTGGTCGAACACGGACAACCACATCAAGCATCACTGCTTCGTGTTGCCGATCGATCGCACGACGACTCGCGCCTTCTTCCTGTTTTATTACGACCCGCGCGCCTTCAAAGTTCCCTTTCTTCCGCTCGCAATCCCCTACCGACTGCTGCGCCCGATGCTCCGGGCGGGCAACGCCCTGTTGGTGCGCCCGCTGCTCGCAGAGGACGGTTTTGCGGTGGAAGAAGAGCAGCGCGGCTACGACCGACACTTCGACGCGCCGATGATGGAGCTCAATCCAGCGATCAACGCGTTCCAGAACCTGACTATCCGCAAGTGGGACGAGCACCTCGCATCGCTCGCAGCGCGTCCACGGGGCGCACGCCCGCGTGCAGCGGCAAATCCCTGAGAGGCTCCGCCATGAAAAAATCCGAGGGCTCCTACGAGGTGGCGATCATCGGCGGCGGCCCGGTGGGCAGCCTGACCGCATTGGCCTTCGCGGCCCGCGGCGCGCGTGTCGCGTTGCTCGAAGCGAATCCGCGCGCTTCGACTCGACTCGCCGGCGAGTGGTTGCATCCCCCGGCGGTGGAGATCCTCGCGCAACATGGCGTGGATCTCGGCGGGCGGGACTACGTGATGGGCCGCGGCTTCGCCGTGTTGCCCGACGATGGTTCGACGCCGATCGTGCTGTCATATCCAGGCGGCCGCAGCGGCGCGAGCTTGCCGCATGAGCAGCTCGTCGCGAAGCTGCGGCGCAGCGTGATCGCGCACGACTCGATCGACTACATCGAGGGTGCGCGTGTGACCGCGGTCGAAGGCACGCGCGTGAGCTATCGCGTGGCCGGAGGCGGCGAGAAGGTGGCTCGAGCCGAACAAGTCGTCGGCGCGTCTGGGCGTTCCGGCATTTCGCACCGCGAGCTCGGGCTCGGTGACGAGGTTCGTGCGCGTACGTATTCGCGGATGGCGGCGGTCTTGCTGCACGACGTCACGCTGCCGTACGAGGGTTACGGCCATTTGTGTCTGGGTGCACTCGGACCCATCCTCGCGTATCGAGTGTCGTCGCACGAGGTGCGAGCGTGCTTCGATGTGCCACTCACACTCGAGCTGAATGGCGACCGTGCTGCGACGCTTTACGACGCCTACGCGCCGGCGTTGCCCAAAGGGTTGCGCGGTGCGTTCGAGCGCGCGCTCGCAGCCGATGACGTCGCTTGGGCGGTCAATCAAACGCGCTTGCGCAGCACGTTCGGGCGGCCCGGCTTTGCACTCGTCGGAGACGCGGTCGGTCACCACCATCCGCTGACGGCGGCAGGGCTCACCTTCGGCTTTCTCGACGCGGTTGCGCTGTCGCGCGCGCCGTCGTTCGAGGCGTATCGACGCGAGCGTGATCGAGGCGGACGCGTGCCGGAAGTATTGGCGATCGCGCTCTACGACATCTTCTCGGGCACGTCCGATGAAACGGTTGCGATGCGCAAAGCAGTGTTTCAGCTGTGGCGCGACGACCCGGCCGAGCGCGAACGCACGATGCGCCTCTTGTCCGGCGACGTGACCAACCTGCTGCAGTTCAGCGCGCCGTTCTTGAAGGTGCTCGCGCGCGCAGGCCTTTCGCTCGTCGGCAACGGCGTGCGCGCGCTCGAGCCACGCTACGGCGTCGATGCAGCGCTGCGGCTCGCTGGCTGCGCGCGTGAGTGGCTTTCCTCCGGGGCGCTACACTTGCACGAGCGCGAGGCAACGCCCGAGGTTGCGAACGCGGGCGAAGTTCATGCGGGCCGAACGCCCGACGCCATCCGTAGCCCGCTGCCGGACCTGCCGCCGTCGGCTGCGCTCGAGATCGGGATGTCGGCGCTCCTGTCGTGCCAAGACGAAGACGGTTCTTGGGAAGGCGAATGTGTGTGGTGCGCGATGCTGCCGGCCGAGTACGTGCTCGCATGGCACATCCTCGGCTTGCCGATCGACGAGACGCGGCGCCGTCGCATCCTGTTGCAGTTCGAGCGCACGCGTTTGCATGACGGCTGCTGGGCTCTCTCGAATGCAGACCGGCGCCGTCGCATCCTGTTGCAGTTCGAGCGCACGCGTTTGCATGACGGCTGCTGGGCTCTCTCGAATGCAGACGGCAGTGCGCCCTCGCTGTTCGTCACGACGCTCGTCTACGTCGCCAGCCGGTTGCTCGGCGTCGCGGCGAATGATCCGCTGCTGGTTCGCGCGCGCACGTTCGTCGATCGCGAAGGCGGCGCGCAGGCGATCCCGACCTGGGGCAAGTTTTGGCTCGCGCTGGTCTCGCTGTATCGCTGGGAAGGCGTGAACCCGATCATCCCGGAGCTCTGGGCGCTGCCGAATGCGCTGCCGCTCCATCCATCGCGTTATTACTGCCATACGCGCTTGATCTACCTCTCGATGGCCACGCTCTACGCCGAGCGTTTTCAAGCGCCAGTCACATCGATCATTCAGGAGCTGCGCGCCGAGCTCTACCCGGAAGGGTTCGAAGCGGTGAATTTCCGGCTGGCACGCAAGCAGCTTCGCACGGGAGATCTGTTTGCCCCGCCGAGCACGCTGCTCAAGCTTGCGTACGAAGGGCTGCGCGTCGTCGATCGCGTGCGCACCCGGCGTTCGCGTGCGCAGCTGCTCGCGGGCTTTCGCAAGGCGATTCGCTGGGAGCTGTCAGTCTCGAGCCACACCTCGATCTCACCCGTCAGCGGCTTACTCAACATGATCGCGCTGTGGCTGCAGGATCCAAACGATCCCGATCTGGCGGAGGCGGTCCGACGTTTCGAGTGCTGGGTCTGGGAAGACGACCGCGCGGGCTTTCGCGTCACCGGCGCGCGCTCGGCGATCTGGGATACGAGCTTCGCTCTCCAAACACTCGCGCTCGCGGCGCCCCACGTCGAAGTCACGAATGCGATGCAACGCGCCGCAGAGTTTCTGCGCACGCAGCAGATTCGCGAGAGCTTTCCCGACTACGCCGCGAATCATCGCGCTGATCCACGCGGAGGCTATCCGTTCTCGTTCGTGTGGCACGGCTGGCCGGTTAGCGATTGCACTGCCGAGGCGATCCTGGCGCGGCTCGAGTTGTCGGGCGCCGATGCTCCGTCCGACGACGACGTCGCGCTCGCCGCTCACTTCGTGTTGCGCGCGCAAGGTCCTGATGGCGGTTTTGGTAGCTACGAAGCGCCGCGCGTTCCATTTTCGCTCGAGCTGCTCAACCCAGCGGAGATGTTTGGCGATTCCATGACCGAGTCAGGATACGTCGAGTGCAGCGCGTCGTGCATCGCTGCGCTCGCGAAGATCGCGAGCTCGCGCCCGAAGTTGCTCGCGCGGTCAGAGCTCGTGCAGATTCCGCAGGCGATCGCGCGCGGCGCCGAGTGCATTCGACGCAAGCAGCGCACCGACGGTTCGTGGCCGGGCGCCTGGGGTGTTCGATTGATCTACGGCACGTGGTTCGGGGTGCGCGGCCTGCTCGCTGCGGGTGCGCCGCCGACTGATCCTGCGATTCGCAAAGCGTGTGCGTGGCTCAAGGCGCAACAGCGGGTCGACGGGGGTTGGGGCGAACACGCTTCGATCCAGGCAGGTGGCTACGTGCATCACGAGCAGGGCCAAGTCGTGCAAACGGCATGGGCACTCCTGACGCTGTGCGAGGCCGAAGACCCGGACTTCGCTGCGATCGAGCGTGGAGCTCGCTTCATCGCGCGCGCGCAGCTCGGCAACGGCGAATGGCCGCGCGAAGAACCCGCGGGTTTGTTCTTTCGAACGGCGTTGCTCGAGTACGAGCTCTACCGCTGCTACTTTCCGATCTGGGCGCTGGCGGCTTACGAAGCGCGGGTCAAAACGCGTCTTCCACTCTCGACTCGGGTTCGATCCTCCAGCCATAAACCCTCGTCGGCGCCCGAGCTGCGCGTCGAGGGCGAATGACTGGCTACGACTCGGGCAAAACCGAGTCTGAGGTGAGCGTATGCACAACGTGATCGTGGTGGGCGGTGGCCCGGGTGGAGCGACCGCCGCACTCAGGCTTGCGAAGGCAGGTGTGAGCGACGTGCTCCTGCTGGATGGCGCGCATTTTCCGCGCGACAAGACCTGCGGCTCGGGGCTTTCGCCGACTGCGCTGGCGCTCGGAGACGAGCTCGGCATCGGCGACGAGATTCGCAGTCGTGCGACGCCGGTCGACTCGGTGCGAATCGTCACGCCGACCGGGCGTTCGTTCGTGCTCGCTTCGAATGCGGCTGCAGTCGTGCTCTTGCGACGCGAGTTCGATCATCTGCTCGTGCGCACCGCGCTCGACAAAGGCGCGGCGCTCGAAGGCGGTGTGCGCGTGCGCGAGCTGATTCGGGAAGCGGGGCGAGTTGTCGGTGTCCGAACAGCCGATGGCCGCGAGCTACGTGCCCGCTACGTGTTGTGCGCGGATGGCGCGCACTCGATCTTTTCGGCAGACCCGCGGCCGAAGCGCAGCATCTCCACGATCATGGGTTGGTGGGACGACGCTGAGTTCACGCCGCGGCAGATCGAAATGGTCTTCGCCAAGAGCGTTGCGCCACTCTATGGCTGGCTATTTCCGGAGACCGATCGGCGCGTCAACATCGGGATCTGCATCGATGGCCAAGACGCGGCCGGCAACAAGACCCAGCGCAACGTGCGCGAAGTCTTCCGCGAGTTTTTGGAAGTGCACTTCAGCTCGAAGCTCGCGCGGGCGACGCAGGTTGGGAGCTTCAAAGGCCACCCGATCGTGTACACGACGTGGGTCGGTCACTGCACCTCGCCCGGTGCGCTGTATCTCGGCGAGGCGGCGCGAGTCACGCACAACGCGACGGGCGAAGGGATTTCGCAAGCGATGCAGAGCGGCATCTATGCTGCGGATGCAGTTGCGGACGTGCTCGCGGGACGTGTGTCGGAAGAGGATGCTTGGAAGGCTTACGTGTGGAAGCATCGCAAGCGTTTCACGTTGGGATTTTTCGCGGGCTATGCGGTGCGCGCTGCCGTGCGTGGCGGTGTCCTGGACGCGATGGCGATGGCGTATGACAACCCGACCGTGCGGCGTGCGGTCGTGCGCACGCTCGGCTCGGCGCTCGCGGGAACGTCAGTGCACGAGGTCGCGGTTCGTGCTGCCACGCCGGCGCATGCTTCTGCGCCTGAACTGCAGGTCCCGGTGGCGGAGCGCGCGATGGATCGCGCTCCAGGCGACACTGTTTAGCGAAGCGATGCGGGTGGTGATCCCGGCTTGTGCTCGAGCTCGTCAAAAATCCCGCGCAACACGTCGGCAACCCTTCCAACCCCCTCAGCAGTGCGCACACACGAAAGGTGGCTCCCAGGAATCACCACCCGACTGACCTTGCCCAGCGCCACGCGATCCCAGCCGTCAAATGGCGACTTGCGCGTGTACTCCTCGGAACGAATGATGTTCAGATTCCCACGCCATGCGGGAGGCTGGTATCGCAACGTGGCGAGGTGATAGGTGCCCAGGATGTACGAGCTGCGCAGGTCCAACGGGACTTGCTCACCACGCACCAGGTACAACATGGCGCGCGCGATATCGCGCTGCGCGATCAGGTAGTTCGCTGCGATGCGCGCCCGACGGCGCAGATGTTTTGCTCCCAACCCCAGGTGGCGACCCGCGAAGACATCCGGGTGCCGAGCATCGATGATGACCAGGCTCGGCGTCGGTAGCCCCTGTCGTTCTCGCAGAACGGCCACGTGATACGCCAGGATCGCACCATACGAATGGCCGGCGAGCACACAGGGCCGCTCGCCATGGCGCTCGATCCACTCTCGGTGAATGTGCTCGGCCAACGATTCGACCGTCGTCAGCGCGACGCGGTCTCCGTCGGAGCCCTGGTGGTGGTAGCCATAAGCTTCTTGTTCCTTCGTCAATCTAGGTAGCAGCAGGCCATTGGCCTGGTCGCCGTGGATGAGGAACAGCGGGTCCCCGCCTTCGCGTCCCTGCTGGAGCAGAAACAGTCCGCGGTGACGACTCACAGGTTTGTCCCGCACCGAAGCTGAAGCTACATCGGCCGGACCGCCCACCTCTGCGCGCACCACAGCGCTGAGCCCAGCCACAGTCGGATTGCTGAACAGGGCATCGACTGACAGCGAGGTTCGGAAGTGCTCGTTCGCCCGAGAGATCAAACGGATCGCCATCAGTGAATGGCCGCCCACCAGATAGAAATTGTCGTGGATGCCGAGCGCGTCGTACTTGAGCATGTCGGCCCAGATCTCGAGCATGTCGCGCTCTAGCTTGTCGCGCGGCGGCGTCGCCTCCGTGCTGACCGGCTGCGGATCGGGCAACGCCTTGCGGTCGACCTTGTTGTTGGGCGTCATGGGCAGCGCATCGAGCACGCGGTACGACGCCGGAATCATGTACGCGGGTAGCTTTGCGGAGAGTGTTTGACGCAGCGCGTCGATGTCGATCGTATGCCCGTCCGCAGCGACCAGATAGGCCGCAAGCAACCTGTTTCCGTCCTTGCCATCCCGCGCGACGACTGCGCACGTGGCGAGCTCGGGACGCTCCAAGAGCGCCGTCTCGATCGCGCCGAGCTCGATCCGAAAGCCGCGAATCTTGACCTGGAAGTCGACGCGACCGAGGCACTCGATTTCCCCGTTGCCTCGAATCCGCGCGAGGTCACCTGTGCGATAGATGGTCTCGCCGTCGCGGAAGGGACTCGCCTTGAAGCGCTCAGCGGTGAGCTCGGGGCGACGGAGGTATCCATGGGCGACACCGGCACCACCGATCCACAGCTCGCCGTGCGCTCCGGGTGGGACCAAGCGCAACTGCTCGTCCAGCACGTAGACCGAGGTGTTGTCGATCGGTCGCCCGATCGTGAGATCGTTGGCGCCCTGGACGTTTTTGGCCGTGGACCACACGGTGGTTTCGGTGGGTCCGTACACGTTCCACACCTCGCCGCACGAAGCCAAGAACCGTTCGGCGAGGTGTTTGGGGAATGCCTCGCCACCACATAGGATCTTCAGGCTCGGTTGCCCGGCCCAGCCTCCATCGAAGAGCATCTGCCAGGTGGCCGGGGTCGCTTGCATGATGCTGATGCGTTGCTCGGCGAGCAGCTGCTGCAAGACGGGTGGATTGATCACCTGGTCACGCGTGGCAATCGTTTCTTCACGTGGCCACCAGCAGCCAAGGGAAGAAACAGCTCGAGGACGGAGATGTCGAAGCTGATGGTGGTGATTGCCAGTAAGCGGTCGCTCTCCGTGCATCCGGGTGCGACTCGCATCGAAGCGATGAAGTTCTCGACCGCGCGCTGCGGAATCTGCACGCCCTTGGGCCGTCCGGTGGAGCCGGAGGTGAAGATCACGTACGCAGTATCCGCTCCCGCGTAGTCGATCGCGGGTGGCAGCGGAGACTCGGCGCTGATTGCGTCCGCGATGTCTTCCAGGCTGCACACTCGAGATGCGCGCGTGACTCGATCGCGGAGCGCCTCGGATGTGATGACGATCCCGCAAGCCGAGTCCTCGATGATGATCTCGAGGTGGTGTGCCGGATACGTGGGATCGAGCGGTACGTAGCCGAGGCCTGCTTTCCAGACTCCGATCAGCACCGCAATGAGATCGAAGCTGCGATCGATGCAGACTCCCACTAGAGAGTTGGGAGCCAATCCGTTGCTGAGCAGCCAACGCGCGATCCGATTGGCCCGCTGATCCAACTCCCGGTAGCTGTGCGCGCCCAGAATGTCATGAATCGCTTCCTTGTT
>Ga0193752_1000608_pt1 | contig 33364 bp, 27 predicted proteins | sample H1c1metaG_FD_144924 | JGI IMG/M metagenome (GOLD analysis project Ga0193752, IMG submission 144924) | Soil microbial communities from a riparian zone of the East river system, Colorado, United States - H1c1 | ecosystem: Environmental > Terrestrial > Soil > Riparian zone | place: USA: East River... | reverse complement strand
GGCGATGTTGTAAACAAATTCTTCGCCGAAAAGATCGGTGATGCGCCCACCCGCTTCTTCCAAAATTATTTGCGGGGCGCATGTGTCCCACAGCTTTGTGCGGTGCGAAAGATGTATGTAAAGGTCGCAGGTCTGTTCCGCGATCAGGCCGATCTTTAAGCCGACGGAACCTCGCTGCAGTTCGCCCTTGACGCCAAAATCGCTGAGTATCGCATTGATCTTCTGGCTGCGGTGATTTCGCGAAACGGCCATCTGCATCTCACCGTAATCGGTTATGGCCGATGTCCGAAGCTGTTCTCGCCTGCCGCCTTCTTCGCGAAACGCCCCGTGGCCTTTCGACGCAAAATAATTGATCCCATAAAAGGGAAGCAGCACGACGCCGACCACCGCTTCGCCCTTATCGGCCAGCCCGATCTGCACCGCAAAATCGCCGTCTTTTTTTACAAATCCGGATGTCCCGTCTATCGGGTCGATTATCCAAACCCGCTCTCTCGCCAGCCGCAGTTCCGAATTATCGACCTCTTCTTCGGACAAGATACCGTCCTGCGGAAATGCCTTTGCCAAACGCTCGACGATAAGTCGGCTCGCCGCCCGGTCAGCCTCGGTCACCGGCTCGTAAAACTTATCCACACCCAGCTTTTCTTCGGCAACAAAATCTGTGGAATAGAACGTCAATATCTGTTCAGCCGCCTCACGCGCAACCAAAATAGCAATCTCAAGCTCAACTTCGTACATTGATTCCAATCTATCACATCTTGTTAGTACTACCTGAGACAGCAGGTGGTTTAAGGCAACCGGGAATTGGAGATTTAGAGTTGTCGCTATGCCAAAACTGCGGCAGAAAGCCGACTGACTATTTTGCAGCGAAACTCGGAAAGACGGCTAACCTGATGTCAGTGATTTTCTGGGGTCGTGTCAGTGGTTGCTTCGTGGAGCCGTGGTACGCGATTTACAAAGCAGTCTGTGAATTAGAAGCGGCGTGTTTTGACAAGAGCGATCGTGCCTTAGACGCAATTTATTTTTGGCGACGAAATCTCCGATTCTGCTGAGTTAATGTCACGCCCTTGCTCGCGAGCGGATTTTTTTCGTGTTGTTCCTTTTGCGAGAGATTTCTTTCTTTTTTTCAAAACGCGATCCGTACCTGTAACCAGCTTAGTAAATATCGACCAATTCAGTGATGCCGCATCTGGGACACGTCAGCATTCTGTGACCCGGATCGGCCCATTTTGCCATCGCGGGGTTTGAGAATCTCACTTCCTTCGTCTCAGCCTCGCCCTCGCGCATCAGCCGTGAAGGTTCATCAACAGGTTCGTTTGCCGTTTTAAGGTCGCTATCACAGCGCCTGCACGTCCAGCCAAATCCCGCATTAAAGAAATCATTAAGTTCTTGCATATTTTTCTTGTTTTGTGTATTTCGTGGATAAAATTTCAATCATTTCGTCCACGAAATACACGAAACAGATCAAACAAAAAAGAAATGAGGCCGTCTGAAAAGGCAGCCTCATTGTTATTTTGATTTCTTTTTTGATCTGTTTCGTGTATTTCGTGGAAAAAACTCTTAAGAATATCCACGAATCACACGAAAGGAGAAAGCAAAGCAGAAAAAAGATGTAAATAAGATCATCGGATCAACTTTTCAGAGGGCCTCTGATCGTAACAATTACAAAAGACCGCTATTCGTCTTGCGTACGTCGCGTTCGCGTCGTCGCGGTAGATGCCATCGGCGTAAGCTTTACGGGAACCGTGACGTTTTTACCGCCGCGCAGAACATCGAGCTGGATCGTTTCCCCGAACTGCTTTTTATCGAGCAATCTGTAGAGATCGTCCAGGGTTTTCATCGCCTGGCCGTCCGCTGAGACAATGATGTCGCCAATCGAACCGTCGCCCGAAATACCGCGAAGCCCGGCCACCGATGCGGGCGAATTGGGAGCTACCTGATAGACCATAAGTCCTTGTTCCACAGGCATTTGATAGCCCTGCTCGCGGAGGTCCGAAACGCTCGGCAGGGTCGCTCCCAGTTTGGGCCGTTTAACCTCGCCAAACTGAATTAGCTGAGGGATAACGCGCTTTGCTGTGGTCGCCGGGATGGCAAAACCAACGCCCACCGAACCGCCCGCAGGCGACAGGATCTGCGAATTGATACCGATCATCTTGCCGAATTTATCAAGCAGCGGCCCACCCGAATTGCCTGGATTGATCGAAGCATCGGTCTGTATTGCCGCGTCGATAGGCCGATTGTTCCGGGCACGTATCGGACGCTGAAGGCCCGAGATCACGCCCGTCGTCAGTGTTCGATCTAACCCGAACGGATTGCCGATCGCTAAAACTTTCTGTCCGACCACAAGCTTATCCGAATCGCCGAAAGGAATGACCGTAAGGCCGCTCGCCGGCGGGTCGATCTTGATCACCGCGAGGTCTGTGTCCGGATCACCGCCGACATACGTGGCCGGATAAACCTTTTCGCCGCCGAAACTTACTGTTAATTTCGTGGCTTCTTCGACAACGTGATAGTTGGTCAAAATATGGCCCTGAGAATCGATCACCGAACCCGAACCGTTACCTTTGCCTTCCTGGACGCCGCCCCAGCCATCTCGCTGATACGAGGTCGTATTGATAAACGCCACGCCGGGTGCGATCGCCTTATATACCTCGATGCTGTTCTGCTCATCGTTTACCGTTGACGGATCCGAAATGCCCGCCGGAGCTTCTTCCGCCAACGCAACAGCAGCCGTGCCCCACGCGTCTTTCAGTGTATAAAGCAAAGCTGTTGTCCCGACAGCGACGAGTGCGGTCGCAAAGGCCAACAATAGAATTTGACGTACGGACATTTGATAGATCGGTTTGCTAGCCATAGGTAATTACTTCCTGAATATAAATATAAAGACTTCCGAACGGTTTTGATGCAAAAGGGAACGCCCGGCGTTGTGCATTATTGTACGAAAAAAAGTCCGCCGTTGTTTCCGAATCGAAACCAGGGCGGGTCGTCAAAAGATAGAATTATTTTAAAGGGCAGCCTGAATAGATCCCACAAGGCCGGGCAATTCCGGGATGCTCATTGTCGTAATATAACCGGTCGCAGACAAATAGGTCAGCAAATGAATGCCCATTACGCCGATATACACAGCCAATGCGACCGCCACGCCGTATTTTGCCAACCTGCGGTTTCCCCAGCGCAGCAGCACGATCGCGGCAAAGGTTCCGATAGCTAATTTTACACCCAAAAACGTGAAATCACCCATGTCCAGCAGCTTTGCCATCATGTGATTTCCTTCGGTCGCGACACCGCTGCGTACCCAAATAATAGTTAAAACTGCATCGAGAAGATTCAGAAGGAAAAGCAGGAATGTTTCGCGGAAAAGGTGCATATTAGGAGCTCTTTCTCGTGAAAAAAAGATCGTTCAACGTCGAACCTGAAAGCTTGCCTCCGGATCGGATCCGGAGGCTCGCAAGACGAATTATACAAATCAGATTGTCGATTACATCTGCACTATACACCCAATCAATCCCGATTTCAGTAAAAAAATTCCACATCGCAAACTTTTTCTATTAGAATCACAACAGACACTTTAGGTTTTCTATTATTTTTGCAACGATGCGGTCGCGCTATGCGTCGAAGCGAACGACTTTTACGGTTCGCGCCGAAGCTGTTCCCGCGACCAATTCAGGAGGAAAGGATGAAAAAGATACTTAGTTTTGCTGTTCTCTCTTTGTTGCTTTCGGCATTTGTCGTCGGCACAAGTTTTGACGTTTTCGCCCAGACGAAAAGGCGTCCGGTCATTAAAAAACGCGTCGTAGTAAAACGTCCGCCCGCACCGAAACTCTTCACCGTGGCGGCAGGTAAACGAATTCGCGTCCGCATGAACGAAACGCTTAGTTCCAAGACCGCTCAGGTCGGCGACCGCTTTAGCGTTACCGTGCGTGAACCCGTGTACTCGACCGGCGGAGCTGTCGTTATACCCGAAGGCAGCGAACTCGTCGGTAGGGTCGATTCCGTCGTCAAGGGCAAAAACGGCGGCAAGCCGGGAACTCTGGACGTGAGTTTCGTTCAAGTTGTTTTACCCAATGGCAGCAAACGCGTTATCAATGGTTCTCTTACCGAGCTTAATAGCGACGATGCCAAAAGTGATGCCGAGGGCACAGCAAGCGGCGATAAAATGAAGCATCGCAAGGTCATCTGGTATGGCGGCGGAGCTGCGGGCGGTGCCTTGCTCGGAGCTGCAATTGGTGGGGGCAAGGGAGCTTTGATCGGTGGTTTGCTCGGGGCCGGGGGCGGTTTCTTAGGCGAAAGATTTACTAAGGGCGAAGATGCCAAGGTTGAATCCGGTACAGAGTTTAGCGTCTATTTGAATCGTGCGGTTTCGCTTCCGAAATTTGCCGAAGTTAATCTATAACGACCTGAATTAAGAACAAACCGGCCGCGTCACGAGAGCAGTTGGATCGTAACGCGGCCGTTTTATTTTACCCACGACTTTTTTCATTCGGATTTCCCCCGAGCACGCTCCCGCAAGTGAGGAATTCAAATGAATACGTTAGCAATATTCTATTTTTTTCAAGAACTTCCCGCCGCGACAAGTTGGTTTGATTCATTCACCGACGGCATTGTTCTAGCCACGCTCATAGACATTTTTATCAAGATCACGGGAGCGATCCTTGCTTTAATGATCGGACGGTGGCTCATCGGTTATGCCGTCAGGGTCGTGGACAAAACTCTCCGCACCCAAAAGGTCGATGCGACGCTGATCCGCTATTCTATCTCGACGCTTACCGTTCTGCTGAACATCGGCCTGATCGTTGCGATACTAGGCTTCTTTGGCTTTGAGACCACGACATTTGCGGCATTGCTCGCCGGTGCGGGCTTGGCCGTCGGAGCCGCTTGGGGCGGTCTTTTGGCTAATTTTGCTGCGGGCGTTTTCCTTGTTATTTTGAAGCCATTCAAGGTCGGCGATCTTATCGCTGCTGGCGGCGTGACTGGAAGAGTCACCGAGGTTGGGATGTTTTTCACTACACTGCGAACCAGCGAAAATGTGCTCAATTATGTCGGCAATAACAAGATTTTTTCCGATAACATTGAAAACTTTTCCGACAGTCCGTTTCGACGCGTCGAGTCGAAAGTTCAGCTTGGCTACGATGTCGATACGGCAGAGACAATAGCATTGTTAAAAGAGAAATTGCTTTCGGTTCCGAACGTCTTAAAAAGCCCCGAACCCGAGATACAGATAGTGCGAATTTCGCGATTCGGTCCCGTCCTGGAGGTCGCCCCGGCCTGCGAACCGTCACATTACGATCAGGTGCGTTCGGACATGAATTTAGCGGTGATACAAGCCTTAAGGCGGGCAGGCATTGCATCGCCTGTGCAGAATGTATTCGTTATGCAGGACGCAGCCCAGCTTGAAGAAGATCAGGCACCGAATTAGGGGGTGAACTGTAAGTTAAATTGATTCCAAATGCTTTACGATGTTTTGGATCAGCCATTCCGGGGTTGAGGCTCCGGCTGTAACGCCCACCGTCTTTACGCCTTTCAGGTCATTGGCGTTTATTTCGGCTTCGGTTTCGATGAGGAAGCTTTTGTCACATTCTTCCTTGCAGACGACCAGCAGTTTTACGCTGTTTGACGAATGCCTGCCGCCGATTATGTAGAATGCATCGACCATGCCGGAAAGTGCCCGAGCAGCGTCCTGACGGTCTCTCGTGGCTGAGCAAATGGTGTTTACAACCTGAACTTCGTCGTCCGTTTTGCCTTTGATGGCTTCGGCCGTGTCGAAGAATGTCTTGGCTTTGATGGTTGTTTGAGAAACGACGAGTGGATTTCGCAGTCTTGGCAGCGTTGCCACTTCCGATTCGTCGCGAATAACGAACGAATGCTCGGGAGCGTAGCCCATTACGCCGATCATTTCAGGATGGTCAGGGCTGCCCACGATGATGACGTGACGATCTTGTTCAGCCGCACGGGCCGCAAGCTTTTGTACGCGTGTCACAAAAGGACAGGTCGCATCGACCACCTTTGACGCACGTTCTTCCAGTTCCTGCTGCACTTGCGGTGTCACGCCGTGTGCACGAATAACAGCCGTTTCGCCGCGTTTTATCTGGATAGGTTCGCTGATCGTCGTCACGCCGTGTGTGCCGAGCCGCTCCATCTCCTGCTCATTATGGATCAGCGGCCCAAGCGAACGAACCGTGTCGCCCTCGCTGACAGCCGCCTCGACCATATCGACAGCACGCTCAACTCCAAAACAAAACCCGTATTCGTCTGCAAGAAGAACTTTCATACTTATTTTTAGTCTAGCAAATAGGGAGAAGTAATTGTGAATGGTGAATTGTAATTCTGAGTTCACCGCTCAAAAGTTTTAGATGTTGATACAGCCCTAAGCGATGATAGAATAATTTTATGAATACCCTGACTGATAGAATTACGGTCGATCCTGATATTTGCAACGGCAAGCCGGTTATTCGAGGGAAAAGGATCACCGTTCAAACTATATTAGAATTTTTGGGGGCCGGAGATTCTGTTGATGATATTCTCGAACAGTATCCGACGCTGGAACGCGAGGATATCTACGCCTGTATTCGTTTCGCATCGTCGATGATGAATAGCAACTACCTCATCGAACCGGTTGCAGCTTAATTATGTATCTTATCGACGCAAATCTGCCTCGAAAGATCTCAGCATGGCAAGGTCCGGATTTCGAGTTTGTAGTCAATATTAATGAAGAATTGACGGATACCGAGATTTGGAACTATGCGAGGTTAAATGGCCAAACCATTGTTTCAAAAGACGCGGATTTCTCTCACCGCATAATGGCAAGCAGGCCTCCGCCGAAGATCATCCACATCCGTATCGGGAATATGCGGCTCAAAGAGCTATCCGCATTCCTCGAATCCACATGGCAGGCCATTGCCCTCGTTTCCGGAAACCATAAGCTTGTTAACGTCTTTCGTGACCGAATCGAAGCGGTTGAATAATTGTTCTGAGTTCCGCCTTTAGGTGTGACCTCTTTCGCCTTTTCATCTTTTTCCTTCTTATTCATCTTGCTCTGTGGTTCTGGTTTTTCTTTTAACCACAGAAAAAGATGAAAAGGAATGAACAAGATGATCGTGATTAGTTACCTGATCGGCTCTCGCAGCATTAGGTCTGCCGTTTCGCGGGCAGTTTGGGCGGCTTGGGCGTTTGGGGCTTTAAGTTGGGCTATTTGCATCAGGGCTTCGCCGGTTCTTGAGAGCAGACGGAACAGGTCGCCTTCTTCGGCGTTGGTGCGTTTTACCAGCTCGTCCCAAGCCATTCCGCCGGTCCATCGTTCGGCTGCGGCGGCGGCTGAAAGGTTGATCTCCTCGACCGGTTCTATGCCGAAACGCCACTCTGCTTTGGAAACGTCATAGATCACTTCCTCCAGCGAAGTAACGGCTTCCAGCAAGTTGTCTGAAAGATAAAGTTCGCCGTAATTGCGTTCGGCATCGGCCGCCAGCGAAGCCATCAGGCCTGCCAAAACGGAATGATCGATGTCCAAAAACACTCCACGGCTTAATGCTTCCCCTACGAGCAGCGGCCTGTCCACACGCAGGTCGGCCAGCCATTTACCGCGTTCCGTGACGATCTCGGTCGCAAACTCTACATAGCCAAAATGGTCGAGCACCTTTGCACGCTTGTCGAAGGGCAGCCAGATGCGGTCACGCAGAAACGCGATGTCGCGGCCAAAGGTGTCGAGCCGTCCGGCGTCTTTCGCGTTTTCCCACAGCGTCTGCAGATACAGGTCGCGTCGTTCCGGTTCCGGCACAAACTGCTCTATCACGCCGTCGATCAGTTCCACAGCCGGGTCGGCATCGTCTTTGTTTATGGTCGGTTTCGGTTCTTCGAGCGGCGGATTCTTATTCTCGTAAACGTCAAAAAAGGCACGTTCGATCTCGCGTTCGCGTACCGGATATTTGTTCGCATAGACGCGGTTTACGCGTGAAAGCGGAAAGCTTGTCCCTTGCCCGTCGTCGCGTATGGCCGAGATAGCATCGCCGTTCATTTGCAGGATAAAGAAGAGCCGCTTGCCGCTTCTGCCCTGCGTGACGATCTGTCCGCTCGTCACGGTTTCTTTCAGCCAGTTATTGCGATATTCGACGCGTGTTTCGGGCAGGCGTTCGTGAATGCGGCGTTGGGCTTCGGTCAGGCGTTCGAATCCGGCGATGTCATCGACCGACAGGTTGACCTCAGCTTTGCCGATGTTCGCGGCTATTGTTTCGCGTGTCTCGGCCAGCTTTTTCCGAAGGCCGTCGATCTGCCTGCCGGTGTCACGGAATGCGTAGCTTTTCTCGGCGATCTCGCGTAGCTGTTCGAAATTCTTGAAGGCATCCAGCAGATTGAGCAGCGTCGTGTAGGTCGCACGAAAATGGCTTTCCAGCGGATCGGGCTTGGCTTTTAGCCCTTCGGCAAGCTTCTTTGCGTCCTGAAATTGCCCGGGAACAAGCACTACAAAGCCGACGTTGTCCTTACCGCGTCGTCCACCACGTCCGGTCATCTGCTGCAGTTCGTTTGCCGACAGAGGCCGCCAGCCGTCGTTTCCGCGTGCGTCGGCATTTGATATAACGACCGTTCGGGCAGGGAAATCGACACCGGCAGCAACCGTCGATGTGGCAAAGATCGCGTTCAGCAATCCCGCCGACATCATCTTTTCCACGAGCAGCTTCCAAGCCGGAATGTGTCCGGCGTGATGCGACGCGACACCCGCGTTTACGAGTATCCTGACGTGTTTATGCTTTTTTATCTCAGGATTTGCGGCAAGGAATTCGTCGAAGATCTGCTGACGTCTTTGGTACTTTTCACCGTCAGTTTTCTGCGATTTGTCACCCGCGACCTCGGTCGCCGCTTCGTCGCATTTCCTTCGCGTCGGCATAAACACGATAGCCGGAAGCAAGTTATATCCTCGCAGCGAATTCAAAAGCTTATGCGGCGGTATCTCCGGCGGTCTGCCATTCATTCAACGATTATGAATTGTGAAATGTGAATTGTGAAGTGTGAATTTGGAGTTCCAGTTTAACTTGCCACGCTGCCACGAAATGTCTCGTCGGGGCCGAGCCAGCTAAAGCTGGAACTCCGAACGACACGTTGCAATCGGCGGTCGGCTGTCTCACAATAGCCGACGTAATTCTAACCAAATTAAATTGAGAGGAAAACCTATGGACCGCCGTGAGTTTTTGAATGTCGCCGCGTTGGCTGCTGCGGGAACGGCTTTGAGTTCGAGTGCGTTTGGGCAACGTGCAGGACGCAGTTTGGAAGAGCTGACGATCGTCGAGCTGCGTTCGTTAATGGACAGCGGGCAGATGAGTTGTGAGGCTATTACCGGTTGGTATCTCGCACGCATCAGGGCGATAGACCCGAAGGTCAATTCCATTATCGAGGTAAATCCCGACGCGATTGCGATCGCCCGGCAGTGTGACCGCGACCGCCGGAACAAGTCGATGAAAGGGCCGCTGCACGGCATTCCCGTCGTCATTAAAGACAACATCGACACTGCCGACAAGATGAAAACGACGGCTGGCAGCCTTGCCCTCGCCGATGCACCGACACCAAAGCAGGATGCGTTCATTGTCGAGCGTCTGCGTGAAGCCGGAGCCGTCATCATCGCAAAAACCAATCTCAGCGAGTGGGCTAATTTCCGTGACGACAATTCGATAAGCGGCTGGTCAGGCAGAGGCGGACAAACTCACAACCCATACATATTAGACCGCAATCCGTGCGGCTCTTCGTCAGGTACAGGTGCCGCTATTGCCGCGAACCTCGCCGCTGTCGGCATCGGGACAGAGACAGACGGCTCGATACTTTGCCCTTCGTCGATAAACGGACTCGTCGGTTTGAAGCCGACCATAGGACTTGTGTCGCGAAGCGGCATCATCCCTATCGCTGCTTCGCAGGACACGGCTGGGCCAATGACGCGGACGGTTGCGGATGCGGCTGTGATGTTGAATGTGCTCGATTTTGTTGACGGCAATGACGCGGCGATGAAGGGCAAGCGTGAAAAGGTCGATTACACGAACTTCTTAAAAGCCGACGGTCTGCAAGGTGCACGCATCGGTGTCGCACGCGAATATTGGGGACGGAATACGGTCGTCGATAAGGTGACGGACGCGGCACTTGAGGCGATGAAGCGTGCCGGAGCGATTCTGATAGACATTAAGTTTCCGAACCGGAACAAATTTGGCGATGCGGAAAATACCGTGCTGCAATATGAATTTAAGGACGGCCTTGAAAAGTATCTGCGTGGACGAAATTCGCGTCATAAGACGCTGAACGACCTGATCAAATTCAACAGCGACAACGCCGCACGCGAACTAAAGTATTTCGGCCAGAGCACGCTGATAGAGTCAGCCAAGCGAGGGTCGTTGACCGACAAGCAATATAAAGATGCCGTCGAAACCTGCCGCAAATACGCCGCCGAAGAGGGAATAGACGAAGCGGTCGATAAGAACAAACTGGACGCGATAGTCGCTCCGTCGAACGCTCCGACGTGGATGATAGACACCGTAAACGGCGATTGCGGAAGCGGCTATGTCGGAAGCTCGTCGATGGCTGCGGTGGCTGGTTATCCGAACATCACCGTTCCCGCAGGCTTCGCGAAAGAACTGCCCATCGGCATCTCATTTTTCAGCAAAGCCTTTACCGAAGGCACACTTATCAAACTTGCCTACTCCTTCGAACAAGCTACCAAAGCAAGACGCAAACCGAAGTTTTTGGCAACATATGCATAGATCAATTTCAGGTAACGCGGACATCCTGAGATATTCAGGTAGATGCCGAACGGTCAAACGCCACCGCCTAGCACCATGATCAACAGCGAACCCCCGGAAGGTAATGGAAAATAGTTCGATGCCGCAACTGTTGAACGTGATATTTTGAACGATAAGAAATGTTTGAAGGCGTTGAAGAAAAAGCTTGAGGCAGTATAGATTGTTCGACATCCTGATGGGGGAGAGGAAACGGTTAACACATCGCAAAGGCCAAATTCGAGTGCGGCGTTTGTCCCGAACCAAATAAGATGACAACTAAAATTCTAGTATTACTTTTTGGAATACTCCTGCTTCCGGGCGTTTCGTTTGCACAGAAGATCAACTATAAGGGTATCGCAGGAAAAGTCGTTGGATCATGGAAACTTGTGTCGGTCGAAGCGACAAGGCCAAACGGGGATATCATCCGCGATTGGGGACAAACCCCGACAGGCTTTCTTGCCTATGACAGGAACGGCAATGTTACCGTGCAATTTATGCGCGATCCCCGACCGATTGCCGTGTCCGGGATTTTAACGTCGGATGAAACGAAGGCCGCATTTGATGGTTACTACGCCTATTTTGGTAACTATCAGATCGACGAAAAGGCAGGCGTCGTAACGCACTACATTAAAGGCAGTCTCCGTCCGTATGAAGTCGGCTCGGTTTACAAACGTCTTTTTGAATTGTCCGGCGACAAACTGAAACTTTCCACGCCGCCAATGCCAAGCGCGGCCGCCGGGAGCGGGGGCGAATCGCGAATTTATAAACTCACATGGGAACGCGTCAAATGACGAACGATACAAAATGGCAAATCTACAAACCAATTTCGCAGGAATAAAATCTCCCAATCCATTTTGGCTCGCATCGGCACCGCCGACTAATATGGGGTCGATGGTGGAGCGGGCGTTTGACGCGGGTTGGGGCGGGGCAGTTTGGAAGACGCTGGGCGAACCGATCGTGAATGTGTCGTCGCGACTGGCTTCGTTAGATCAGGGCGCGTTGCGGATGATCGGGTTAAATAATATTGAACTGATCACCGACCGACCGCTCGACGTAAATCTAAAAGAGATCGCTGCGTGCAAAAAGAAATATCCGGACAATGCCGTTATTGTTTCGCTGATGGTCGAATCGAAAAGGGAAGCGTGGCACGAGATCGTTAAGCGCTCGCAGGACACTGGTGCCGATGGCTTTGAGTTGAACTTCGGCTGTCCGCACGGAATGAGCGAACGCGGTATGGGCGCCGCGATGGGTCAGGTGCCGGAATATACCTGCATGGTTACGGAGTGGGTAAAGGAAGTCTCGAACCTGCCGGTGATCGTCAAACTGACGCCGAATGTCACGCACATCGTCCCGCCCGGACGTGCTGCCCAGAAAGGCGGGGCAGATGCCGTTTCGCTGATCAATACGATCAACTCGGTGATGGGCGTGGATGTCGATACGATGATCCCATACCCGAACGTCAACGGCATGGCCGCTCACGGCGGTTATTGCGGAACGGCTGTAAAACCGATCGCGCTTAATATGGTTTCGGAACTGGCCCGTGATGAGGAATTCAAGATTCCCATCAGCGGGATCGGCGGCATTAATACATGGCGCGATGCTGTCGAATTTCTGCTGCTCGGAGCCGGAAATGTTCAGGTGTGCACGGCCGTGATGCATTACGGTTACCGCATCGTCGAGGACATGATCGACGGGCTGAATAATTATCTTGACGAAAAGGGTTTCGAATCTGTAAACGATATCATCGGCAAATCCGTCAGCCGCATGACCGATTGGGGCAACCTCGACCTGAACTACGACGTAAAGGCACACGTTAACAACGAACACTGCATCCGCTGCAACCTATGCTACGTCGCCTGCGAAGACGGAGCCCACCAGAGCTTCGAATTCAAAGAAACCGACGGCGTCCGCTACCCGATCGTCATCGAAGAAGAATGCGTCGGCTGCAACCTCTGCGCTCTTGTGTGTCCTTCGCCCGGAGCAATCACGATGATCCGTGTCGATGAGGGCGGACCGGCACAGAGTTGGCGAGACAGAACAGGTGTAAAGTAAAGCGCGGGGGCAAGCCCACCTTCCGAACTGACACCTATTAACTTGTCTATGTATCGGCAACTTGCCAAGCACCAACTCGCAGTCCGGAAGGTGGGCTTGCCCCCGCTCCTTTTGTTTAGCCTTCGCAGAGTTCACCTAAGGAGATCATCCACCCGCACTGGTTCATATTCCTTCGACTTGAGCCATCCGATCAACTCATCGACACGATCATGAAACTTGTCCGTCCGCTTCGGCCCTGAGCCTATGTGGGTTAGCAGTAGGAATCCGTTGAGGCCTTTTGGATCCTTCGCTTCGTATTCTTTTATCCGGGTCATTATCGCTTCGCTCGAGATGTAATTCTTATCATCGTCAGTCGTATAATCTGCGTTCGAACGCGTGCCTGATGTAAAGTTCACTAACCGAAATCCCATCGCGACAGTCCAGTCCGCTATCTCCTGGTTGTACCATTCATATGGCGGCAAAAAGAATGGTACGTTCTTGCGATCAATACCAAAGGAACGCATTGCGGCGAAATTATCATTTAGATCTCGTTCGAATTGCTCGCGGGTGACGAGCAGTTTGTTCCGGTCGCTCCAGTCGACGTAGAGCAAATGCTGGTCGGAGTGCGGGCCGAGATAGTGGCCGTCTTTTACCAACCTGTCTATGATCTGGCGGTTTGTGCGGGTTCGGTAAAATCGTCCTGTCAGAAAGAATGATGCTTTTACGCCGTGCTTTTGCAGAGCATCAGCGATAACGGTTCCGCCCTCTGCAAACTCGTCGCCCGTGAAAACGAGCGCCATTCGTTTTGAATTCTTATCGCCCCGAGTTATCCCGCCGTGATCGTATGTAAAACGTGCGTCGGAATTTTTGATCGAGCCCTTACTCACGTGCGGGCTACTGACACGGCTGAACAAAGCCATCATCAAAATGGCATCTGCCGTGCCGTCCATGGTCGGTTCGTTGGTCGAATAGTCGCCGACATCGTCGTGATAGACCACATCGCGCGGCTGATAGGCGGCGAATTCGTCTGGTTTTGTCAGCGTCAATCCGATCAAACCTTTATACGTCGAAGCCGCGATCGGGCCATCGACCAATCCGCCGCGAACCTGTGTTTTGAGAAGCTGAACAGTCGGCAGATGCGTGTCTTCCGGATACTCGCCGCCGACGGGAATGCCTTCGAACATCGACGTTCCCCACGGGTTTCGCCCGAGCAGCCAGTCGCGGTGGGCCAACATCGACGCATGATATTTCGTGTCGCCGGTCATCAGTTCATAGAGATGTACCTGCGTTATGAACGCCACGACGAGATTGTTCGAACACCAGAGAAATGGTACGCCCACACCATAAGGATTCGTTTTTGCCCGTGCGACGACTCGCTCAATGCCGTTGCTGTAATAACCGGCAAGCTCGCGTTTCGTTTTCGCATCGGCCAGCGGATACAACGAAAAATGCCCGACGTTCGTGAACGGATACATTTGATAATGCCGACCCATTTCCACGCCCATATCAGAATTTTCATATTCCATCCACGATGTTGTACCCGCGAGTTTTGCATAGCGTTTCGCGTCGGAAAGATACACAGCTTTTCGCGTCGCTTTATACAACTCAGCCGCTGCCCACTCCATATCGTCAGCCCAGGTGTCTTCGTTATAACGGTACGGCGCACCGAACGAATTGCCCTGCTGAAAACCTTCCTGCCGTTTCCCCATTGCGTATAACTCTTCCGCAGCCTTCAAACATTTCGCCGCAAATTCACTCTCTTTAAGGTCTGCTCTCCACACTCTATACGCCATTGCCATTGCCGCGGCCGACCGGCCCGCGATATTCGCAACACCTGTCGAACGGCTCTTCCATTGGCTCAAACCCTGCGGCTTGCCGTCGGCGAAATAGACGGGTCGATAGCTGTTTGCTCCCCAACCGTAATCGGCGTTGTCGTTGTCCGGCATTTTAAAACCGCGGTGGTCACGGTCGTCGGCAATCTGATGAAAAAGCTGATCTGCCTTCGGATGCAGTTTGTGTATCCAGTCGAGTCCCCATTTTGCTTCGTCCAAAACATCGGGAATTCGATTCGGGCGTTCGCGTCCCATATCGTCTACAAAGTCGCCGAACTTCTCCTTTTGCAACTCATAGGCGAGTATCATCCGGGCCGTCGCGTTGCTCGCGGTAATGAGATATTTCAACTGATCGCCCGCATCGTGCCAGCCACCCGCAGCATCGACAAAAGTCTCATCGGGAAACGGCGCATAAAATGAACGCCCGTCACGCTGGTGACAGACCATATCGAGAAACGGATTATACCCGCACCGCTGCTGACGCATGAAGAAAAGCAGGTCTTCGTGATAACCGGGATAGGGGCCGATCAAGAATTCTGTCGGAGCCGTCAAGTCGGCCATTTCTATCAGATAGCGGCCGGGCTTGGTCACGGAACTTAGATCAAGTGTGTAATAGTTCGGAAAAGGACTGCCCCATTCCGGTACAGCCGCATCGCGGATCTCGCCGATGAGAACGACCGTGTTTGAGTTGGCATTCCTGACAGTGAACCTTCGAGTGATCGGCCGATCCGCAAACACGACCGCGACCTTCGGCTCGCCGGGCATATATCCGGCCTGGTTAACCCGGATATGCGCAGACTGGGCAAATGCGGACAACGAAAAGGTCAGAATAATTAGCGTGATCAGAGTCGTTCTTATCATTGTGGCCGACTTCGGGGCGGAGATTTGGGTTGAATGTTATCTCTATATTGGTCTAAAGCCTACTTCATTCTCATAGCGAGGCTGTCTGAATAAGGTGGCCTCTTTGTTGTTTTAATTTCCCTTTTGATCTATTTCGTGGAAAAAACTCTTAAGAAACTGTCCACGAAATACACGAAAGAAGAAAGCAAAACACAAAAAAAGATATGAAAATGCCATCAAATCAACTTTTCAAACAGCCTCTCTAAAAGAAACAAAGATGCCTGGGGCATTAAGGAAAATCAATATTGGCTCCAAGTCACAATTTTCCTACGTTGATCGCATGACCAGTGATCTTACCCAACGCGGAAACAAACTTATCGAAGTTTGCAAAACGCTTGTCCTTTGTAAAACCCTTCACATATCTCGCGTATATCTGCTGGCATATTACGGCGATCTTGAATGTGCCGAAGACGTAGTAGAACAATATGTTCGAAACATCGCGACCGGATGCGGCGGCGTAGATCTCGACTAATTCTGCACGCGAAATGTTCTCCATCAATACGCGCGGGTTGAACGGCATACTGAGCATTTCGTCACCCGCTTCGCGTCCCATCCAATAACCGAGCGTAGTTCCCAGATCCATTAACGGATCGCCGATCGTAACCATTTCCCAATCGAGCACGGCGGTAATGAGCGTTAGATCATTTGGATCGAGCATCACGTTGTCGAATTTGTAGTCGTTGTGGACGAGCGAGGCTCCTGATTCGGCGGGGATATTCTCGTTCAGCCACGTGATGGCAGATTCAAGTTCCGGCCATTCGTCGGTCTTTGCGGCAAAATATCGCTTGGTCCAGCCCTCGACCTGGCGGCGGCAATATCCATCGGGCTTGCCCAGATCGCCCAGACCTGCGGCTTGATGATCGAGAGCGTGCAGAGCAGCCAGGTTGCGGATAAACGATCGGGTAACGCTGGCCTGCAGGTCGGGTGAGTTCGCAAGAGCGTCGGGTGCTTTCCCGCGAATGATCAGACCCTTGCGCCGTTCCATCAGATAAAACTCGGAACCGATCACCGACTCATCATCGCAAAACAGCAGCGGTTTCGGTGCGGGCGGATAGACGACCGAAAGTTTCGACAGAACCTGAAACTCGCGGTTCATATCGTGCGCCGACTTAACCGTGTTTCCGAAAGGCGGCCGGCGAAGAACGTATTCGTCCTCACCGATAGATATGAGATATGTGAGGTTAGAACTGCCGGCCGGGAATTGTTTGACCGCAATTTCCATCTGATGTTCGTTCAGCGTGAAACCAAGCCACGCAACCAGCGACGCCTTGTCTAAAGCCTCGCCTTCACGCACATCAGAAGCCTCATTTTTCGGTTCATCCATGCCTGTCACAAATCTCGGTGAAATTTTTTTTTCATAGCGATGATAGTCTTTTTGGATTTCTTCCGCATTAGGTTATGAGATCGTTTTACAATACAGCACTATTTAGGAGAATTACTATGAGAATGAAACCCGAAGACGAAGCAAGATACTGGCGATTGGCGAGTTATTTGAAGATACATCTTATCCAAGCATATTATTCAAAAAAGATCGTCAAAAATATGAAAAAATATGGACATCTCGACAGTTCGCAATTCGGCCAGGCTCTGATCTGGGGCAACGAACCAGATGTCGTGATCCGGCCGCTGGACAATAATTACTGCGGGGTCGAACGGGCATTGGGATGCTTTGAGGACAGCTCACCGAACGCGATAATGCTTGATCAGAATATGGTCGAGAGATTCCAGGATCAACCGGAAAATACGGCGCAAAACTATTTCTTTACGAAGAACGCTATGCACGTCCCAATTGTCGGCGGAACAGTGCTTCACGAACTGTGCCATTGGGGAAACCACAAGGCAGGCCATAACGAAACCAGAGAGATGGGAGTAGCGTTTGAATTGGCGACCTATGGCGTGGTTATGGGAATGCCCGGACACAGCGACTTCGAGGACGACGAAGAAGAAGTGATCAAATCGAAATAGTCCGAGCCTTTTCGGAAACTAATGGTCTTTGCGGCAAATCTTCGAGGCCGTCTGAAAAGTTGATCCGATAACTTTTTCACATCTTGTTTTGTGCTGTGCTTTCTTATTTCGTGTGTTTCGTGGATATTTATTAAGAGTTTTTTCCACGAAATACACGAAATAGATCAAAAGAAATCAAAACCACAAAGAGGTTAAGCAGCCAATTATTTATTCTTCTTAACAATTGTGATGTCAACGGTAAATTCGCCGATGTTACCCTCGGGAGCATCGTCGTTTACTGTCAGCCACAATGTGCCGCTTCTTGCAGCTATGGCCTCTTTCTTCTCTCCGTAGATCCATGTTTGTGCGGGTTGTGCTTTTTTTCCGCGAGCGGGAGCCGATACGATCTTGGCCGCCAGGCCGTAACGTAATTTCGTTTCGAGCGGATAATAACCAGCGGGCTGCTCGGAGAATTTCGTCGTGCCCTCCGGACCGTGAATACCCCAAGTACCGCCGACATCGACTTCGCCTTTTGCATCAAGCTTCACGGTGTCGCCAGTCGCAACCGTGATCCCTGTATCCACCCATTTTAAACCGGTGTCTCCGGAAATGACGATCTGCTTGTCGGGAGCCTGTGAAAATGCCGTAGCCGCCAAAAAAAGCAGAACGGACACCATGCAGGCTATTGACGCGGAACTTTGCCGGAAAGTGTAAGTCGATCTCATTTTTTTTCTCCTTTTGTGAAAACCCGGAAAGGCCGTTGAATATATTTTTCTATCAGACCTGACCTATTCAACCACATTTATTTACGCGAATGATGATTTATTTCTTTCCATCACAAAACCGGTATATTCAATGGATCTCTACCGAATGCTAATACTAAACCGATTGTGTTATCTTTCTGCCAATGGAATTTGAATACACTCCGAAAATGCTTGAAAAGCAAAGCGAACTAACATCGTTTTTGGAGGAGCATATTTATCCAAACGAACGCCGTTATCACGAAGAGATCAATACCGGTGACCGCTGGCAGCCGTTGGAATTGATCGAAGAATTGAAATATAAGGCGAAGGCTGTGGGGCTTTGGAATTTGTTTTTGCCGTCCGTTTCCGGTCTGACGAATCTGGAGTACGCTCCGCTGGCTGAGATCATGGGCCGCGTGACGTGGGCTTCCGAGGTTTTTAATTGCTCGGCGCCGGACACGGGTAATATGGAGGTCTTGCATCTCTATGGATCTGACGAGCAAAAAGATAAGTGGCTCAGGCCTCTACTCAATGGCGAAATTCGCTCGTGTTTTGCGATGACCGAGCCTGATGTCGCATCCTCCGACGCGACGAATATCCGTGCGTCGATAGTCGTGGATGGCGACGACTACATTATTAATGGCCGCAAATGGTGGTCCACGGGTGCGGGCGACGCCCGGTGCAAGCTTGCCATATTTATGGGCAAGACGGACGAGAATGCTTCCAAGCATCTTCAGCAATCTATGATCCTCATCCCGATGGATGCCGAAGGCGTGAAGGTCGAACGCATCTTGAACGTCTTTGGTTACGATGATGCTCCCAACGGCCACGGCGAGGTTTCATTTACGAATGTCCGCGTACCGAAAGGAAATCTCCTGCTTGGCGAAGGCCGCGGCTTCGAGATCGCGCAAGGGAGGCTTGGTCCCGGCCGCGTTCATCATTGCATGCGGCTGATCGGCGTTGCAGAGCGTTCATTGGAGTTGATGTGCGAACGAGCGAGATCGCGCGTGGCGTTTGGCAAACCCGTTTCCGATCAAGGCGTCATCCGTCAATGGATAGCCGAAGCCCGCCTCTCGATCGATCAGGCGCGTCTACTTGTACTGAAAACCGCGTGGATGATGGACACCGCCGGAAATAAAGCCGCGCGAAAGGAAATAGCAATGATAAAGGCCGTCGCTCCGCAAATGGCGTTGAAGATTATCGACCGCTCGATCCAGGTCCACGGCGGTGGCGGCGTTTCTCAGGATCATCCGCTCGCGCAGTTCTGGATCTACGCCCGCAGCCTGCGCCTCGCCGATGGGCCCGATGAAGTCCATCTTGAATCGGTCGCGAAAATGGAGTTAAATAGCCGCTGATGGAAGTTAAATCTCACATAAGCCGGTTGTGCGAACAAATTGTCGAAAAGTTTCGCCCGGAGAAGATTGTCCTTTTCGGCTCATACGCATACGGTGTTCCGACGATTGACTCTGATATAGATCTAATGGTCGTCATGCCGTATTCGGGCAATGAATTAGACAAAATGGCCGAGGTGCGTCGCCAATTGGACTCGTCTATGCCCGTTGACGTGCTAGTGAAAACTCCACGACAGATCGAGGAGCGCATCAAAATGGGCGACTTTTTTATTGCAGAGGTGATGGAGAAGGGAAAAGTTCTTTATGAAGTCTGAGACTGCGGAATGGATTGATAAAGCTGAAGGAGATTGGGGAACAATGCTTCGCGAATCGGAAGTTTTGATTCATCCGAATTACGACGCCGTTTGTTTCCATGCTCAGCAATGCGTTGAAAAATATCTTAAAGGGAGATTGATCGAGGCCGACGTGCCATTCAGAAAAACTCACGATCTTCTTAACCTATTAGAGGCGCTGTCTCATGTCGAACCTGATTGGAAAACGTATCACCAAATTCTATCAAAACTATCTATCTACGGCGTTGCCGGTCGATACCCCGGACTGCTGTCCAATCAAACTCAATCCAAGGAAGCGGTTGAAATTTGTCGCGAAATAAGAGACATAGTTCGAAAATCGCTCGGATTGTTTGCTGCTTAAGTTGATCCACTTTGAATTTAATCAATCTTTAGAACGCCCATATTTACTAGCTTTTATGGCCTTACCGGTCACACTGAATGAATTTGGGTCATAAAGCGTTCAACATTGTAAAAAAATGTTGACAAAGATTGTTCATACGTGTAAATTCATACCTTGACGACGCCACAAGCGATCGTCCCCCTTCGCCACCCGATGCGAAAAAGTTTTCTAAACTACAACTTAGATCAGAGTTCACAAGAGCTTTGAAGTATCCGAAACGGAACGGGTGATTTGGCGCCGCTTTCAGTTGGCCTGTCCTTCTAAAAGACCTCGCTACACTCGCATCTCTCTGGTGGCAAGAAGAAACCTGCAAAGTCCAATAACCCGTATCGCTTTCAAAAATAGAAAACAAAACGATTTAGATAAGTTGCCCGGCACCACTGCCGGAAAGGAGTGAGAAAAATAATGCTGTTCGGTAAAAAGAAAAGCGTTGCCGGTCTAGACATCGGTTCGAGTTCGGTCAAGATGGTTGAGCTTGACGGTAAGGTCGGCAGCCTGAATCTCGTAAGCCTCGGCTTTGAGAACCTGCCTGACAATACGATCATCGATGGCCAGATCATGGAGTTGAACGTCGTCTCCGATGTTATACGAAGTGTCTGCACCAACCACAATGTTGATGCGGAACGCGTCGTTACAGGTGTGAGCGGCCATTCCGTGATCATAAAGAACATCGTGCTTCCGCCGATGAGTGCCGATGAGCTTGAGGAATCGATCGATTGGCACGCCGAAGAGCACATTCCTTACGATCTGGCCGATGTCAGCCTCGACTATCAGATAACCGGCACGAATCACGATTCGACACAGGTTCTTATAGCTGCGTGCAAACGCGAACGCATTGACAACATTCGTCAGGCGATCCAGTTATCAGGCAAACAGCCCGTTATCATCGATGTCGATACGTTTGCCTTACAGAATTGCTACGAAGTGAACTATCAGCCTGATGATTCGCAGGTCGTAACGCTGCTGAACATCGGTGCGTCCACGATGAACGTCAATATCGTTAAAGGAACGCGTTCGCTCTTTACCCGCGACATTACGGTCGGCGGCAGCCAGTTTACAGACGTTCTCCAACGCAGCCTGGGCTTAAGCTTTCAGCAGGCAGAAGCCGTGAAACGCGGCGTCAATCATGCGGTCGAAGGGATCGAAGAAAAATCGATCGAGCCGCTGATTAACAACGTGACCGAGATCGTCGCGATGGAGATACAGAAAACCTTTGATTTCTACCGCGCTACTACCGAAGACAATCAGACGGTCGTGCAGAAGATCCTTATCTCCGGCGGCGGTTCGAAACTTCAAGGACTTGCCCAGGACCTTTCCGCACGGCTCGAACTGCCCGTCGAAGTACTCGATCCGTTTCGCAATATCAAGGTCGATACACGTAAGTTCGATTCAGACTACCTGAGTGAAATCATGCCCGAAATGGCCGTAGCCGTTGGTTTGGCAATGAGGGGAGTGAGCTAAGACAATGATCAAGATCAACCTGTTAAATTCAGTAACGGAACGACAAGGCGGAGCCGTTGTATCGGTTGACCGCAAGGTCGGAAGCCCGGGAATGCGTCTCTTAATGCTGGCGCTCGCGGTTGGATTTCTGCTCACTGCCGTTATCGGCTGGGACGTTATCAGCACCCAAATGGCAAAGGCCGAGGCCGAACGCCAGCTTGAGGAACAAAAGCAGATCGCGGTCGAACTCGAAGCCGTGATGAAAGAACAGAAGGAACTCGAAGCCCGCATCAACGCCATCGACGCTCGGATCAACGCGATCAAGAAGCTTCGCGAAGAACAGCGTGGCCCGAGTGCGGTTCTCGAAGCATTGCGAGAACGAATTTCGATGGTTCCTGGACTCTTTCTTCAGAGTGTCGAGCAGACAGGCGATCAAGTCACTATCAAAGGTAACTCGCCGGATGAAGAGGCAGTCACGCAGTTTGGCCGAAGCCTGGAATTCTCGAACGGACTGTTTGCGAATCTTAATATAGAAACGCAGCGTGCCGAAGTCGCGAATCAGACAGCATCCGCTCCTGCGAACGGCGGTGAAGCAGCAAAGGTCAATATCGTGAACTTTACGATCAAGGCCGGCTACAAACCTGAAAAGGGTAACGATCAGGCCACAACTGCCGCTAACGGCGGTGCCCCGGCTGCCGGAACTCCCGGCCAACCTGCCGCTCCGCCCGTCCAAGTCGCCAAGAATTAATTCACGAGCGGAATACATTAACCGAAAAGACGAAAACAGAAGGATACGAACATGTTAGAGAAAATCAAAAACCTGAAATGGCACTTCCAGCTTTTGATGCTGCTTGTGGTTGCCGGCCTCTTGTACGGAACGGTCTATTATTTCGTGACCGGACCTACGCGCGAAGAAGTTGCGGCCTTGAGTGAGCAGGTTGCTCAGCTTCAGGCAAAGAACGAGGCTGCACGGCTTGCCACACAAAGGATCAACGAGTTTCGAGCCTTGTACGCAAGCAAATCGGCTGAGTATGAAGAGTTAAAGGTCCTTCTGCCGGAACAGCGTGAGATCACGAATGTTCTGCAGGGCCTGCAGGACAACGCCAAAGACGCTCATCTCGTAGTGATGCGGTTCTCGCCCCGCGAGGATACCACGCAAAACTCTATCCAGGCCAAGCCGGTCGAGGTCGAGGTCGATGCGAACTTCAACAATCTGCGTGCGTTCTATGAAAAAATGGCCCAACTTCCCCGAATTGTGTCGATCTCGGATTTTAAGATCAACCAGCTCGAAAAGCAGAAAGCCGACAAGACGCTGCACGCCCAATTTCTGCTGACGGCATACTATGCTGATCCGGAAGCTCTGAACAAGCCCGCTCCGGCACCGGCCAAGCCGGGTGCAAAACCCGCCGCACCGGTTCCCCCGGCAAAATAAATCTAACCCTTTACCGCAACAGAGAGAAAAAGTCATGATCATCAAATCGAAATCTGTACGCTTCCTGAGTCTTGCAATGCTTGCCGCCGCAGTTCTGTTCGTCAGCGGACATTTCTCGGAAGCATCTGCCCAACGCGATCCTTTTGTTAAACCGGCGTGGGCCAAAACACGGGACGCTAAGGTAGGAACGTCAGGAACCGTCAAAAAAACGGGACCGATCGAGAATTTCGGAGCACCGGCGATCCAACAGCGGATCGAATATTACAAGCGGCTCCGCGAAGATTCGGTTGCGAACGGCCAGCCTGTACCAAAGGTCACTAGCGTCCTGACGCTCAATGAATTGGCCGTCACAGGCATCTTCAAAACACCGCGCGGTTATGCCGCTATGGTCGAAGCAGTTCCGATCAAGCTTTCCTACACGGTCTATCCGGGCGACAAATTCTTTGACGGCCAACTCGTCGCGGTCGAGGAAAACAGAGTTGTTTTTCGAAAGGTGACGAAGGTTGGTACCGGCAAGTTCGTATCGTCGGTAGAGAATAAGACCCTTCGCAAATTTACCGACCGCGAAACGATCCAGGGAACGGCCCCGTCGGCCGAGTCAACAGCTGCGTCCGACGCACCTGTGAATACGCCGCCCGTCAATCCTGTCGATGGCGACAAGAAGGTTGCGATCACACCCGTAGTTTCGCCGTTGTCCGAGATGGACAAGCAGGCAAAGGAAGCACCGGCAACGGCAAAGTCCGGCAAGGACGCCAAGAAGCCCGTTAAGGTCGCCAGGAAGAAGAAGCAGTAATCACCCATCAATTTTTTCACACAGCGGCTTTTTTTAACCGGCCGCCCCACCATAAAGAAACGATTCAAACGCACCTCGCTTGCCGCACAAGCAAGAGCGGTGCAACTTGTAACGGAGGAAACATGAATTCTCAAAATACGATCAGCGGTTATGTCCGAAAGGCCGTCATCGCTTTCCTTATACTCAGCACGTTGAGCGTTCTCGCTGCTGCTCAGAAAGTAGAGCAGCAGGGAAGAATGTACGGCGATCCGGGCTTTCGCGGTGAACCGATCAATCTCAACGTCGTCAACGCAGACGTTCGCGATATTCTTAACTACGTCACCGAGCAGTACGGCGTGAACTTCGTCATCGACAAATCGGTGAAGCAGGTTCCGGTCACCGTAAACGTCAGCGACGTGCCCTGGAACATCGCCCTTGACTCGATCCTGAGATCACAGGAACTCGGCATTCAGGTCAACGGCCCGATCCTTCGGGTTGCCGATTCCAAGATCCTTGCCACCGAAGGCGAGCTTATTCGTGCCGCTCAGGATACGAAACTCGACGGTTCGCCGCTTTACACAGAATTTATCCGTCTGAACTATGCCCGTGCAAAGGACGGAATAGTTAGAGGAAACGCAACCTCAGGTACCTCGTCACAGACACAACCCCAATACAGCGACGGCGCATCGGCTAGAGGGGCAACGACTATGGCTCCATCGATGGGAACGGGAGCCAGTTCTGGTGGAGCATCTCAGGGCATTCTACCTATCATTCAGCGACGCCTGTCGCGACGCGGTTCGGTCGAAGTAGATAGCCGCAGCAATTCGCTCATCATCACCGATGTTCGCGAAAATATCGACGCGATCCGCCAGTTGGTATCTATTCTTGACCAGCCTGAACCGCAGGTCGAGATCGAAGCCCGCATCGTCGTTGCATCACGCAACTTCAGCCGCGATATCGGCGTTCAGCTTTCAGGAATGGTTTTCGGTGCTAGAGGAAGCGGTGCTCAGGGCGGAACATTGCCCGGTGCCGTCTCTGGTCAGCCGTTTCCGCCAACTCTGCCTACACAAGGGCCGAACAGCAGCCTTACTTCCTCAATACCAAACACTGTGATCGGACTTACAACAGGTATTTTTGGCACCGCGCAGATCAGCATGCTGATCACTGCCGGTGAACAGAAAGGGCAAGCTAAAGTCATTGCTACACCTCGCGTTACGGCCCTCAATAACCGGGAAGCAATAATCGAAAGCAAAACACAAATCCCTATCAATACGATCCAGGCCGGATCTGCCGGTGGTGATCCTATTGTGACGACAACGTACATCGATGTGCCGTTGAAGTTACAGATCACGCCGCAGATAACCGATCAAGGCACGATCGTTCTTGAAGTGCTTGCGGAAAACAGTTCGACGCCACCGGTTACCGGCGGTCTCGCCCCTTCTATCAACACGCAGAAAATGCAGACGCAGGTCACGGTTCCCGATGGCGGAACGACCGTCGTCGGCGGAGTTCTGTTTGACGACGAACGTGAGAGTCAGGACCGTACACCGGGACTTTCGAAGATCCCGATCCTCGGAAACCTGTTCAAGCGTAAGGGTGTTTCGCGAAACACGAACGAGATCCTGTTCTTCATAACACCGCGTATCTATCGTCCGGATTATGCGGCGACCACGGGTTCTTCCGGAACGAGGCCTTCGGCAACGATCCTTCAGCCTGTGCCACTTGGCAATCCGGTTTCGAACTCGAACAATACGCCATTGCCAGTTCCTACGCCCGGTCCGATGTTTCTACCGGCAGTCCCGGTCCAGCAACCCGCGGCTCCCCAAAAGCCGTAGTTTAACTCAACTGTTTCCGGCTAAATATTCATAGCTGGAAAAGTTGAAGAGAATTCGTTTCTTCCTTCAAACCCGCCGGATGCGAAAGCTCCCGGCGGGTTTATTTTTTGATCCGAACTGACTTGAAAGAATTATCTTAATGGATGGTATATGCGCTGGCGACCGGAATATCGCCGGCCAGCCCCCATTTTAAGGCGTAAATGCTTTGATCGGCACTTTTGATCGCGTACCACATACTACTGGACGGGCGGAATACGGCGATATCGCTTTTCCCGTCGCCGTCATAATCGGCCGGAGCAGGCGTATCTTCCGCCAATCCGAATTGCGACACCGATGCACCAGCAGTCGATCCAAGGACCCACCACTGCCCGTTCGAAGGTCGATAGATCGCGATGTCGTGGCGGCCGTCTCCATCATAGTCGCTCTGAACCGGCCGGTCCGTCACCGAGCCAAACTGATAATAAGCCGGCCCATCTGAGCTTCGCTGAATGTACCAAATACCTTCAGATGATCGATACACGGCCAAGTCCGTTTTAGCGTCCCCATCAAAATCGCCGGGGACTGGCTGGTCGCCTGCAAGTCCCCAATGTTGTATGGAAATTGCGCCCGTGCTGCTGTTCGCAATGTACCAATTACCGTCAGATGGCCGAAATACGGCCGGGTCGGTGCGAAGATCGCCATCGTAATCGCCGGGAACCGGAATGTCGCTGGGAAGGCCGAACTGCACGGTCGCAACACCCGCTGTGCTTTGAAGGAGGTACCAGATCCCTTCACTCGCCCTATAAACCGCATGGTCCGATTTCCCGTCGCCGTCGTAATCGCCCGGAACCAGCTTATCTCCGCTTAGGCCCCACTTGACGTATTGTATGCTTCCGTTTTCGCTGTTGATGCTGTACCAAATGCCGTCCGAAGGGCGAAAAACCGCTAGGTCGGTTAAACTATCATTATCAAAATTTGAGATCGCGGAACCCGAAAGGCTTGCGTTCGCCGTCGTGTATATCCAGTCGCCGGAGGTGCCGCCGTTGCTATCGGCCCCATTCCCCGCAGCGTAAAATCCGACCTTGCCGACGCGCCGGGACGGTGCCGTCCATGTGAATTGCCATGATTTGGTCCCAAATGCGATAGGCGTGATGCCGTTGATCGTATGTTCTACGTAATCTCGCTGAACTCCATTTACGAAGCCGCTGTCTAATTGCAGGATCGGCTGCGGCAATGTAGGAAAGGTATAAGTTCCCGCCTGCTGGCCGGCTACGTTAAGAGAGGTCATCTGAAAGCCGAAAAGGACACCATCCGATTGGTTCACCGTTACGGTGAGAGGGATCTGCTGCCCTGGAAGGTAGTTCTTCGGCAGGCCTGAAATTTGGACACTTCCGGTTCCGCTATTCGCCTCGAACGTGGAATGGCAGGCTGTACAATTCGATTCCAGCGGTGCTCCGGTAAATGAAGGCGCCGGGCCGGAAGCCGAAGCGGAAACCGTCTGTGCCTTTGGGAAAAAGTCGATAATCGCGACCATGCCCAGCACGACCGCAATGCAAATAATAATAAGTTTCAGGCTGTTTCGACGGCGTCGGTTATTACTCATCGGTTCAAACTCCATATGATCTGAGGATTTTTCAAAATATTGGACTACGAATGGAAAGGCTTGGTCGAAGAATCTTTACCTTAAATGATGCTTGCTCTTATACAAGAATGTCAATAGGCTGTTCATTTTGACCGAAACGAAACGGTTTTATTGAAACGAACGCGAAAATAAAAGGCGGCCCGATCGCATGGGCCGCCTTTTATCGGTTGTGCTAAACCGCTTTCACAGTCTCGCAATTGGCGTTACGGAATATACGTTGCCGGAATTGGAACGTCACCCGCAAGCCCCCACTGCGAGAGGCTTGGTCCGGCAGTCGATCCTATGACCCACCATTGTCCGGCACGATAAATGGCGATGTCATATTTTCCATCACCGTCATAGTCGCCCGGCACGGGAATATCGGTGGGCAGGCCCCACTGAGTTATCGACAGTTGTTGTGACTGGCTCAGTAAAATATACCAAAGGCCCTGACTTGGCCGGTATACCGCAATATCATCCTTACCATCACCATCGTAGTCCGCAGGAACCGGTTTGTCCCCGGCAGACCCTAACTGTATCGCTGTAAATTCAGAGGATGGATCCCCAGTTGTCTCAGCGATATACCATGTTCCGTTCGATGGCCTAAAGAAAGCCGCGTCGGCTGTTCCATCACCAGAAAAATCACCCACAAGCGGTATGTCACCCGTTTGTCCAAACTGGAACGCCCGATACGGCAAAGCGTCGTTGTGAAAGAGTATGTAGAAAACGGATTCTGATGGCCGAAACACACCAATATCGTCTACGCCATCTCCATTATAGTCACCGATCAGCGGCTTATCTCCTGGAAGTCCCCAGCTTACTGGTTCGAAAACTGCCGGATCGGTCTTGTAAATGAAGAAATCGGGTAGATCGATCGGGGCCTGCGGACGGTAAACCGTAAGATCCGTTCCTCCCTCTCCGGAGAAATCTCCGCCAAATGGAATGTCTCCTGCAATTCCCCATTGAGCTGAGACAAGGCCGTTCGTGGATTGATTTACCCACCACCTGCCGTCCGATGGACGGTAGATCGAAAGATCCGTCCGTCCGTCACCGTCGAAATCCGCTCTAACCCTGGTGTCTTCGCCGCCGGGAACGATGGCGCATGATGACTGGCCAGGAAGCTCGATGTTGTCGATATTCCAGCCGGGAACTCCCGTCGACGGGACGACAGAACAATCCGTTCCTAATCTCCAACGGAACTGGACGGATTGCCCAGCCGCTGAAGGCGGAAGGTTTGCTGTCGTTGTCTTGTAGGCTGTGACGGACCCGTTCCAGGTTAACCTTGCTCCGAGCGGATTCGGAGTGCTTGGCGGTGTAAGACATCCAGCAAACGGTGTTAACGCATCATCATAACCGCCTTCGACGAATGAGCCACCGGCGGTAACGATGTCGGCGAACTCACCTGCTCCGATCTTGATCTCGAGAACGCCACCGTCAAAGTTGTTTTCCGTATTGTACTTGTGACGGAATTTAACTTGTGACCCAGTTCCTGCGGTAACGACCGGCGAGACCAAGCTCGATTCGCCCGTCGTGACCACATCTGCTACGAAAGCAGAGTTAGGAGCGCTATCGGGCGGACCCGTTGTGCTGGTGGTCCAGGCCGGTGGGCCGCCAGTCTGCGAGGTCGTCCAACCCGCAGGCAGGGCCGGAGCAGTCACTCCGTCAAAGTTCTGTATCTGAATTCCCGGAACTCCCAGGCCGTAAACCTTAGTTATCTGGAACGGCGGGTTTGCACCTTCCTGAACACTAAAGGTAAGTGTAATGGAAGATCCGCACTCCGCAGCCGCTGGCACATCGAAAGTGAACGAGCGATTGGTTGCTCCCGCTCCCGGTACCAGCACGCCGTAGTTCTGCGGGCCACTCGGGTTTGTGATCCCGCCCGAGTTAAGTAGCGTTGTAACTACGGTTCCGGAATTCGTTGTACCCACATTCTGTAAACCAAGCTGCACCGTTACGGTTTCGCCCGGATCAGGGGTGTTATTTGCAGGTACGCCGTTTTCGGCCGTCAGTGTTACACCTGTGCTTTCGAGTACCGCTACCGGACCTTCTTCGCCATTGGAGATGACCAATGCAAAGTCCTGATCTGTTATATCGGCATTGCCCGGCAAACCGTCGCCGGCAATGTTGGTCGATTTGACCTTTACGACGAACGTTCCGTTAACGCCCGCAGGAACGAAAACGCTTTCTACATTATTTCTAATGTCGGCCGTTCCGCCGCCGCTCGAATTCGCCCCCGTAAAGGCATTTCCCTTGTATGCGATTCCGCCAACAGTGACTTCAAGGTCGAGATTGTTGATGAATGCGTTGCCGGTGGTCGATCCCGGAGGGTCGGTCCAGGCAAGCGTCACGCGGAAAGGCTTTGTGTTGTCGTCAACATTGCCGGCGAAGACACGCTGCTGTCCTGTGTCGCCAAAGGTGTCGGCGGCATTTTGATCGCGAAGCACTTTGCCCTGAGCAAAGATATCGAAATAACGATCCATATCCGCAAGGCCCATGCCCTGATTATTGGACGGAAGAGTATCGTTTGCACCCACGCCGTTCATATATTCGGCGGAGTTCATGATGATCGCCTTGGTCATCGCCGGGCTTGGCGGTGTAAGGCCCTGATTAATGAAGTGCTGACGAACCAAGGCGGTGACGCCGGCTATTGCTGGTGTCGAGTGGCTGGTTCCCGACGAAGCCGTATACCATTCCTGGCCAAGAGGGAAAAAGTCAAAGTTCGGGCCTGGGCCGCCGCAGACGCCGTTAGCGGCGAAGCAGGGCAATTTGGAGCCGATGCCCGTTACGGGATTAGAAAGAACATTCTGTGCGACACCACCTGAGACGTGTGTTCCAGGCAGCATGATGTCCGGCTTTACGCGACCGTCATCATTCGGGCCGCGACTGGAGAAATCAACAATGTCGTGAGCGCTATTTGCCTCGTCATCTCCTGTGCCGCAGCCGTCTGCTCCGCCGAAGGCTTGGACATTTTCCGAGGCTCCGACCGTAAACACATTTTTGGCTGTTCCGGGAGCTCCCATTGAATTCGGAACCGAACCGTCATTTCCTGCCGAAAATACGATGACCATTTCCTGGTTTCCGGCTGTTGGGTTGGTTGATCCGGTTGGCTGAGCATCGCGGACCAGGGCATCATAAGCCTGGGCGGTGGCGTTGTAAGCTCCAGCTGAGGCGGAACCCCAACTGTTTGTGCTGATGCGGGCACCGTCCTGATAGGCCTTAGACTGCAGATTAGGTATGTTGGGGTTTGTGAAGACGTTCGGGTCAAAGATCACGGAAGATCCGACCTTTACGAATGGAGCGACACCCATACCGTATCGAAATCCGGATGCGTCAGCGTGTGGGGCTGTGTTAAATGGTGCGCCGCCGGGGACATATCCGGCTACGATCGTCGCGTTGAGGTTTCCGTGCCCGTCGCAGCCCTGAATCGTGCCGTCTACGTGAGGTGTCCCTTCAAGGCGGGAATATGCGAATCGGCTCGATCCGGTCGGACTGCCGGACTGACGAAGCAGCCACTGGTTCGGCGAGGCCGGTGTGGCCGTATCGATACCGCTGTCCGTGACGTCGACAATGAAGTTCGAAGCGTCAAATTGTGCCTGGGTAAAACCCTTGCCAGCCAGATACTGCAGCCAATCGCCCGGTGTCGGATTATTTCCCGTTAGATTTCCTCGAAGGATAAGGGTTTGGCGTTCGTCGAACTTACGCGGTTCGATGTACGGATAGATCGAGATCACGTCCGGGCGGGCAGCCAAGGCCTCCAAGCCTTTTGCATCAAGCCCGATCTCAAAATTCGTATAACGAAGTATCGACTGTTTTCCTTTGATCGGCGAGGTCCGGATCTTTTCCAATAAGCTGAATGTTTCAGCGTTCGCTGCTTCATCACTCACCAGTTGCACAGAAAACTCGGGGGTTCGGAGGCCGGTCAGGCCCTCGTCTAGTTTCGGGTCAAAGTAAACGTCCGGCATAATGCGGTAATCGTCGCGATATGGGCCTTCCCATTCTATCGGCGAAAGCGCATTTCTTGATTCCGACTGGATACGCTGAATGGTCGGAGAATCTCCGTAGATCAAATATGTGTAATGAGGAATGTAGTCGACGATCTGAGCGCCTGTGCTTTCAAGGGCGTCAACCCATTTCCCCTGGATCGGCCCGTTAAAACGAACCAGATGCAGCCGCTTGCCTGAAAAGCCGGACGCATCCGTTCTTTCGGCCTGGGTTTCGGCCGCCTTTACGTTAATTTGCCGGGCATTCAGCATAATAGCGTCAAGGCTGTCGCCTGCCTTAACAGAGTTTAGCCCGCCGGCTGAATCGCCGGCCAGCTGTTTGCTGTTTCTTTGAGCCGATGTTTCGGGTAAGATCTGCCAGCAAATTACCGCCATGATCGCTAATACCGAAACGATCCCCAAAAATCTGAATCGCGAAGTCTTTGTCATTTATCCTCCTGGGTAATGCCTTCTTAGTGAAAGTCGGCCATTGATAACTATCGAAAATGTTGAAAACACCTAGGTCGAATTACAGAGAGATAATTCCGAATAGAGCAAAACATTCATCGATCCGATCTTTTAATGGGGTGTCGGAACGCACGATATGCCGAAGGCGGCGGATAAAATTGTAATAATTAAGGAACGTGTATTTATATAATTTTATCCCCGTAAAATCAAGAACAAAGTTCCTCTACGGTTTTCTGTTCCTAAGACAAAGCAAAAAAAGGCTGCGTGTCGAAACACGCAGCCCAAACATTGTTATGTTATTCAACAGTTATGGTAAATAAGAAGCAGGAATTGGCTTATCCCCGCTCAAGCCGAACGAAGTGACCGTATGTCCTCCAGTTGACTTTAATATCCACCACGCACCGTTGCGGTATATAGCCCTGTCTGCAAGGGCGTCAGCATCGTAATTTCCGGGCACTGGGATGTCCCCGGCTGCACCCCATTGGCTGAGATCTATACTGCCGTCGGAGCTCTTAATGACCCACCATGCTCCGGTCGATGGTCTGAAGATCGCAACGTCATCCTTACCATCGCCATCATAATCCGCCGGAACCAGCTTGTCGGTGTTAAGCCCAAAGCCATATATCGGTGAACCGCCCAGGCTTCCTTGTATGTACCAAATGCCATTTCGAAAGACGGTCAGGTCACCTAAACCGTCACCATCGAAATCGCCCGCAACCGGAACGTCGCCCGATTGTCCGTACTGGAACGCGGAAAACCCTCCCGTACTCTTTGCGATGTACCAGACACTTTCACTTGGCCGATATACGGCCAAGTCCGGCGTTTCATCTCCGTCATAATCGCGAACCACCGGTATGTCTCCCGTATATCCCCATTGAGTAGCCGAAAAGACATTTCCATTGCTTTTCAGTACGTAAAAAAGGCCATTCGTGTTATTGCCCGGCCTGAATACGGCTGCGTCCGTTTTCCCGTCCTCATCATAGTCCGCAGGTACCGGAATATCACCGTTTGTACCCCAGTAATAACCCTGAAATCCCTGAGTAGAGCCGTCAACATACCAAATTCCCTCCGAAGGCCTGAACAATGAGAGGTCCGTTCGGCCGTCTCCATCAAAATCCGCTCTTGCGTTTCCGCTTGGCGGCGGCGTATAGGTGCAGGCAAAGTTACCCGCGACGCTTATTCCATCGACGTACCAACCCGAATTCGGGCCAATGCCGGCAGTGTTGTCGTCTGCTCCGAAACGCCATCTTAACTGAATATTCTGGCCTGCCGCTGACGGCGGAAGGTTAGCGATGGTCGTAACATATCCTGCCGAATTTCCGCTCCATGCCGTTCTCAAGGCAAGTGGGTTATTCACTCCCGCTCCAAGCGTTGAGTTGTATCCGTTCTGACGAAACGCTCCGCCGGCCGCGATAATATCCTGGAATGGACCGCCGCCGATGCTGATCTCAAGAACGCCGCCGTCCCAGCCGCCCTCAGTGTCGAATCTATTCCTGAAGGTCACCGTTGAAGCTGGTGCCGTGATCGGAATGGACGGCGTTGTAAAGTCCGTTCCGCCGCC
>Ga0193752_1000607_pt1 | contig 33391 bp, 26 predicted proteins | sample H1c1metaG_FD_144924 | JGI IMG/M metagenome (GOLD analysis project Ga0193752, IMG submission 144924) | Soil microbial communities from a riparian zone of the East river system, Colorado, United States - H1c1 | ecosystem: Environmental > Terrestrial > Soil > Riparian zone | place: USA: East River... | reverse complement strand
CGAAACAGCTTCAAGAGCACGCCGACATCGCCACCGTAGGTGTAGTCGGCGCCGGTGCCGAGCAAGGTCTGCTCGTTCGCGCCGACTCGCGCGAGACCGTACGCACTCCCGAGCAGCGCGATGTAGTCGTGCAGACGCAACGCGAGGTCGACCGTCTCCGCCGCGTTGACGGTCTCGAGCGTCGCGCGCGAGAAGCCGGTGGTGAAAAACGAGATGTCGCGCGAGAAGCCGGGAACGCGATTGTATTCGAGACCGGCGCGCACCCCGAAGTAGCTGAACGTCAGCGCGGGAGGCACGAACACGGCGAGCGGAAAGTGATGGCCGCCGAGCTCGCGGTTCGAGACGATGAGGTCCTCTGCGTCAGGCTGCGGCTGATACGGCATCGTCACGATCTGAACGGCCTTGCCGCTCGGAGCGGCAGGCTCAGCGCGCTGCGACTCCGCTGGCGGCGCGTTCAGATCGATCGTCGCGGGACTCGAGTCGGTCGAAACGGACGGCGGCTCCTGTTCGATCGGAGACGTATCGTCCGGTTGCGCCGAATCCGCGGGCGGCGGCGTGGGCGCAGGCGATGCTCCACCCGGACCGGGCGGCGCCAGTGGTTCCGCGGGATACGGCGACGCTTGCGCCGCGGCCACCGAGCTCACGGCAACGAGTGTCACTACCGCCGCGAGCGACGCAAACCTATCGTAAGGTGCAACCATACAAGCTACCGCAACGCCTGCATGCAAACCTTTAGCCGCTAGGTCAAGAACAAACGCGCTCCCGCTATCCGAAAGTCCGCAAAAGTGGGCGTCCGTATTTCAAGAATGGCCACGGAATCGCGAGCGCAAAGACCAACAACGCGGCGCATGTCCAGCGAAACGCGGTGCGGTGGCGCGCCGGTCCGCTGGCTTTCTCCGAGCGCTCGCGCCCGAAGTGCACGAGCGATACGGCCGTGATCATCGCCAGCGGGTGCTCGAGCCCGAAGAAGCGGAACGTGGGCTCGCGATAGCCCAGCCCGAGGTTCCCGAAGAACGTGTGCGAGAACGGGCTCAGGAACAGGTACATGATCACGCCGAGCGTGAACTGCCAATCGACCGCGACCATCATCGCCCTGTGAGACAGCTCGTCCGCGCGCGACCAGGTCCGACCGAACTTCCACCCGAACGCCGTCCGCACGGTCACCAGCAGCACCGTGACTACGACTACCCACCGCGTGTACGAGTGGGCGTACAGGGTCCAAGCGTACAAGCGCGCTCAGGTCTCGATTTGCGGTGATTGCCCGCGCAACACCGAGTTCCCTTCGAACAACTGACTCTGATCGATCTTCGTTCGCGCCAGATCCAACCGGCCGCTCTGACTGAAGAACTCGACCGGGTTGTCCCACACGATCTTCTCGATCGCTGCCTCGGCAATCCCCTGCTCGCGCATCACGGCGACTGTCTTCGGCACTTTCAGCACATCCGAGACGCCCCAATCGGCCGAGCTATTGACCAAGATCCGATCCGGCCCGTACTTCTTGACGAGTGCAGCCATCCGCTGCTCGTCCATCTTCGTGTGCGGGTAGATTGTGTGGCCGGCCCAGCACTTCGTCTCGAGCACGACCGGCAACGTCTCTTCGTTGTTGTGATCGATCAAGACGCGCTCTTCCGGAAAACCCATCTCGCGAATCAGCGAGATCGTGAACTCCGTACCGCGCTTCTTGTCGCGATGCGGCGTGTGCACGAGCAGCGGCAACTCGAACGTGCGCGCGAGCTCGACCTGCTGCCGGAAGTAACCTTCCTCCGCTTCGCTCATCTCGTCGAAGCCGATCTCACCCACCGCGACCACGCCGTCCTTCTCGAGGTAGCGCGGCAAGAGGTCGATCACGCCCTGGGCGATGTCGGCGTTGTTCGCTTCCTTCGGGTTGAGCGCCATCGTGCAGAAGTGGCGAATCCCGAACTGGCTCGCACGAAAGCGCTCCCAGCCGAGCAGCGACAGAAAGTAGTCCTCGAACGAACCGACGTGCGTGCGCGGTTGCCCCAACCAGAACGAAGGTTCGATGACCGCGCGAATCCCGGCAGCGGCCATCGCTGCGTAGTCATCGGTGGTTCGCGAGGTCATGTGCACGTGGGGGTCGAACATCTTCATGGTTCATTCTCCAGATCGTGTGCAACGTAGGCGAGGTCGGAGGAGACGGTCCGGGATGCAGCGCGGCGTTCCGCTTCGTAGTCGCGCGCCATCCGATACAGCTCGGGGTTTTTGCGCGCCTTCAAGCCCCGCATGCGGGCGAGTGACACATCCGTAAACAGCGCTTTGATGACGAGCTGATTGAAGCTCGCGTCGGGAAAGTAGTGCTCCGGGTATGGATTGTCGCAGGCGATGGCCTCGAACACGTCCTGGACGTGCGTGCGACACGCCTCGGCCGCGATATCGAGAAAACGCCGCGGATCCGGCAACAAGATCAGCGAGCGCAGCACCGCGACGCGCTCGCCGTTGTCGCCTTTCCCGTATGCGTCCTTCAGCAGCGACGCGTGGTCGCGCGGCTCGAGCGCAGAACAACCGAGCGCCAGCAGAGCGACGCGCGAGAGCGTCCCGAGCGTGAACGCTTCCGGCGCGATGATGCCGAGCGCCTCGAGCTCTCCCCGCTCCGCCGCGGTCGGCTTGAAATCGAGCTCGCGGGTGCGGCGCCCGACGCCGGCGAAGTACCCGAAAAACAGTCCGCGTTGCAGCTGTTGACCCGGCTGCGGCACACCTTGCGCCACGAAGCGTGCGACTTCCGCCGGCATGTGCCGCGAAGCGATGTCGAGGAGCGACTGCCCCAGACTCTTGGGATCACGCATGTACGCTCTCTAGCATGCCGGCTGGGTCGCGTACTAACGGACGCCGGCCCTCGCTCAGGAGTCGATTGGCTGAATCGGATCACAGCGCGAAAGCGCCGCTCAGAGCTTCCAGATCGGAGGGCTCGCCAATTGAGCCGGCCTGCCGAGCACGTATCCCTGTCCAAAATGACAGCCGCAGTCGCGCACCGCGCGAACTTCGTCCCAGGTGTCGAGACCTTCGGCGACGACGCGTGCGCCGAGGTCGACGCACATTCGCACGACGGCCTGAACCAGCGTGCGCTGACGGCGGTTGAGATTGATGTTCGTGACGAGCTCGCGATCGAGTTTCACGATCGACGGCTCCAGGTCGGCAATGCGCCGCAGATTCGAGTAGCCCGCGCCCAAGTCGTCCACCACGAGGTGGACGCCACCGCGCTCGCGCATCTCGCGCAGCATCGAGGAACACAAATCGTAGTGCGAGAACGGCACCGATTCCGTTATCTCGACGAAGACGTCGTCGTCATGTGAGTACATCGGGTCGTCGAGCTGGATCACGAACCGGTCACTCAACTCGGCCGGATGTACGTTCAAAAACAACGGAACACCGCGACAACTCTCGGATCCGAGCTTGCGTAAGGTGCGCCCGAGCAGACCACAAAAACGTTCTGCGGCAGCGCGCTTGAACAGGACTGACGGATTCGTCAGTCCCTGGGCGCGACAGCGAGCCAACACTTCGTATGCGAAGGCTTTTCCGGTCTGGAGGTCGACGATCGGCTGATAGACACAGCTCAGGTCGGCGATCGACACGCAGCCGACCATGATCTCGCCGGAGGCATCTTGGATGGGCTCGTCCGACCAGCGCGCGATGGTGTTGGGTCTACCTCGCGCGTCTTCCCGGATGCCGACTACACTAGCGCGAGGCGCCCAAACGCCTTCTACTGCCTGAGATTGGGGTTTGGACGACATCCGTACTGCGTCCGTTTAGTCTACTGCGGCCGGACCCACCCGCAATCGGTGTTTGGTCTGGCCAACACAGGTTGTGCGGACGTCATCCCACATGGCCGCCATCAGCTGCATTTCCAGCCGCCGCGCGACCTCGAGTACAGTCGCAGCGCCTGCAGCTGTCAGCGTCAGCGTCAGCGTCAGCGCACACGCCGAGCTGCGTAACGACACGCTTCAAAGCGTGTCAGTGGACGCGCTCGACCCCCGGGACTTTTTGAGCGGCAACGACGTACGCGTTGCAGCCCGCGGGCGCGCCGACGGGCCGGCGTTGTTCGGCGGCGCGGCCAGTGCAGCGGTGCGCCGCGCGTACACGTCGCTCAGCCTGCTCTGGAACGGATGCACCTCGGGCTTCTCGTCCACCGGCGGCGCGAAGTCTTTCATCACGAGCGCGTAGACGCGCGGGCGCGCTTGTTTGAGGTACGCCACGAACGCAGTCGCGTCGTAGAACGTCTGCCCGTCGTCGCCCGTGTTGACCTCACACTCCTTCTCGCTGAACTCGCGACAGATGTGGGGCCGCGTGGCATACACGCCGCAGCGACGATCCGCAGTCAGATACCGGCACGTCGTTTCGAACTGCACCATCCAGTCGTCGTCGTTCAAGTAGAGGCTGACGCCCTGATGGTAGAGGTACCAAAGCAGCTCGGTCGCGCGCTTCACCGTCGTCGGGCCATCGACCTCGATGGCGACGTACGTGCAGCACAATCCGCACTGCGCGCAGCCGAAGCGTTCGCTCGGTTTGAGATTGGCGTTCAAGATCGGCAGCTGCAACTTCGGCGGTGGCTTGACGCCAGATCGCGCGGCACCCGCGGCACGCAAGGCCAGCGTCTTGCCGCTAACACCGCTGACACCGTGGCCATTGGACCGCCCATTGCCCCGCGCAACTTTGCCGCGCGCCACTTTCCCATTCGACGGCGTCTTCATGCAGACCGAGTATTAGCATTGCTCGCGTCGTTCGTGCTGAGCGAAATGCGTACCACGTGAGACGAACGCGACGAAACTCTGCGAAGCACGCGAAGGCTGCTCAAGAGCGGGGCGCGATCAGCAGGTAATGCATGAAGCCGCGGATCTTCTCGAAGTCCGGCGTGTAACCGGCCTCGACGACCGCGATGAAACCGACAGACGCTGCGACCAACATCAACCCGAGCTGCGTCGGATCGAGATCGCGCTTCAACCGCCCGTCGGCCTGGCCCTGACGTGCCGCATCGGCGAGCCGGACGATCGCCTCCTCGATCAACGTGCGATACGGTTGGTTCGCAGCAGGGTCGCCACGTTTGGTCCCGCGCGCGACGAGCTGCATCAACAACCGATGGCGATCGTTCACGGGCAACTTGTTGTCCCGTACGACATCGATGAACCGATCGATGACGTCGTTCAACCCGCTGGGCTGACCACCCGCCGACAACACCCAGTCGACGAAGTCCTGTAGGACCTGATCGACCACCGCCGCGAAGAAGTCCTCGCGATCTTTGAAGTGCACGTAGAACGCACCGCGCGTGAAGCCGGCGCGCGCACAGATCGCATCGAGACTCGGCAGATCGACGCCCTCTTCCGAGAACGCGGTCATCCCCGCCTGAATCAAGGCCAAGCGAGTCTCCTGCTTCGCGAGGTCCCGAGATTTGGCTTTGCTCATTGTACCCACACGCCGCTGCGCGCAGCACGGTTAGCAGCAAATTCTCGGCCAATGCAAGCCGCAGGCGGCGTCTAACAGGCTTACGCCCGGAGCCGCCGCAGCACACTCTGAGCGGCGAAGTACCCGCACATCCCATGCACGCCGCCGCCCGGAGGCGTCGACGCACCACAAAAAAACAGTCTCGGATTGGGGGTCGAGTACGGATCGATCCGCGCGACCGGCCGCGTGAAAAGCTGCGTGATATCCGCGGACCCGCCGGCGATCACACCACCGACGTACGCCGGGTTGTGTCGCTCGAGGTCGCCCGGCGTGGCCACCCTGCGGGCCAAGATCAGATCGCGAAACCCTGGCGCGAAGCGTTCGATTTGACGTTCGATCCGATCCGTCATGTCGACCTCGGATCCGAACGGCACGTGACAGTACATGTAGCCGGTGTGTTTGCCCGCCGGCGCGCGTGAGGAGTCGAACTGACTCTGCTGGCAGACCATGACGAACGGTGCATCTGCAACCGTGCCATTGAACGCAGACCGCTCCGACAGCGCGATCTCCTCGAGCGTCCCGCCGACGTGCACCGTCGATGCTTGGCCGCACGCTGCCGCACGCCAGGGGATCGGACCCGAGAGCGCATAGTCGATCTTGAAGACGCCCGGACCGTAGTTGTAGCGGGCGAGCCGGCGGCGATAGCTCTCCGGTAGCTCTGCCTCGGCGATCTTCGCGACCTGACTCGGCGCGAGGTCGAACAGAATTGCGCGCGCAGCCGGCAGCTGCGCGAGCGACGAGACATCGACGCCCGTCCGCACCTCACCGCCGAGCGACTCGAGATAGCGCACGAGCGCCTGCGCGATCGCGATCGACCCACCGCGCGCCATCGGCCAATCGGTCATGTGACCCGACAACAGAAACATGAGGCCGACCGCGCCGGAGAAATACTTCTCGAGCGGCATGATCGCGTGCGCCGCGCAGCCCGCGAGCAGTGCACGTGCGTTCGGCCGCTTGAACAAGCTGTGGGCGAGGCCGACCGCGGACCGCATGCCGTGGAGCCCAAAGCGGGTGAACCCGACCGGGCGCGTCGGAATGCGGAACGGGCCGAGCAGATCGGCGAGCAGCACTTCCGGGTTCGCGAGGAGCGGCGCCATCAACGCGCGATAAGCAGGGCCGTCGATCCCGAGCAGGTCCGATGTCGCTTGAACCGAGCGCGAGAGCAGCGCTACTTGGCCGTTCGCCAGCGGATGCGCCGCCGAAAACCGCGGGTGCACGAATTCGAGGCCGTGTTCGGCCAGCGGCAGCGTGCGCATGTACGGCGAGAGCTCGCCGAGTGGATGAACCGCCGAGCAGACATCATGCAGAAACCCTGGAAGGGTCAGCTCCGCACTGAGCAGGCCGCCACCGGGCGTCGCGAGGCGCTCGACGACCAGCACCGATTTGCCTTGCTGCGCAAGCGCGATCGCCGCACACAACCCATTCGGACCCGCACCCACGACGACGGCATCGAGCTCTGACTTCATCTCAACGGCGGGGAGTGTGGCACACTTCGGCGCGAGCACAGCGCATCATGGAAACTGCAGAGGCCGTTCTTCGTTTTTTGGCAGGCGTCGGTAAGGGATCGGAAGCCGAGTTCTATCTCCGTCTCTTCCGTTCGCGCGCGCGTGAGAGCTTCGCGACCCTGGTCGTGGACGCAGAGACGATGCGTGAAAACCTCGACGGCGTCGTGCTCGACCTGCGTCTTTTGCACACGCTCTCGCTGACTCCGATCGTGGTGTTGGGCCTGCATCCAGACGGCGACCCGCGCGCCGCTGCGAAAAAGCTTCAAGGGAAGCTCTTTTCGCTCGGCGTTAGGAGCCTGGCAATTCCGGACGAATCGCGAACCGCGACGATCGTGAACGCAGCTGCGAGCGGCAACATCCCGGTGATCTGTCTCGAAGGCGACGAGCTCGAGCATCGGCTGACCGATCTCGCTGCGATGCTCACCGCTCTGCGCACGCACAAGTTGATCTTCTTGCGCAGTGAAGGCGGCCTCACACTGGATGGGCAGTTCTTGTCCGTGATCAACTTGAGTGACGAGTTCGGTGCGCTGTTCGCGCGGCCAGAGTGGACGGAGGCGCAGCGCGAAATGTTGACCTGCTCGCGACGCGTGGTCGAGCTCGTGTCCCACGAGTTACTGGTCACGCTCACGTCGCCCCTCAGCTTGTTGCACGAGCTGTTCACGGTGAAGGGTGCCGGTACGTTGCTGCGCCCCGGAGCACGCATCCAGCGTCATGAAGGGCTCGACGGGGTCGATCTCGACAAGCTGCGCGGGTTGCTCGAATCGAGCTTCGACAAGCCGTTGCGCCCGAACGTGCTCTCGCGCAGCTATTCGGCTGCGTACATCGAGAGCCGCTATCGAGGCGCGGCGCTCGTGATGAGCACGCGGCTCGGCTCGTACATGTCGAAGTTCGCGGTGACGCGAGAAGCGCAAGGCGAAGGCATCGGGCGCGATTTGTGGCAAGCCTTGGTCGCGGACAACCCGGTGCTGTTCTGGCGCGCTCGCTCGCACAACGCGATTCGCTCTTGGTACGAGAAGCAGTGCGACGGGCTCGTGCGCGTGCGCGAATGGACGGTGTACTTCAAAGGGCTCGCGCCGGAGCGCATCCCGGAAGCGATCGGCCACGCGCTCTCGCAGCCGCTCGACTTTTAGTCTTCAGAACATCGTACTGAAGAACGACCAGATCAGCAGGCTCGAGGATTCCCACATCGGCGGGTACGCCCACGTGTGATCCATCCCGTAGAACGTGCACATGACGACGGGCGCGCCGCTCGGACAGCCGCGATAGAACCGACACTGACCGCCGGTGATGTCCCAAGTGTCATATTGCGGGGAGCAACCGTTGCGATCGATCCAGTAGTCGCGCGCTTGAGTTCCGCAATTGTAGTTGATGAGCGAGTCCGCATCGCCGTGGAGAAGTAACACTGGCAGCGCGCCACCCTCGCAATCGCCCGAATACGTGCCGCCCGAGTGTGGTGCGACCGCGCGCAGCCGTGCGCGGCCGAGCTGGCAGCCGAGCTGATTCGACATATAGCCGCCCATCGAAAATCCGGTCACGAACACGCGCCCGCGATCGAGACACTGATCGATTTCGATGTCGTTCAACATCGCATCGAGGTACGCGACGTCGTCGGCAGTGGTACTGACGAAGTTGCCGGGCGGGCAGACGTTGCGGCCGACGTTCCACGGGGCGTTGCCGGCTTGGCCGGTCGGATACACGGTGATCACGTGATCCCAATCCGCAACGATGTCGAAGCCAGTGGCTTGCTGCATGTCGGCGCCTTTGCCGCCGGCGCCGTGGTAGACGAACATCACGGGCATCGCAGTGTTCGGATCGACCATCGGCGGGATGTGCACGATGTACTCGCGGTTGTCGTACATCCGCGTCGTGTTTCCCGGTGAACCGGGTTTGCCGGTGCAGGTCGGGCGCGGCGGCTCTTGCGGCGCGCCGCCATCGTCCTCATCGACGCCGGCGTCGTCTTCGAACATCGGCCACGGAATCCGCGGATCGACGAACGGTGGTGGGGCCTCCGCACCCGCGGGCGACGGCTGATCGGGCGGCGGCGGCAGCTCCGTCGGCGGGGGTTGCCCGCCGCCATTCGAGGCCGGCCCGCCGCCGTTAGCTGCTGGCGGCTTCTGGCCCTCGGGCTCGTTCACCGCCCCATCGAGGAGATCCACGTCGCGCGTGCGACCGGTCGCTGTCATTCCGGCTTCGAGTGGGTCGGACTGGTCGGGCTCGTCGGTACTCGCGTCGAGCATCTTCACCGGGCGAACGACTCGCTCTGGATCGGACGAGCTGCAGCCAGCCCAGAAGAAGCTCGCGCCACACCACACTGCCAACAAAGCTCGCGCACGCACAGCGCACCTCGAGGGGAACTCGAGCGCTGTATCAGCTTCGAGCTGCGTCCACCAGTGCTGCCCCCAAGGCGTATTGATCTGACGATCGCGCAAGGCTTCGCCTTCGTGGTGCCCGCGCGTGAGCGAAGGAATACTCCTCGTATTTTGAGCTCGCGCGCGGGTGCCACGGAGGCGAAGAACAAGCGAGCGGCAGGTCAATACGCCTTGGGGGCAGCACTAGTGTCGGCACGGCTGACACTCAGTCTCGAGACAGCACGGCTGCATGCCGCGGTAGCTGCACCGAAAACGTCGTGCCGGTGGCTTCGCTCGAGTCGACGACGACGAAGCCGCCATGTTGCTTCGCGATCTCTTGCACGATGTAGAGACCCAAGCCGATCGACCGCTCCGTGCTCGACTTTCTCCCGCGTTGCAACGGCTCGAACAACTTTGGCAACACATCGGGCGGAATCGGAACACCCTGGTTGCTGACGTCGATCACGACCTGGTCTTCGTCACCTCGCACGCTGATGACGATCGGCTCGGTTGGGCTTCCGTACTGAATCGCATTCGTGATCAGATTCACGAGCAGCTGCGCGATGCGGTCTGGATCCCACGAACCGCGTCCATCACATTTGTGCAGCACCTGAATGCTGCGCGACGGATGCGTGATCAACAACTCCTGCTGCACACCGTCGATGATCTCGTTCAGATCCGCAGCGCGAGGTTGAATCGGCAGGCCTCCGCCGAGCCGCGCTTGGGTAAAATCCATTAGATCGTTGATCATCCGGATCGCGCGCCGAGTCGCCGACTGAATCCTCAGCAGAACCCGCGAGCTCAACGGATGTGTGTTCTCGTGCTCCGCGAGCACTTCAGCGCCGAGAGCGATCACGTTGAGCGGCGTTCGAAGGTCGTGGCTCACGATCCCGAGCAAGTGCTGCTCGAACTCCGATTGCGCGCGCAATCGCTCGCGCGTCCGCTTGTGTTCATCGATATCCGTGTTCGTACCGAACCACTGCTCGACATCGCCCGCTGGCGTGCACAATGCCAACGCTCGGCCGAGATGCCAGCGATAGGTCCCGTCGTGACGACGCAGACGAAATTCGATCTCATAGTCATCGCCGGTCTCGAGTGAATGGGTCCACTTCGCAGCGCAGACGGGCAGATCTTCCGGGTGAACGAATGCCGCCCAACCACTACCGAGCACCGCTGTTTTGCTCGCGCCGAAATACTCCGTGACACGCTGATTCACGAAGTCGAGTTGACCCGAAGGCTGCGCGGTCCAGACCTGCTGCGGAATCGATTCTGCGAGTGCCCGGCTCGCATCTCTCGCACGTTGCGCCGTGACTCGCGCGACCACTCCCTCGGTGACGTCGAAACCGAACACGTCGACGCCTTGCACCGCTCCGTCCTCGCCGCGCCGCGGTTGATAGACGAACGTGACGTAGCGGTCTTCGAGGCCGGACCCTTCGCGATCCAAGCGCACGCGTGTTTCGTGGCCGGTGAAACTCTCACCGGTCTGAAACACGGTGTTCAAGACGTCGATGAAACCTTGTTCGACGATCTCGGGCAGCGCCTGGGCCAGGGACTTACCGAGAACGCGGCGATCACGGCCGATCAACTGTTGGTAGAGTGGATTGACCAGCTCGAACACATGGTTCGGCCCGTTCAACGTGCAGACGAACGCGGGCGCTGAGGCAAACAAGTTCGCCAACCGTTGGCGCGCTGTATCCGCTTGGCGCCGCGCATTCTCGACTGCCCTTCTCTCCACGACGGCCACAGTCGTCTCTTGGCAGATGACGAGCGTGCCTGCGACCTCGTCGCCTTCATCGAACACGGGCGAGTACCCGTACGTCCAGAACACTTCTTGAATGCCGCCGTCGCGAAAGATCGGCACGAGCTGGTTCTCGTGCCAGCTCGGAATTCCCCGCTCCATCACGTCGCGAATCTGTGGCGAGATGATCGGCCAGATCTCGGGCCAGCACTCCTCGCCCGGCTGCCCCATCGCGCGAGGATGTTTACCCTTGCCAAAGCTGGGCACGTACGCGTCGTTGTAGAACTGGATGAGCTCGGGACCCCACCACAGGAACATCGGGTGCCGAGAGTGCAGCATGGTCGCGATGGTCGTCTTCAGCGCCGCCGGCCAGCTGCGCGGCGCACCCAACGAGTCGGTCCAGTCGATGGACCGCATCAGCGCGCCACAATCGCCGCCGCCTTGCATGAAACCCGGCAGCTCGTGCTGACCGCCGCCGTCGCGACTCTCACCCTCGGAAGCGTCCATGCGGGTCACCTATCGCATGTGCAGTTTGGCAGCAAGCGTAGTGGCTCAGTGTGCATAGGGGCGATTCGTGGCGTCGGTACTGTGCAGCTAACAACTAAGCCGCGGCGTGGCAACAATGATGGCGCTCAGACCGTGCCGCAGAACTCGCGAACCACGGTCAGCAGCGTGTTCGGGTCGACTGGTTTGCGGATGAACTTCTTCGCTTGAGGGGCATCGATCGGCCGCCCACCCGCGGAGAGCACGACGATGGTGAGAGCACCAAGCCGATTCCGGTCGTGCAGGACCTTGAGAAACTCCGGTCCACTCATGATCGGCATCATCAAATCGAGCAGAACCAAGCACGGGTCGCACGGCATGTGCTCCAAGCTCTCGAGCGCCGCCTCGCCGTTGTCAGCCTCATGAACCGTGTAGCCCGCCCTGCGTAGAATCGCCGCGTAGAGCTCACGGAGGTCATCGTTGTCTTCAACGAGCAGGATCGGTGCCATGGGACTGCTCACAGCAAGTAACGTGCCCGTGTTTTCACGGGCTTAGCTCGAACCAAACGTGGCTCGCAGGCCGCCCACAGTATCCGGCGCGCGAACACATTGCAGCTCACGGCTGCCAGGCGTAGTTCCTGCTGGCCGGCCAATCCCTGTACAGTGGGGCGGGAGTGCTCACGCAGCCGGGAACCTTCAGCATGTCCATGACAATCGGACGAAAAATCGCGCTCGCCTTCTGTGTCGTACTGTTGAGCTTCGGCGTCATCACGTCAGTCACGTATGTGAACACGCTGGCTCTCATCGACAACAATCAATGGGTGGTTCACACGCGTGCGGTCTTGGAGGTTCTCGAAACCGTCTCGCGCACCGCGAACAAAGCTGAAGGCAGCGTGCTCGGCTTCGTGATGAGCGGCAAACAACGTCTCGTGGATGGAGCGACTTCGGCGCGCACTGAGACGGATGGCGCGATCGCCGAGCTGAAGCTGCTCACCCGGGATAACCCCGACCAGCAGCGTCGTGTCACGGATCTCGAGCAGTACGTCGTTGGCTACTACCAGTCGATGGACGCGCTCACTCGAGAGCGCGTAGCGGCGCCGGAGCGTGCGATTCAAAGCGTCGCGAGCAGCGCGTATTCGCGCAACCTCGATGACATTCGACGCCTCGTGGGCGAGATCAAAGCCACGGAGCAGAGTCTCCTCACGACTCGCTCGCACCAAGCTGATGCGGCCGGCGCATCTTCGCTCGCAGTCATAAGTTGGGGCGGGCTCCTCACGGTCGCGCTCTGTCTAGTGATCGGCGGGCTTCTGACACTCTCGATCGTGCGGCCCGTCCGTGCACTCGTGCTCGGTGCTGCGGAGATCGGCGCGGGAAACTTGCACTATCAAACCCGAACCGGAACTTCCGACGAGCTCGGAGCACTCGGTGATGCATTCAATGCGATGGCGAGCAATCTCAGCCGATCGATGGTGACGGCCGACACGGAAAAAGACGCGCGAGCGCGCGTCGAAGCGTTGCTCGAAACGATCTCGGAGACAGCAGCACATCTCGTGACTGCGACGTCGGAGATCGTCGGCGCGACGACGCAGCAAGCCGCGGGCGCGCGGGAGCAGGTGGCCGCGGTCGAGCAGACGGTCACGACAGTGAACGAAGTCGTTCTGAGCGCACAGGAAGCGAAGGAACGCGCCCACGCCGTCGCCAAGATCGCGGCCGAGTCCGTGAATTTCGGTAAGACCGGCAGACACGTCGTGCATGAATCACTGCGCGCGATGACGGGGTTGCGCGAGTTGGTCGAGCAATCCGCCAACCGCACGTTGGAGCTGGGAGAACACGCCCAAGCGATTGGAAGCGTGATTCAAGGCGTGACTGACATCGCGGAGCAAACGAACGTCCTCGCGTTGAATGCGGCCATCGAAGCGGCACAAGCCGGCGACGAAGCGCGGGTGTTTCGCTTGGTTGCGACGCGCGTGAAGACGCTCGCCGAAGAATCGAAGCACGCAGCCGACGAGGTTCGACGCGTCCTGCGGCAAGTTGCGACTACGACAGAGAGTCTGCTTTCGCTCGCAGAACAAAGCAGCGAGGGCGTGGTCGCTGCTTCCGCCGTCCTCGCCCAGGCCGATGCGAGTATCTCAGCGCTCGCGCAGATCATCGACAACGCTTCGCAGACTGCCGCGCAGATCGCAGCGAGTGCAGGCCAGCAAGCGAACGGAACCGCGATGATCCACGAGTCGATGAAGCAGATCAGCGCGGTGACCGTTCAAAACCTCGGGTCGACGCGGCAGATGGAACTAGCCGCGAAAGACCTGAATGCGCTCGGTGGTCGCCTGCGCGATCGCGTCGCGGGCGCTGCCGCTGCGCAATCGTAGTCGCCGAACTGACAGCGGCCTAAGAGGCGGCGCTGGCCTGCCGCGCTTCCTGCGCTTCGGCCGCTGTCTTTACGTCCTCGCGCTCTTCCGGAGGCGGCAGGACAGCCTTCAGACCGAGCGACTTCAACCACAACTCTCGGCCGTAGCCTTGTGAATGGTAGAGGTGCTCGTCTTCTTGGTCTTCGACCTCGTCGTACGCCGCTTTCAACGCAGCGGCGACTTCTTCGTCGAGCTCCTCGACGCACCGCCCGATCAATTCCCAGTTCGCGTGATCCTTCGTTTCCGCAAGCAGGACGCAATCGCAAGCCACGAGCTCGGCTGCGACCGGGTTGTTGGCGGCGAGCGCGGCCTGCATCGCGATGACGAGCGACTTGCCGAGGTCATGAACGATCTGACAGGTCGGCGTGATCTCACCGGGGTCGAGGCCGAGGCTCTGACAAGCGGTCGTGAGCAACTCGACATGGCGGACGGTCTGCCCGAGGTATTTCTTCCACTCCTCGCGCAGGCCGTCGTTGACCGCACAGTCGAGCGCCGTCTTGTAGACGAGCACTCCGCCGCGCTCATGTACTAGCGATTGCAGCAGTAGCTCTTTGAATTGAGCGGTTACCATGATCAATCTCCGAAGTCAGTGTTGGCTCAGTGTTAGACCCGCGGCGGGTCAGTCTCGCGCTCGAAGTGGCGATGCTGCGTAAGCGCTTCGACGAACGCAGTGAGCGCCTTGTTCGTATCGCCCGCAGGGAACTGAAGCAGGCCCGGATCCGCTTCACCGTCTTCGAGCTCGGAAGGGATGCCTGCCGCTGCCAGGAGCGAGCTCGCAGCACCCAAGAGCAAAATCGGTTTGCAGTGCCGGTACTGATCCTTGAGGAACTCTTTCGCGTGACCGCTTTGCGAAAGCGCTTCGGCGGCGCCCTCGCCATCCGGAACGATCACCGCGTCCCACACCGCCCCGGGCGCAGCTTCCATCGAAATCTCCACGGCGAGCGGAGCGTCGGTGCCGGCGTCGACGTCACCGAGGCTGACACCGACGAAGCGCGGCACCGCGTCTTGCGCTACGAGCGCCGAATGAATCGCGAGCGCCGCTTCACCATCGACGCCGGCTGCGACCAAGATCGCAACGTGACGCGTCTTGATGCCCTCTTCGCCCGGACGCGCCAGGAGCGACAACGTCTCGGAGCGATCAATTTCAGGCTTCGGCGTACGCTTCAGCAACTTGGGTAGCGGCTCGGGCAGCTCGGGAAAGCCGAGCCCCTCCGCGACGCCTGCCGCGAGCTCCTCAGCCACGTTTCGCAACTGTGCGACCACGCGCTGCCGCACCGCGAGCGTTTGCACCTTGGTGAGCTCGAAGCGAAAGGCACGAATGATGTGTTGCCGCTCCGGCTCGCTCTGACTCAGCCAAAACAGCGTGGCTTGGTTGTAGTGCTCGGCAAAGCGCTCCGGCTTGCCGCGTACCTTGTGCTCTTCCAACGGATCGGGAAACGACATGAAGCCGTTGACGCCTGCTTGAAACGGGCAACCGCCGCCGAGTGAGTTCGGCTCGTACGCGACGCGACCGCGTGGGATCGCCTGTCGATGCATGCCGTCGCGCTGATTGTTGTGAACCTGCGCGATCGGAGCGTTGATCGGAATCTCGTGAAAGTTCGGACCGCCGAGCCGCGAGATCTGCGTGTCGACGTACGAATGAATTCGTCCCGCGAGCAACGGATCGTTGCTGAAGTCCAACCCGGGCACGATGTGAGCAGTGCAGAACGCGACTTGCTCGGTCTCGGCGAAAAAGTTGTCAGGGTTGCGGTTGAGCACGAGCTTACCGATCGGCTGCAACGGCACGAGCTCTTCAGGGATGAGCTTCGTCGCGTCGAGCACGTCGAAGCTGTAGCTTTCGGCGTCGCTCTCGGTGAAGACCTGAACGCTGAGCTCCCACTCGGGATACGCACCCGCTTCGATCGCCTCCCACAGATCACGGCGATGAAAGTCTGGGTCCGCGCCGGAGATCTTCACAGCTTCGTCCCATGCGAGCGAATGGGTTCCGGCTCGCGGGGACCAGTGAAACTTCACGAACTTGGACTGTCCAGCCTGGTTCACGAAGCGGAACGTGTGAACGCCGAAGCCTTGCATCATGCGGTAGCTGCGCGGAAGCGCGCGGTCCGACATGACCCACATCAACATGTGAGTCGACTCGGGCATCAGCGATACGAAGTCCCAAAACGTGTCATGGGCGGAGGCCGCCTGGGGCATGCCGTGATGAGGTTCCGGCTTCACCGCGTGGATCACGTCCGGGAACTTCATCGCGTCTTGAATGAAGAAGACCGGAATGTTGTTGCCGACGAGGTCCCAGTTGCCTTCGTCCGTGTAGAACTTGACCGCGAAGCCGCGCACGTCCCGAGCCGTGTCCGTGGAACCACGCTCTCCGGCGACCGTCGAAAACCGCACGAACACCGGCGTCCGCTTACCCGCTTCAGCGAACAGCGATGCGCGCGTCAGCTTCGTCAGAGGCTCGTAGTTCTCGAAGTAGCCGTGAGCGCCCGACCCGCGTGCGTGAACGATGCGCTCCGGAATGCGCTCATGATCGAAGTGCGTGATCTTTTCGCGCAACACGAAGTCTTCGAGGAGCGTCGGGCCGCGCAGCCCCGCCTTGAGCGAGTTCTGATTGTCAGAAACCGGCACGCCCTGGTTAGTCGTCAGCACCCGCCCCGCCGAATCGACACGCACTCGATCGAGCGGGCCGTTGCCGGGATTGAAGCTCAGTGGCGGATTGCCGCTCCCAACCTTCGGGGAGGCGTTCGCTTCTGTGAGCGTGCTCGCAGTGACGATCGGGAGCGGTGGCTCGACAGACTGTCCCACTGCGGGCACGCCGGTGAACTCAGATGGCTTCGCCGCGTTGTACGGGAAAGCCGCAGCGAGCTTTGCGGTGCCTGCGAGCTTCGCGGTCGCCAAGTCCGTAATCGCGCTGAAATCCAGATCATCCGAGGGCGCGCTCTGAGTCGAGCGAGCGGACGTCTTAGCCGTTGCGGCGCGGACTGCTTTCCCAGCGCGAGTGGGCTTAGTCGGCTTAGCCGGCTTAGGGCGACCGCGCGTGGTGGGGATCGGCGACTTCTTCTTCTTGGATGATGACTGCGACCGTCGGCTCGTTGGCATTGCGACATGACATAGACACGGAAGCGCGATTGTCAGTAACGCCTAGTCGACTCGGGGCTCCTGGATCGGCGCGCACGAATGACTCATGACCGGGGAGTGCGTCATCCTGGCGGTCGTTGCGGCGGTGCCGGTGGACGTATCGCGAAGAACACGATGCTCGCAGCTGTTAGTAGCAATACGATGCAGCTCGTCGCGGCGACGTGCAGGCCGCTTACGACATGCTCGCTGCCATCGCCTGCCAGCGCACCGAAGAGCGCTACGCCGATCACGCCTGCCGCCTGGCGCGCCGCGTTCAGCACTCCGGACGCGACGCCCGACCACGACTTGTCGACGCTCGAGAGCACCGTCGTCGTCATCGCGGGCACGCCCAAACCCATCCCGGCCGGAATCAGCGCAAACGCCGGCAACATCAGCCAATACGAGCTGCTCGCTCCGAGCATGAGCAACAGCGCGAATCCGCTCGCGTCGATCAGGGCCCCGAACAGCATCGGCTTTCTGACGCCAACTCGACCGATCAGCTGCCCGCTCCACACGTTGATCGCAAAGAACGTCGCCGTCAGCGGCAGGTAAGCGAGACCCGCGCGCAACGCGCTATAGCCCTGCACGCGCTGCAGGTACAAACTCAGCACGAACACGATGCCGTAGTAGCTGAGGTTCACCGCGACGCCGTACAGCACCGCCGGCGTGAAACTCGGCACGCGAAAGATGCGAAGCGGCAGCATCGGCGCGCGGCTAGTCGCCTCGACCCACAGAAACGCGGGCCAGGCGATCACGCTGACTGCGATCCCAGCGAGGATCGCCGGGTGGTGCCAACCGAGCGGCCGGAGCTCGATCACAGTTGCGGTGAGCGCGCCCAGCGCGACGATCGCGAGCAGTTGTCCTGGAAGATCCAAGCCACGTGCCGGTGCACCGGGCTCGGGTCTGCTTCGCGTGTCCGACGGGCAGCGCCACGTGAGCCACGCGCCGAGCGCACACAACGGCAAGTTCACGAGGAAGATGCTGCGCCAACCCGCGGTCGCGACGAGCAACCCGCCCGCGATCGGCCCAGCTGCGATCGTGATGCTGCCCGCGGCCGTCCACCAACCGATCGCGCGGGCGCGCAAGCCCGGGTTGTGTCCAGTCGCGTGGTTTAGTAGTGCGAGCGAACTCGGCAGCATCGCGGGCGCGGCGACGCCTTGTAGACACCGCGCTGCGATCAACGTGGGTGCGGTCGGAGCGAGGCCGCACAATACGGAAGCTACCGCAAACAATCCGAGGCCGAACAAGTACACGCGCTTTGCACCGAATCGATCCGTGAGCGCACCGCAGGTGAGCAGTAAGACCGCGAACGTCAGCGCGTACGCATCGACGAGCCATTGCAAACCCGAGATGTCGCAATGCAATGCGTCTGCGATCGTCGGCAACGCGACGTTGATGATCGTGACGTCCAGCTGCACGAGTGCAAAACCAAAGCTCGCAGCAAGCGTGACCGCGATCGCTTCACGCGTCCAAGTGGGCGGATCGCTGACTGACGCGACTGTCATGTTTGCGGAGCTCGTCATGCACCCAACCTAGTCTCCAGAGCGCGCGATCGACACCCTCGATAGTTCGGTCGCGGTCGAAGTGTCGCGCCTTGCTTTGGGCGCGCGCGAATGGTCATCATCTCTGGGATGGGCGCCGAAGCCTACAAACTCGCCGAGATCGGCGCACTCGTCGGAGACCCGACGCGCGCGAGCATTCTCACCGAGCTGATCGGTGGACGTGCACTCACGGCCGGTGAGCTCGCGACGGCGGCGCAGATCACGCCTCAAACCGTCAGTTCCCATCTCGCAAAACTCGCGGATGCGCGACTGATCCGCGTAGAGCGTCAGGGCCGGCACCGCTATGTGGCCATCGCTTCGCCGGAAGTCGCGCACATGCTCGAAGCGATGCTGTACCTGACTGGTCCCGAACATCGGCCTGCCACGAAGGTCAAAGCGCCTCGCGTCCACGGTGCGTTGAAGCGCGCGCGATTTTGTTACGACCACGTCGCAGGGGAGCTCGGCGTCGCATTGTGCGACGCGTGGGTGCGCGCCGAGTATTTGCACTTGGACGACCACGCGGCGCAGCTCACGGCGGCAGGCATGGAGTTTTGTCATCGGTTCGAGTTGTCGCTGCCTGCGCGCAGCAAGCGGCCGTTGTGCCGGACTTGCCTCGACTGGAGCGAGCGGCGTCCCCATCTCGCGGGCCAGCTGGGTCAGGGCCTGGCGCAGTGCCTCTTGGACCGCGGCTGGATCGAGCGTGCATCCCAGGGTCGAGTGGTGTCGATCACTCCGGCCGGGCTCGCCGGGATGCGCGAGCAGTTCGGGATTGCGCTCGAGCCGATCTAGTAGTTTCGCGGCATGCGGTGCGACGTCTCGCTTGACGAGGGCGGCCGCGAGTGGCAAATGTCCCGACGTGCTCGCACTCCTCTCCAGCAGTCTGAATTGGTGGTGGCGTCCCTCGACATAAGGGAGGCCGGCGAGCCGTTCGTTGCGTTCATACAACGACGTGTGACAGTTCACCGCAGCCCTCCCCGGAGGCACTGCCTCCACTGGAGGCACGGTACTGAAATTCACGTTCCATGACTCCAGCGGAGCCGAAAGGACCCTGACAGTCATGGATACTCTCGACTATACGACCGCATGCGGCCTGCGCGTGACGCGCCAGGATACGCCACTCTCCGCGGCAGATTCGCTCGAGGCACTCGCACGCACGCTGGACCGGCAGCGCGGGTTGTGGCTCGCATCGAGCTATGAGTACCCCGGGCGTTACAAGCGCTACGACATCGGGTTCAGCGATCCGCCGCTCGCGTTCGAAGCGCGCGGCCGCCAGTTTCGCATTCAGGCACTCAACGCGCGCGGCGAGGTACTGCTGTTCGCGTGTCGGTCTGCGCTCGAGGTGTGCCCGGCCGTGCACGGCCTGGAGCACACGGCGCGCGCGATCAAAGGTGAAGTGCCGGTGGCGCGCGAGCCCTTCAGCGAAGAAGCGCGGACGCGGGCACCCACGCTGTTCAGCGTGCTGCGAGCGCTCGGAGCTGCGTTTGCGTCGAACGAGGACTCCCTCCTCGGCTTCTACGGTGCGTTCGGGTATGACTTGGTCTTTCAGTTCGAAGCGCTGAAGGCGGTGCAGCCGCGAGCGGCGAACCAGCGAGACCTGGTGCTGTACTTGCCGGACCGTCTGCTCGTCGTCGACCACGACCGGCAAACCGCGCGCGAGTACGCGTACGACTTCGAGCTCGAGGGCAAATCCACGGCGGCGCTTCCACGCGAGACCGAGCCCGCACCGTTCGTAGCCTCGCCGGAGATGCCCCCGTCCCGAGATCACGTCCCCGGGGAGTTTGCGCGTGGCGTGGAGACTGCGCGCAAGGCCTTCACCGCGGGAGATCTCTTCGAGGTCACACCCAGTCAGGTGTTTAGCCAGCCGTGCCCCGCAAATCCGTCCGCCGTGTTCGCTGCGCTACGGCACAGCAATCCGGCACCGTACGGATTTTTCGTCAACCTCGGCGACAACGAGTTTCTCGTCGGGGCATCCCCGGAGATGTACGTGCGCGTGCGGGGCCGGCGCGTCGAGACGTGTCCGATCGCGGGTACGATCGCGCGCGGAATCGACGCGCTCGACGACGCACGCCAGATTCTCGCGTTGCTCGGGTCGGACAAAGACGAAGCCGAGCTGACGATGTGCACCGACGTCGATCGCAACGACAAAGCGCGCATTTGCGAGCCCGGCAGCGTGCGCGTCATCGGACGGCGACAGATCGAACTGTACTCGAGACTGATCCACACGGTCGATCACGTCGAGGGAACACTTCGCGAGGAGTTCGATGCGCTCGATGCATTCGTCACACATCTGTGGGCAGTGACATTGACCGGCGCTCCAAAGCTGGACGCGATGCAGTTCATCGAAGCGCACGAAAAGAGCCCGCGCGGATACTACGGCGGCGCGGTCGGCGTGATCGGGTTCGACGGCTCGTTGAACACGGGCCTCGTGCTGCGCACCTTGCAGATTCGCGCCGGGATCGCACACCTGCGTGCGGGCGCGACGCTGCACTTCGATTCGGATCCAGACGCAGAAGAACGCGAGACCGAGCTCAAAGCATCTGCATTGTTCGGGGCCCTCGCGTCTGCCGGTGAACGGAAGCCGCCAGCAGCCGCCACAGTGAGACCCGCGCGCCACCACGGCGAACGGCTACCCGTCCTCGTGATCGACCACCGCGACTCGTTCGTGCACACGCTCGGCGACTACTTTCGCCAATCCGGCTGTGATGTCACGACGCTGCGCTATGACATCGCTCGAGCTCAGCTCGAACGACTCACACCGAGGTTAGTCGTACTCTCACCCGGACCGGCACGGCCCGACGACTTCGCGATGCGCGACACGCTCGCCGAACTCGCACGTCGCGAGCTGCCGGTGTTCGGGGTCTGCCTCGGCCTACAAGGGATGGTCGAGTTCTGCGGAGGACGCTTGGCGCAGCTCGAGACACCGGTGCACGGCAAAGCGTCACTCATCGCGTGCGGGCAGACCCCACTGTTCGCGGAATTGCCGCAGGAGCTTCGAGTTGGCCGCTATCACTCGCTGCACGCGGATCCGAGCACATTTCCAGCCGAGTTCGAGATAGTCGCGACCGCGCAGGATGGTTGTGTCATGGCAGTCGCGCACCGGACCCGGCCGTGGTGGGCGGTGCAGTTTCATCCCGAGTCGATCTTGAGCGCCGACGGTGACCACGGCTTACGCTTGATTGGAAACGTCGTCGGACTCGCGCGCGAACGCTAAGACTGGGCGACAGGGGCTGGCGTAGCTCACAATCTCGTGGCACGTGCCCGGCACCGGAACCTATCTGTGCCGGGCACAACGTGGCGTCAGCTCGCTGTTCGCAAGTCGCGACGACCGTCCGTACTCTTCACTGGCTCGCTGACTTCATCGAATTTTTCGCTCCCAGTCGGCTCGACGTGAGCGAGCTGATTTTTTCCGAACCGCAGTCGCGACAACTCCCAATACATGCGGCGTCGCGCACGATTCAGATTCCCGAGCGGCCGATGCTCCGGAATGCAGTGCCACGGTGTGAACGAGAGCTGTGAGGCAAACCGCAACTGCCCCGGCGTGTCGAACACTTGCTTCGGAATCCGAATGTCCGCGGCCTGAACCCACGGGGAGAGCTTGTCAGGCCAGCGCACCGCCGCATTCTCGAGCGGCATGGCGTGTGCATCGGTTTGAACTTGGATCATCAGATCGAAGTGCGCGTCGCGATCGGCGAGCGTCGCAACCAGATTGTCACGTAGGTAGTTGTCAGGTGGACGGCGCGGCAAGTCGGGGATTTGACTGCGCGTCGTCGCACGCGGCCGCATTGAATACAGCATCGCGCGCCCTTGGCCGAGCAGATACGGCGTGCAGCTCCAGTACTGGCACTCGAGCGGGCTCGTCTGCGTCTCGTTCCACAACGCTTGCATCAGAAAGTCCAGGACGTGCGTCTGTCGCGGATCGAAAAAATAGAAGAGCGGTGTTCGCGTCAGCGACTGCGCATGCAGCCGTGCGTTGACGACCACGTTCGGAGTGACGAACGTTGGAGTCGAAACACAGAGCAGATCTTGCGTGTGCTTCTCGTCGTCGAGCAGCTTCGGCCCGGGTACGTTCATGAGCTTGATGCTCATGCTCTGGAATCCGACGTCGTCGATGTCCGCCGGGCTGTCCGGGCCCGGTCCAGCAAACCGAATCCATGCCGGAAACGTCTTGGGTTCGCGAAAGATGCCCTGCCGCAGACCACTCGGGAGATCGCTGCGAATCGTGACTTCGGCGCGCACCAGACCGTGCGTTTTTGTGTTGCCACCGCGCTCGTAATCGCCGTTGCGATACTTGCGAAGCATGTACGCGCCCATCTCTTCGATGATCTTGTCCAGCGCCGCTTCCTCGCCGGGCATCGCCTTCTCTTCTGCGAGCTGGAGGTTCTCGTTCTTGCGCTGCAGGTTGATCAGCGCTTGCAGCACCGCAGCTGCCGGTTCGCGCAGCTGTTGGTTCGCATACGGGCGCCACCAGGGCTCGGTGCGGCGCTCGACCTGCACGAACTCGTAAAGGAAGCTGTGAATGAACTCGCCAAACATGAATCCTCCGTCCTCAATCTCACGGCCTGCAAACCGATTCTGCACGGCGAGCGTAAGGCCTTGCGAACTTCGTTCCAATGAGTTGAATTACGTCGAACGTGTTCGACTTAGTTTCAGACAGCGACTAAACGCCCGCCTCCATCAGCGGCAACGAAAGCCGATGTGTGATTCTGTCCACTCGATATCACTGCAGCCAAAAGCTGCAGCGCGGTGACTCAGCTCACAAATCCACGACGCTCGCTGCACTAGTTTGATTGCTCCCAATACGCAGCTTTGCTGCTCTTTGATTCGGGAAAGATTGAAGATGCACATTACAGCGCAAACGATCTCGCAGATGTCGGCGGACGAAGTCGATCAGCTGTTCCGCGAGGGTGAAGTCGGACAAATCCCAAACGGCCAGGCCGAAGGGACTGCAATCTTCTGGCCGGGAAGTCCAACCGAGCCGCTCGTCGAACGAATCGTCCACAAGCTCGCTTGGCAAGGCAAAGTCGTGAGCGCTGAAGAACGGTCGCTCAAGAATCGCATCTCGCCGGTCGGCATCAACGCGATCGCGGCGGACGTATATCAGGGTCGGAGCTGGTTCGACGGTGAAGACTGCATCGTCCTCGACTATTCGCAGCGCTCGTTCGTCGCAAAGTGGGTTCGTGACGAGATCCGCCGCGTCGCGCCCGGGCTCTACCTCGGGCTCGTCTACTTACGAAAGACACGCCTGATCTATTTCACGCTTCAGTTCGCTGCAGCTGCCTGAGGACGAGATGCCGCACCAAGATGCGCTGACGATCGCCGCGACGGTAGTTCCGTCGAAGGTGCCCGCGGTGACGCAACTCCTGAAAGAGCTGCAGAAGTCACCGGGATACAACTCGGTCCTGCCCTTCGCGAGGATTCCGAGCCTTCACTTTGGCCGGATCGTGTTGATCCCCGCCGGCGAAAAGCCGACCGGAGGTGCAGCGCCGGCGCAGGTCCTTCTGATCACGGACTGCGATGGATCGGCCGACGATCACTTGGAAGCGCTCGTCGAAGCCGCCGGTGCGGGCCTCGATCGCGTGTTCGGGCAATGCGAAGACTATCCTGAAGGGTCGATCGAAAACCGCGAGCGTCTCGCGTTTCTTCAGCGCAAGCGCCTAAGGCCGCGCGCGTACTACGTGCACCAGCAGGGCCGAACGGTCGCGCAGATTCAGCGTGAAGCACAGCTGCGCGAGCGCCTGCAAGCATTCGTCGCGTCGTGCTGCTTCGAAGACCAATCCGCGCGCGCAGTTCGCGATCGAATCTGCTCGCACGTGAAGCGAGATCCCGCGCTCGAATGGGCGCTCGAGCCGCCGCCCGAACCCGAGCTCGGGTTCAAGCTTCGCGAAGCGTTGCACCACGCATCGCTGCCCGCGCGTTTAGTCGCGTTCGGCCCGGTGCTCTTGCCGGCGATCGCGCTGCTGGTAGCTGCACTGCGCGTCCAGGAGTCCCACGACTACGCCGAGCACGTCCCGCCGACCTCCGAGCAGCTCCAGGAGCTCACCGCGCTCGAGGACCGCTTTGCCAACAGCGGTTACACCGCTGCTGCGTTCGTGAAACCAGGCTTCGTTCGAAGCTCGGTGGTTCGATTGCTGCTGGAGCTGATCGGCTGGGGCGCACGGCACGTGTTCACGAATGAATCGCTCGCAGGCGTGAAGACGATCCACTTCGCACGCTGGATCCCACTCGACCAAGATCGCGTCGTGTTCTGCAGCAACTACGACGGCAGCGTCGAGAGCTACAACAACGACTTCATCGATCTCGTCGCGGCCGGGCTGAATCTCATCTTCAGCAACGCCTACGGCTATCCGCGAACCACGTTCCTGATCCGCGGCGGCGCAATGCGCGAGCAAGAATTCAAAGATTTCCTGCGCCGCGTTCAAGTTCCGACGCCGGTTTGGCACTCCGCCTATCCGCATCTCACGGCGGCAGTCATCAATCGCAACACCCGTCTGCGCGCAGGCCTGCGCGGCCGAATGAACGAACGAGAGGCTCGAGAATGGTTAGCTCTCATCTGAGCATCGAAGGTTTGCTCCGGCAGTTGAACCAGCTGGCGCGGACTGCGCCGCGGGACCTGCACGTACCGATCGAAGCCGAAGACGTGCAAGGTCTCGTGTTTCGCGGCTACGGCGGGCTGAAACACGCGAGCTATCCGCTGTTGCGGATCAAGGATGGAGCTGCGGCGGATGCGCGCGCCTGGCTTCGTGCACTCGAGCCTCGCATCGCACGCGGGCGGCAAGAGTCGCGCGACGTGGCAATTCAAATCGCGTTCACGTATCCGGGACTCGCACAGCTGCGCCTAGCCCCCGAGCTCCTAGCTGGCTTTTCACGCGAGTTCCGCGAAGGCATGACGACCGATCACCGGCGGCGCCTGCTCGGCGATGACGACGCGACGAATCATCCCGACTATTGGCGTTGGGGCGGGCCGAAGAACGCCGCGGTTCACATCGCGCTGGTCCTGCTCGCACGCTCGGCGGACCGCCTCTCTCAGCTGCACGGCGAGCTCGCGGCGGCGTGGACTGCTGCCGGGCTCGAAGAAGTCAGCCTGCTCGAGACGAGTGAGCTTCGCGACACCGAACACTTCGGGTTCGTCGATGGGATCTCACAACCGGCAATCGAGGGCTACCACCAGTCCAGTTCGCCACTACACAAGCTAAAGGCCGGAGAGTTCCTACTCGGCTATCCAAACGAGTACGGCTTGTTTACCGATCGGCCGATGGCGGGCCCGTCGCTCGATCCACGCGGCATCTTGCCGCTGGACTCGGAGCAGTCGCCGCGACGCGATTTCGGAAAGAACGGCACGTACTTGGTGTTTCGTCAGGTCCGACAAAACGTGCCGGCATTCCGCAACACGCTCGACGAGCTTACGCGCAACCCGAACGGAACGCCGAACCGCGAGGCACGCGACCGACTGGCTGCACAAATGGTCGGACGCTGGCCGAGCGGAGCATCGCTCGTTCTTTCGCCCGAGCGCGACGACGTCACGCAAGCCAAGGCCAACGAGTTTCGCTATCACGCCGAAGATCGCCTGGGCCTCAAATGCCCGATCGGCTCGCACGTGCGTCGCGCGAACCCGCGTGATGCGCTCGACCCGCTACCCGGCACTGAAACCTCGCTCGCGGTCAATCGCCACCATCGTTTGATCCGGCGCGGCCGCGCCTACGGACCGCCGTTGCCCGAGGGCGCTGTCGATGACGCCGATCGCGGCCTGATCTTGATCTTCGTCAACGCGATGATCGCGCGCCAGTTCGAGTTCGTGCAGCACTCGTGGATCAACGATCCGCACTTCAACGGCCTCCACAACGACTCGGATCCGATCGTGGGCTCGAGCACGAAAAACGAGTTCGCTGCGCCCGGTGAACCGATCGGACGGCGCTGCACTGGTCTTCCCCGCTTCGTCACGGTGACGGGCGGCGGCTACTTCTTCCTGCCTGGGATTCGCGCGCTGCGCTATCTCGCCGAGGTGACCCCGTGACCGACACGCTAGAGACCGCGCCCAACACGGGCGTGAAGCCGATTCGCATTCGCCTCGGGAAACTTCTCGACGTGTTGTTGGTTCACGATCCAGAGCAGATTCGCTGGTTGAATCAACACCCGGACGTCGAGCGCGAGATCGATCCATCCACGAGCTGGTTGCACCGCTTCATCGACAAGCGACTCAAGCTCGATCTCGCATTCGGTGGCAAGCCACTGCCCGTGTTCGCGAGCAAAAAGAACCTCGAGCGTGCGGCGACGCAGCGCCGGTTGCACGACCGCCTCGAAGATCTGCGCGGCCTTCCCGGTGACGAGCGCGAACAGATCACGAACTACATCTCCGGCAAAGACACGACCGAAGACATCGGCGTCATCGTGCAGCAGTGGTGCGGACGGTTGTTCTCGAGTCATTACCGAAGCACGAAGGAGCTCTACGAAGCTGGCAAGAAGCTTGCAGAGTGGCCGATCACACTGCCCTTGCTCGCGCTCATCGAAAAGAAGACCGGTCGTTTCGATGCAGCGAAGCAGGCGATCGCGGATGTCGCCGACAACGACATTCACTGCATCCACGCGACCAGCATCGGCATGCACAACCTCGCACGCACGGTTCGCAAGCTGCGAAGTGCCGCCCATGGCCTCGGTGCGACGAAGCTCTCACCGGATGACGCGATTCGCATGTGCCTGACGGTACCGCCGGCGGTGTTGCGTGGCTGCACGCAAGAGATCGATGCGCCGTTTCTCGCGAGCCCACTCACGCAGCGGACGTTGATCGTGTTTTTGGTCGCGAAGTCGTTCGAGAAGTCGGGTGACCTCGATGACGCGTTTCTCGGTGAATCCTGGAGCGCGTGCCCGGCACGCGACGTGATCCCCGAGATGCTGCGCGCCGTTTGGTACGCGGCACATCGCGAAGAAACGAAAGACGAAGTCGTACTCGAAAAGATCAACACCTGGAGCCGGATCATCAAGGCCGTCTCTTAGCGAATCCGGAGGGAACCACCATGGCTGACACATCGATACCCCAAACACTTGTGAGCGATCAGAGCAGTGTGTTGTCGCGCGCAAAACAGCTGCTCGAGCGGGGCGAGCTCCAGCAGGCGATCTCGCTCCTCGAAGGCGCGGACGTTCCAGGTGGCGCCGCCGCCGCTCTGCGCGGCGCTGCCTACTATCGGCTCGAGCAATACGGGCAAGCCGCGCAAGAGCTGAAGAAGGCGCTGATCGATGCGCCAGCCGACAAGAACCTGCAGAAGCTCTACGACCGCGCGCTCGCCAACGACGCCGCGGACGTGAAACGGCACGTGCCGGAACCGGTGTATCACGATGCCGGGAGTCTCTCCGGTGGGCCGAAGCCGGGCGAGCACGCCGCGACGACTAAACCGCCTCTGGTCCACGACGAAAAGACCGCACTGTTCAAAGCGCTCGGCATCGTCATCGGCGAAAAGTTTGGTCACACGCTGCAGCTGCTGACGAAAGTGCTGGGCAAGGAAACGGCTTCGCAGTCGCCGTGGACGTCGTGGTACCAACATACGTTCGTGCGCGGGACGATCATGCTCGCGCGGCGCCGCGAGCGCCTGAACAGCAAGCAGCTGTTTGCAGCCTATCCGAAGGCGGAAGGCACCGCATTTTATCGCAACAAGAACGCACCGCAGTGGGTCCGCACCGCGCGCACAGCCGACGGTAGCTGGAACGACTTGAAGGAGCCGATGGCGGGCGCGGCGAACGTGCGCTTCGGTTTCAATACCGACCCCACCAAGACTCCGCCCGAGACTGGCGATCGTTTGCTCACACCGAATCCGCGCCTGATCAGCCGAATGCTGCTGACGCGCAAGGACGGCTTCAAACCCGTTCCGTTTCTGAATCTGACGGCTGCGGCGTGGATTCAGTTCATGAATCACGACTGGGTCAGCTATGGCGACCCCGCAAACGCGGAACCGTATCGCATCCCGCTTGCGGACGACGATCCCGCGCGCAAGTCGTTGCACCAAACACATTTGCTGGTGCGACCCACGCAAAAGGATCCGACGCGCCGCCCCGGCGAACCGCAGACTCACATCAACGAAGTGACGAGCTGGTGGGATGGTTCGCAGATCTACGGCAGCGATGCGAAGACGCTCGATGCGCTGCGAAGCCACGTCGGTGGCAAGCTCGCGCTCGATCCGAAGACGAACAACCTGCCGGTGTTACCTGACGGTGTGGAACAGACCGGGTTTAGGCGTAACTGGTGGCTCGGGTTGAGCATGTTGCACGTGCTCTTCGTTCGCGAACACAACGCGATCTGCGACATGCTCGCGGTGCGTTATCCGCACTTCAGCGATCAACGCTTGTTCGACACGGCGCGGCTGATCAACGCTGCGATCATGGCGAAGATCCACACGGTCGAATGGACGCCGGCTGTGCTCGCAAACAAGACGTTGAACGCTGCGATGAATGCGAACTGGTACGGATTTTTGACGAACCTCTTCCGCTCCAAGAGCGCCCGTCAAACACTCGCCGAGATCAACGTCGCGGATCCTGTCGCGGGCGGCCTTGTCGGCAACACCGCAGACAATCACGGTGTGCCCTACTCGCTGACGCGTGAGTTCCTGTCAGTGTATCGGTTGCATTCGTTGCTTCCGGATCAGATCTCGCTGTACGCGATCGGCGAGAGCAAGCAGCCGCTCAAGACGTGGGGGCTCGCGGAGCTTCGCCAAGCGAATTCGCATCGCATCACGGACACATTGTCGATGTCCGATCTGTTCTATTCGTTCGGACTTCAAAACGCAGGGCAGCTGGTGCTGAACAACTTTCCCGAGTCGCTGCAGAACCTCAGCATCCCCGGTGCTGGGTTCTACGATCTCGGCGCAGTCGACGTGCTGCGCGACCGCGAGCGCGGCACACCTCGCTACAATCAGTTCCGGCGTTTGATCGGGATGAAGCCGCTCGAGAGCATCGACGACTTGACCGACGATCCCGAAGCACGCCGCACGTTGAAGCAGGTGTACGCCAACATCGAAGACGTCGATCTGTTGATCGGCAACCTGGCGGAGAGCCATCGTCCGCCCGGCTTTGGATTCGGAGAGACGTTGTTCGAGGTGTTCATCCTCAATGCATCGCGGCGTTTGCAGGCCGATCGGTTCTTCACCGACTCGTATCGTGAGGACATCTACACGGCTGAGGGCCTGGCGTGGATCGACCAGGTCACGCTGAAGACCGTGCTCTTGCGGCACTTCCCGGATCTCGCACGGACGGGCCTCGCAAACGTGGAGAACGCGTTCGAGCCGTGGGATGTCGGCGCACTGGACGTGAGCCGGCACCCGCTTCGCCAGTACGACGAGGGCTTGCGCGAACTGGACGAAAAGGCGCGCCTGCAATCGGCGTGATCACTTCAACGGAATCGCAGCCCCGCCCTTGCCTGCCTGATAAACCGCGGACAACTCACCGTAGAGCAACTTCAAGTCGTGAAGGCGCTCGACTAGCGACTCGCGGGCGGGCTTGAGCTCGGCGATCAGCTTCGGGATCGAATACGCAGTCCAATACGCGTTGGTCGCGCGATAACCGCGAGGCCCCAGCCCGAACACTTCCTTCAAGATCTTCAGGTCGTGAGGGATGTTGAAACTGTCACGGCTGTCCTCGTGACTGAATAAATAGTAGAAATTGTCGAAGCCGGCCCACGTGATCGCCGACATGCACAACGAACACGGCTCATGCGTCGTGAGGAAGATGCAGTCTTTCGTGGCCGGCCGCTGCGCGGCGTCCAGCTCATAGAACCGTTTGATCGTGTGCACCTCACCGTGCCAGAGCGGATTGTCGAGCTCGCTGTTCGTCTCCGCGACGACTAACGACTGGTCATCCTTACGTAAGATTGCCGCACCGAACAGTTTGTTGCCGCGAGCCACTCCGGCACGCGTCTTTGGAACGATGTCGAGCTCGACCACATCGAGCAGACGCGTCACGAGTGCTGATTCCGACATGAGTACCTCGCAAGCCGATGAACAGTGACGACGTCGATCCAGACACACTCTGATTGCGAGCGTGCTTCGAGCACGTAAGCAGCGTCAGCGCTGTGCAGTTGGCGCGGACGGCTGCAACGACTGGTGACCGAGCCGGACGGCAATCGCCGGATGCTCGCGCACCAAACGCCGCAGTCGCGCAAGACTCTCGATGTTCGCTGGGCGGTCGGTCGTGAACGAGCCCGGCTCGACGTCGTTGTTCCAGCCCCAGGCGGTGTGACACGTGTCGCCGGTCATGAGCACAGGCCCCGATGTCGTTCGTGCGACGTACGCCACGCTTCCAGGCGTGTGGCCCGGCACGTAGAGGGCCCAGAGGGAACCGTCCCCAAACAGGTCGATCACGCCATCGAAACGCTGATCTGGGTCGGGTGAGAACGCGAGCTCGGAGATCGGACCTTGCTTCGCGAACAGCTTATCCGTGAGCGATTGCGTGAACACATTCATGAATGCACGTGAAGTCGCTTCGTGTGGCCCGGCATAGATCGGAGTGCCGGCAGGTACGTCCGGGGTCCCCGCGATATGATCGGCGTGCATATGTGTCAGCAGCACGCCGGTGAGAGGCTTCCCGCGCTTCGCGAGGTAGTCGGCGAGCGGGACTTTCACCTTCATCCGGTCGACGCCGAATGCGTTCGCTGCCATGCCACTCAAGCCCGCGTGCTCTGGGTCGTCCCGTAGCGCGCGCTCTGCTCCAGTGTCCACGATGAACAAACCCTTCGTGGGATGTTCGAGCGCGTGGAAGAACAGTTGAATCGGTTCGAGCCCGTCTTTGAGCCCGGCTGCTTTGGCTTTCGCATTGTCGAGGTTGATCAGACCGCTGCGATCCACCGACCAGTCTGCCGATGCGACGGTCTCGAATGCGATCGGACCCGGTTGATCGATCACCGCGAGCATTGCAGACGTGCGACTCGCCGTGCCGAGTTTCGCCGGCTCGACTTTGTGATCGGTCGCGAGGCATCCGACCCACGCTGGTAAGCATGCGAGCGCGAAAATAAGTCGCAAGCGCATCATTTGCTCGGCACTGTGCGCGCGCCATCTCGGACCTGCAAGGCGGCACGCGCGTGGTTTCGTGTGGATCATTGATACGTGGCAGAGAACAACACTGAGATGAATGCAGCACCGAAGCTCGCGCCATCCGGAACGCTGTCACCACCCGGGACGTCTGCGATCGACAGCCGCGCTGCAATCCCGATCCCCCAATCGTCAGCCACCCACCACTCTTTGCCGATCTCGCCGTCGAACCCGAAGCCAACTTCGCCGTTGAACTTCAGCTCGTCGCGGCCTGGCAGCCGGTAGCGGCCGGCGATCAGTGCGAGCCCGACCGCCGCACCCAGATACATGTTGAGTGGCATGATGAAGTACGAGATGCCGCCACCGATCATCCCTTGCGTGAATGAGGAGGCGTCGGCGTCTTTGATCTTGTCGTCGTCGATGTACACCCCTGGATTCGCGAGCGACGCTTCTCGCAATCGCACGAAGAAAGCGAGGTTGTCGCCGTTCGAGCCGCCGACATCGATGCTCGATGCCCAACCACCACCGACGAACGCTCGGTCGTCCGAGTCGCCTTTCGCATCGAGCCCGACAACACCAGCTCCGATGCCCAGCGTCAACCGCAGAAAGAAACCGTCGTGGCGATGGACGCCGTTCACTGGCCCATCGATCGTATCGGTGGGCCGTTCCGATTCGGCCGAAGGCGACACGCATTCGCCCACGGCCGTGCACACGTCTCCGCTGCTACATGGGGGATTGCAGGCCGACACGCAGGCCCCGCTCACGCACGTGAACCCGGCGCGGCACTCCGGCACGCATGCAGCCGTGGGCGGCGGAGCATCCAGCGTCGGTGCGGCTGCCTCTGATGGCGGCGGAGTCGGAAGTGTATCCGCTGGTGGTGCGCCTTCCGGCGCTGCAACGGTGGAAGCAGCTTCTTGGGCTTGGAGGGGGCACGCGATGCCGATGGCGCAAGCGACTAAAAGTAAGAGGACGTGGCGCATGGGCCCGTACCTAGCAAACCCCTGCCATTCCCTCCATCGCTCTCGAGTCGAAAAGCGCGGAGGTCACTCGTAGTGCGTCGCGAGGAAGCGAATTGCCACGCCGAGTTCCAAATAGTCGCCCCGTGTTCGTTCTGGACCCAGTCCAATCGTACGAGTGCGGACCAGTGTTCCCGAAGGAAAGCCCTTGGTTTTCTCGCACCGCTCCGTGCTGTCGCGAGACCCGCTCTCGCTTTCATTTGAACACTTGCTCGAGAACGACGCGCCGAAATCAACCCGAGCAACACAGTCGTGCGAGCAGATCGTTTGGATCGCTGTGGTTCTGGACCCAGGCCAATCGAGTGCTCACCGGTGTTCCCTAGGGAGGGCCCTTGGTTTTCTTACACCGCTCCGCTCCGTGAATCACGACCACCTCTCGCTTTCAATCGAACACTTGTTCAAGAGCGACGCGCCGAACCAACCCCGAGGGACACCGTCGTGCGAGCAGATCGTTCGGATCATCCTGGTTCCGGACCCAGTCCAATCGTACGAGTGTTTACCGGTGTTCCCGAGGCAAGACCCTTGGTTTTCTCGCGTCGCACCGCGCCGTCCCGCGACCCACCTCTCTCTTGCGCTCGCATGCGTGGCGCCGCGGCACCTCGATCCGCAATGCGTCGCTTGACGAACTCGCGACCGTAGTCGCGCTCCGCGATCAACTTTTCATTATGCGCGCGACACATGAGGCAGATGTTCTCGAGCGTCGCTTCTCCACCGCGCGCAAACGGAACGATGTGATGAAACTCGAGATTGCCGCGTGCACGACATCGCGTGCCATCGGGACTCACGAAGC